>Ga0315905_10001330_pt1 | contig 26523 bp, 20 predicted proteins | sample LakEriMetagenome_5_FD_203522 | JGI IMG/M metagenome (GOLD analysis project Ga0315905, IMG submission 203522) | Freshwater fungal communities from buoy surface, Lake Erie, Ohio, United States - Buoy 4 MA121 | ecosystem: Environmental > Aquatic > Freshwater > Lake | place: USA: Lake Erie, Ohio...
AGAGAGAGAGCGAAAGAGAGAGAGAGAGAGAGAGAGAAGTTTATTGACAATCAATAAGTGACTGAAGGTCGGTAAGCACAATGCCCTGTCGGGTCACACCGCCTGTGGGCGCTCGGGCTCGCAAGAGAGAGAGAGAGAGAGAGTGAGTGAGTGTGTGTGTGAGAGAGAGAGAGATTGGAGGCAGCGGTGAGGCAAATGGATTGGAATCTGCTGGAATCAGATGGAGAATCTGCTGGCTTGCCTCACGTATGTTTTAAGGTCTGGGAGCTTGATTCTGTGAAGTTTTCGTCGAAACTCGTGCCTGTGGGCGAACGGTGTTTTTATGATCCATCTGTGTTGCTGCAGTGAATCGCTTCACCTCAAGTTGTCAGGTGAAGCGAGGTGAAGCCGGATTTTGATGAAGGCTTCTACGTACCAGCAGAATTGCGCGCCTAGACTTAGTTTGGCTGGATTGTTCAAACGCCGCAAGTTTGTACGAGAGAAAGATAATGCAAGCTGATCCGAAACCATTTATTTTCGACTTGGAGCCCAATTTGCGTGAATCACAATAAATTCCTGGTACTGGATCAAATTCGCAAAAAATATATTTTTGGTACTGATGCTGCATATTTGTCAAAATCCTATGTTCTCCTCCTCCCCTCCGAAGGTCTAACGACCTCGATCACGGTGTTCTCCTTTCACAGATTTAGTTGAAATCCGCTTCACAAATTCTGTCCTGTGGAGGTTATGAGATCAGATACACATTGACATGGAAATCATCGCAAACTCGTCAAGAAAGCACAGCTCAGGTGGAAAGTTTTCGGTAGGCAATAGTTTCTCGAGCACAGCGTCATCAAACATGGACGACTGCGTCTTAATTTTTAAATCAGCGAGTCCAGAGTAGCTATTTGGAGGTCTGAGTCAGTCACTGCCAGTGGCACTAGTAAATCGGAGTTCGTAGTCACTGTGACGTAAGTTCGTAATTCGTGGTTCGTAGTCTATATGAACCGTTGCTTGTTTTAACACATCATTCCACTTCCAACCCCGATGGCATCGCCTAACTAGCAGCGCTTGCACTCTCTCGTCCCACGCATGTGCCTCACGGACCTTCACGTCCATCAATCAAGGGGTCTCCATCTTTGCTATCAGCACGGTGAATGTTGCCTTCTGACATCTTAGGGGTGTGGGACCCTGCAGTTGAACACCAAAAGCGGCCACGTGATGATTGCTGCGAAATGAGCATATAGCATCATATTTCATTTGAATCACTCTACATCATGTACTCGGCAGAGCGTATGCGGGCAGTGCAAGAATACCATAAACATCACTCCCTCTTTAGTGAGTATCTTGGGAGACGGCATGCATTTGTATCGGGTGGCATCTATAAATAATTTCGCTCACGTGAACTGAAGCTGCAATCATGGTGGCGAGAGAGTATTTACTGAAACTACACTAGAGCTCGCTCTTCTGGGCAGCCTTGACTTGAGCCCAGGTCTGCAGGCAGCGATTGCGTCGCTGCTCCTGGCTGAGGTCTTTGTTGTCGCTAGCGAGCAGAAACAACATGGACAACACCTTCCGCTTTTGCCTTCCTGCGCCTGCCGCTTTCAAGCCTCGGGCTTGAAGTTAAAGTTCTTGTCTAGGAATCTCGGATCCCAGCTCAATATACCTTTCCCAGGTACAGCAAGACTGAGGAGAGGCACAGACAACACAAACATATTACAGAGTGGTCATCTGAGAGCTTTGCGGTACTCCATACTGGCTTTGCGGGGCTCCATACTGCCCTAGTTAGTTCGACTAACTACTAGGCCTGATGTGACCCCGCCCCGGGACAAGACCGCTGCGATTTGGCGACAGGTCAAAGACAGCATGCACGCCACGGAGAACTGCTCTGTGTTGGTCCTGCCCGTTCTCCAAAGGCATAACGATGCTAATAAGGTGTTGCAACGCTGCTTGTGACACTGCTGAGGACACTGCTGGCCGCATGCCCTCATCAGCAGATTTGACTGCTTCATCGGCATGCGGTTGGACACGAACAACCATCACAGGGCATTCAAGCGCTATTTCCAAAGCGGCCTGCAGAGATGAAAGTTGCAGCGGCCGCAGCTGCATCACAGGTAAGGGGGCGCTGCTCTGGCCAGGAGGCAGATCGGAGAGGACGTTGCTGTCAAGAGCCCCTCCCTGTAGAACGAGGCCGTGCACATGGATGATTGTGTTGGTGCTTGCTGACGGCTGTAATTCTGTAATATGTTTGCGCGGCAGTTGCCAGGGGTGCATCTTTTTTGTAGGTGACAGCACAACGATGGCTTCGTCAATCGGCACAACCTCAAGCCGGGATGTCGACGAGCGCCGGCTCATGTGCAGTTTTGCGGCACTCAAGAAGACAAAGGGGTGCAGAAGAGCTGGCAGATAATACGAGCTCAGACACCCCTGCCGAGCCCATTGATAAAGCTGCATGTGTGCAGTTTGTAAGGTCTCCATCCAGGCATCGAGCGACGAGGTGTCCCAGGAAGGCGCGCATCCTGCTAGCCACGTCGCAGGCGGCCGTCCACTGTCCACGGCAATGAGGTCCGGTAGGATCTCCTCCATGTGCGCCGCACCGCTCGAGCCACAGTATCCGAGCACCAGCGACGCCATCCTCGTCAAACACATGCTGACACGGACCAGTATTGCATTCAAGCTGTTTACTTCTAGCTGCAGATGCTGCTTCATTGCGTCGGACGAGATCTCGAGCGGTCCGTCCCTGAGGTAAGAGGTCGGGGATATGGGCTTGGGTAGCGACGAGTCCAGAGCTAGAACTTTGGTGACGATGCGCTGCTCGCGCTCCGACAAGACTCCCAGCTGTGACTGGCCGTCCTCAATCTCCTCCTTGTTGGCTTCCTTAATCTTCAGCTTTGCGCCGCCTGCTGCTGCGAGATGACCAGTGTCGTGAAAGTGTGCCGGCAGGAGCTTTCGAGGTGCAACGTCGCTCACGTGCACGGGGTTCGAGTTGAGTTTGTCTCCTTTCGCAGTGCCAATCTTGTCGCCCTTCAGATTACCTCGTTTCTGCGCAGCCAAGTTTGCTAACTCGGCTTGCTTTTCAAGCGACATGACAGCACCCTTGGCGACCGGCGCATCGCGGTTTGCGTTTCCGGCTCGCCGCCGAGTGCGTGCATCCGCATGCTGCGCACTTTTGGCCAGGGTCTCGAGGTCTATATCGGACGGCGGAATGTATGGCTTGGAGAGCGCCAAACCCCCTTGCTGCGCATGCGGCTGGTGAGTCTCGCTGCCGGCTGACAGCCAGTTGACGACGCTTTCATCCAGTTGAAGCGCTTTACTTTCCTTGGCTGCCGCGCTCAGGCCAATAACTTGCATACGATCCTTGTTGCCGTTTGCACGCAAACTCTTGATGATAGCCGACATAACCATGCCTACACGCCCGCCCTGCATCTTCTGCAGCGGCATTCCGGGCAACACTTCATGTCGCACGTTGACAATGCCCCGATGAAAGTGCTTGTACAAGAGCGCAACAAGCATTCTGCCGTCAAACACGTTATTTTCCAGGGAGGAGTACTGCTGTGCGACCATTGCACGCACCATCTTCCAGTCCACCTGTCCGTGCCAGGCCCGTCAAAGGGCGCGTCACGTAAAGTCTGCGCACCACTGTTCCCGCAAGACACAGAGCAGACAAAGAACAGGCGATGCAAAACTTGCCTGCTGCGCGCGTGCGGTGTAGAGATTGATTGCTCTGCGCAGCGCCGTGACCGCCTCAAGGAAGTCCTCTGCGGTGATGTTGCACCCCCCAAGCCAGCCACCAAATCTCCGCCGCTCGATCACCGTTGCTTCACAAGGATGTTTTGTTGCGCATGTATGCAACCACGTCAACTCCTTCTCTCGCACACCCAGGCAAGTGGGCACACACGCATCACACACAACACGGAAACATACCATGCATGACCGACAGCGACACCATGGCCCGCCACATGATCTCCTCGTTCTCAGGGCCTTTGCCCACGCCCTGGTGGGTGTGCCTACAATGACTCAGACCTCTCTTATTATACCTGCGTGCTTCATCAAGGGCTACCAAGACACACTCGGTCCTGAGTTGGAGCCCACTGAGTCATACTCTGCCTGCTCAGTTGGGTGGTGACCACACTCATGCTTAACATAGATGGGAGATAGACCTCCTGCAGCCAGTCCTTGTCAAGAAGCTGGCTAAACAGTTCGGCCGCAATGGCTGAAACAGACACCTCTGGCACTCCGCCTGCAATGTTGATCAGATGTCCCAGACAGAAGCAGTCAAGCAGTGAATGAGCGATGCATTCACGCTCAAGCAGTGACGCGGTCACACGGCGCGCAATGGTTTCTGCATATCAAGTGTCAAGAAACAAACCAATCGCATGCCATTATCCCCCCCCCGGAGAGAAAGCGTGTGCTTCTGAAAACTGCAGGCATCTTTTCAGAAACCGAACAGGATGCAAGCCTAAACGTGCATCCTTCGATTGCTGCAAACGCTAGTGCATCTAAACATCGCGTTTTTATAGGTGCATCATTCCTATTGAGCACCTAAATCGCGCAAACACACGTTGAGTGCCCAAGACATGACTGACCTCCTGCACCAAGGCAGCGGCCCAGGACATTCCCGGAGAAGACGCACGGGCAAGCGCGCATGACTGACAACGACAGTATTTCGGTCGTGTCAACGAGCAGCCACACCAACAGTGCTCTGCCGCCAGCGCCTGCTCAATGCGCATCCGGTGAGCGCTCAGTATACCACGAACATACCACGGAGCAATACTTGAATACATGAGTTGCACGTCGAAACGACGCATGTACACATGCCAAGACAAAACCATACAAAACGGATTCGGGGTGGCTGGTGCTCAAGTAACAGGTCGCCTGCAATACCCCTAAGCTATGTCTCGACATAGTATATCAGTGGCATCGGTTTTGAAGAGACGTTTCATGTGTTTAGGAGCGTGGCGGCGCCTGTTTCAAAAATTGGCACTGTCACAGACGCAACCTGGAGACGTATCTCTGCTGGGCAAATCTAAGGAGTTCCTGGATGCGTTGTGTGACACGTTGGCAGTCGTTGCCCGACGGTCGTCGGAAGACAAGGTCGCAGAAACAGCAAACTGTGACGCAGAGTGACCGCCCAGGCGCTCCTGTTCCGCATCTGTAATCAAGATAGAAATGGCCTCGGCCACTTCGGGGGTGAGCGGGGCACAATTGACAGCAAGCCACGCTTGGCTGCTTTTGCCTGCGTGTGCCTCGGCTTCTTTCTTCCATTTATACAAATGAGCCAGCGCCGAGGAGGCGAGAGAGGAATGGTCGATGGGACAATTATCTGCGGCGAGGTCGTGGACGACAAGTGTCGCCCGCACTGCGGCTGCAGCCGTTGTCAGGTGCGACAAGCACGCAATGGGCTCATCCCCAGCCACCTGCACCAAACGCACGGACAGCGACACGCGTTGTAGGCTCAATTTGGCCACGTGACCGAAGACATGAGCGGGACTTGCCTCGTCCGTTAGTGTCGACGTGGCTGTGGAAACCTGCAGAAAGGAGACACCCAAGACGGCTTCAATCAGGCGGTCTAGACCATGATTCAAGCGGTCGCGCCGCAAGACTGCGAGTACTAGAAGCCGATCGGCAGGACGGAGGGTGTGCGTCCGACGCTTGTTGTCTTGCGCAGTGCTGCTCGTGACTATCCCTGGTATCTCCTGCATCTCCGGTTGTGCACTAGATATCCACTGGTACCATGGGCCCGGATACGGCCTGGAGCCATCGCATTCGCCTAATTCAAGTGCCTATAGATACGTGTATGCAAGATTCAATCTTTTAAATAGACGCAGGAATGAACACCCCATTTTATTTTATTTTTTCTTTTTCAATGGATTCCTTAAATTTGTTGTTCAAAATTGAGTATTTTCAAGACTCGGACACGCGTAGCAAATACTTTCCTTCAAAAGTTTCGAAGTTTGTTGACGCCAAGAGCACCTTCGATGTTCAAGGTGCTCTGGCAGGTGCTAACTTCTGCCTCCGGATTGAAGATCGCCCAAAAAAATTGATACCTCATTGTGTAAGGCGGTGGGCAACTTAGCCAGCGTCTGCCAGACCAAGCTCAGCTGCAGCAACTCATCCCACACAACAGGGTCTAACCATGCCAGCACTTGTGGCTGCTCGGTCTTATGAAGATCTATATCTGGAATCGTTTTTGCGTCGTGAGGTCGGCGTTTGACCGCATGCTCAGGCGTGATAGTTTCGAGTTGAGGTGTGGCAGCTTTGGGTTTGCTCTGCCCGAGGATATCACTTCCCGTTCGGCCAAACGGCGTTCCCGTTCGGCTATGTGCAGCCTTGGGAGACTTTGGCCGTTCGGAAGATTCCTCTTCTCGCTCTTGTTCTCGCTCGCGTTCACGATCTCGCTCAATGGATCCCTCCGCTTCTCGCTCGCGTTGAGCTTCAAGCGCCACGTTGGCTGCCTGCACAGGTCCCTTGCGATGGGTACACAGTGCAATCAGCATGAGCACTTCCTCTTGTGACAACATCCCGGTGCTTCCCATGTGATGCATGCAGAGCTGCACCGTCAAAACACGTCTTTGATGCTGTTCGAGACCCAGACTGATGGTGCGGTGCAAGGCGCTCCTAATAGACGCTGCCGCCTGTGCCAGTCTGTCGGGCCCATCTGCGCGCTCAGGCGACAAGAGGGTTTGCGAGATGACAGCCTCTATCACAGGCAACCCCACACGGAACTGCTTGTCTCCAGAGTCCTGCATCAGTTTGCACACAACTTGGTATACTTCGCCCGCGGCGGCAGCAAGAAGCTGAAACTGATGCTCGTTGCGGCGCTCTGCGTCCAGGCGTTCCCGCACGATGCTCTGCTCCTCCATGGCCTTTTGTTGCATCTTCCGTATGGTCGACAGTTGGCTCATTTCGCCGGAGTCTGTGATCAGCTCGCCATCTGAAGAAGATAGGAACATCAAGAGCTGATCGTCCAAAGATGACAGGTGCAGGGAGATTTGTGCAAGTTCTAAGCTGAACGAGTCAATTTTGCTTGCAAGGCTTGCATTCTCCAGCCGAACCACTCGATTCAGCAGCAAATTATGCACCGAAGCGCGAGAAAGATCAAAGGCGATCACGTTCACGTCCTTGATACCCATGATACCTGGCGGCATAGTTCGGGCATTGCTGACGAGAACCAGCCGAAACCCCTCGTCAAGCATTACCTTTTCAAATCCTTCGCCCAGACACACGTCTATGTGCTTGCGTCTGGTCTTTCCGCCTCCGTGTATGTCGTCCATTCTATACAAATTGTTTTTGACACTTGTCGATCGTTGGAACGACCTGTTATGTGCATCATGCACATCGTATGGACGTCGATGATGTGGCAGGAGCAGGTCTTGAGGCAATTGGTTCAATGCAGTCAGCGAATCCACATCATGAAGAAGAGCCACAAGCCCTTCCTCAGCCGCTAGAGCCAGCATTTGCAGGGCCCTGGGCAGGTTTTTGATTGACGCCTCGCAGCTTGTCATAGTCTGCTTCGCATGCCGGCTCATGTCTGAAACTTCAGGCTTGGTCTGAAGAATGTCGCAATTTTGGTCCCACAAACAAATCCTGTAAGATTGCGGCCGCCCGTGGAGGGCGGAGTCGTTTGCCGACCACTGGTGCGACATGGATCTAAGCCACTCGATTGCTACACCATGGGGATCTAGAATGAATGGGATAGCGGCTGCGAAGGTCAGCATCTGGCATGAGACTACTATGTTTTGATCCACCACCACGCGCTGCCAGTAGAGCCTCGTGATTTCATTTACGAGGGCATGCCCGCTTTGGATTCGAGGGGTTGCATCCAGGATGGCCTTGTCAGCAGCTGCCTGCGTCAGCCCCGTCGACACTGATTTTTTATTTCCCCCTGCCGACTGCATCGACCGCACCGACAGCGGTGGCTGGTTTACTAGACTTGGTGATGCCTGCGACTTAATGAGGCCAGAAGCAATGGCCGCTAGCCATACATCATCCAGCAGCCGTTCGCGCTTATCTTCTGCCAGCGGCGGGCAATAGACAAGCATGCAAGCGATCAGCGACGCCTCCACTGCAACCTTCCTGACAGCTGCTGCCATCTGTGCCACAGGATTGGAGCTTTGGGGCGTGGGTGTTCGAGAATTGTCTCCCGGTTTCTTCCAGCGCGAAACAGCGGTACGGCCCTTGGGCAACACACTGGCCGCACTTGTCTGAGCTTCTTTCGGTTCATCTTCTTGAAAAGTTTGCTGCTGCTCCTGGATCCAGTTGATAGCGTCTGTTCCCAAGCGCATCGCAGATCTTAGCCGCAAGGTATCGGCCATGATGCGCAATTTGCGCGCCACAGCGTCGTCCAGCTTCTGCTGAATCGTCAGCATATTAACCTCAGAAACGGCAAGTTCGGATCGAAGGCTGATGATCGCATCTTGCTCATTCAGCTCCTCATCCTCCTCAAGGAGCTGCAGCTCTGTTGCGCTGAGAGGTAGGGCTTCCCACTGTCGCTTAAAATTGGGCGGCAACTTACTATTGGAAAGCAATCTAGACTTAAAATTGGGCGGCGACTTACTATTGGAAGGCGATTTAGAACGAGAACGACCCGCCGTTTCGTGATGAACTGCCTGCATGTACCTTGAATGCGACTCTTGACGCGCTACTGTATGCCTCTTCCGACGTTGGGCTGTTCGTTCTTGGATGGAGGCTGCATAGTGAAAGAGAGCCTCCAAAAAGCAGGCCAACAGCCATCCCACGTACCCGGCGTGATCGGGCTGCAGGACAGAGCACGATGCAAACTTGACACTGGCCCGATCAAGCGCAAAGGACTCAGAATGAATCAACGGCGCCAAGAGCTCTAAATCCTCAGCAGTCAACGAATGTTGTGGGTCTACTTGCGCTAGGCTCTTGAGGTGTTTGACACTTATCACCTCTTCTTCATTCAGGTGCAGGATGATCCTCGATGCGTTGAGGATTTGGTTTGACACACACTTGCTGCGTCGTGGAGCACGGTAGTGCTCGATACTTTCGGCAGCATCTTTGGTGCTTCGTTTTCGCATCTTTGCCATTTGTTGCCTGATGGCCTCTTGCTCCAGCTTCTGATCCTCGAGTTCTCGGCTCCGCTCATCAGCATTCAGCAGCATCCACGCATCGAAATTGAGCTTGTTGACCGACGACTGAAGCGCTTGCTGGCACAACAAGATTTCTTCGTGGAAGGCTATCAATTTATTGCCATGCGCTCCAAGCGCCTGAAAAAAAGGAAGCTCTTTCTGGCCTCGCTCGAGCAGACGCTTATTCAACTGCGATCGATACCGCTCAGTTTTCGAAGTAGCTTCCTGCAGCTGCGCATGCACACACTCATCTCATTAGTCTCCTTGTGTCATCTAGACGTCATGTGGTGACTCACGAGACTATCGAGACTATACAGCGTTACACCTGCCTTTTTGCAACCCGTCATCAACTTCTTCAAGTGCTACGCGGACCACTTGTTATTCAACACTCAGGGCCTACAAAGTCTCTCTCCGCGATCAACAAACAAGGAGTCTAGTACTGCTGTGTCACGCTGCTGCTACAGGCTAAGTTTTAGCCTCTCCAGCGTCTAGCGCTGTAACTGCAGTAACTTACCGATTTGAGAGAGCTTCCTATCACCACTCTGACGGAGAGACTAAGCCCCAACTGGATTTTGATCTTCTTTTCAAGCTCGTCGAGCTCTCCGCGTGCTCGTGACAGGCGTGCAGCCACTGTCTCGCTCCGCTGCACTTGATCTTTCAACTTCGCACCTGCGAGGTGACAAGGTTATTTTTGTATTATTTTTTTGTTTATTTGTTTATTCTATTTGTTTTGTTTTTCCTTTTTCTCATTTTTGTGGTTCCCAGTGGATCGGTGAGCTCATGACGTTAACAGACATACACAATCCGTGCCGTTTGACACAGAGTTTGGGCGATGAACCCATTCCCAACCAGATATGTATTCCTTTGTCCAATATACGGACCCTGCTGCTTACCACGGAACTGGCCCTAACCTATTCACTTACCCTTCCACTCGAATATTCTTGCAAACTCTTCCAAGAAGCGCTGTGAAAAGTGCTCAAGACCCATGCCCGCAAACTCGTGGGATGCGACAGGCAGGCCACCACTAGACGCAGAAGCAGCATTTGTGGCAGGCAGGTCGGAAGGAGGCGCATTGCCTTGAGGCATTCCAGGGGATGAAAGGGTGTTTCTTTCGCGGTTGATAGGTTTTTTCGTTTCTGTGGACTTCGGACGGTCTTTTTGTTGAGAAACGACTTCGGCCTCATGTGAGCTCAAGGATTTGAGAACACAGTGGGGGACAGAAATGAGCCAGTCGACTACGTCTTCCATGACCAACATCATCCTTGGTTCACTACTGTCCTGCCTCAAGCCACAGGCCTCAAAAGACCGCACGACAGCTTTGGAGGCAAAGTCTCTCAAGCTTTGCTTGCCGCTTGCGTTGCTGTCCCTTGATGCTGGCGCAATCGCTACGTTAGCAGTGATGCTCCATGATTCATGTGCTGCGTAGAGAAAGTTACAATCTTTGAATAAAGATTCTGTGGCTGCTTGAAGACTCAGCACAGCACACCCGCTGGCGGCGAGCGATGGAGAATCATAAACCCTGGTCCAGTCACGATGCATGAAGCACTCGGACTGCAGGATGAGGACGAGCTGAAAGTTTTTGGCCATCCGCCTGCTCAGGAGCATTCGTGCTCTCATTGGCAGGTCCATCAGCGGCTTCTTTGCTTCAAAGTTGTCCTCACAATGTTCGAGCTCCTTCTGAATTTCTGCCATAGTCTGTGCTTTCTGAGAAGCAACGAGATGGTCGAGAACGTGGCCAGTTAACATAATGTGCATGAGGGGAACGATAAGATCCGGCAGCGCTACTTGCTGCGGACACACAAGAAGCAGATTTGAGTTTTCCACACCACAATGCCATGCAATGTTCGAACAGATGGCGACTAGGACGTCTCTGCTCACCACTTTCATTCCATCTGAGTCCCAGGGCAACGAGGCGAGCTTTTGACGGTCGCTCTCACCAATCATCTCATCCATGCACAGAAAATTCAGCTTCAGCGAGGAGGCAGCGATCTTGAGCGCTTCAATGCTCGAGCCTCGCTGCTTCTCGACCATTACCAAGGCGTCCTTGGGATGAATGTGCTCAAATGCTGCTTCGCTTTCGACGGCGGTCGCCCGCAGTTGACCAGTCGCAGTTGGCGAGATGGGTGGTATAGCGTGGTCTCGCAGGACCTGCACCCCGTGTTCGTCATCGTAGTCTGACGGAGGGTTCCACAGATGGCGCACAAGATTTAGAACGAGGAGCTGCTCCTCCTCTCTCAGACTTTTCAGTTTCATCATACTTGCCGTGCCGGCAAAGGGAATACGATGGTATAGCTCCACCAACCACAATCCATCTGAGCCCTTGATCATCGCGTACTGGTCGCCCTGCCTTGCACTTTTGGCGAGGCTAGTATCTTGCATGGCACCGTCACTCACACGTATCGTAGTGGCACTCTGATCCTCCGCACGCTCAGCCGCGGCAGAGGCTCCGTCTCCAATTCCACACGAGATTGTTCGAAACGAATCGATTTCGCAACTTCGTTTCAAGAGACTGGCGTCGAAGGTAAGGTCATCCTTCTGATCAACTTGACGCGGCAATTTCTCCGCTTGTGCAGGTGTCAAATATGCATATTCACAATTCTGCAAATCGGTAAGGAAGTTGACCTCCAGAATCATCAATGCTCGCTTGTTCTTGCGATCTTGTTCTTTGGAGAACACTTTGGCGCACACCCGCGCGATGTGTTTCTGGCACGTCAACCTGTCGTCCGGGCGCATAAGCGTGTCGCACACGCTCTGCCTGGTCTCGTGCAGAAACAGCACGATCGCCTCACGCTTGCTGCGAAGCTGATCCCCCCTCACCCGGCACATAGCACGAGCAATTTTGACGACTTTCCGAAGATCCATCTGTGCATAGGCACATGCAGGTCGGCTTGAACGAAGCACTCCGCCCAGAGCTTCCAACACCATGACCGTTGCCGAACAGATACTGTCCATGAGCTTGAGGATATCGGGTCTTGCGCACGTTTCAGAGAAATGTGTTCGCAAGCCTCGGGACAATATCGCCAGGGTTTCGCTGCGCGTCGGGGGCAGCATCGTGAGATGTACAAATGAGGTGAGACTGCGTGATCTGATGGCCCTCCCCACCTCCAAGTCACTCCATGCTTCCTCGGCCCCGACAGCAGAGTTTACGGCATCCGACCCTGCAGGGACACAGCTGTCGCCCATGGTCAAAGCGCGAGGCTGGAAAGGGCGCAACGTCTTTGTGACCACATAGGCCATGTGGCGAATGGGGGCCCAAGGAAATCGCCGCAGCCCAGCACTCGGCACAAGCGGAAACACAAAACGCTCCGAGATGAGCTGGCGCAGGAGGGACCAGACATTTTCACTTTCAGCAACGGGCGCCATGTGAATGTCGTCGAGAAAGAGCACCCCAAACCTTTCCTTTGGTCCGCCCAGCGATCCAGAGACAGCTGGCAGCGGCGCCTGTGAACACATAGCATCAGAAGCTTGCTGCCGATTCGTTGGCCCAGACGCGCATGCTCTTGCTCTTGTCATCTCTCTCTCTACTCTGTCTCTATCCATTCTTCAACTGCGCATAGAGGCCTCAACATATCAAAAGTAAATCTGGGTGACATTCGACGCAGATGAGGCAGGAAGATGACGAAGAAGCACGCATTTCAATGCCACATACCAGATCGCCGGACGAGAGCGGCGACAGGACGTTTTCAAGGATGCTCTGCACGGAGCTTGCAGAGGCCCTCACGTGTCCATTCCATCGGCCGACAACACAGCTGCCTTTCTCTTCAAGGCCACGGAGAAGGGCATTCATGAGTAGCGTCTTTCCTGTCGACGCCAGTCCTAGCACGTAAACACCAACTGGATGATGCAGAGGTGCTTCTCCTTGCCGCCGCAGGTGCACTTGCAGATCCGTTTGCAGGAGGCTGCTTGGGCACGCACGCGCAATGAGGATGTTGACAAGGAAGCCAATTGATAAGAATTCGGGGGTCGGCAGGAGCCACGTGGAGACGCAGCCCAGAGTCCCGCACCCTGCTCGCCAAACACGTTGTCATGCGTGTGTGCGCGCGTGCCATCACAGAGGAATCATGGCGGTCTCAAACGCCAAATGAGATGTCAGACACACCATGTGCCTATCGCTCAGCGTGTGCATTCATTGGAGCTGAAAAAAGGACTTGTGCGACCTGACCTAAATGTTTCGCTTCGTCTTCTTTTACAGTTCCCCATCTGACCCAAAGACCCGTGTCGAGGTCGATTGCCCAGTCATGCAGTGTCAGATCTTCGTCAGAAGAGACAGGCGTCTCGATCGAAGTGGAATTGCACACAAACATGCTGAACTTTTTGCGCGCCTCCTTGTCCACCGCCGTTCCCGCCAAACCCCACGTGAGACACCTGTTATGTCAGACTCTTGTGTCATGCCTCACTCGCCCTGTCTCCGTTAGCCCTAGCGCACAAGCACCCTCGCGCTCAACATGAACACGCCCTGGGTCAACCGCCTGTAATGCACTCGCATAAAGTCGCAATTAGACCCAGCTTTTGTCACTTCAAAATCTCACCAGACCATGAACTTTTCAAGGACTTCAGTATCCCCAACCTCTCCTTCCTCAGCAGCTAAGGCCACATGTCCGCGCGAATAGCACTCTGACAGAATGGCATCGAGCAGGTGCAAGCAGCTCTCCATAGCAAAGGCCGGATCCTTCAACTCTCCAGACGCCAACGGTACCTGAGTGGACACAAAGGCATGCACACTGCGCGCAGAAACATCAGAGAGAGGATGCGCGAGTGTGAGAGAGCAGGCGAGAGAGAGCGTGCATGAAAAAGAGACAGCGAGCGAGCGAGAGAGAAATTGCACAGAGAGTGCCATAGACCCAGAGAAAGAACGAGACAGCTAGACAGAGTCTCTCTCTCGCTTTCTCGCTCGTTAACGAGAGCGAGAGAAAATCTAGAACAAAAGAGAGTCTCTCGCCCGCTTTATCGCTCGCAAGAGAGTCTCTCTCTCGCTTTCTCGCGCGGAAGGACAGAGGGGGATAGCGCACAAGCGACACAAACAGAGAAAAGATGATGGTAGACGAACCTGGGGAAAAAAAAACCGAGCTGTTTGGCCACTTGCCGTTGATAGAGCAAATGATGGCTCTGAAGCCACTTGTGAATGATGATTTCTGGGCCCACACAGCCCGCGTCGACATGTACAAACGCAAAAGAAGCCCACGCAGGACTGGCATCACTAAAGCTCTGCGAGACCGCCTCCAGCACCAGGCGCGCCTTGGTGCTGTCTACGTCTTTTGGTCTGCAGACCTCGGACAGAAAAGGCGAGGCTGTGCGCGACGCTTCTGCCAGACTTTTACCCTGACATCCTGGATGGTCGTTGATCTGCGTGCTCGCCAGAATGTTTTCCAACCAGACAGCAGGACAATGCCCGTCGAGCACAAGCATGTTAAAATGCTGGACGAGGCTCGGAGACTGTGCTGGCTGTTGCTTCATCTGTCGCCACTGATCTGAAAAGACGCCGCGCCCGTCGGGCAACTCACTAGCACCGGCAAAACGCAACCAGCTCATGCTTGAGGCATCCATCCGCATCATTGACACTCTCGTCAACAGCCCTGTCCTTTGATCCTCCGCTTCGCATGAATGCTGACACGACACACGCAATCGTTAGCTTAGGACCCAGTCGTTAGGACAACACATAAAAGTCGTTGGGATTGCGAGCGCCAGCCTACTTATCCTCTTCTCGCGGCGTCGAGCGCCGATCCCTTGTACACCCCTGGGCAGCCTCTTGCACGCAAACGCTGGCATCGGCAGCGCAGGGTATTTTTCACTTTTTCGCAACTTAAAGGACTCAGCTCCTGCACCTGCGAAGTCGACCCTGCGTGTTGTGCGCGGAGAAATGAGCGCGCAAGCGCATGAGGGTCGATGGCCGGTGCGTTTCGCATGACAAGCAACGGTGCCATGATGTGCAAGGCTGTAGTCTTCCCCGAGCGAGGGGCTCCAGAGACAATGAGCAAGCTGTTTGTGCGTGCGTGCCACCATGGTCAGGGTTATGCGCGCGGCGAGCGCAGCAATCTCGGCGACTTCCTGTATGAGTGGTGTACCTGTTGGAGCAGCAGCTTTCGAGCAATCGGATCGCCACGCTCTTCATCAACGGCACCTGCTTCAGTCCCATGGGCCCCCACAGCGAATCCACGTTGTGGTGCGTCGCTGTTTCCGGGTACAGACTGGTGTGATGCGGGAGGTCGGATGCTCGAGCTGGGAAAAGATCTGCAAAGAGGCCTTCAACCACAGTATGCTGGGCGCAAGTGAGCTGCGGGAGCACCTCCTCCACAGCAGCTCTCATCAGTGCCTCGCTCGTGGCCGTGCTACGAGACGTCAAGTGAGATTTGATTGCGCCCCCAGCCATCTTGACCGCCATCGGCAGTCCGCGTTCAAAGTGCGTGCTGGACAGGAGCGGGTGGTTTAGGAAGACAGCAACAAAAGCGCTCAACTTTCTCGCCATACTTGCATGCTCGTGGACGCCGTAAGCCGCAAGCATTACTTGCACTATGTGCATCTGGTCTGGCTCCGTGAGAGCAATGGGCCGGAGCATCACCCGCAGACTCGGCGGCAGCTCCGAGCGTTGTCGCACCGAGGACGTTGAGGATACCACCACCATAGGCCCAACTTGTATTCCCCCAGCCACGCCCTCGGAAGATGCCCAGACACCCGCCGTGGATCCCAGCAGAGATGCCGTCCGTTGGAAGAGCGTTTGTAGCTGAGAGGACGCGGCAAGGAGGAGCGAGGTAGACACGAGAGGGAGCTCGTCGAGCACAAGCCAAGAGTCCGTCACCAGCTCAATGCCCTTGATGAGGCGTTCTATGGTCGCTATCGACATTTCTTGCCGCAGACACAGGTGGTGGCTCACAAAATAGCCGCACATGCGCGAGAATACCTCGAGCATGCTCTTTTTCCCTCCAGCAGCTGGTCCCTGAAACATGGTATATGAAGTATCATGTATGCACAGAGCACGCAGAGGCATACTCACATTAAAAAATTCACACGCCACAGCCCGACGAATGATAGCTCACGCAGGTGGGATGCTGGGTTGGATCCACACGCATCACAGTCCAAAGAGCGCGGGAGAGGGATCATGGGAAGGTAACCAGCAGGAGCGCGCCTCTGCCGTTGCTTGCGGCCTGGGTGATACCCATGAGCGCACGCTCTGCGGAAGGTGTGAGGACAATAATGGGCGGGTTCGAGCCCTGCCATTCTCCGCGACAGGGCTGGGTTGTGTCGAGAATGCTCATCCACGCGTTCTTTTGATATGGGTCCCAGTAGAAGCGAGGCACCTTGAGCCAGGCAAAGTCGGACGCGCGAGCGAGCCTGGGGTTAGCCAACAGCTCGTCCGTCTTGTCTCGTAGATACAAGAGCAGGCAGACCATTCCGGCAATCCGCCGCGTGAGATGCACATGCTTCATGCGTAGGCGGCTGATGGAGCCCACGAGCGCGTCTGCTGTGGAGACGAGTCCCTTGGACGCGCTCTCAAGATAGCGCACAAGAGAGGCGGCGGGTGCGGCAGCGTCGAATGTAGAGGAACTTGCGCCACGGCTCGCAAGCGCAGAGGCTTGTGACTGCTCCAACTTCTGCTCCACACCTGCCGTCCACATTATGCGCAAGGCCAGGTGGATACTCTGGGGCGCGTGTGAGGAAATGATGGCCTCGAGTTGTTCCTGGTCCATGTGCATGGACCAGTCCTTGTCCGCCAGCAGCAGCTTGTCGCGCGCCTCGAATAAGTCCTGCTTCATCTGTTCGCTAGTGCGCGAGAGCACCAGCTGCAAAAAGCGGTTGAGCTTTGACTCGTCCTCTTGTCCACGCGGCGAAGATGCTGCTGTTTCATCGGCTTCTTCCACGTCTTCCACCTCCTGCAGAAAAAGCAAGATTTGACCAGAAGAGTCCACAACCCCAGCTGGTCGTTGGCGCGCCAAGCGTTGAAAGCGTGGGTCGCTGGCTTTGGACACCACGGCTGTCTTTTGCTCGTGCACCCTCTTCACGTGGGAGGTGCCGGACATGGTCCTGATGAAAATCCTTTTCTGCTGTGACTGCCCCGCGGGCTTGGACTTCTGAACGAGTGGGAAACGCTGGCTGTTGAGCGCGAGATTGTCCGCATATGCGTGGTCCTGTAGCGCAGCTGCTCCAGCACGCCGCTTCACATTTTCCGACCAGCCAGATGCTGCAGGCGGCTCGGTGTTGGGTTGATTGGGCTCCCAGGAGATGTCGCAAATACCGGTGAAAAGCTTGGGCAGAAAGTCTTTGAGCTTGCTCTCATCGTTGACGCACGAATACTGCAGCGCAATCATGTCCTTGTCCCCCATGAAAAAAAGCCTCGGGAAGAGGCAGCGCTGATGGTCGAGAGACGTCGACAGCATCTTAGCAAGCGTGTCCAGCTTGTTGTGCAGGGGAACTAGTAGAGCAAGCGGGTCCCGAGAGGCACAATAGTGCAGCACACCGCGCGCCTCCTTCATCTGCCGCAAAATAGTGAGCAGCTGCTGCTCGGCATGAAGAAATTGGCGCGTCTCCTTGGGCTGCTTCAGGCGGATTTCAGGATCGTGGTACAGGCATTGCAGCGCAGTCCACTCGCTCTGCACAATGACAAGCTCCTGCACGCAGAGACTGCTGCCAACCAGTGCCTCGCGCCACGCCTCCACCTCCACTTGCAGCTGGCTCACTTGACCGTCTGATTTGCCGTCAGGGTCCTCGTCTAGGGCATGGCGCGTTCCGTTGCTGCCTAGTGCCACGGCTGCTACCTGCACAGACAAGGACAACACGCTCCGCTCCAGCTCCTGCACAATCTCGGCGGCCCAGTGGTAATCTACCACAAACACCATCTTGCCTGACGACGTCATGTGCGTCCTAAAGACCCATTCCTCTCCGCGCCAGTGGAACTCGAGGAACTGGAGCAGCTTGCGCACTTCCTTTTCCTTGGACGCCAGCGACGTCATGCGCTCCAGGCACGCCACCGTGTCTTCTGCAGTCAGGTCGTGCGCCATCACGTCTTTGATCAGCACCTTCACAGGAGCGTCCTGGACGGGGGTTGCTGGCGATAGCCCATTGTTCATCGGGGATTCGGGTAAATTATAGACGTCGAAGTGCGCTATCATGAAAGAATCCGACCCTTTTCTGTTGGGAACGGCTTTTGAGAAGACGGCATGCCAATGATACGCCTGCATGAACAACGTGTCCGTGGATCTCAGCACCTCGAGATTGCCCCCCATCTGGTTTAGTTTGTTCAAAAGCTTCTCATACGTCAAAGTCTTTGTTACGCCGTGCTGCTGCATCTCACGCAAGGATAGGAGCAGATTCGCTTGCTCTCGATTCAAGGCGTTGATGTGGGAGTGAATGTCAGCGATGGGTTGCAAAAGGATCGGCTCTAGCTTCTCCAAGGCTTCAAAATGCAGTCGGAAAAGCGCCTCAAAGGAAGCAAAGATGCTGCAGATTCTGCTGAATGTCGCACTATTGCTATGTGTCAGCTCAAGGGCGTGCTCAGCATCCTTGATTCGCTGCCATCGTTTTTCGAGGCCCTCGAGTCGGGGCTTGAGCTTGTTTAGCCTTGCGCACGCAGTGTCTGTCGGCATCTGGGGTACCAGTGGACCATCTTGGGGGTCAAGCAAGTCCTGGAACAGCGCGTCCGTGTCCTTTTCAACAGCTTCGGCGTCAAGGGCAAGCTGCCCCATCATCTTCTCACGATCCTGAGCCACCAGCCTGCGGCAGAATGGTTTGCAATCATTGATCTCAGCCAAGTTGGCCCGCAGCTTTTCCAAGTCCAGACGCAGGGCGTCGGCGACGACTTTACACTCTTCTGTCCAGTCTAGCACGTGCTGTACGATGGAAAAGTTGCCCTCGTGTCGTTTTTCGAACTGGTCCGCGTTGCTCAGTACGCACAGCAGCTGCACGAGCTCCTGTACGTTGGCTTCTGTCTTCGTTTTCCGCTTGTGCAGGATGATAGAGAGGTCTCGCTCCACCTCCCGGAGCATACCTTTCAGCAGCCCTGCCGCATGCGCGAGGAGCATCTGGGCGTAGAGCATCTTAGACGCCCTCGACTCGGCGCGAAGGACATTCTTTAGGGAGATGGTGTCCAATGACAGCGCGCCGATGTTGTGCACCGGCAAAATGCCTGACACCTCTTGTTCCACTGCCCACTGCGCCTGCATTTCGGCGTGGATAGCATCCAAGACAACACGCGACATCACCTGGTTTAGGGTTTAGGTGGGTATAGAGTTTAGGGCCCACTGCGCCTGCATTTCGGCGTGGATAGAATCCATATGCATACCATCCAAGACAGCACGCCACATCACCTGCTTGTTTTCCATTTTCTCTGCGGACGTCTGGATGCCCGCAAGAAAGCTGACCACTTGCAGGCCTTCCCATGACGTGCTGTGGAGGCCGAGCGAGAGATGATCGCTTTGCATGACGGCGTAGGGAATGCGAGCTTCGAGGCAGAAGGCCTCGACGGCGCTTGCCTTGTCTGTCTTCCACAGGTACTCGTACTTGTGGAAGGGCTGGATGTAGTTGTTGACCAGATCCTTGAGCACTTGCATGCCCCCCGCCAGCATCACCAGCTGCTTGAGGATCAGACGATCTTGAGCGACGTGGACGTGCATGGAGCGCGACTCGCGCTCCGCAGCGCTCATCAGGTGCTCCCGCTCTCTCTCCTTCCGTGTGGCGCCCCACATGGAAATACCCTTGGTGGCCTCGATACAGTGGAGTACCACGTCATTGATCGCCTCTTGCACCTCGATAAGCGATGGCACAAGAGCCACGACAGGGTACTGCAGCTCGACATCCACATCTGTATGTATGTATTCAGGTATTGTATGTATACGTATGTTTGTATGTAAGTATGTATGTATGTATGTATGTATGTATGTATGTATGTATGTATGTATGTATACATATACATATACATACATATATATATCATGTACCAAACATCGGCCGCGTGATGTAAAACAGCCCGGTAGGGCCAGCTACCAGCCTCTGCTTGAGGAGGTCTAGCGTGTGCGCCACACACCCGCGCGTTGCTTGATAGGCCAAGTAGCCAAGCTGCATTTTGAGATCCCTCTCATAGTGGTTCTCGTCGGTATGAAAGGCGTAGGGAGACGGCGCCAGCGCCACCAGCCTTTCCACTGCCTCCTCAGCTTGCCGCATGTCAGCCGCAATCCGCGCTGACCGCTCCTTGATGATGTCGCACTGGTCCCTCACGAAGGTCTCGAGGCCGCCGCTGCCCAGCGTGTAGGTATTCTGGCTGCTGATGTCGATGAGCGAGCTGGTTTTGACTCTCTTCAACACTCCCTCAATCTCCTTCGTGAGGATTCTGCTTGCACTGTGCACAACCACATTCAAATTTGCGATCCCGGCTTCGATACTGGTGAGAAACGCGTCGATGTTGACCGACATCCAAGTCAACGTCGAGCGCGCGGGTTCCAGTTTGTGCTCAAGGTCCTCGACCGCTGCGCCGAGCAACGGGCGGAGCGGCAAGGGAATGTGATGGATGCTGTCGTGGTACTTCTTCATTGTCTCCTTCAACGCGGCATGGTAGGTATTGAGCTCCAGCTCTCGCTCCAGCACCTTCTGCGCTGCCTGCGGCAACGGGAATCCGTTGCGCTTAAAGCCTTTTGCATCGTGGATCAGCTCGTTGATGCCCTCGTCGAAGTTGACCGACAGCTTTAATGTAAGGGGGTGCTGCGCTAGCAGTGTTGCATTCAGCCCTGTCTTTGTAACTTGCACCGTCTCCACCCATGCTTCATACCAGCGCGACAGATACTCAGAAAGCGTGTCCTCAGTGTTGGATGCCATGCTCATCACCTTGCGGAAGAAGCGCGCGTTCTTCAAGCCGGGCGGCAGGGTCTGCAGGTCCCTCTTGTTCTGTTGCACCTTGCGCTGCAGCTGCTGTGCCCACAGGACGTGCTGCATCACTGGCGACACGTTGCGCAGCGACGGCGGCTTGTGTTTGTGCACATTATACTCGGCCTGAACCTCTCGGATGCTCTCAAGCAGGCGCCGCAGGATGCTGAAATAGAGCTTCTCTGCCCCTTTCCACGCCGCAATTATCGAGGGCTGGCCATCTTTACAGTTGCCTGCAGCGTCAGTGGCCTCGTCTAGCGTGTCCTCGGCTCCAGGCGCGTCGGAAGATTGCGGCACGAAAGCTGCATCACTACGGCTCGAAACGGACTCAAACTTTTTCATGAGAGCGAGCGCGTCGGAAGTTGACAGCTGACGCACTGTGTTGCCTGATGCCTCCACGTTGGTGTTGTCGCTGCTATCTGAGGCGCCGACGGCTTGCTCGAGTGCTTGCCAGAGACGCTCGTCGAGCTTTACCAGACCAATGTGAAACATTTTCACGTCGTAGTAGAAGCCGTCGTGTTTCTGAATGCCATCCAGCACGTCACTTCGGGTCTTGTTGTGCGTCAGGACGTCGGTGAGCGCGTCGAAGTCTTCCAGGACTTCAAGCACAGCCGGCATTGCCGCGTCCACCTGCATAGCTGCAAGCTCGTCGTACCGTGCCCACGCGTCGAAGATGCCTGTCAGCTGATGACAACGCTCAATCAGTGCCTCCACGTCCATCATCACGTTGCTCACGTGTAGCTCAAGCTGGTGCTTCGCCGAAGGTTTGTTCAGGCGGTCTTCGATTGAGACCAACGCCTTTTGTACCTCTAGTTTGAGGGAATCAAGGACCGCTTTGGCACTTCGAACGTCCTGGAGCACTTGTTGCTTGTTACGAAGCCACAGCGCCTGCGGTCCATGGCTCACCTCACTCGTGTCTCTCGTCAGCCTGCTTCCTTTGGAGATGGCCTCATCGTAGCAGAGAGCACGTCTGATGGTCGTCATCAGTTGCCGCACCACACGGCGAAAGACCTAATGCAGGGGTTTAGGTTTAGGGTTTCGGGATTTGTCTCAGGATTTACTTTCGATACTATCCTGAAAGTATGTTGAGCTTAATTTAGAGACTGCCCTAGGGTTTGGGTCGGTGCATGACGCGACGCAGTACCTGATGAATCATCGCCTCCGATTGATACGCCCGTACGCTGAGACACAGCTGCAGCAGTGCTTGGACGATACCCGTGACCGTTGTGCTGTTCTGCGCAACTTCGTGAACGCGAGGCCGCGCGGCGAAGAGAGGAAGCAGCTTCGTCTCCAGCAGCGCCAGCAGGGCGACGGTATCCTTGGTCTGGTGCAGAGCGTCTTGCAGTCTCGCTTCCACGCCTTTCCACTTGCGCATTGCCTTGCTGTGTGCGTGCGCGTTCACCTGCAGCACCTGTTTACTGTCTGGGGCCGACAGCTGCTCGTAGACGTTCTCCAGGCGCAGGAGCCGATCTTTCCACCATTCTATCTCCTCTAGTGGTCCCTGTACATCGACACCTCCGCCGCCGCCAGGGCCTGCAGACGAGGCGACGATTTGGACCGTCTCTTTGACGAGCGGGTCAATCAGCTTCATCCATGCATCCAAGACGGCCTCACAATGGTTTTGGAGGATGCGCGCATCTTGTGCCGACATGCTGCTGTTCCGCCTGGTATAGAGCAGCTTGTGATCAGCGCGCTCTAGTTCCACACCCTTGCGCGCGTCGAGCGCCACCTTTCCGAGCTTTGCCATGAAGTCTTCGACGCTCTCAACCATGTCGGCGGCCTCCTCTTCCTTGCACTTTCCCCAGCCAGGCCACACCGTAACCGGCTTCTTGAAAATAGGCACAAAAAGCTCTGACAACAACCCGGAAGTGGCATCTGCCGTCTCCCCAAATAATTCGCCGCAAGATACGTCCGAGAGGAAATCATCGCACTTCAGCCGTCCGGTGCCTGACCGTAGAAAATATACACAGTGGCCATCAAACCTGAGTACATCCCGATTCATGTTTGCCAGTGAGAGCCTTTTGGTCCCCGCTGGCCCACTTTGCTGTTTTATCTCGTCCTCGTGATTCTGGACCCAGAATCTCAAGAAATCATCAAATGAAAATTCCTTGGCTTGGGCATCGATGGCGATCTTTTCAATGAGGCGATCGACTCCTTCCTCATCCAGCTGTGGGAAGCCCCGGAGCAGCTCGTCCCGATCAATGCCTCTGCTGCCGTCCACGTCTAACAACTCGAATACGGCCTTTGCCTTCTTTTCCATCCGCTCCTTGGCTATCTCCTGCTCTTGCTCCCTCGACACGAAGCTCATCATCTTTTGCGTGCTTGATTTTGATGCCGAGCTCTGGAAAAAGAAGACAAGCCGGTGTTTCCACGGGCCCTGTCCCCCGATGAAGCCGTGTACGGCAATGGAGGTGAACTCACTCTGCAGGACATCGTTGATTGCGTCTCGGTCCAGAGGCAGCCGCAAGGCCAGCATGTCTACTATCCAATTTGTAATGGTCAGGGCCTCAAACTCCGAGTCGGTATCCAGTTTGCCCAGGTTTTGCTTAGTCTGCCACCTGTTAAGATACGACCCGATGGGCGAGGATCCGCTTTCGCTGTCGTCCTCGAGAATATCTGCTGGTGATGGCTGTCTCACTCGTGCGCCTCTCTGCTCAAACAAGAGTTTATTAGAACTAGTGTGTGGGAGCTACAGTGGGATCTGAGCCTACGGTCAGAGATGCATTTTGAATAGTATTCAGACTTCGGGCATGTCTAGGTGCACTCAGCTGGCACACCACCCTCAATATTGATCTTTGCTATCACCTCGATGACGGCAAATTTGTCTGGTTCTGCATTGACCAAGTCCTCTGAGCCTGATGCGAAATTGTCCTCAATCAGTCCCTCGCACCCTGCACGCGATCGATCATGGTCCTCTTGCGAGGGGGCGTCTTGTCCTGCATCAACATTTGTATTCTCCATGATGATAAGTGGATTTTACAACCAGCCGACCGTTATCGGCGGTTCAGACATTTTTGGCGGGCGATGTCGTGCGATAGGAGCCGGGCGACGCTGACTGCAGGCACGCTGCCCGCTGACCTTCTCTTGCGGATCATGGCGACGGCATGCTGCGACCAGCCCGCGAAGCTGCTCGTCTGCGCCAGTGTCAGTCATGAGTTTCGTGCGATTGCCGGCTCTGCCCTTCACCCAGCTGTGAACGAGATTTGGGGAGAATTGATGGGTGGAGTGGATCCTGCCGCGAAGCTGCGCCTCCACCATGCTCGCCTTGCTCAGTCTTCGGGCTCGTGGTTTAAGCTTGCTGCTGCTCTAGGGGCTCGCTGCTGCGTTGAGTGTGAGATGCCAACGTGCTGGGTGGCGATCGATTTTGACCACGACAATTTGGCTGCGGTGCGGTGCTGTCGGGAATGTAGGCCTCAATACGGCGCGATAGGGAATGCGGCAGGGGAATCGTTGCCCGAGCATGGAGAAGCGTTGCATGAGGAGGAGCAAGTGGACTGCGGGACTCATTCGCAATTTTCGTCTGAAGCAGGATCCTCCCACCTCGACTACATCGCGGTGCTCAACTCTATGCTCTTTGCAGGGGCGGATCCCACTGTTGTAGTCGACTTTGATTCATTTGATGGACATCTGGACGGTGCCAAGGCATTGAAAGAGGCGATTTGCAACGCTGCGGACGGCGACACCATAGGTGTCCGAGGCTCGCTTGCAGTGGAGACGATGGCACTAGGTGACCCATTTGATTGGGAATCAGGGCCTGCTGTCCGCCTACTGGGTATGCCTGCCAGCATGCCGTGGACTTTCTTGCACGGCACCTCTGACGACCCTGACGCTGAACTGGCTCGCGACAAGCTGCGGAAAGCGGAGGAAGAAGCAGCTGCTGTGCTGGGATTCCCAGCTGCTCACATCCACGTGGAGTCCAATTGCTTGGAACTCTATGACCCAATCTGGCTCGAAAGCGTGCGCATTACTACTGGCAACCGGGAGCACGGCGGTCGGGCACGCTTCTGGGAGAGCATGCAGACGTGGCGAGACCACAAGGAAGAAAGTTTCTTTGCGGAAGGGCATGTTGAAGAAGAGGCACTGGAGCGTTTTGGCTACCACAGCGCAATCGCTCTATTCGAATCTGACAGATCCTTCAAGGATGATATGGCGTTGGTGATGCGCAAGGTGTGGCTGACGAGCTATTGGGGCTCTTGTGTTGTCTTTCAAGAGGGCGCCAACTGTGCCATGTTGCAGTGCTGCATTTCTAATTCGCTGATGGTGAGCGTAGTCTGCTCTCCAGGATCTTCGCTGCGCCTGCGTGGATGCCACATCATCTGCAACAGCACAAATGGCGACGATACAACTGCAGACAAGTTCGCTGAAATTGTGCCGGAGGCTCAGATGCGTGCTCTCCAGTCTTCCAACGTGTTTTTCGACAACGGCGACGGCATTTACCAGACAACAAGCACGGCTAATGATCTCCATGATGCATTCATGTTCCCCGATGGTAATCAAAGACCCAGCGCCCGCATTTTTATTTGAAATGCCTGTTGCTCTTTCATAATGATTGCTAGAGGTTTTGCGCACTGCAAGTGCCAGGAGTGCGGGTTTGCAAAGACTCGGCAAGACATGCGCTTAGGCCAGGAACGCATGGATGCCATTTCATTGGTGTTTTCAGGAACGAAATGCCAGCTTCGCAGGCGACCAACACTTGATGCGTGCACAGTGACATACCGAGAGTTAGGACCTTCAAAGTAGGGTTGGAACGCTTACGGGAACACGACCAAGCTTAGTCTCATGATCCTCAACCGATCTGTGGGGAACACCCCAGGACCAAACGCGAAAGAAGTTTGCGAATTATTTACATTCTCAAGTTTCCGAATTATTTACATTCTTGACTTGAAGTAACTGAAGTAATGAGGATTAAACGTTTGTGTCGAGAGCTATTTTTTGAAGAAGTGGTACCCCGAACCGCTTAGTCTGGCACACACACACACACACACACACAAACACACACCAGTGTACTCCCAACCCCACCCACAGACCCCCACACATTTCGTTCTCCTAGGTGGTGCTAGCGGGTGTGCTGCGCTTGCGAGAGAAGCTCTTCCTGTGCGTGTGTGTGAGGGGGAAGGGGGAAGCGAAGAGGGGGGGAGGGGAGGTGGGTGGGGTTGCCAGTGGGAGTACAATGGTGTGTGCGCGTGCGTGCGTAGAGAGAGAGCGCGCGCGCAAGAGAGAGAGAGAGAGAGGAAGAGAGAGAGAGAGAGAGAGAGAGAGAGAGAGAGACGGAGTAGATTGAGCTAGGTGGTGCTGGGCTTGGGAAAGAAGCTTCTTTCCCAAGCCCAGCCTTTCATAGAAAGCCCAAAATTGCCGGCTCGGCCCCGAGGAACTTTGGTCTTTGGACTTTGGAGTCAGGTATTTCACGGTAACGTCGCCGTGACGGTGGGGCCGCATCCGGAGCCTGTGCCAGAGGGCTGAGGGCCCGGGCCCAAGTGCCTGACAAAACCAGGTTTAGCGAAATCCGACTCCCTCTTTTTCCTCCACTGGCGGGCCATTGCCCTTCGCCCTCGCCGAGTTGGTACTGAGGGGTTCAGGAATTGTACCAGATTTCAGGGTGTTCCAATTT
>Ga0315905_10001331_pt1 | contig 26516 bp, 13 predicted proteins | sample LakEriMetagenome_5_FD_203522 | JGI IMG/M metagenome (GOLD analysis project Ga0315905, IMG submission 203522) | Freshwater fungal communities from buoy surface, Lake Erie, Ohio, United States - Buoy 4 MA121 | ecosystem: Environmental > Aquatic > Freshwater > Lake | place: USA: Lake Erie, Ohio...
CCCGCTTTCCGGGTACGTTCATCTTCGCCGGATCCCTGCTCATCGACAATGGGCCGGGACCCAGGGCCTACCTTGCGGAGCGAAGCGGCCATGTCATCTCGATTGCATCCTTCGGCGACGAGATGCTTTGCCTGCCCGGGGTCCACAGCCAGGAAAATGGTGCCTTGATGTGGAGCATCGATCCCACCCATCTTCCCAAGAAGGGCACTCCCGTCATCCTGCGCCTCCGCCTTAAGGATACTCTGGAGCCCAAGCCCAAACCCAAACCATGAAACGATCCATCCTCCTCCTTTCACTTTTCGCGCTCACCGCCCAAACCTGTGCTGGCGCCGGGGGCAATGCCGATGCGGAACAGTATACCGAGAAACCCGTATATCAGTTGCGCCCGGATCCTGCGCGTGAGAGGTTTTTCGGCAAGATCGGTACCACTGGCCTCAAGCCGCGGATCTATCCGGGTGTGGTGCTCAAGGTCGAGGAAATGGCGCCAGGCTCGCCGTCTGAGGGCAAATTCGCCAAGGGCGAGATTCTTACCGGAATTAATGGGACAGCCCTGAAGGGCATCAACCCCTTCGTCGCGATGGGCAATGCCCTGACCAGGGCCGAGGCCACCGATGGGAAAATGATTTTCGATGTGACCTCCTCCGATGGGAAGACCCAGCGCAAGGAAACGGTCACGATTCCCGTGCTGGGGGCTTACAGCAAGACGTGGCCGCTGGATTGCCCCAAATCAAAACGCATCATCGATGAGGCGGCCGCGTTTTATGACGATCCGAAAAAATTCAACAAGGACGGCATTCCCGGCGCTCTCACCTGCCTTTTCCTGCTTTCCACCGGTGATGACAAATACCTGCCCCGGGTAAAAGCTTACTTCGATGCCTTTCCCAGGGACGTCAAAGCCATCGGCGATCACACCTGGAACAACGGCTATAACGGGATCGCCTGCGGTGAATACTACCTGCGCACGGGCGACAAGTCCGTCCTGCCCATCCTGCAGCACTACTGCGACGACGCGAAGACCCGCCAGAAATTCGGCTGCGGCTGGACACATTGGAGCAATGGCATCAGTCCCGGTTACGTGGCGGGTGGCCTGTTGCACGCGGCAGGTGCGCAGTTGCTCACCACACTGCTGCTGGGCAGGGAATGCGGTGTCAATGTGGATGAGCAGACCTTGCTCGGTGCGCTCCGTCATTTCTACCGCTTCGCGGGCCACGGCGGGGTCCCTTACGGCGATCACCGCGGAGAGGGCGGGTTTGGCTCGAATGGCAAGGATGGCATGATCGCCGCCGCCATGCAGATCGCCGCCGGGGCGCAAGGGGATGTCACCATCTACCAGCAAGCCGCGAAGTGTCTGGCCATGACGATGCTGGACAGCTACCCGGGCCTGGCCATGGGGCATGGCGATGAAGGCCGCGGCGATGGCATCTGGCGCGGCATCAATACGGCCTATCTGATGAAGGAAAAGCCGGCGCTTTACCGCGAGTGCATGGATCGTCTCACCTGGTGGCATGATCTCAGTCGCGAGCACGGCGGCAGTATCGGCTTCGGGACACTCGACTACGAAAATGGCGCAGTCGGCAGCTCGGGCCCGGGCATCGGACTCTCCTACACCGCGCCATTGCGCAACCTGCGCATCACTGGCGCGCCTCGAACGAAGTTTTCACAGAATTACACCCTGCCCGAAACTCTGTGGGGCACTACGGCGGACCTGGCATTCCTATCCATCGAGCATCATCCCGGGTATCTCGAATACGGTCCTGAAGATCCCGCCCATATTCCCTTCATGGCACTGGGTGATGCCTATCAAAAGCCGCAGAATGACCTCAACACCCTCCCCCGGGAAGTTTTGCTGAAGAACATGCATCACCGCCGCTACGTAGTCCGCACCCAGGCAGCCAAAGCCCTGCAGAAGGTCGGCGCGCTGGATGAACTTGAAAAGTTTCTCAGTAGCCCCGATCCCCGCCTGCGGCGTGCGGCGCTCGATGGCCTCATTGACTGGAACTACTGGTTCGGCCCCGGCGACAGCCCCGTCTCCACTGAGCAGCTCACACCCGGGATGCTGGCAGCCATCACTAAAATGATCTCCGACCCCGCGGAATCCTGGTATGTGGTGCAAGGCGCTTTGATGGCCCTCAGGTATGCCCCGGCCAGGGAGATCCAACAGCGCTATGATCTCATCCAGCCATGGATCAGGCACTCGGATTGGTGGATGCGCGACGCCGCCTTCACGGCTCTCACCGGACTTCAAAAGGATGATGCCCTTTACGTCAAAATCCTGCCCGCAATTCTGGATATGTTGACCAGGGAATACCACACCATGCCCCGCGAGTGGATGATGCAGCATTTCAAGCAGTCGCTCCAACAAAAGAAAGCGGACAGCGAGGCGGGCAGGCTCATCCTTGCAGGCCTGAAAAAGGCCACCTCAGCGTCTGAAATCAAGAGTGGGCCGCGTTCTGGCGAGGGCGCCCACAATGTCATCGAAACCGTGAAGGCTTGCCTGCAGAACGACCCAACCCTTGCCGTTCCCCTCGCGACCGCCCTCCGACTGCGATTCAAGGACTTGCAAACCAGTGACCTCGTCGGCATCGTGGCAGCTCCCGGCGGCAATCCTGGTGGAGAGCCATTCGGATTCTTCACCTTGCTCGAAAAACTCGAACCCGCACAACGCAAGGAACTCACCGACCTCCTTTATACCGTTTACCGCCCGGAGATCGCCAGGCGCCTCCGCGCCGACAAGGACTATGAGGAGGCTCATAAGGCGGGCATCGTGAACACCATCATCGACCTCGCGAAACTGCGTAATCCCACCGCCGGCTGGAAACCGGTCGGCAAGCTGTCGCCATCGGAGCGGGTCTGGAAATTCAAGTCCTTCGATCCCAACGCGGAAAAAGACCAGCTGCCCGCCCGCGAGAGAAGGCGCATGCGCGACATTCAGTTGACGGATGATCTCAAAGACTGGTTCCAGCCTGACTATGACGACAGCAAGTGGAACTCGGGACGCGCCCCCGTCGGCACCGCACTCTACAGAGGAAAAAGCCCTGCCTTCACCAATCAATCCGACTGGGGCAAAGGCGAGTTCATTGTCATGCGTACCCGCTTCGAGGTGGACGCGCTCGACTTCGATTCCTACCGCCTGAGTGTTCTCACACCGCAGGGCTTCAAGGTTTACCTGAACGGTCACGAAATCGCGGGCTACGGCTGGTGGTTCGACAAACCCCACTACGCACCATGGGACGGCGATATCCGCCAGCACTTAAAAAAAGGCACCAATGTTTTGGCGGTCTATGCCAACATGGAATACGACGAACAAACGAAGCAACCCTTTGGCCAGATGGATTGTTTGATCGAGGGCCTGAAGCACTCCGACTTGGAGTGAACCACTTAACAACTGCCTGAACACAATGACAACATCCATGAAAAAAAACAGTATCCTCACCGCGGCGCTGCTGTGCCTCACCTCCCTTACCTCCTTCGCCAAGCCGCTCAAGGTCTTCATCCTCGCCGGGCAATCCAACATGGAGGGACATGCGGAAATCAGCACTTTCGACTACATCGGCAAGGATCCGATGACGGCGCCCATTCTCAAGGAGATGCGCAATCCCGATGGAACTCCACGGGTATGCGACAAAGTCTGGATGTCCTATTTGACCGGCCCTTATGATGGCAGTGCGAATGGCGAGGGCCTCGGCAAGTTGACTGCCGGCTTTGGTGCACGTGATGATCAACCCACCAGGCTGTGCAGCAAGATCGGTCCGGAGTTCACCTTCGGAATCTACATGGAGAAGGAACTGAAGGAGCCCATTCTGATCATCAAGACCGCCTGGGGCGGCAGGTCACTCAATACGGAATTCCGTCCGCCCAGCGCCGGGCCGTACAAACTGCCCAGGGAGATTCAAGAGGTGTGGGATCAGCATCCCAAGGGTGCCCATGGGGTGCCCAAACTCGAGGATCGGAAGAAATGGCAGGCCGACAAGGACGCCGCCTCGGGTGTCTTTTACCGCATGATGATTGACCATGTGAAAAAGGTGCTGGCGGATCCCAAACGGGTCTGTCCTGAGTATGACGAGAAGGCCGGCTTCGAACTCGCGGGATTCGTCTGGCTTCAGGGTTTCAACGACCTCGTCGATGGCACCACCTATCCCGGACCCGACCAGCCCGGGAGATTCGACGAATACTCGCGCCTGCTGGCACACTTCATCCGCGATGTGCGCAAGGATCTTTCGGCTCCGAAAATGCCCTTCGTGATCGGCGTGCTGGGAGTCGGAGGCGAGAAGGACAACCTGCATTTCCGTAATGCCATGGCCGCACCGGCCGAAATGCCCGAGTTCAAGGGCAATGTTGTTGCTGTGAAAACCGCTCCCTTCTGGGATAAAGACATCGAAGCCGCAGAACCTAAAAAGGGAGAGTACGACAACATCGTCGGCACCTCGCACACATTCAAAGCGGATGGCACTCTCGACAAAGACTGGAAATGGGGAAATTACTGGAAGCCGGTCGGCAAACCGCTGCCTGAGGAACGGATCTGGCGTTTCACCTCCGTGAATGCCACCGAGAAGAAGGACAAGCTGGAGGAATACACCGACAGGAGATTCCGCGACATCACCCTGCCTGCCGGGATGGAGAACTGGTTCATGCCCGACTTCGATGACAGCAAGTGGACGCAGGGCAAAGCTCCCATCGGCAAGGGCGTCTGGAAGCACGGCGGAATTACCGTGGACAAGTTTCCCTCCCAATGGAGCGATGGCGAATTCCTGCTGATGCGCACCACTTTTGAAGTGGATGACCTCAACTTCGAATCGTATCGCATCGCGAACTTCGCGAGACAGGGATTCCATGTTTACCTGAATGGCAAGAAAATACACACCTACATCTGGTGGCAGGACAAGCCGGTTTACGGCTCCATTGTCCTCGGGAAAGATCAGCTCCAGTATTTGAAGAAAGGGAAAAACGTTCTGGCGGTCTATGCCAATGACCAATATGGTAAAGATTCTCCGGAGCGCTACGCCGCGATAGACATGCGGATTGAAGGCATCACCAAAGCCGATCAGGACAAGCTCGACCTCGCTCTGGAGGAAGTCCTTTCACCCAAAGACAAGGAAGCCCTCAAAGGCGCTTCCAATGGCGGTTACCACTATTTTGGCAGTGCCAAGATCTTCGCGCAGATGGGCAAGGCATTCGCAGAGGCTTTACTGCCTTTGCAAAAATAACCTGCTCCACACAGAATCCGTCTTTGAACATGCTAAACTGGACGGTTGTCCTAGCGGGCACCCTGATATTAGCATCGCTTGCCCCCTTTTTACCACGATTCCTGATCTCACGGAACACGTCATATCGAGATCGGCAGATCGGAAGCTCACCTGTAGTAAGGGAGCCACTGGTCTGCTTGGGTGGATTTATACACAAGGCGCAAACAATCTGGATGCGGCCCGGGAACGCTCGACTTTGCCTGTTCCGTTATGATATGGGTAAAAATTCTGAAGCGGGGGCCGGGCGAGGTCGTTTGCGAGTGAGCGATTCCGTGGATGCGGGGGAGGCACGGTCAGCGCTCTTTCGGGACGGAGCGACCATGAGAGCCGTCCCCCTCGCTCTCCATTCCGTATCCCGCCGATGACATCCGTCTTTCTACTCACCATTCGTACCGCGACCATCAGCCGGCCTGTTCTTCTATCTCTCCTCTCATGCCTCACGCTGAATGCGGCTGTCGAATACGCGCCCGGGCCATTCTGGAAACGTCACACGATTGATGACTCCAGTCGTGGTGCCGATGGTGTGAAGACGGGTGACATCAATGGCGATGGTTTGCCAGACATCGTTACCGGTTGGGAAGAGGGTGGTGAGGTTCGTTTGTATCTCCATCCCGGACACGCCAAAGCTCGCGCCCCCTGGCCTTGTGTGACCGTCGGGAAGGTGCAAAATGCGGAGGATGCCATCTTTGCCGACTTGGATGGCGATGGCAGGCTCGAAGTCGTCAGTCTTGCCGAAGGCAAAACCCGCAGCGTGCTCTGGCACCGGTTCACCGGCACAGCCGATCAATTCATGCAAAGCGGGCAGTGGACCACAAGCGCTTTTCCGGCCACGGCAGGCGCGCAGATGTGGATGCAGGCGGCTGCGCTCAATGTGGACGGACAGCATGGCGCCGACCTCCTGCTCGGCTCGAAGGGCAAAGATGCCACCATCGGCTGGCTGCAGGCGCCGGCGGCCGCCACCGATCCTGCCGGCTGGAAATATCATCCGCTTCGCGAGGCTGGCTGGATCATGTCGCTCGCGCCGCATGACATGGATGTCGATGGTGATACCGACATTTTTTTCACCGACCGTAAAGGCCCGCGCAGCGGTGTCTTCTGGCTCGGCAATCCTGGCGCGGAGGCCGATCGCGCTCACGCTGCATGGCAGGAGCATCCCATCGGTGCGCAAGGCCGTGAGGTCATGTTTGCCGACATCGCCGATGTGAATGGCGACGGCCTGCAGGATGTCATAGTGGCCGTGAAACCCGCAGAGGTGCTGCTGTTTCTGCGTGAAAGCGACAGCACGTGGAAAAAGCAATCGCTCCAGCTCCACGCTGACACCATCGGAGACGCCAAAGCCGTCAAAGCCGTCGAGCTCAACGGCGACGGTCTCACCGACCTGGTCTTCACCTGCGAAAGTGCCAAAGGCGACCGCGAGGGCATTGTCTGGCTCGAGCAGCAAAAAGACGCTTCCTGGAAGCAGCGCCCTCTCGGCGGTCCTGGAGGGGCGAAGTTTGATCTCATGCAACTCCTCGATCTCGACAACGACGGCGATCTCGATGTGCTCACCTGCGAGGAGCACGATCAACTCGGCGTCATCTGGTATGAGAACCCGCACCCTGCCGCCAGCGGTGACCTCAAGGCGATCTTTGATGGCAAGACGCTCTCGGGTTGGCGCGCGCTTCCCGCCGGAACCGCCGGCGACTGGGTGGTGCGCGATGGCATCATCGCCGGTACCGGGAGCCAGGACCGGCAGTCTTTTCTGGTCTGGAAGGAGGAGGATCTCACCGATTTCGAACTGGATCTGAATTACCGTCTGCCGGCCGGCGGCAACACCGGAATCCAGATCCGCTGCCAACCCGATCCCACCGGCAAGCGTCCCTTGATCGGCTATCATGCGGACATCGGACATGCCGGCATCGGCGATGCGGTGCTCGGTGCCTGGGACTTTCACTTCGCCGGCCGCGAGGAGTATTCCTGCCAGCGCGGTGATCGCCTGATGATTGATGAAAACGGAAAAGCCAGCCGCACGGCGATCACGGATCCCTTCGTGCCCGCGGATGTCCGCGAGCGCGACTGGAACCACGTCCGGGTGGTGGCGAAGGGCCGGAACTTCACATTCTTCATCAACGGAAAACCGGCCTCCGAGTTCATGGACAACGCGGCGGCGGGACGATTCGACTCCGGCGGAATTGCGCTGCAAATTCACGACAAGGGAATGAGCGTGGAATTCAAGGACATCCAACTCAGGAAACTCAAATGAAGATACAGTCTCGCACCGGACTGCTGGTGGTGGCCTTGCTGTCCCTTATTGCCATGACAGGGAAGGTGGCAGCCCAATCTCCGGTTCTTGATCAGTATCAGTTCATCAACCCGGACTCGATGGCTGGTATCGAACATGGGGCGGGTCCGGTAGAAGTCGGATTGGCCGAGCCGTTCATCCGCTTTACCAGGGACGACCAGCACGTCGATTTCCAGCTTGGCTGTCATCCTGACAAGCAAACGTATTTCACGGCCAAAGTCTGGGGGAATTCGGGTTCGGCGGGATACCGGCCGGGCAGCTCGCTCCTGCTGCACGACCCCGAGAAGGGGGACGCGCCCTTCGATCCCATCGCACAACAGGACGGCGCTCCGAAACCAAGCCACCATCCCCGCAAGGGGGAGATCGTGAGACAGTTGGAAGCCAGGGCATTCCCGGATCGCTTCTATTACGCGACCTATCCCGTTCCGCTCGCGATGACCCGAGGGAGATCCACTGTCAGGCTTAGGCTTCTCTACAAGGGGCGCGCGCCGGGGCTGGACGTCTACCGGGTTTACACGCATCTTGAGCCGTTCTTCGAAGTGCCGGAGAGCGAGGTCCAAGGCAAACCTTTTCAGCTCGGGCCACAGCGGGAGGGCAAGGAGCCGTCAGCGACCGAGCGCCATGAACACTGGAAGAACCAGGCCAACGCCGGCTTTCGCAAGGCAAGGGAGTTCCAGTTGTTCGGTGAGCGGTGGGAGAAGGCGCGAGAGCAAGGGGTCCCGTCCTGGGCCAAGGGCGCGCTGCTGGGCCGTGGAAGCGGCTCCTTCAAACCCAGCGGTCCCTGCGGCGAAGACCATGCGGTGCTGCAGGAAGAGATCAAAAGCTGGGGCGGTCACTACATTCGGCAGGCCGATTCCGGGATGCTAGCTTTGCGACTCATCGAAGTGTTCGCGCACGCCTATGATGAAGAGTGGTCGGATTTCCATCAGGACCGGGAGATGCTGGAGCGGATTGCCGCGGCATTCGATTTCTACTGCCGTGCCCAGGGCAACAGCGGCGGTTTCATGGGACCGCCGCTGCCGGGCAAGGACGTCAACTGGCCGACGTGGCTGGGTGGTCCAGTGCGAAGCGATTTCAGTCCCGGCCTCGAAGTGGGCCAGCGATACTTCTGGAACGGCTTCAGCAAAGTGCTGCCCGCCTTGGACAAAGGGGGCTTTCTGGAAGCGTCCATTGATGATGATCTGGACCCGGGGACGCCAGAGGTCAGCCGACGGGAAGCCTACACCCGGATGGCGCGGCGCAGCTTCAACCTCTATTCCAGGCACGTCCAGCAGTGTTCCATAGCCAACCAGATGATCCACAATTTCCTGGCGCTGAATGCGGTTCACAAGACTCTCAAGTATCTGGATCCGGCGAACGCGGGCCTGGACGCCGGGCGGGTGAATGAATTGGCGGAGATCGCCGTGGGAATCCGCCGGAATCCCGTGTGGAACAACTACTCCTACTCGACGGACGGGATGCCGCTGGAGGACGGCTACGACTCGAACTACGGCAACGGCGGCTTGCAGTTGGCCGAGGTGGCCGAACTGACGCGCTATCCGAAGATCGAGCGGAAGGCCCGCCTGGGATTGGATTCCTACGCCCATTTCGTCTATTTGAGCAATGACTCCGAAGGATACCGGACGCTCCGCAACGTGGATTGGATCAGCTCGCGGGTCTTGAAGGGGGTTCCGGGACCCGAGACGTACTTCCTTTCGAAATTCGCCGCCAGGGAACTTCAGGTTCCGGCCGCGATCCGCTACTTTGAACTGCAGAAAGAACATGGCCGCGGTCATGACAAGCTGGAGAGTCTCGACTTCCGCTCGGTGGGGGGCTTGTGGGATCGGGTGATGGAGGCGGTTGGCAAGGCCAATGACGCCCTTGATGACAGCGATTCCTCCCTGCCGACCACTGATTACCGTCTGCCGGACGAGAGGGCAGAGGACAGTGCCTTCGTGGACGAATACCTGGGGCTGGTGGCCCTGCGGCACGGAGAAGCGAGACTGTTCGCGTCGCTGAACTGGGAAAGCCGGATGGGCAGGGATTGGGCGAAGGGCACGGCGAACCATATTGTCCGGCTCAAATACACCACGCCGACCATCCAGCGTCTGGTCACGGCCAACTGCGTGGACAGCCCGAATGGCTCGCTGGGTCTGAATACTCTACGTTACGGACCCTATTTCATCGTATTGAACGCCTCCGGCGAGAAGGCCATCAGTTACTCAATTCCAGCGGACATGCGTGGCAAGCCCGCGATCGACCTGCTGACCGGAGAGCAAACGTATCTCGACGGCTCCGGCATGGTCGCCCCCATGGCATCACGGGTATTCGTGCTCTCGAAAGCAGGTAATTAATCATGAACCGCATCCTCTTACTTCTTATCGGCACCCTCTTCGGCTTTACCGTCTCAGCCCTGAACGGACAGGAACTCAAATCCCGCGGCGGGCATCCGCGTCTGTTCTTCACGCCGGAGGTGATCGCGAAATTGAAGGAGCGGATCAAGACCGAACCAGCCGCCGCGAATGCATGGACTAGAATCCTGGCTGATCCGAAGTCCATCCAGGAACTTAGTCTTGCCTACCGCATGACCGGGGAGCGGCGGTTTGCCGACAAGCTGCAGGGTGCCATCGGTAGCCTGCGATGGGACGACCCGATGCTGATGCGGCGCGATCCGCCATGGCACGCGGGCCTGGGGACGGGGCACAGTTGTTTCGAAAGCGCGGTGGCATACGACTCCATCCACGACGCGCTGACTCCGGAGGAACGCGCGACGCTGGCGCAACGCATCGTAGAGCGCGGCATCCTCCCCGTGTTGAATGACTGGGTGCTGGGCGGGAGGCGCATCCATGCCCTGGACTCAATGGGCCACAACTGGTGGAGCGCCTGTGTGTTCGGCGCCGGCATGGCGGCCCTCGCCGTGATGGACGAGGAGCCGCGGGCGAAGGATTGGTTGAACCGCATCTCTGATGGCTCAGTCGAGTGGCTCAACTTCGCGGGCAGCGTGCTCGACAACAAGCCACCGTCGTTCGACCGCGGCGGAGCATTTTACGAGGATGTGAATTACGCATCTTTCGCCGTGTCACAGTATCTGTATTTTCGACTGGCATGGCACAACGCGCTGGCCGCGCCGGCGTTGCCCGAGGTTCCGATGCTGGACAAGTTCGGCGACTATTTCATCAACGTCTCCTATCCGAATTCGGGCAAACTGTTGAACTTTGACTTCGGCGACGGGGGGAGGAGCGCCAATGTCATTGAGCCGGTGCACCTGCTCTGGGCTAACGGCTTCCGGAAGCCTCGCCACCTCTGGTTATTGAATGAGGCCCGGGCCGCAGACCGCCGCGCGGGGCAGGATAGCCAGACGCCATTCGGTCTGGCGTTCGGCCCGGGCGAGTCGGAACTCACAGCGGGGCCGTCCGCGCCGGATCTGCCGTTATCCGCGCTGTATGGTGACATTGGCTGGGCGTCCCTACGGTCTTCGTGGGATCGTAACGCGACGCTGCTTGGTGTGAAATCCGGTTATACCTGGAACCATTCGCACGCCGACGCCGGTTCGTTTGTCCTGTTCCATCGCGGTGAGTATTTGCTCATTGATTCCGGCAAGTGCTCCTACGGCCGGCCGGAATACGACGGCTACTACCGGCAGAGCCAGGCCCACAATGTGGTGCTCTTCAATGGAGAGGCGCAAAACCCGGAGGACACTTATTTCGGCTCGAAGTTCCCCGGCACCGTGTCGCATCTGATGGATGCGGGTGATTTGAAATATGTGCTCGCCGACGCCACCGGGCCGACTTCGCACCGGTTTATCCGCAACTACCGCCACTTCCTTTGGCTTGGCAGTGTGATCCTGATCATTGACGATCTGAAGACATTTGAGCCGGGGAAGTTCGAGTGGTTGCTGCATGTGGACGGTACGGCCAGACAGAGCGGGCGGGACCTTGAGGTTGCCAAAGGCGAGGCCAGGGTGCTGGTGCGGCCGCTTTTCCCCGTACAACTTCCCACCGAAGGATATCCGGCGGACTTTCCCGAGAACATGAAGCTGGTGGAAAAGACCGGGCTCAAAGATCGCGAACCCGACACGAAAGTGCCCTACTACGCGTTCGCCGCTCCGGAACAGACTCGCCGCGCGAAATTCCTCACCGCTGTCCTGCTGGTGAATGGCAAAGATCAGGCGGATCTGCCGCAACTGGAACGGCTGGAAGGGCCGGACTACATCGGCGTGCGCGTGCGGCAGAACGGCACGACCACCGACGTATACCTGAATCTCCGCGCGGACGGCAGCATCATGCATCGCAACGGCAACCTCAAGGTGAACGGCTGGGAGACCGATGCCTGTCTCATGGTCATCACCTTTCCGGTCGGACGTGACATGGCGGATCCGGACGCGGCCTCACGCTACTTCATCGCGCAGGGCAGCTACCTGCGGCGCGAGGAAAAGGTGGTGCTCGATTCCCTCTCGAAAGTGTTCCTCGTGGCAGATCACACTGCGACGGGGTTGAACGTGCTGCTCCAGGGCCAGCCAGTCATCAATGCCTGTCTGCGCTCGGTCACGCCGCCGCAACTACTCACCGTAAACGGTGAAAACCGGTATCCCCTTCACGATGCAACTGCAAAGATGATCAAGCTTTTGGTGCGTGCTGTACGATAATCATCTGAACCTGAGATGCCACGCGAACTCATGACTCACGGAGGCCAAGTGTGCGTTCGAAACGAGTCGCAAAATTAAAGCTTCGAAGTAGTCGCCAAAACTCATTCGCGCCGAAATGGACTTTCACTCATCGAAATCAATGACATTCCTGACTTCCCTCGCTCGATCCGCCCGTCTCATCCTCGACGGCGCCACGGGCACCGAACTCAACCGCCGGGGGGTGGATACCGGGCTGCCGCTCTGGTCAGCGAGGGCATTGATGAATGAACGCGATGCCGGAATCCTGCAGGACATTCATGAGGATTATCTTCGCGCGGGCGCGGATATCATCAGCACGAATACCTTCCGTACGCACCGACGTGCGCTTGCGCCCAGTGGCAATGCGGATCGCGCCCTCGAACTGACCCGCCGCGCGGTGGAACTCGCCCGCGCCGCCATCGCCACTGTGGCTGCGGACAGGCCGCGTTTCGTGGCCGGATCGATCTCCACGCTGGAAGACTGCTACCACCCCGACCTCGTCCCGCCCGATGACGAACTCCGCGCGGAGCATTCCGAGCGGGTTCATCACCTCGTCGAATGCGGCGTCGATTTCGTTCTCATCGAGACCATCAACACGCTGCGTGAAGCGCTGGTCATTGCCGAACTCGCCGCGATCACTGGCACACCCGCCATCGTCAGCTTTGTGTGTGATCGCGGGGGAAGAATCCTTTCGGGCGAAACGCTCACCGAAGCGGCGGACCAACTGCTCCCGCTGGGTATTTCGGCTATCGGCGTCAACTGCGGGCCGACTCCCTGTCTCGCCGGGCCGCTGGCCGAATTACGCAGCGCCTGCGGCCCGGATTTCCCGTTGATCGCTTACGGCAATATCGGATACGCGGATGAGTCTGTCGGCTGGGTCAACACGGACGCTGAAGACGCCAGTGTCTATTGCGAACACGCCTCCCACTGGCCTGCAAAGATCATCGGCGGATGCTGCGGCACAACACCGGCCCATATCAGGCAACTGGCAAAGTCCTTGAATAAGTGAATTATTAGAGTCCTCTTAGCCCGGCTTCCGGAAACAGAAAACTGAACCTTCCTGCGAGGCCCGCGCGCCGCGCCACTTCATCAACAACCCAAACTTATGAACCAACCTAAATTCATCCTGACTTTCTTCGCTGCGTGCCTTCTTTCCGCCACGGGAGCGGGTGCCCAGTCTCCTGCGGACAAGCCCGCTGACATGACAAAGAAGGTCAAAGTGTTCATCCTCCTCGGCCAGTCCAATATGGTCGGGCTGGGCAAGGTGGGTGGCGGGGAGATCGGACTGGAGCACCTCGTGAAAGAGAAAAAGAAGTATCCCTACCTGCTGAACGAAACCGGTGACTGGGCGGAGCGGAAAGATGTGCGCTATGCCCGCGTCATGTCCGGGCGGGGCGGCGGCATGCAGCGTCTTAACAACGAGTGGATGACGGTGAAGACCTGCAAGACCATCGGGCCGGAATTCGGCATCGCGAAGCTGGTGGGGGACGCCGTGGAGGAACCGGTGCTCATTTTGAAGAGCTGCATCGGGAACCGCAGTCTGGGCTGGGACCTGCTGCCGCCGGGCAGCGAACGCTACGAGTTTGCCCTCAAGGACAAAGCCGGCGTCGAGAAAAAGATGGTCTATGCCGGCTATAAGGATAGGCCTGACTCGTGGGAGATGGACCCGGCCATGGGCCTGAAAACCGAGCCCGGTCCGTGGGTGGACAAGAACGGCAAACCCATCGACTGGTATGCCGGGAAGCAGTGGGATGACGATATCAGCTACGCCAAAACCGTGCTCACTGAACTCGACAAACACTATCCCGGAGCGACAGGTTATGAGGTTGCCGGATTCTTCTTCTGGCAGGGCGAAAAGGACGCCGGCAATCCGGGCCACGCCGCGCGCTACGAGAAGAACCTCGTGCACTTCATCAATCAGGTGCGCAAAGAGTTCGACGCCCCCGCTGCGAAGTTCGTCCTCGGCACCATGGGCGAATCCGTGAAAGGCAGCGGCGGCAATGGAGGTCTGGTGCTCGACGCACAGCTGGCTGTGGACGGCGCCACCGGCAAGTATCCTGACTTCAAAGGCAGTGTCGCCACCATCTACACCCACCCCATGGCACAGGGCGGCAGCGGCAACGGACATTACGGCGGCAAAGCCGAAGTCTATATGGACGTGGGCGAAGCCATGGGCAAAGCGATGGTGGAAATGCTGAAGGGCGGCAAGTAATTCCAGCCACTGCCACGGGCAGCCGGAGAGCGGGCGGCCGTAGAGGCACTTCAAGACTCGAAGCCCGGCGTGGACGTCCAGTGATGCCGGGCTATTCTCGACGTCTCCACGCACTCAGATTTGCCCCTCTCGCCCATGAAATACACGCTCCTTGCGCTCCTTCTCACGCCGCTGCTTTCGCGTGCAGAGATTAAACTGCCGGCGGTCTTTGCGGATCACATGGTTTTACAGCGTGACGCCGCGGTTCCTGTTTGGGGCTGGGCTGCTGCGGGCGAGGTGGTCGCGGTGGAGTTTGCCGGGCAGAAGAAAACGGCCACCGCCGATGCGAACGGCAAGTGGCTGGTGAAACTCGCCCCGCTGCCGGCGAGCGCTGAAGCCCGGGAAATGAAGGTCGGTGCCCGCGTGATTCAGGATGTGCTCGTTGGCGAGGTGTGGCTCGCGTCGGGGCAGTCAAACATGGGCTTCACCCTCTCCGGCGCCCACAATGCCGCCGCTGCCCTCGCTGCCGCGGGTGATCCACTGCTGCGATGCTTCACGGTGCAGCATGCGACCGCCGCGCAGCCTCAGAGCGACCTGCGCGGCCGCTGGGACCTCAGTGACCCCGGCACCGCGAAGGCCTTCTCTGCAGTGGCATACTTCTTCGCCCGCGATCTGCGCACGAAGCTCGGTGTGCCCGTCGCCATCCTCCATTCCTCGTGGGGCGGAACGCCGGCGCAGGCATGGCTCAGCGTCGAGGCTTTGCGGGAGTCGCCTCCGTTTGAGAACTATATCAAGCGCTACGACGAGGCTCTTGTCAGGCACCGCGAGGTGCTCGCGACTCCCGGAAAAATGGAGGCCTATCGCAGCGATCTCGCGGCATGGCAGAAGGATGTGGCGCCCGCTTTCAATCAGGCCATGAAGGCGTGGAATGCCGGCCCGAAGACCACCCCGAAGCCGGCCCCCGCGCGTCCGGAGCCTGTGAATCCGGATCCGATGGACATTCCAAGTCCATCGTCGCGCCCCGGCACTCCAGGCGTGATCTTCAATGCGAAGATCGCACCGCTCGCCGGCTATGCGATGCGCGGCGCACTCTGGTATCAGGGCGAAGCAAATGCCGCCGCCGGTATCGAATACCGCACCCTGCTGCCGCGATTGATCGGCGACTGGCGCAAGCGCTGGGGCCAGGGCGACTTTCCCTTCCTCATCGTGCAGCTCGCTGCCTGGGACATGGATAAAAATCCTGCACCCCTGCATCAGTGGCCATGGCTGCGTGAGGCTCAATCCCTAACGGTAAAGACTGTGCCCAACACCGCGCTCGCTGTCGCCATTGATGTCGGCGATCCGGCCGATGTGCACCCGAAGGGCAAGGAGCCCGTCGGTCAGCGCCTTGCGCTCGCGGCTCGCAGGATCGCGTATGGCGAAGCCACAGTCGTCGCTTCCGGTCCCGTCTTTCGCGGAGCTAAAGCCGCCGGCGCAGCGATGCGCGTGATCTTCACTGAAACCGGCAGCGGCCTCACCATCGGCCAGGCCCCGTGGCGTGCCTCTGGCGACCCGCCATGGCCGGCGGACATTCTCACCGGCTTCAGCATCGCCGGTGAGGACCGTGAATGGCACGACGCCGATGCCAGGATCGAAGGCGATACCGTCATCGTGTCCAGCCCCGCCGTCGCCAGGCCCGTCGCCGTCCGATACGCATGGGCGAACTCCCCGCGCTGCAACCTCTACAACTGCGAAGCCCTTCCCGCCGTGCCCTTCCGCAGCGATGACTGGCCGATGCCGAAGAAGAAGTGATCTGTTATCTGGGGCCGCAGTAACAACTTCGCTCGAATGAATTTCATCCCGTTTCTCATTGTTCTCTGCACCGCGGCCACTGCTGCCGAACCGGTCGGGCCGAAGGCCGCCGCGGTGACGGGCACGCCAGGGCTGGTGGCGTTCTGGGATTTTGTGCAGCGCGAGCCGGAAGGGGCGCGCCGCTTCATTGCGCATGTGCCGCCGGATGCTAAGACGAACTACCCGCTCGATGCGGCCAATTATGTCAGGGATTTCTGGGGCACGGGCCGAGAGGCGACGTATGCCGATTTCCCGCAACTCGGCCGCGGGCCGTTTGGAAATGCCATCCGCATCGTGAAGGAGACGGATCCGGACTTCCGGCCGTTTCTCTACGTGCCGCGATCCCGGCTGCACGATACGCCGCTCGACCTCAAGGGAGCGGGCAAGTCGGTCACGGTGATCGTCTGGGCGATCCGTGAGAGCGGCAATCATGCGCTGGCCGGGATCTGGCACGAGGGCACTGACTTGAAGCAGACAGAGACCGCCGGCATTGCCAGAGTGGAGCGCGGGCAGCGGCAATACGCGTTGTTTGCCGGCTTGAACAAGCAGGGGAGCGCCTGCGGCCACGTGTCCGAGAACGGCGCGAGTTCGTTTCTGAATAAGTATGCCCTCCACAAGTGCAATTCCGCTGCCGTCACATCTGAGGTGCTCGCGGATTCGCCTGCGGAGGTGCTGGATGCCTCATGGCAGTGTTTCGCGATGACTTTCGATCACGAGAAGGACGAACTCACCGGCTGGCTCAATGGCGTGGCCGGCGACCGCTGGCTGGAGGACCCGAAGAACGACAACCTCATTAAATCCGCCTACAACGGCTACATGCAGGGCCACTATGCCCGCACGCCGGACAGGGAAGCCGCCGAGGATGCCGCATTCCCCAAAGACCAATACTACAACCCGCCCGAAGCTGAGCCTCTGAGCGTGAAAGTCCTGCGCGAGTTCGCCAACGAACGCGTCGAGGTGCACGAGCATCGCTACACGAAAGTCGAAGTAACGCTGCGCGGAGGGAAGGAGGTTTCCCGTGAACTCGTGGCGCTGCGGCTCAATCCGTGGTGGTACCCGCACGGCCTCTACACGCCGAAGGACGCGCAAAGCGGCGGCCCGTTCACTATTGGTCGCGTCATCCACAGCAGCCGCAGCGTTGGCTTCACCGGCTGGATCGGTGGTGTCGCCGTCTTTGATCGTGCGCTCGGGGCGGTGGAACTCGAAAGGCTCAAGCAGGCGAAGTAATTATCTTTGTCCAAATTCGCGCCGGCGCGTGGACTCGGGAAGCTGGACCGGCGCATCTCCACAGGAGGTGCCATCTCCAGTGAATCCATTTCCCGCCATGTCATCTTTTCCGTTTTTCCGCGCCGCCATCGCAGTGTCCCTGTTCACAGCCGCCGCTCATGCCCGTCCAGTGTTGCTGGAGGCTGAGATGTTTGCGCAGACTGGCGGCTGGGATTTGGATCAGCAGAGCATGGAGGTGATGGGCTCGCCCTATCTGCTGGCTCATGGTTTGGGGGTGCCGGTGAAGGACGCGGTGACGACGGCGAAGTTCCCGCAGCCCGGGAAATACCGGGTGTGGGTGCGCACGCGGGACTGGGTCGCTCCGTGGAAAGTGGAGGGCGCTCCGGGCAAGTTCCAGGTGCTGGTGAACGGTAAAGCGCTGGGCGCGGTATTTGGCACCAATGGCGCGGAGTGGGCCTGGCAGGATGGCGGCACGGTGGAGGTGGGCGCGGAAGCCACTGTGGCGCTGCATGACCTGACAGGATTTGCCGGCCGCTGCGATGCCATCGTGTTCTCCAGCGACCTGCAGTTCACCCCGCCGAATGAGGCGAAAGCGCTGGCGGCATTCCGGGCTGGGGCGCTGGGGATTCCGGCGCTGCCGGATGAAGGCGGCGAATATGATCTGGTGGTGGTGGGTGGCGGCATCGCAGGAACGAGTGCGGCGGTTTCGGCGGCGCGTAACGGTCTGAAGGTCGCGCTCATTCAGGATCGTCCGGTGCTCGGCGGCAATGGTTCCAGCGAAGTGCGCGTGTGGCCGGAGGGGCACACGCGGCAGAAGCCGTTCCGCCACATCGGGGACATTGTGGAGGAAATCTGTCCGCCGAAATCCGCCGGGACCGGCAATGCTAAAGGCGCTGCCATTTACCAGGATGAGCGCAAGCACCGCGTGGTGCAGGCGGAGCCGAACATTCGTCTGTTCCTCGAGCACCGGGTGAATCAGGTAAAGGCGGAGCAGTCCCGCATTCTGAGCGTGACGGCACAGAACATCCGCACGGCGCGCCGCACCGAGGTGCGTGGAAAGCTGTTCGCTGACTGCACGGGCGATGCCACGGTGGGCTGGCTGGCCGGGGCGGATTTTGAGGTTTCCAAAGAAGGCAGCATGGGTGCGAGCAATCTGTGGAATGTGCTGGATGTGGCGGACAAGTCCCAGGTGTTGAAGTGCGAGTGCAAGGACAAGGACGCGCTCAGCATGGCGGCGGAGGCCGGGAATGTGGCCGCGCCGTTTCCCCGCGTTCCCTGGGCGCTGGATCTCAGAAATAAGCCGTTCCCCGGGCGCAAAGGCGCCAAAGGCCAGTGGGCCAACACGCCCATTTCCAATCTCGGCGGCTGGTTCTGGGAGAGCGGATTCGACAAGGATTCGATTAAAGACATCGAACTCATTCGCGATCTCAACATGCGGGCGATGTATGGCGCGTGGGATGCGCTGAAGAACGTGGACGGCATGTATCCCAACCACCGGCTGGGCTGGAGTGCTTTCATTGCCGGAAAGCGCGAATCGCGCCGGCTCCTCGGGGATGTGGTCCTGAAGGCCGACGACTTCCGGAAAGGCACGCAGTGGCCCGATTCGGCCTTTCCCAACACCTGGCATATTGATATCCATGTGCCGCACTCCGAGTTCTCCGGCGGCCTGAAGGGCCAGGAGTTCATCAGTGAAGCCACCACCGGCAAACAGTATGAATACAAGGGCCCCTACTGGGCACCCTATCGCGTGCTCTACAGCCGGAACATCACCAACCTCTTCATGGCCGGCCGGAACATTAGTGTGGACCGCGAGGCCATCGGTCCGGTGCGGGTCATGCGCACCTGTGGCATGATGGGCGAAATCGTGGGCAAGGCGGCGTGGATTTGCATCCGTCACCGCACGGGGCCGCGCGGAGTGTATGAGAAGCATCTGTCGCTCCTGCGGGAGTTGATGCAGCAGCCGGGCGCCGCGCGCCGGGAATCTCTGGAGGGCGCGCTGCAGTCGCCTCCCGGCGTGCAGCGGGTGGTGGAGGGTCAGGGCATTTCACTGGAGCAGCTGGAAGGCATCGTGGTGGACGACGCGGCGGCCCGCTACACTGGCGAGTGGGACGATGCCGGCACCCTCAGCGGATTTGTGGGCGACGGCTACCGCTACTCCAGCCAGCCGGGGAGCAGCGCGGAGTTTCCCTTCCATGTCAAAACCAGCGGCACCTATGAAGTCCGCGTGGCCTGGCAGCCTCATGCCAACCGCGCGAGGTCTGCTCCAGTGGCCGTGCGCACTGCCGAGGGCGAGAAGGCGGTGACGCTGGATCAGACCAAAGCGGCGGCCGGCGCACGGGGATTTGAACGCATCGGCAGCTGGCGCTTTGAGGCCGGCAGGGAGTCATCCGTTGTCTTGCGGACCGACGGCGCACGGGGGACGGTGCATGTCGATGCGATCCAGATTATAAAGACCACCCCATGACGCCCGGCACTCCCAGTCATGCGGCGCTGCATGAGCGCTTCATGCGGCTGTTCCTTGAGAATGAGCCGCAGATTCTGCGTGCCGTGATGCTGCTGGTGCCGCAGCGGAATGACGCCCGGGACATTGTGCAGGACACGGCGGTGGCGCTTTGGCAGCACTTTGAGCAGTATGACCCGCAGCGTCCGTTTCTGAACTGGGCACTGGGCTATGCGCGCATCCATGTGCGGCGTTTCTTCCGTGCGGTGGAGCGGCGCGGCAAGCTCAGTGAGAAGGCGGCAGAGGCGCTGCTCATTGCGGCGGATGACCGGGACGGAGGCAAAGAGCGTCACCGTGCGGCGCTGCGGGCCTGTCTGGATCAGCTGCCGCCGCCCTCGCGGGGGCTGATCAGCGATTACTATTTTGAAGAGAAGACGGTGGAGGTGCTGGGCGGCATATACGGCAAGACCACAGAGGCTGTCTATAAATCCATTCAGCGCCTGCGCCGCACGCTGCTCGACTGCATCAACCGCCGCCTCTCCGAAACATGAACGCCCGGGAAAGCGAAGCCCTTGATCGCCTTATCGGCCGCTGCCTTGATGGCATCGCGACCCCGGAGGAATGGGCGCAGCTGTCTGCATGGCTGGAAGCGGCTGCCGCCGCGCGGAGCCGCTATCTGGACCTCGCGGAAATCCATGCGGCGCTCGCTGCGGATGAGTCGCTGCGTGCTCCGGCAGTGGAGACGGTGTCGGTGAAGGCCGGGCACCTTTCCGCTGGGCGCTGGCTGGCGGCGGCCGCGGCGGTGATCATCCTGACCGGAGCGGCGCTGTGGCTGTGGAATCCTAACGGTCATGGAGGCGAAGAGGAAGCCCCGGTCTTTGCCATGGACGGGCCGCTCTCCCGGCGCGTGGAGTCCGCGGCACCGGTGGCCGTGCTCAAGCGGGCTGTGGCCGTGGAGTGGCAGAGTCCGGCCGACATTCGCGGCACGGGCGAAACGCTGAGCGCCGGGTGGCTGCGTCTGGCGCGCGGGACGGTGCAGGTGGAATTTCTCAGCGGCGCACAGCTTCTGGTGGAGGGACCGGCAGAAGTTCGGCTCGACAGCGGGAACTCCGCCTATCTGCTTAGCGGGAAGGCGAGCGCCCATGTCCCGGAGCCTGCGCATGGGTTTCAACTGCACGCGCCAGGAATGGAGGTGGAGGATCTGGGCACGGCCTTCGGGCTGGAAGTCGCTGCCGGCAAGTCGCCGGAGGTGCATGTGTTCGAAGGTTCGGTATCGCTGTCGGCACTGCCGGGCAGCGCTCCGCAGAAGCTGGAAGCCGACCGCGCTGTGAAGCTGGAGAACGCCGCCTTTCACGAGGTGCCGCTGCGTGCCGGGGATTTTCCCAGTGGTGAAGAACTCGCCCACCGCGCTGCCGAGGACAGCCGCCTGCGCTTCGATGCCTGGCGCGCGGCGGCTGCCGCACTGGCGCAGGATCCGGATGCGCTCGCGGGCTTCAACTTTGACGGAGAGCCGGAATGGCAGCGCGCCGTGACCAGCCGGCTGCCGTCGGCCACGGCGGAAGATCACGGCACCCTGGTAGGGGCTGCCTGGACCAGCGGGCGCTGGCCGGGCAAGCAGGCGGTGGAATTCCGCAGCCGCGGCGACCGGCTGCGCTTTACCGTTCCTGGAGCACATGCGGCGCTCACCCTCATGGCGTGGGTGCGCGTGGACTCCCTGCCGAATGATTACAACTCGCTGCTGCTCCCCACGGAATACTCCGCCGGATCTCTGCACTGGACGATAGAGCGCGGCGGCGAAATGCGCCTCACCATGCTCAACGACCCGCCGGCACCGCTGAGCAGTCGCGGATGGGACGGCCCGGTTAGCGGCCCTGCCATTTCCAGCATGGACTTTGGCCGCTGGATATTCCTCGCCACCACCTATGACTCCGCCAGCGGCGTGGTGACCCACTATTGCGACGGGCATCCGGCGGGCTCCGGCGTCCTCCAGCACCGGCATCCGGCGGTCCTCGGCCCGGTGGAATTCGGCAACTGGGGGGCGGACAGCGGCAGCAGCCCCACCAGCCAGTGGTGGCGGGATCAGCCGGCCTCCATCCGGGTGCGCAACTTCGTCGGGCGGCTCGATTCGCTGCACATTCTGCGCCGTGCCCTGAATGCCGCGGAAATTGCCGCCCTCCACGCCAAAGGCATGCCCTGAGCGAGATCGGAGCCGGGGGCAGGGTGATCCGGTGAAATTCCGTGAAAAAGTCAGTCCAATTCCGGTGGTGCGGGTGAAAAAAACCTTAAGCGCTCAATCTGCCCTCATCCGATCCATGAAAAAATATCTTCGCCCGTCTCTTCTCTGCCTCTCGTTCGCCGTGGCACCCGCTTTGACGGCCGCGGATTATTTCTGGGACGCCAACGGGGGAACGGCGGGGACGGGCGGCACGGGAACCTGGGGCGCCGTGAATACCTGGCGCGATGGCTCGGCCACCGGCACGCTGCTTTCCTGGGCGGATGGGAATGTGGCTGTCTTTGGCGGCACGGCTGGATTGACCACCGCTGCAGCGCCGGTCAGCCCCACCGAATTGCGGTTCTCAGTCAGCAATCACAATGTGATCGGCGCGGGACCGGTAAACTTCGGCGCTGGCGGGGCGATCAACTGGACCGGCTCTACCTCGGGCATCGAACTCACGGCCCCGCTGGCAGGTGCGGTCACCATTTCCCCCATCGCCGGGACCATGGCCGGAGCCACCTCCGCCTTCATCAAGGCTGACAGCACCGGGCTCACCTCCGTGACGCTCAGCGGCAACGACCCGAACCGGAATGTCATCATTGATCACAACGGCGCCTTCGGCCCCGCGGGCACATCCGTGACGATCACGAACGCGGCGCTCGGCCTCGGTGCGCTGACGACGGAATCCATCGGCCTGGCCAGCAATGCTGCCAACGGCACCGGCGGCGGGCTGGATTTCCCGGCGTGGAACCTGCAACTGAGCGGTGCCATCCGCAGCCGCGCGGGATCGAATACCATCAACGCCGCCATCACCCTCACGGGTAACTCGACGCTGCTCACGCGCTCTGTGGCCGGGGTCAAGCTAACGTTTTCGCCGACTGCGACCATCGACCTGGGAGCCAATACCCTGACGCTGCATCCTGGCACCAACTCCGACGGAATCGTGCTCAACGGTGCCATCATCGGCACCGGCGGCATTACCCAGGCACCGTCCACACTGTCGAATACAGGCAGCGCCAACTCCACCTCGACTCTGTCTGGGGTCAATACCTACACCGGGCCGACGGCCATCAACTCCGGCAACCTCCGCCTCACAGGTTCACTCACTTCCGATGTCACCCTCGCCAGCGGCTCGAACCTCAGTGGCGAAGGCAGCACCACCGGGTCGCTCACATTCAACGGCACACACACCCTGTCGTTTGATCCCGCCACCTCCCAGGCGCTCACTGCCGCCAGTGTGAATGCCGGCGCGGCCACGATCACACTGTCGCCTGCCGGCACCACTCCCGGCACTGGTCTGGTGATCATTGACGCGCCGGGCGGCATCACCGGCACCGCAGGGGCAAACTTTATATTCTCCGGCCGAGGGTCCGCCTATCTGAACAACGACAGCACGAAGCTGCTCTTCGACTATACCCCGGCGAGCCTGAAATGGGCCGGCGGCGATGCCGGCAACCCCTCCGGCTGGGATACGAATATCACTTCCAACTGGCGGAATGGCGCTGCTCCTGACAAATTTCTCGCAGCGGACACAGTTGCCTTCGACGAAACGGCGGCGGCCTTTTCGGTGACCGTGCAGGGCACGGATGTGCAGCCTGGAGCAGTGCTCATCAGCGGGCCGGTGGATTACACCATCGGCGGCGCACCCATTGCCGGAAGTGGTGCGCTGACCAAGAGTGGCGATGCGACCGCCACGCTTTCCGCCAACAATACCTACACCGGCGGCACCACGGTCTCCGCCGGGGTGCTCCAACTGGGCGACGGCACCTCGGCCGCAGGCAGTGCCGGCACCGGCGCCATCGTCAACAATGCCGCGCTGCTCCTGAATCATGGAGCCACCACCACTTTCGCCAATCCCGTGAGCGGCACCGGCAGCTTCAACAAGACCGGCACCGGCACTGTGTCTGTCACCGGCGATGTCGCCTCCACGGGCGGCGTCAACGTTTCCGCAGGCACTCTGCAAATCGGCAATAACACGCCCACCGGCACGCTGGCCGGCAATATCGTCAATAACAGCACGCTCAGTTTCTACCGTCAGGATGCGACCGTCGTATCCAACGACATCAGCGGCTCCGGCGGGCTCAGCAAATCGCAGGGAGCCATCGTGACGCTCTCCGGGAACAGCAGCTTCTCCGGTCCCGTCAGCGTGGCCGGCACCGGAATCTCACTGGTCGCCGGCTCCGCCAAAGCGCTGGGCGATACCGTCGGAGGTACTAGCGTGGGCGCAGGCGCGCGGCTTATCCTTGCGGATGGCATCACCGTTTCCGGCGAGACCGTGACCATCGCCGGCGGGGCGGCGAACTTTAACGGTGCACTCCAGGCCGCCGCCGGGGCCACCGCCACGTGGGAGGGTCCCATCGTCCTCAACACCGCCGATGCGCGTATCGGTGCGGAAGCGGGCGGCACGCTTATCGTCAGCGGCTCCGTCCAGAATGGCACCGGGAGCGCGCTCAATATCGGCGCAGGCGTCGGCGGCGTCGGGACAGTAGTGCTGGCCACTCCGCTGAGCACCAGCACCTTTACCGGTAACACCAACGTCGTTCGCGGCACCGTGAAACTGGGCTCGGAGGAAACGCTCCCGTCCACCACCATTCTGGATGTGGACTTCAGCACCGCCATCGAGGCCTGCGTGCTGGACCTCAACGGATTCAATCAAACGGTCTCCGGCCTCCAGCGCACAGGGGCGGCCGCCGGCGGCAGTTCCACGGTCACGAATTCCTCCACTACCGGCGCCACGCTCAAGCTCAACCAGCCCGGCAACACCAGCTACAGCGGGGAGGTCAGCGGCAATCTCTCGCTGATCAAAGACCTCGCCGGACAACTCGATCTCACCGGAGCGATCTCCTACACCGGCAGCACTACCGTCAAAGGCGGCACGCTTTCCCTGGCCCAAACGGGACTCTCCGACACTGCCGCCTTCACCATTGATGCCGGCGCGGTTGTCGCGCTCAACTTCACCGGCAACGACCGGGTGGGCTCGCTCACTATCAATGGCGCACTGCTGCCAAACGGTGTCTATAGCGCCACCAGCCACGGCGGCATCTACGCCGCCTACATCACCGGCCCCGGAGCGCTCCAGGTCGGCGCGAGCGGCTATGAAGCATGGATCGGCGGCTATCCCACGCTCACCGGCAACGACGCCCTGCCCGAAGCCGATCCGGAGGGTGATGGCATCGCCAACCTGCTTGAATTCGTGCTCGGGGGAAATCCCACCCTCAGCAGCAGCGGTATCCTGCCCGTTCCTGCAAACCCGGGAAGCGCACTCACGCTCACGTTTAAGCGCAGCGATGAATCCGAAGGGGACACCACCCTGACACTCCAGGTCAGCACGGATCTCACCACCTGGCCCGCCGCGGCTGATGTCATCATCGGTGCGGCTTCCGACACCAGCGGCACTCTGCCGGGAGGCGTGACCTATACTGTCAGTGAAAACGACGGCGCGCCCGACGACATCATCATCAGTATCCCGAATGGTTCTGAGCCGCGCAAATACACCCGCATCAAGGCCACCCGCTGATCCATCATACTCCTCAGACAAGTCCATCCGATGAACCTTCGCTCGATTCCCTGCCTCAGTCTTACCGTCCTGCTGCCCGCGTCCCCGGTCTTCGCCGCCACGTTCCAGTGGGACGGCGGCGCCGGCGCCGGCAACTGGCAGTCGGCCACCAACTGGAACCCTGATACCGGGAACCCTGACTTCAACGGCACCTTTACGCACCGGTTGAACGTGAACGGCGCTCAGACGCTGATCTATTCAGCTGCCGAGGGCACCACCGTGTATTCCGAAAATCGTGGCCTCGTCATCGGCAGCGGAGCCGCCGGAGCAGGATCCATGAGCATCACCGGCGGGACATTCTCCATCGCCGGTTCGAACGCCCGTGCGCTCATTGGCAACGGCGCCGCGGGCACGTCCGCGCTCTCCATCAACGGCGGCAACTTCATCGGCAACTCCCTCCCGTTCCTCATCAACTTCGGCCTCACCGGCACGAATGCCGCTGTGCTCAACGTGAACAGCGGCACGGCCAGCATCCCGCTCATCACCTTCTCCTCCAATGACACGACCGCGGTCACGGCCGGCACCGGCACCATCAACCTGACCGGCGGCACGCTCACTACGAACAAGATCGACCGTTTCGGGTCGGCCCCCGGGTCCATCAATTTCAACGGCGGCACTCTCCAGGCCGGAGCCGGGAGCACCACCTTCCTGACCGGCCTCACCGCCGCCACCGTTAATGCCGGAGCGGTCATCGACACCAACGGCTTCGACATTACCATCGGGCAGAACCTTCTCGCAGGGACCGGAGCGGGCACGCTCGTCAAGAACAGCGCCGGGGTGCTCACCCTGACCGGCACAAATACCTACACCGGCACCACCACAATCAGTGGCGGCACTCTCCAGATCGGCAGTGGCAGCACCACCGGCACGCTCGGCACCGCGGCTGTCATC
>Ga0315905_10001332_pt1 | contig 26508 bp, 33 predicted proteins | sample LakEriMetagenome_5_FD_203522 | JGI IMG/M metagenome (GOLD analysis project Ga0315905, IMG submission 203522) | Freshwater fungal communities from buoy surface, Lake Erie, Ohio, United States - Buoy 4 MA121 | ecosystem: Environmental > Aquatic > Freshwater > Lake | place: USA: Lake Erie, Ohio...
CAAGCGCACGCAGGTGCTGGGTAGTAACTGCAGATGTGGAAGCAGCTGTTCGCTCGCTGAAACCATGCATGCCCACCAGCGTGAGGTGCTGGACGCAAGCGTGCCGGGACCTCAGCTGACACACATGCCACCCAGCACTAAGAAGCAGCCCGGCTGGCATGCAAGCCTGCGGTGCCCCTCCTGCGCACACACGACGCACACGGGCGCTGCATGTGAGATGCTGCGCTGTCAGCGCGCGAACACCTTGCGCTTCTTGGGTGCGGATGCATGATTTCCCAGACCCTTGGTGTGGGTCTGGGCCCCAGCGGGCGCAACAAAGCTCGGTGCACCCTGCTGCCGTCTGCCCAGGCCCTCCCCAGCCTGCCAGCCAGCCTTCTGCAGCAAGGCGTAGCCGATGTTGTCCGCTGACAAGGCCATGCCAGCTGCGCTGCCAGCATCGTGCTGATCGCCGGTGCCAAAAGCATCATCGCTGAGTCTGCTCAGCCATGGCCCCGCCGGCTGCGCGGCGTGGTCCGCTCGGAAGCTGTTGCTGCCCTGCTGCTGGCCGCGCTCCCCGCCGCCGCTGGATGCATTCTGCGCAGGCACCACGAGCTGCTGGTCGGGCAGGTACACGCCGCCAGCGACAAAGCGCATCTGGATGGGCTCGTCAGGGTTCACCAGCGGCTCGCTGGCCTGCAGGCAGGCACATGCGAGGGGGTTGCATGAGTCAGTCAGAGCATGCAGGTGCCGGGGCCAGGCAACAACCTGGGTGCACCAATGTGGTGGAGCAGGTCACTGGGCGTCCGCAGCTGGCACACCGCATCCCACGGGCACACACTGTGCAGCTGGCACGAACGGCACCTTGCGCTTGGCGCTGCCTGCCCCTGCCTGCTCGCCCAGGGCCCAGCGCCGTGCCAGGGCGCCCGCAGGCTGGTGCACGCGTGTCAGCTCGTCCAGGGCCAGTGCAGCTGTCACCTGCACATGGTTGCAGGGGCGACCGGGCACGCTCGCAACCGGCCAGCTGATGTTGGCAGCCCCCCTGGGAGGGTCAGGCGGCTGTGCACATTGGTTGTGATCAGGGTGCCCGGCAGGCAGCAGCGCAGTGTCCAGGCACCCACAGCACTGCATCAGCTGCTCCACCGCCTGCCTGCACACCTGGCGGGCGTGCTTCTTGTTGGTGGCTGCGCCCACCACGTCGATGACCACGCCAGTGGACGGCCCCGCCACCACAATCCGCTGCTGGAAGCCTCCTCCACGCCCGTGGTGGCCCCCACGCCTGTGCTGCTGGTACCGCTGTGGCGGCAGCTGCTGCTGTGCCAGGTCGTGCGTGGTGACGTGCAGATCACACTTGGTGGCCAGCTCGTGCAGCACCTGCGGGGTCAGCGCCAGGTGCGCCAGGGTTGCTGGTGGACTGCAGGATGAGCATCATCCAGCACCCACACGTGTACTGACAACGCATGAGCGCAATGCAAGGGGTGCGCACCTGCATGGGCGTCTTGGGCTGCACACCCTGTGCCAAGTGGGTGTTGATCTTGCCCAGCAGCTCCACCATGGCTGGTGCAGCCTGGCGCCAGGCGCGCTCCTCAGCAGATAGGCCAGCAATCACCGAGGCAGGCCATGCTGCTGCGCCTGCTGCCGCCGCGCCAGCTGCCGCTGTGCCGGCTGCTGCTGCTGCCGTCGCTACCACTGCTGCTGCGCCTGCTGGTGCGCCTGCTGCGCCCGTGACTGCTGCTCCTGTGACTGCTGCGCCTTGTGCGATTGCTGCAGATGCTGCTATTGCTGCTGCTGCTGCTGCTCCACCCTCCGGCAGGGCTGCTGGCAGCGGTGCTGCGACGCGCGCTGGGTCGGCCGTGCTGGCCAGCGTGTGAGGCCCAGCAGGCACGGCGTCAGCGGCTGCTGCACCCATCGGCAGCTGCGGCTGGCTGCCACCCGCTGGGCGGTGCAGCTTCTGCAGCTGCTTGCCCCACACCCTGGACAGCAAGCTGGGCTGGGCTGCCAGCAGCTGCTCCACGGCCTGCACGGCTGCATGCTGCTTTGCTTCCCTCGCCGTGGGACCGCGGCCGGTGGTGGTCAGCACACCGGAGTCTGCATCACCAGCGATGTGCATGCGTCTCAGATGTGCCTGGTCCGGGCAAGGCACTTCTGCCATGCTGGACGCTGGTAGCATGACGCGCATGCGCACGTCGAGCCAGCAGGCAGCGCAGCAGCAGCAGGCCGCAGCGTTGCATCATGCAGGCACCTACCCATGCCCGCTCCCTCCTGGACTGTGAGGTCTGCTTGGCAGCCGCCATGCCCGTGCTCCATGACCGCTATGGCCCAGGTCGACTCCCTGCGCAGCCTGCAGAGCGACCAGCAGTGCCAGCCATGACCACCGTGCACACGCTGCTGCCGTGGCTGTGCGGCAGGGGGAGGGCCTGTGCTGACCTGGCAGCATGCAGCAACACAGGAGCCAGCCAGGCAGCACTCACGCGTTGCACAGGTCGCTCAGCAGCTGCAGCGGCGCCTTGTGGTTGGCGTGCGAAGGGATGGTGGTGTTGAGGTCGCCCAGCAGCCGCGCCGTCAGGGGGAACAGTTGCGGCTGCACAGACGAGAAGGCCGCGCCGCCCTTGCTGTCACCCATGTACCAGGTGGCGGCGCTGGTGCTGCCTTGCGGCTGCTGCTGCTGCTGCTGGGTGGCAGCGCCGCCAGGCGCACGCGGCTGCTGGTGCCTGGGGCTGTCGTCTCGCCTCTGGAGCTTGTGTGGGCGGCCGCCCTGCTGCTGGGCCTGCCATGGCCGCGCCTGCTTGCGCTGCAGGCGCAGCATGTGCTGATGCTGCTGCTCGTGCCACTGCTGCTGGTAGGGGTCTGGATGCAGGGCATGTGCGTGCCCGTATGCGGGTGGCAAGGCCGGCCCCATCCCCGCGTAGGGCGCGTACGCGCCACCCGCATGCGGCGGGTCGCCGTAGAAGCCGTGGTGGTGCGCAGCCCCGCCCACCGGCCCCGGCGGGGGCAGGTGGGCATGCGGCAGACCTTGCACGAGCATAGTGGCGGCTGGCACCATGTGCTGCGGCGGGCCCCAGTCTGGTGGCACGGGCGGCCCCACGCCCAGCGGGCCGAATTGGGGCGCGGGGTAGCGCCCGGGCAGCATGTTGGCCTGGCCGGCTGCGGATCGGCGGCAGCGGCCCTGCAAGCGGTGGTCCAAGCTGCTACTACGCCACGTGGGCCTGCTGTGGCCGCACCGCTGCTGCAGCAGCCGCAAACCGAGGTCAGGCGTAGGAGGCAAGTGCCCAAGCACCCGCCAGGCGTGCGCTGCGGCTGCGCAGTGTTCGCGGTGACGGTGATGCGCTGCGCGGCCTTGCAGCCCTCTGCCCTCTGCTGTCTGCTGTCACCCGGGCTGCAGTGGCTGCTGGCGAACGCAGGCAGCTGTGCGCGCCCACAGAAATTGCAGTTTCGGGGTTGTGTTGTGAGATCCTGACTCCGCTTTGTGGCTGCGAACCCTCTGTTTTTTTTGTGGGGCTGGATCAGATCAGAAGGTGCCCCCCCGCCGCGAGTCGGCTCGACCGCGCCATGGTGAGCAGGACTGCGCGCGCATCCTGCTGATCGCCGTGTTCACGCGCTGCTGGGGGCGGTCAGCGCGGCGGGGCGGCGATCCGCCTGGCCGCGAGCTCGATGCATGGCGGGCAATCGACAACCGCCCCGCAGGCGTCCGCCATGTACATCCGGGTCAAGCGCGAGAAGCTGACGGTTTTCCTGTCCGTGGAGCCCACAGACACCATACTAGAGGTGAAGCAGAAACTTGAGAAGCTGGTGGAGCAGGTGAGGGGCAGCACAGCGCCCTCCGTGCCTTCTGGCAGCACTGCTGCGGCGTGGAGCGTGCTGCATGCACCCGCCTCTCCCTCCGCGGCCTCTCTCCCTGCAGCCTGCCTGTGCCATGCCGCCCTGAAATCCCGCCAACCATCTTCTTCGCTGCCTGAAGCCACCCGAGCGACAACGGCTTCTGAAAGATGGCCAGGAGCTGGAGGATGCCCGGAAACTAGCAGACTTGCACGTGGAAAGTGACGATGAGATAGCAATGTGCTTCATGCAGCCAGGTGGGCCAGGCGCACCGCCTGCACATGTGCAGCCTGGTCCGCATGCGCATGGCGGCAGGGCAGCAGGGCCGCATGCAGCCGTGTGCCAGCAGCCATGGTCCCTGCACCCAATCCCAAGGCACAGCCCGCTGCCGCGCCGGCCCGGGGGACAGCACGAGCAAGAGCCGGGCCGGACATCTCGGGCACCAAGCTGCTCCAGGCCCATGCCATCGCTCCCCTCCCCCACTGTCCCGCGGTCACGCCGTGCAGACGGTTCATTTGAAGAGCCCAACATCATCCGGGTTACAGGCGGAAGCAGCGACGAGATTCAACACGCAAGCTAGTGGCAGCTGAGGAGGAGAGGGTGGAGCGGCCAGTGCAGCAGTCCCCGCCAGGCACAACCCAGCCGAGGTCGCAGAGGCCGCGCTACGCGCCCGACCCAGGCACAGCGTGCCATCCAGCTAGGGTACGCACTGGCTGCGCTGCGCTGCCAGAGCTGTGCCCTGGCACGTCCCTGCCAGCCGCTCGGCTGCTGCACCACCAAGTGGAAGCTGTAGCCCCGCAGCTCGCTGCCGGGGAGGAGTGGGGGGGGGGGGGATGCGCTCAGAACAGCATCCTTCGGAACCAGAACACAAGCACGACCACCAGCAGCACGATGGCGAAGGGCGCGTATTTCCGGATGAGTGCCTGCAGCATGGGCGGCATCGTGCGTTGCTGGGCGCCTGGGCCGGGCAGCACTCCGCCCGTGTGCAGCAGGTTGCAGGCTGTGTTGCTGGCATCTCACCTGTCGATGTAAATCTTTGGACCTGCTGGAGTATGCTTTTGACTCTGCTGCCAGCGTGCTGGACAACTTGGTCATGTCTGCAGCGCAGGGCACGCAACTGACTTCTCTCCCAGGGCACGCACCAGCAGCGACGGTTGGGCAGGCATGCCTGGCGCACGTGGCGGTAGGGGGTCAGCGGGGCCTGGGAGCACAGGGTCACAGTGTGCAGCAACGTCCTGGCGCGTAGATTGCGGCCTGGCGTGCAGCACTGCTAGGCCGGCAAGCAGGCTGCCCAGCAGCCGCGGGACGCTTACTGTCCAGCTTCTCGCCCTGGCCCAAGACCTCTGCGATGTTCTTGGTCATGATGGTGTGCACCTCTGCACCAGCAGCACCGTGCGCAGCTGTCGGGCCACAAGCCATGCCAGCAGTGCACCAAGCCAGCCCCTGCCAGGCAGTGCCTGCTGGTGCACGGAGCAGCAGGGCCGGAGCTAGCGCGCAGGCAGGCAGCAGTGGGAGCGCGGCCCTGGAGGGACAGTGGCCTCCCTCTGCCATGGCCCTGCTGGCTGATGGCACCCACCTGCCAGGTCATCGTTGAGCATCGCCAGGTTGCGCTGGCTGCGGCTGTCCTGATACAGCTTCTTCGTTTTCTGGATGAAGGTGTCAAACTTGATGAAGGCGTAGGGGCGCGTCACCGTGTCCACCTGCACCCAAGGGTGGGGCGGGGGCTGCTGGCTTCACAGGCAGGTGGCCCGGGCTGGCTGCCCCGAGCGCGCGACCTCCCCACGCTGCAGCTCAGCATTGCGCAGGTGAGTGCATGCTGCGTGCTGGTCACCGCTGGGCCAGCTGTCTGACAGGCCCCGGAGCGCCATCCCGCGCCAGGGACACGCAGCCTCACCTGCGCCGCATACAGCGCCCCAAACTCGCGGGACAGCTCCTCCAGGTACTGGAAGGCCAGCTTCTTGGGGTACCCCTTCTCCGCCAGCGTCAAGAAGCAGGCTGATCCCTGCAGCACACGGAAGTGCTGGCTGCTGGAGGGCGCTGCCGCCACCGCCCCCAACCAACAACCGCTGCACAGCCCCGCCGCCCCGGCGTCTCACCGATATCAGGTAGTGAAAGTTGGAGCCCCCGGATTCCACGGTCATCCGCGGCTGCTGCTGGCTCATGGGTGTGGCCGATATCCGCTTGAACAGTGTCTGCGGCGGGGCGGGAGGGGGGTGCAGCTGGGTGTGCTGCCTGCCGACCGAAAACTGCCAAGCGGATCGGGCGCCATGCGAGCTGCGGTGCTGAGCGCCCCCAGGGCCAGCGTCCGACCGGGCAGCCGTCGCACCTTCGCTTGCTGCTTGTAGGCGTCGATATCAGGGTCCTTGTCCGTGTCCAGGCCCTCTGCCAGCGGCAGGCCATCCGTCACGCGCGCTATCAGGGTCAAGCGCACCATCCCGCCTCCTGGCTAGGCGATGGTCGATGTGAGCGCACCCGATCGCGGTGAGGGGGGGAAAGCGGTGTGATCTGGGCCTGGTTAACTTTAAATTGCGTGCAGCTCCACTGGGCCGTTTGTTTGTTGTTGCGTAACAGACGTTGACCTGCAATTCGACAGTTGGCACAGCACGGATGGCGACGGCACCCGCACCAGAAGCCGATGCGCCCGCGGCCAGCACGTCTGCTCCATCGCACGGCATCGCCTACCGACAGGTAAGGGGCACGCGACCCATGCGCAATGGCGCTGCTGCTGCCGGGAGCTGCAATGACGCCTGCTGAGCGCAGCGACGGCCAGCGCGTCCCCATGCATCGATGTGCGGCGCCCACCCGCCCCGCCTGCCGGCCCCCGCCCGCCTGCCTGCTGCCTGCCCCCGCCTTGCTCACGCCCACCCCGCTCCCTGCAGTATGTCGACGAGACCGACCTGCCCCTGGTCATGGAGCTGATCGACCGTGACCTGAGCGAGCCCTACTCCATCTTCACCTACCGCTACTTTGTGCGCCAGTGGCCCCAGCTGTGCTTCCTGGCCCTGGATGGCGCCAAGGCGGTGGGCGTGGTGGTCTGCAAGATGGACCTGCACAGAGACCACATGCGCGGCTACCTAGCCATGCTGGTGGTGGACAATGAGTACAGAGGCAAACGCATCGGTGAGCTGCGCCAGCGACGCCCCACAGCAGCTGTGCAGCCGCATGTCCCAGCGCCCATGGGGGCGCTGCTGCATCGCGTGCGGGCACGTGACAGGCCGCACCGGTGCACCAGCCCGGCTGGCACCTGCTGGGCATGGCTGCTCGCACGGGACCTGGGACGTGATGGGTGTGGGGTGCCTGCCTGCTGCCGCGCCTGCCCGCAGGTTCCACCCTGGCCCGCATGGCCATCACCCGCATGAAGGACTCGCATGCAGAGGAGGTGGTGCTGGAGGCAGAGGTGACCAACACCGGGGCGCTGTCGCTGTACAGGGCCCTGGGATTCGTGCGGGACAAGCGCTTGCACAGGTGGGCGGCGCCCGGCCGGGGTGCAGTTGCCGGGGAGGGGGCATGCAGCCGCGCCGCGCATTGCTGGGCGCTGCTGGGCACGCAGGGGCGAGGGCAGGGCGCGCACAATGCTCAGCCTCGCATGGCTGCCTTGCACGCTGTGGCAGGGTCCAGCTTGCAGTGTCTGACCTGCGTCTTGCAAGGTGGGGGCGGTGGTGTCCGGGCAAGCAACGGCAGCCGCAGCCACAGCTGAGTGTCCCCGCTCTCCTCTGCTGTGTGGCGCTGCCATGTCAGGTACTACCTGAATGGCTCCGATGCCTACCGGTTGAAGCTTCTGCTGCCCCTGACTGAGGAGATCGAGCGGCAGAACCAAGAGCGTGAAGCAGCCAAGCTGCGGGAGGAGGCGGGGGCAATCATGTGAGGGCGCGCCCCCCCTCCCGGGCCCGACAGGCAGCTGGGCCCCCTGTAAAGCAGGCCTCCTCTCTCGTGCTCGCACACACAGTTCCTGTCCTGTTAGCCGACGCACGAGCGCTGCGTAAATCGTCGATCGAGAAGAAATGCGGATGATCTGAAACCAGTCCTGATTCGGCGCGACCGCGGCTAGTTACGGACGCACCTGATGCTGGGACGCGGGGCAGGTCGCGGACAGTTTGGTGCAGGTGTGCTGTGCAAGCACACACCAGCTGCCCGCGGGCTGCATGGAGGTCGATGCGCGCGTCAGCTGCCATCAACATGCCGCGTGTTCCTGCCTGCCTGCAGCCTTGGGCATGCGGATTGTGCCACCACAGACCACTCCGGAGCAGCTGTGCCGCGATGCGCAGAGGGCTGTGGAGCTGGCGGTCATGGGCGTGCACTCATCGCTGGCAGCAGACCCTGCAGCACCCATCGCCGCTGCCATGCTGCACCAAACAGATATGCTGTCCTTTGTCGTCGGCTGCATTGGCTACGACCGCAGCAGCGCGCTGCAGCAGCAAGCCATGCAGGTGCTCAGCTGCCTGTTGCAGCACAACAGCGGCTGGGAGGTGGAAGCCTTGCGGCAGGACCCCATACCGCTGCATCTGACGGTGCTGGCCCTGGCCGGCGCGCTGAACGGGCGACCGGCGCCAGAGCCGCCGGCTGCGACAGCAGCGCCGGCAGCAGCAGCCGCGTCAGCGGCGATGACAGCTGGCGGTGGCGGCAGCAGTGGCAGCGCCAGGTCAGCCACGGCAGCGGCGCCCAGCCCGCTGACCATTGCTGTGGCCACTGCTGCGCTGAAGCTGCTGGGAGACTGGGCGCTCTCCCCGTCAGGCAAGTCGCGCGCGCCGGGCGGGCGCCCTGCACGGGCCTGTAGCCAGCTTGCCTTGAGGATCCCACAGTGACCCTCCCCCCTGATCCGCGCTCACTGTTGGCTCATGCAGGTGGAGAGCTGGTGGTGGAGGTGCCGGGCATCCTGCCACTGCTGAAGCGGTCGCTCCAGCACAACAGCCAGGACGTGGCGGCAGCCGCGGCCAGCTGCATGTTTCGGCTGACCTGCACACCGGCTGCCGATAGCCTGACAGATGCCAAGCAGGGCCTGTTCCAGGCCCTGGTGAAGAGCGTCCACCACGCCAGCGACGAGGTGGTGTGGGGCGCATCAGGTGGGGCTGATGAGTCGTGCCAGCAACCTCTGGCAGTGCTGCCGGTTGATCACCAGAGGCCAGAGCGGAGTCCCGCAACACTGCATCCTGCAGGTGCACTCAGCAGGCTGGTCAGCCTGGAGGAGGGCCGCGCAGCCATCAGCGAGCAGCCGGGCGTCCTGGCAGCCCTCACCACCTGCTTGGCTCACACACAGCCACAGGTGCGCTGCCCTGGACGGCTGTGTCGACCGCAGCCCATGCCAGGCTGTGCCTGCTGCCTGCAGCCCCCCCCCCCCCCGGGCAGACAGCTGCATGCCGTCGCATGCAGGTGCGCCACCACGGCCTGGATGCGCTGCTGAACCTGTCGCTGGAGGCGGTGGGCGACGTGGCGCCCCTGGCGCAGCCCGGCGTGCTGGACACCCTGGCAGGCATTGTGGGCCACCACGCGCAGCCTGAAGCTGCGCTGCAGGCCGTCCGCTTGCTGGAGCAGCTCAGTGCCAAGCCTGAGGGAGCAGCTGCCCTGCAGCTGCATCCCGGGTGCCTGCAGGCCCTGCTGGGCTGGCTGGTGGACACGGATGCGAGCAGCAGGATGACGCAGGCCATCCTGTCGGCCATCAACAACATCAGTCAGACGTCGGATGGGGCTGCGGCGGTGGTGCAGCAGCCCGGCGCGCTGCAGGCAATCGTGGGCTCCCTCAGCAGCAGCGCCTCGGCAGCCGCACAGGTGGCACAGCAGGTCTTGATGCGCCTGTCCGCAGCATCGAAATGCAGTGCGACAGGTGTGAAAGCACCGCAGCAGCTGCCCCTGCAAGGTGAGGGCGCGCCTGAGCTTGCTGTGGAGGGCGCGCAGGTTGACTGCAGGCACTGCCTGGCAGCAAGCAGGCGGCCCCATGGCCGGGCGCCCCTCCTGACGCTGGTGGCTGCTGTGCACCTGCTGCAGATTTGCCCTCCACAGCAGGCACGCACCCTGCGCCCCTGGCAGCAGCACAGCCAGCAGTGGCATCAGCAGCGCATGGTGGACAGATGCAGCTGCCAGGCAGCAGCGGGTTTCAGCCGCCTCTGCCTCCCATGCCGGCGCCTCATGCACAGCCAGCATCTACCGGTGGTGCTCACCAGCAGCATCAGCCGCAGCTGCCGCATCAGCCGCAGCTGCCGCATCAGCCGAAGCAGCCGCCGCATCAGCCGCAGCAGCCACCGCAGCAGCCTCACCCACAGCAGCATGCGCCCATGCCGCCACTGATCGGCCATCCCGGCATGCCGCCGCCAGGCATGCCTCTGGGGATGTTCATGCCAGGCATGTTCCCCAGCATGCAACCGCCCGTTCCCAATGCCAGTCAGTCACTGCCATCTGCATTGCTTATGCCGCATCAGCAGCAGCAGCACCAGCACCAGCCGGTGCACCAGCAGCACCAGCAGCAGCACCAGCAGCCACAGCAGCAGCAGCACCAGCAGCAGCAGCAGCAGCAGCAACAGCAGCAACAGCACCAGCAACCCACGCCATCAGTGTCCCAAGCATCGCAGACACATAGCCGGATCCAGCCGCCTTGGGCACCGCGGCAGCCCAACGGCGTGCTGCCACAGGCCTCCCAGGCAGCGTCGGCACCGCTGACAGGGGGCGGTCAGCCACAAGCGCTCCGCCCTGCAATGAAGCAGCCGCATATGCCAGTGCTGCCAGCAGGCCCATGGGCACATGCGCCCCCGCAGCTGCAGCCGGGACCAGCAGGGCTGGGCCAGCGGCCCCTGCTGCCACCTATGGCCTGGGTGAGAGTCATGTCTGTGCATGGGGCATGAGTGCATGGGCCACTGGGGCGTCTCAGTGCACGCACCCAGCCAGCTATGGCCAGCATGTCATGTGTTTTATTGCACAGCACCATCTTTGCCGACAGTGCTGTGGCTGTGTCGCCCTTGGGTGCTGCAGGGCATGCCGTTCACTGCGGCGCCACCAGCCGGTGCAGGGCTGGCGCATCCGTCCGTCAGCTACCCCCCGTCACAGCAGGCGATGCCAGGTGCGCTGCAGGCATGGTGTCCCGACATTGATGTGCGTGTAGGGGGGGGGGGGGGTCCTACGGTTGGTGAGGCTGGTTTTCAACACAGCTCAAGCCCAACCTGATGTGCCGCTGGGTTGCAGGGTTTCCGCCGCCCTTCCCGCCCTTCCCGCCACCTGGCGCGCCAGCTGCCGCTGCAGCAGCGGCGGCGGCGGCGGCGGCAGCAGCAGCGGCCATGCCGCAGCCTCCTGCAGGACACACACACCCTGGGTACCATCAGGCCGGGCACGCCTCAGTGCAACATCTGAGGCAGGCGCCCAAACGAGGGCGTGAGTGATCGGCCTGCTGAGTCACTGGGTTTAGTTGATTTGTAATGTCATGGCAAGCCACTCCTGAAGTGGGTGTGTCCTCCTGCTGTGCCGCCAGCTGCATGCTTGAGCAACAGCGCGGCAGGCGGCAATCCACTAGACTGGCCGACGGCAGCTGTTTACACCGCCTTGCTGTCTGCAAGGTTGTGGCAGAGCTCTGTGTGTATATATGCAGCGACATGGTGATCTGCAAGCCCGCTACTACGCCAACTGCACGCTGCTAGTCACGTGCCCATATGTACACACCGCCGGATGGACCCCCAACCTGCTGCACCTGTTCACACACAGCATCCGACCTCGAAACAAATGTGCTGTCACCACCACCACGGGCCCCAGGGTGATGCAGTGCTGGCGCCTGCCCCTGCCCCATGCAATCAGCGCAGGGGGCAGGCCTGCCTGGGGCGCTGAGGGCCGGGAGCCCACGGCTCAGCAGATGGGCTGCTGTGCTGGCCTGGACATCAACCCAGCGCTTCCAGGATGGCGTCTGCGCTGGACACGGTGAAGGCGCCGCCCTCCTCCAGGTTCAACACCTTGACCACCTGGCACCAGGGGGGGGGGGGGGGGAGCAGCGCGCATGGCTAGCCTCAGCTGCTGCGCCGCACCAGACACCCAGCACGCAGGCATGGCCGCCTGGCTGGGCACGCACCTCAGGCGCAGGCAGCACACAAGCGAGTGAGCCCCCCTCACGCCAGGCTCACCTGGTCGTCCACCAGCATGGCATAACGCCGGCTGCGTAGGCCCAACCCCTTGTCCGCCAGGTCCAGCTCCACGCCTAGGGACTGCAGCGTCAGGAGGCCACACCCACTGCCTCAGTGGGCGCTGGCAAGCCTTGTCTGCTGAGCCGGCCCACGCGGGGAGGTAGGGGGGCTGTGCATGGTGTCTGGGTGCGCTGCGGTGCCGCAGCTGTGCGCTGCTGCGGCCCCATGGAGGCCCCCGAGGCCCGGGCGCGGGGTTGTTCAGGCCCTCTGCTCTGGGCCCCTGGTTCAATCTGGCTTCTGGGAACGGGTGGAGGCGCACTGAACGGCGCTGCCACCAACTTTATAGAAGCTGCCTCACATCCCCACGACAGGCAGCAGCGGGCCACAGGAACCCTGGGCTGCCACAGCATGGGAGCACCAGGAGAGGAGCGGGCGGACCATGCAGCACGCCTTGGCAGGCAGGTTCCAGCGCGCTGCCCTGCGCCTACAGGTGCATGGCCACGGGAGCTGCCGTGCTGCCGTGCTGCCGCCAGCCGGGCCAGCTGCAGGCGTGCAGCCGCTGTGTGGCCTCACCTTGGTGAAGCTGCCGTTGCCGTCTGCCAGCATCAAAATCTTGTCACCAGCGCCGACGCTCTTCCCCCAGGCGTCCATGACGAAAGCGTCATTCACGCTCAGGCAGGCGATTGTGTCTACACCCTTGCCCTGTGGAGGGAGAGGAGGGGTGCGGGGCGCGGGGGAGGCAGTAATCCCGCCTGGAGTGCCGCGTCAAGCCGCCGCCCCTGGCTGGGGCACAGCAGCTACTGGGGTGGATAGGTGCCAGGGCAGGCAGGCAGGTGCACACCCTGCCTGCCTGCCTGCCAGGGCGGTGCACACCTTGATGTCATCCGCCTTCTCCACGAAGCCTGGCAGATGCTTCATGCTGCATGTGGGGGTGAAGGCGCCTGCATCCAGGACGGGGCGTGGGCGCCACGTGTTGACACCCCAGCTTGCAGGCTGCACACCACGCTGGGTCGCTGTGCAAGGGCAGGGGTCAAACCATGGGCACTGGCCACGCCTGCCCAGCGCCCTGCTGGTGCCAGCGGCAGGGAAACCAGCAGCTGGCTCACCTGGCACGGCGAACAGCACCACCTTCTTGCCCTTGCACAGCTGCTCGGTGGACAGCTCCTTCATGTTGCCCTCCGCATCGAAGTACCTGCCAAGGCAGAAGGACGCGGCGTGGGCGGCCACATGCGGTCACTGCTCCGCCTCCCACTGGATCGGCATGCGGGGTGTGCACACTGGCTGGGCTGCGTGCGTGCACACTGTACGGCCGCTCCCACGGCTGCGCCCACCTGAGCTTGCCCTCTGGCATCTTGTCGCCAACCGCCAGGGCCTGCGCATGCACTTGCCGGCGGCCCACCGGCAGCCGTCCTGGGCGGGCACACTGGTGCAGCCTGCAGCCAGGGCGCGCGGCGTGCACGGGCGGGTGAGCACCAGCTGGCCCCATCCGCAGCGTGCAGGGCTTTTGGGCGTGCGTGCGGCGGCTGCTCCCGCCGGCTGCGCGCTTGCGCGATCTGCGTCCCTGCGCAGCGCCGCCGCCGCCGCCGCCGGCGGCGCGGGATGCTGGCCCATGCAGACGCCGCCGCGGGGGCGTTGGCGGCAGCTGAGCCCTCGGCTCGCAGTCCAAGCGGATTGGTGCATGTGGCTGGCTGATTGGTTGTGGGAGGTCAGACCCGGGCGCCGTGCACGCTCAAGCAGGCCTGTCACCAGCGTGTGCGGGGTGGCAGGGGCATGGTGTGCGCACACGCACCTGCGCTGCAGCCCGGCCGGTCCCCTGGCGAGCTGCATTGCTGGGTGTGGGGGGTGCAAAGCGATCTGGCTCGAACCGGATGCCCAGATCTGCAGCTGCGTGATTTGTGTGTGTGGCGCAGCCAATTTGGCTGCACGCAGCACCCGCCGGCAGGACCTGCGGGAAGCCGGGGGCGCACACCCGCTCCCGGGACCAGGTCAGTGCCGATCACCCCGGGGCAAAGTTTGGCACCCTGCGCTGATTACTTAAGCTGGCTCAGTGCGCCATGATCGCCGCTGGGCGCGTGGCCCCGCAAGCCCCCGGACGGGCAGGCGTGGCGATCAGTAACCCGCATGCTCGTTTTGTCAACGCCGGCAGGCGTAGTGTGCGGCCCGTTGCAGCCGTGGCGGAGAAAGCGGTGTGCAAACCGATCACTCTGCCGGCTCTGCCGCGCAGGCCCGCAGCCCGCAGAAAGCAGTGCACACGCACTGCCTGCAGCCTGCAACTGCGGCACGGGGGGGTGGCGGGGGCTGGTGTGGCCGGGCGGCAGCGGGGGCGCCCGCGGCTCATGGCTGTTGGCGAGCCCCTTTCGCCCGGCACCCCGGCTGCACTTGCAGGGCCTGTCTGCTGAGCAGATGTCCCAGCTGTCCAACCTGGACAAGGTGTCCATCCTGGCTGAGGCCCTGCCCTACATGCAGAAGTTTGCGGGCAAGACCATCGTGGTCAAGTATGGCGGAGCAGCCATGAAGGACCCGACGCTCAAGGTGCAGTCGCGCGCCGAGTGCATGCTGACCCTCACAGCGGCGCGGTCAGCACACGCAACACAGCAGCAGGCTGCGGCCCCATGACCTGCCGTTTGCCTGCTGTCGCTGAGCAGCCAGCGGCTGCCCCCCCCCCCCCCTCCCCCCTCCCCCCGGGGCTGCAGGCGGGCGTGATCACGGACCTGGTGCTGCTCAGCACCGTGGGCATCCGGCCGGTGCTGGTGCACGGCGGCGGCCCCGAAATCAACAGCTGGCTGGACAAGCTGGGCATCGAGCCCAACTTTAAGGACGGCCTGCGTGTGACGGACGGTGAGGCTGCCCAGCCACACGCTGCCTTGCCGTCCCTGTTGCTCGCCCAGCTGCCGGCACAGGGCACCCCGCACCCTGCGCCCCCACCTTTGGTCGGCACCCGCGCAGGCCAGGCCTGGCAGCCCAGGGCTGTGCTGCAGTCCCGGCTAGGCACACCGGCCGGCCGCGCTGCCCCTCCTGCAGCCGCCGCGGCTGCACCCCCAGCTGCGCCGTGCCTGTTGCAGGCCCCACCATGGAGGTGGTGGAGATGGTGCTGGGCGGGCGCGTGAACAAGTCGCTGGTCAGCCTGATCTGCCAGGCCGGCGCGCAGGCCGTGGGGCTGTGCGGCAAGGACGGCGACCTGCTCAGGGCGCGTCAGATGGTGGAGAAGGACATTGGCTTCGTGGGCGGTGCGTTGCGCACGCGGGCCGCCAGCGCCGCTGCAGCGCGGATGCAGCGCGGCTGCCTCCGCGGCAGGCGCCCGTGGGGGCGGGCCAGCTGGCATGTGCATCCACGCGCTGATCAGTCCACCATGTCAGGCGCACATGTGGCCTGCATCCTGCGCCGTGGCACGTAAGGGCTGCTGTTCCCGCGCCGCAGAGGTCACGCGCGTGAACCCGGCCATCCTGAAGGGCCTGGTCAAGGAGGGCTACATCCCGGTGGTGGCCACGGTGGCAGCAGACGAGGCGGGCCAGGCGCTCAATGTCAATGCAGACACGGCCGCAGGGGAGATTGCGGCCGCTCTGCAGGTGCGGCGCTGCGGTGCCCATCATGCGTGATGCTGCGCGTGGTGCCCAGCAGCAGCATTGCAGGTGCCATGACACCGCCCCGTGCACGGACTGCGCACCCAGCACACACAATCATACCCGCGCACGCGCAGTGGCAGCCTTGATTCCACGCATTGGTGCCGCCCCGTGGCTGCAGGCTGAGAAGCTGATCCTGATGACGGATGTGCCCGGCGTGCTCAAGGACAAGAACGATGTCAGCACAAAATACCCCTTCCTCAGCATCCGCGAGTGCAGGGAGCTTATTGAGGAGGGCATTATTGCAGGCAAGTGCGGGCACGTGCAGAGACCGCGGCCTGCTGCACGCTGCAGCGCCAGCTGGGGGGTCGGCCTGGGGCTGCAGGCCTGCACTGCTCCGTGCGCCGCCCGAGCGCGCACCGCTCGCTGCCTGCCTGCCTTACCTGCAGGCGGCATGATTCCCAAGATTCAGTGCTGCATCCGCTGTGTGAGCCAAGGTGTCACGGCAACGCACATTATTGACGGCCGGTCGCGTCACTCCATCCTCATGGAGCTGCTGACAGATGAGGTGGGGCAGCGTGGGGGCAAGAAGGACCACCCCCAGCCATGGCATGTGCTGTTGGCGGCAGGTTGGCAGCCCATGCCCCCGCACGTGAGCTCCGCGCTCCTGGTGACACCTGCAGGGCGTCGGCACCATGATCACTGGGTGAGCGATGACCGGACGCTGCTGCGAGCGCCAGCGAGAGGAGAGGGGGTCACCTGTGGAGAGGGGCAGCTGCTTTCGTCGGCAGTGGAGCAGCCTGCGTGCGCGCCTGGCTCAGTGGCCATGAAAGCGAAAACGGGTGTGTCTGTAAACACTGTGGGCGCACTCCGCCGAACGGCGTGTGATGAGGAGCGGCCCCAGATCGCTGGGTGTCGACCGCGCTGTCGTGTCTGATGACTGATACACGCTGACAGTGGTGCAGCGGCACGCTTCATGGCGGAGGCGGCCGGCCAGCCTCAGATCCTGCGTGTGCAGCCGGACGACCTGCGCAGGGAGGACAGCCCGCTCCTGAAGTTGCGGCTCAAGGTAAAGACCTGCTGGCGCTTGCTCTCACCCAGCGCAGCCGCTGGGTCAGGGCGTAGGTGCAGTGCATGGACCGACTTGGCGACCCCATCGATCCCCGCAGACGCTGTGGACGGGCGAGCACGCCGGCTGGTACACCGGCACCATCACCGCCTGCAATCCCAAGGCCAAAATAACGCCCTTCAAGATTGTGTACGATGACTCAGACGAGGAAAAAGGTGCCTGGCCATGCTGTGCGTCATGTGAGCATGTGAACAGCTGCGCTTGCCACCCCTGACGCAGTCGCGCCGCCGCTGCCGTGCAGGCTACTTCACCGCTGGGTTCAGCCTGTTCCACCCTGATCGTCGTGGCAAACCTGTGCGAAAGGTGGAGTGGCTGACAGTGCAGCCCGCCTGGCATGATGGATGCACCAGCCCCGAGCCTGCGCAGCGGGGAGGGGGGCGAGGCGGCCAGCCCAGACCTGCACGCGCACAGCGCCGCGTTGCAGAAGCAGCAGGTCAGCAGGACCACCTCCAGCCGGAGCCGCCCTCGGACGGTCAGGGTGCTCAGCAGCAACCACAGGAGCCTGACAGCGGGCCCAAGCAGCAGCCGGCGGCGGCAACGACCCTGCCGCAGGACAGCGATGGCAGCCAGCTGCGACTGCAGCAGCCGGCGCAAACACCCTCTGCAGCAGCGCCGGCTATCACAGGCCAGAAGCGCCACAATGACGGCGAGCAGCATCCAGTGGGAAGAGCGCAGAAGCAGCAGAAGGGCCCTGTTCCCGCTGCCGACGAGCAGCAGCAGAAGCAGCAGCAGCCCGGCACGCTGCCACCCAAGCGGCTGCCAGCAGCAGTGCCCCTGGCCCAGGACGTGCTGCAACACAGCGCTCCTGCCGGGCATCAGCAGCAGGCTGAAGTGCCCGCAGCAGCTGCAGCATCAGGAGCGGATGCCGGGAGTGCACAGCCCTTGGACCATCTGGAGCCCAGCCACCCAGCGGCTGGCGTGTCGGACACCCGGCCAGCGAGTGCGCCCACAGCCGGCAGCGGTCAGCAGAAAGACCTGGATGCTGTTGTGAAACGCATGCGCCAGCAGGGGGAGCGCCTGATGGCGGAGCGCAGCCGCACTGTGCAGCTGAACACAGACACCAGCACGGCCAGCGCCTCCCAGCGCCCCGCGGAGAAGGAGGCTGCGCACCAGCCGGCAGCAGCCGGCCAAGGCGAAGCGGGAAAGGCGCAGCCCACACAGCCCATGCTGCCAAACAGCAAACCCCCTGCCCTGCCTGAGCAGCAGGCGCGTGCTGCAGCTGGCGGGCGCTCTGCGGGCGCTTTGCTGGGTGCCAATGGCTCGCCTGCGCAACAGCAGGGGCGGCGGCAGCCGCAGCAGCAGCAGCAGCAGCAGAAACCACAGAAGGTGCTCAGGCCGGTGCAACAGCAGCAGCAGCCGCAGCCGCCGCAACATCAGCCAGCTGCCGTGCTTCCAGCTGGTGGTGCCACGCCGGGTGCAGCTCCGCTTGCTGGCGGCATCCAAGCGCCTGCATTGCTGCCCGTGCCATCCGACGCTGGCGCTGGCACCACCCGCATTGGCGGCCCCGCATCCATCGGCGCGCTGGGGGGCGATGCTGTGCGCCAGGCTCAGGCCTGCGAGGAGCTCAACCTGCTCATGGCTGGTGAGAGGCGGTTGCTGGGACTGAGTGCGCATCGCCTCGTCGTCTGCCTGTGCGCTGCTGGCTGGCTGCACTGCCACTGCCGGCACCTCAGGCTTTCAGGTGGCAGTGCTTGCATTGGATGACACGCTCAGTGGGTTGGCTCGTCCTGCGTGCCCCATCAACAGGCATGAGTGGCACATCTGGCAGCATCAAGGCAGTGGCAGGCCGCATGCTGGACCTGGCTCGCGACTGCGGGGGTGCCAGCCGCGCGCTGCGCCTGGTGATCGAACGCATGGTCAGGTGGGTGCTGGCGGAGGCGAGGCAACCATGCACCTGGACAGCTGCTGCAGGGTGCATGCAGCGCTGACGTGGCTGTGGGCGCCGGCCTGCAGGGGCAATGCCAGCAGCAAGCATGCATGCAGTTCCCCAGGAGCCCCAGCAAGGGGCTGTGCAACATGGCTGGGCCCTGCACCGACACACCACCCACTTGACTGCAGCCGCTCTGCCCATCCCATCCCTGCTGCAGCCTGCCACCTGGCCCGGGCCGCATCAACCTGTTCTACCTGGTGGACAGTGTGGTGTCACGGGCACGCAAGGCGGAGGAGGCTGTGCAGGTGGCAGCAGCTGCAGGCTCAGGTGTGTGTGGGGGGGGGGGGGGGGGGGGGGCCCCCCCCCCGGGGGTGGGGGGGGGGGGCTTCTTGACCCCCCGGGCGCCCCCGCCGCCAGGCCAGGCGGCGATGGGGGGGGGGGGGCCCGGGGGCTGCCCGCCCCCGCTGGGTGTGCTGGTGGAGCATCATGACCGCCCGTGCCGCAGCTCAGCCATGCACTGCGGCATGTGTCGTGCTGGGCGGTCTTCTGTCTGCTGCTGGAACACGCCTGGTGTCCCCCGCTGCAGGGGGTGGTGCAGAGCCCAGCAGCCAGCCAGGTGCCAGCACCGCGCCGCCGTCGCAGCTCAGCGGCGAGGCGCGCAGCTTCCCAGCCAAGGCTGGCCTGGCCCTGGTGCACCTCATCGACGCGGCCGTGAAAGACGCCGCCGGCCTGGCCAAGGTGCAGCGCGTGGTGGAGCTGTGGGGGCGGCGGCGCACACTTGAGCCCCACTTCCTGGCCATGGCGGGCGAGCGCCTGGACACGCTCATGGCGCTGCACGCCCCGGAGGCCCTGCAGCAGCAGCAGGAGGCGGCAGCCGCGGCACCAGCAGCGCAGCCGCAGGCGCAGCATGTGCGGCAGCAGCTGAAGCAGCAGCAGGCGCGGTTGTTTCCGTTCGCCACCGTGGGCCTCATGCACCCAGTGAGTTGGCAGCACCCACCGCCCCGCTGCTGGCCAGGGCATGGCATGGCGGCAGCCGCGCGGGGCACTGTGGTCCATGTGGTGCCTTGGTGTCTGCGCGTGGGCAGAGCATGCTGATGCACGACGTGCAAGCCTCTTCTGATGCCATTGCCACCCCACCTGGCTGGCGGCTGCAGGGCACCAAGCAGCGGCGGCTGCAGCGCATCACGCTGCCGCTGGCTCCCAGGCCGCTGCGCGAGGGCGACCTGCCGCCTGGTCTGCTGGAGGAGTGGAGGCAGCTGGAAGCTGCTGATGCAGCGGCCTCAGCGGCTTCAGCTGGCAAGCAGCCAGCCGCAGCATACCCGCCGCCCCCTGACGCATCCATGGGGGGGCCGCTGCGCCTGCCTGGGCGCGCGCCCCTCGTGGTGCCGGCGGCGTTGCCTGGGCCACCTGCAGCCGGCAGCAGCAGCCGCAGCACGCCCGACGCCAGGGCGGGGCGCGACCCGCGCACCGCAGCAGTGCCACCCCTGCGCCAGCAGCCGCAGCAGCAGCCTGCAGCAGCCGTGGGCCAGCCGGGTGATACTGACACCGCATCCGACCAGGAGCTGCCGCCTGCCAGCAGCAGCGGGCGCGACCTGGTGTTCCCGCACCGCCACAGCCCCGGCAGCAGGAGGTGGCTGACCAACACGTACGGCCCTGACACGCTGCATGCCTGCCTGGAGGTGTACGCCAGCTTCAGGCGGGGGCTGCAGCTGCCCGGCGGCTGCCTGCTGGAGATGGTGCCTCTAGACATGGAGGCAGCCCTGGACCAGCTGGTGGACGAGTGGGAGGTCACCCAGAGGCACCGGACCGACAGCTGGGAGCAGGTGGGGCTGGCGGGGGGCATGGGGGAGGCGGGCGGGCTGCGGCCGCCGCTGACCCCGTGCAGGCACGGCCAGCTGCAACAGAGAGGGCGGCGGACGGCCTGATGGACCCCCCGCGCGCCCTCACCTGCAGTCCATGGCTCCCATAGAGGCTGCACGGGAGGCCAACGAGAGGGAGGCAGAGGAGATGCTGGCCGGCATGCTGAATGACGAGCCCGAGTACAGCAACCAGGTGTGCAGCGCGCTGGGCCCCCACGCCCCGCCAGTCGCCCGGACGAGCCCAGCAGTGCTGTGGTTCCCCCCAGGAGCGGGCCCCCGACCCAAGCCGGGTCCCATGACCGCCAGGCTGCCTGCCTCTGCCCGCCTGCCGACCTGCAGGGCACCGCTGCATACGGCGGCGCAGAGTCGCAGCCCTCGGGCGGCAGCCAGTGGGACTCGGGCGACGACTACCAGGGCATGTCCCCCGGGCCGGGCATTGCCCCCGCAGCCCCCGCCCACGAGGGCCTGCTGGAGCACGACGACGAGGAGGGGCTGGGGGATGACATGATGGGTGCGCCCACACCGCACAAGGGACGGCATCAGGGGGCTGGCCCCACAGAGCAGCGCACCCAGCACGTGGCCAGCAGTGCCAGCCGGCTGCTTCTGACACTGCCTGCCGCGCCACGCCTGCTGCCCCTGCATCCGCGCCCTTTGCCTCTGTGCACGCTCCCTGGCAGTGCTGCCAGAGGGGTGCACAGCAGCAGCCTGGAGGCCGACAGGCACTGCCACGCTGCCTGGGTGGCTGCAGGGTTCATGGCGATGCCACCCTGGGGTGTGCCACAAGGCTTCCTCCCGCCCATGCCTCCTCCCTTCCTGCCAGGCGCCACAGGTGGGCAGCGGGTGCAGCTGCTGCTCGTCTGCCAGCAGCCTGCTGTGCTGGGCACCGGCAGCGTTGCGAGGCAACAGGCGCACGCAGCCCGTGCCGCCACCGGCCAGCAGCACCCACACCCCCGCCTGCCCCCCCCCCTCCTGGCTGCAGGGCTGCCAGCCTTCTTCCAGCCTCATCCCCTGATGTTCCCGCAGCCGCAGCCACCGCTGATGGCACCGACCGCCAGCTACCAGCATGCACCCGACCTGCCCGCCTACGCCCAGCAGCAGCAGCAGCAGCATCAGCATCATCAGCATCAGCATCAGCAGCAGCAGCAGCAGCAGCAGCAGCAGCAGCAGCAGCAGCAGCAGCAGCAGCAGCAGCAGCAGGTAGTGCAGGTTCTGCAGGAGCCGGGGATGGACGACATTCCCATGCCCACGGGCATGACAGCCACATCTGTGGGCCTGCTGCAACAGCAGGCGCTGCCCGCCGCCCCGGTTCCAGCGCAGCTGCAGCCGCCCATGATGCTCCTCCAGGGGTCGGCTGCCCTGGTGGGGCCGGGGTTCATGCACGCCTTTGGCCTGCCGCCTCCAGAGGCGCTGTATGGAGCTCAGCAGGTGCGGGGACCCGCTGGGCGACCAGCCCAGCCTGCAGCGTGCGCGCGCCTGCTGCCGGCGCCTGCAGGCTGCAGGTTGCATGGGGGCTGCGCAGCATGCGCCCCCCCCCAGCAGTTGCGAGGCCTCCTGCGCAGGCTGCCACCATCACCGTACGCGTGTGTGGCCTGTGCGCTGCTGCAGGGGCTGCAGCAGGCCGGCACGCCAGACCACCCGCCCCTGCCGCCGTCAGATGAGTGGCAGGCCCCCCTGCCCTCAGAGGACTACGAGCCTGAGGGCGGCGCCGACATGGACGTCTCGGACGGCTAGGGGCGCAGCGCCGCCAGGTGCTGGTCCCTGCAGGCCACACCTGCCACATGATGCCACCTGCCGGGGCGGTGCGCCTGGGCAGCTAGCCTCTGTAATCCGGGGGTGACGGCGCTCTGCACGCGCCGGTGACCGCCGGCGCAGCTGCCGCGAGGCCGGCCTCGCCTGGGCGCCTGCTTGCGCACAAATCCAGGGTACTCTACCCTGTATACGTGTCTGCATCACGTTGTGCGATCAGTGATGTCGGCGACGGTTGTTTCGCTGGCGCTGGCGCTGATAGCCCTCTGCGCCCCGCGCGCCCACGGTAGTGCGCTGCGCCTGACACCCTGTGCTGGGGTGTGGGGGCGTCCGCGGCCCCGCTGTGCTGCGCGACGCGCAGTTGGCGCGGCCAACTCATGCGCCGCCCCACGCGCCCCCTCGCCCCGCAGCCCAGGCGCCACGCAACGCAACCACCTCCAATGCGAACACCACCTCCAATGCGTCAGCAGCAGCCCCGCCTGCTGCCGCCGCAATGCCGCTGTCCGGGTTCGAGACCCTGGTGACTGTTGTCGGTGCCCAGCCGCGCCTCAGCATCGCCCGCCAGGCGAGTGACCGCAGCCGCATCGCCCCCGCTCCAGGTGCGCACTGCTGCGCCTCACCCCTGCGGGTGGCCGGTTGTGGTGTGCAGGCGCTGGATGCTGCAGAGCTGACGGCGGGCATGGACAACCCAAACCTGAAGTGGAGCTTTTTTGTGCCGACTGACGAGGTGCGGTGCATTTCTTTTACAGCGGATTCGCCAGCAGCAACGCCCGGCGGACAGCAGTGGGGCAGGAGTTGCGCCCCCCAGGACTCGCTGCTCAGTACCCAGTCCCTGCACGGGGCAGGGCACACGCTCTCTGCCATGTGAGAGTGGAGCGAGCGTGAGGCATGGCTCAGGCGGCAACCTGTTCTGTGCCCCAACTCACCGCCGCCTGCCGCAGGCCATCAGGAGGGGCGTCGGCCTGCTGGCTGGCGAGGCCGCCGCCGCCTTCACCCTGGAGCAGCTCCTGGGCAACCGCCAGCTGCTGGCAACAATCCTGCAGGCCCACATCACCAGCGCCAACGCCTACACCGTGGCGGACCTGGAGAAGCTGGCAGCCGACCAGGTGGGCGCAGCGCGCATGCTCCGCGCAGGGGGCCGGACCAAGGGCCGCAAGTGCTGCTGCCGAGCCTTCCTGCTGTCCCTGCAGCACCACCCACAGCGGCAGATAGGAGGGAGGGGCCCTGCAGTCACCCTGTGGCGCCGCTGCAGGCGTGGCGAGCAGCAGCCCAGAGCCAGGCAGGCGGTGGGTGGGCGTGTCCTGCCCTGCAGGGTGCGCCGGCTGCTGGCGGCGGCACCGGCGTGGACGTCAAGTCCCTGCAGGGCTCCCCCATCACCGTGACCGTGGGCGCCGAGGACGGGGCCACGCGCGTCCAGGCGGAGGGCAACGGCGACCTTGGCGTGGGGGGCGCCAGGGTGGTGGAGGCGGACCTGCCTGCTGGCAGGGTGCGTGAGCAGCGGGGCTGGGGGCGGCTGCCCCTGCTGGCGGCACGGTGCCATGTGCATCTTGGGTGTGCGTGCAGCATGCCGCGGGGGGCATCGCCCTGGCATGATGTTGGCGCAGCTGCTGCCCTGCACGCCCTGCCCCGCCATGTTAATCCCGCCTTGCATGCTGCAGGCAGTCGTCCACGTGATTGATGGCCTGCTGATCCCGCCGCTGTCCGTCATCGGCCCGCTGCTCCAGCCGGCACCGGCGACGCTGGACACAGCTCCTGCAGCCGGCGCCTGAGCAGCCAAGCAGTCCCAGCATGGCAGCCGGGCCAGGCAGGCGCACATGTTGATGCCATGGCCTCCTGTGTGAGTGAGTGGGTGAAGTTACAGCATTGACAGGGGTGGTAGGGCCGGAGGTACGACCACCTCGCGCGGGCAGGCGGAGGGGCACATCTGCAAACCCGGGCGCCCGGAGGAGGGAAGCTGACATCAGCAGCCCCCATCTGCACGCCGCTACCAGAATTGGCGACGCAGTATTGATCTGGGTTGCTGCTGTCGCGATCAGGGGCCTGTTTGCGAATCGTTGAGATCAGATGGCGTGCAGCGCGCGCTCTGCGTGGGCGGCCACCGTGTGCCTAACTCTGCTGGCGACATCAGGTGCGTGTCTGCTGCGGCGCGGCTGCCGGGCGGGAAAACGCACGCCCTTGGGCGAGGTCCCGCCTGCTGCGCCCCGCCCGCGCATCGCCCCTGCTGTGCCTCGCAGCCGCCCAGGCGACCAGCGCCGCCAGCATTGCTGCTGCTGTCCAAGCCGCCCCAGAGCTGAGCAGCCTGCTGGCGGTGAGTGCCAGCCCAGGCAGCTGCGCGGCGGGGTGTGGAACATTGCTGTGCCCGGGGCCGCAACCCTGGCGCCCATGCGGCGCCCATGCGGCGGGCAAGCGCCAGCAATCCTCGCCGACAGCAGTTGGAGGCTGCTGCTGCCTGCTGCTGGCTTGGTCCTGGCTTGGGAGGCAGGACGGATGGGCTGCGGCCAGCATCGCCACGTCCATCAGCCGCCCCTTCCTGGTGTGCACGCCACGCCCTGCATCCTCCCACGCCCAGCGACCCCACCGACACCACACATGCACGCACCCTGCCGCGCACAGGCTGTGGCCGCCGCCGGCCTGACCGAGACGCTGTCCAACCCCGAGCTCACGTGGACGGTGCTGGCACCCACCAATGATGTGAGCAGTGCACGGACCATCAGATGTGGACTGTGGCATGGCGTGCTGCTGCTGTGTTTCTGAGGCTGCGGCACCACCACCAGCTGACCCCCTGACGCCGAGTGTTGCTGGGCACCCCTGCAAGCAGGACGCGCGTGCAGCCATCGCAGCGTGCAGCACACCAGCCCCTTACCTTCGGCAGCGCTCTCACCTGTGGCGTGGCTGCAGGCATTTGCTGCAGCCCTGCCTGCCCTCGAGCCGCTGGCCCCAGGGCTGACCCTGGAAAGCCTGCTGACCGCCAAGGAGCTGCTGACCGCGGTCCTGCAGTTCCACATCATCAACAGCGCGCCGCTCAGGGCGGCTGAGATCCTGCAGCTGGTCAACGCCAATGTGCGCAGCTGGGGCTGCTGGCGCGGCCACGCACCAGCTGGGGCAGCGCTGCCCACCCCAGACATGCCAGCATCACAGCCCCGCCGCGCCTCACTCTTGCACAGAGCCCGGCGGCTGACCCAGGCGGTGCTGCCCCCTTGCTGTCGCCTGCAGGGCACGCAGGTGACGGGCGGCAACCAGGCGGCCGTGCCCAGCCTGCAGGGCGGCCTGCTGTTTGTCACCGTGAACGACGGCAAGGTGTTTGTGGCGGGCGCAGGTGCGGGCATGGGCGCTGGCAGAGATCTCGGGGTCCTCTGGAGCAGCCGTCGGCCAGCCTCAGTGGCGCATTTCAGTGCGTGCCAGTGAAGCCCGCAAGACGACCAGCGCACACAGCAGTTCAGCCTTGCACTGCAGGCTCAGCCCGCCGGGGGTGGCGGCTTGCGGTGCGTGGTGACCCACCACAAACCACGTTGCCATTTGGCCATGCTGCTGGCGCAGGCAACACTGAGACTGGTCTGGGGGCTGCCCAGGTCACGGCGCCCGACGTGCTGGCAGGCCAGGTGGGGGCCAGGGACGGTGACGCAGCCGCCACCTGGAGCCCTTATGCCGGACGCAGCTGCCCCTCCTCGCTCCCGGGCGTCACGATGCAGCTCTGCGCTGCGGCTTGCCTTGCCCCACACCGCCCCCGCCCTCCCCCCCTGTGCTCGCTGCAGAGCATCGTGCACATCGTGGACAAGCTGCTGATCCCCAACACCACCGTCATTGAGGCTGCACTGGGCGGCGGTGGATCAGCCTGAAGCGAGCCCGGGCGCGCGGACGCATCCTCGGAGCCGCCGCTGGCGGCAGCAGCATCACCGGCGGCGGCAGTGGGCTGCGCTGCCAGGCTTGCATAGCGAACTGGTGTTGATGTTGTGTCGCAGTTGATCTGGCGAGCTCTCAGGCCAGGTGTTGTAAAGCCGCCAGTGTTTGGCCTCCGTGCCGCCGGCGGGGCAGCTGCGCGCCAGCTGCCCACACCATCTCGCTACGGCCCACCCCCGCCGCCCGACTCCCGACTTTACCCGCTCCACGTACGTGGATCCTGCAGCCGCACTGCAGCCGCACCACTGACCTTGGATCTCGCACGCGCGCGATGATCCGTTGGACGTCCACCTTGGTCGCGCTCGCGGCCCTGACGCTGGCGCTGGCGGTGGCCACTCACGGTGGGAACCGGCGCTGCTGGGTTGCAGCTCCGGGGTGGGGCGCGGCCGGGGCCGGCCGCAAAAGGCGTGTGACCCCTGGACTGCCGGCTCGCGCACGCCCCCGAGTCGCTGAGGTCCCGCCGCGGGGGGGGGGGGGGGGGGGGGGGGGGGGGGGGGGGGGGGGGGGGGGGGGGGGGGGGGGGGGGGGGGGGGGGGGGGGGGGGGGGGGGGGGGGGGGGGGGGGC
>Ga0315905_10001335_pt1 | contig 26457 bp, 14 predicted proteins | sample LakEriMetagenome_5_FD_203522 | JGI IMG/M metagenome (GOLD analysis project Ga0315905, IMG submission 203522) | Freshwater fungal communities from buoy surface, Lake Erie, Ohio, United States - Buoy 4 MA121 | ecosystem: Environmental > Aquatic > Freshwater > Lake | place: USA: Lake Erie, Ohio...
CCTGTGTTCCAGGACCCCGTCCACCAAGGCCAGGCAGAAAGATCTGGACCCGGCCTCCGACAGGCGGCCTTCCATGAATTTCAGCCTCAGGCTGGCGTCCCGGCGCGGGCGGAGATCCTGTTGGTAGAGGGTTTGAAGCGCGACCTGTCTGGCCCTGGTTCTGCGAAGCGTCATGAGAGTCCTTGCCGTGGTTCCTGCCCGTAAAGCTTTGACTGTTTCTCTTTCAAAAACCCGCCCGGTGTCACCGGGTCGGGGAAATCTTCGCAATCAGGTCCGCAAGCTCCAACGCGGCGTTTGCCGCTTCAGCGCCCTTGTTGCCCACCTTGCCCCCAGCCCGCTGCAAGGCATGCTCCAGCGTGGCGCAGGCCAGAATGCCATGCGAGATCGGCACCCCCGTCTCCAGCATCACCCGCACGATCCCTTGCGTGGCGGAATCCCCCACCTGCACATGGTGGTCGGTTTCCCCCTGGATCACCGCGCCCAGGCAGACCAGACCGGCGTATCGCCCGGTTTTGGCCATGGCCTGGGCGGCCACCGGAATTTCAAACGAGCCGGGCACGCGCACCACATCCACGCGGGACGGGTCCACACCGGCCCGCCGGAAGGCTTCCAGCGCGCCGCTCACCAGCGCGTCCACCACCAGGGCGTTGAATCGCGCCGCAACAATTCCCAGCCTCTTTTCGGCCGGCGCCCTGACCTGCCCTTCAATCGTGGTCACCATGTCCTGTCACTCCCGTCCAATCCCCGACACGGAATCCTCAAGGCGGTCAGGCCGCCCCCGAACCCAGTGTGGCCATGAATTCGGCGTTCGTCTTCGTACGCTTCAGTTGCTGCGAAAGCCGCTCCACGGCCTCCACAGGGTTCATGTCGGCCAGGGCCTTCCTCAGCAGGTAATTGCGCATCAGGTCGGCCTCGCCCAGCAGCAACTCTTCCTTGCGGGTGCCCGAGGCGTTGATATTCACCGCCGGCCAAACCCGCTTGTCAACCAGGCGCCGGTCCAGGTGCAGCTCCATGTTGCCGGTGCCCTTGAACTCCTCGAAGATCACCTCGTCCAGCCGGCTGCCGGTGTCCACCAGCGCCGTGCCGAGGATGGTTAGGCTACCTCCCTCCTCCACATTGCGGGCCGCGCCGAAAAACCGCTTCGGCTTCTGCAGGGCCCCGGCGTCCATGCCGCCGGAAAGCAGCTTGCCGGTGCCAGGCAACTCGTTGTTGTAGGCCCGCGCCAGGCGGGTGATCGAATCCAGCAGGATCACCACATCCACGCCGTATTCCACCATCCGCTTCGCCTTCTCGATCACCATCTCGGCCACCTGCACATGCCGGCTAGTGGGCTCGTCGAAGGTGCTGCTGATCACCTCGCAGCGCGGGCTTTTCACCGTGCGCTCCATGTCGGTGACCTCCTCGGGCCGCTCATCGATGAGCAGCACGATCACATAGCACTCCGGATGGTTCTTGAGGATCGATTTCGCCATGCTCTGCAGCAGCACCGTCTTGCCGGTGCGGGGCGGGGCCACGATCAGCCCGCGCTGCCCCTTGCCGATGGGTGTGACCAGATCCACCAGGCGCATGCTCAGGTCCTGCGGATCATCCTCCAGCACCAGCCGGCGCGTCGGGTGGAGCGGTGTCAGGTCCTCGAACATCACCTTGCGGTGCAACAGTTCAGGATCCTGCTGGTTGATCGCCTCCACACGCAGCAGGGCGAAATACCGCTCATTCTCCTTCGGCGGACGGATCTGCCCCGCCACCATCGCGCCCGGTCGAAGGCCGAAACGCCGTATCTGCGAAGGCGACATGTAGATGTCGTCCGAGCACGGGTTGTAGCTGTGTTCCGCCGAACGCAGGAAACCAAACCCGTCCGGCAACACCTCCAGCGTGCCGTCGCCGAACATCAGCCCGTTTTGCCGCACCCTCTCCTTCACGATGCGGTAAATCAGGTCCTGTTTCCGCAGCCCCTCGAATTCGGGCACCTTCTCCTGCTCGGCGATCTCCTGCAACTGTGCCAGCGACATCTGCTGAAGCTGGCTGATATAGGTGGTGCCCTTCTTGATCTCCTCGTACCTGGAGTTCAGCTCCACCTCGATCACATCGCCGTTGCCGGATACTGGCCTCTCATCCCCAAAACCATCCCCAGCCGGCATATCCCCGGCGTCGTAATCTGTCCCGGTGGCCATTTCCACCGAGTTGCCACCCCACTCGGCGGGCACCGGTTCGGCAAGGTCACGCCTCTCCTCGGGCTCCACCAGGGGCTTGGGCGACGCATTTCTGGGGGCCGCCTCCGGCTGGATTTCCGCCCGGGCGGTTTCCTTAACAATGGCTTCAGGGGCGTTTGCCACTGGCTTTTTGGCACCAGGCTTGGTGAAAACGAGATCGTCGATGTCGTCTTCGACCGCCGGCGGGGGCGGTGGGGGCACAGGTGCCGTGGCTTCCTCGACAGGGTCTACAGTTTCGGCCTCCGCCTTTTTGCCCGGGGTCTTGCGCGCCCGCTTGGCCGGTTTTTTGGTCGGCTCAGCCTCGGGTACGACCTCGGTTGCCACTTTGCGGGGACGACCGCGCCGTGACTTGGGCGTTTCCGTCGCCCCCGAATCGGAGGCGGAATTCTCTGGGGACTCGATTCCTTCCATTGTCACTCGTTTTCCTGATCAGCACTGCGGGGCGGGTGAGGTGCCTGGCGGTGTGATGCTTCCAAAAAACCATTACGGGGAGGGGTGCTGCCACGAATTGTTGTTGCCAAATCCGTTCAAAACGCGGAGGTCCGGTGGGAAAATCTCAAGTCTGCATCGTTACCTGCCGTGAAAACGGCCTCTAGGCGGGATTGGAGGCCAAGACCTCCAACACCTGAATTGTACACGAGACTTGCTTGCCAAGGGCATCCAAATCAGTGGAATTGATTATCTCATCATCCGACAACCGACGCTTCTCGGTCAAGGGGAGCTGCGCTTTTTCCCGGGATTTCCACATTTCCTCAGTCCACCCAGGGCGGGACAAAATCCGCTCCCGCCGCTTTTGATCCGGCGCGTGGACATAAATCAACCGGTCCAAGGAAGGCCTCCAGCCCGACTCCAGCAGCACCGAGGCATCCAAAACCACCCAGCGGGCTCCCGGTTTTTCGGCTTCACCCTCCAGGGCCCGGACCGTTTCCCGCCTGATCCACGGATGGGTGATTTGTTGCAATTTCTTAAGCAAATTCGGGTCTGCGAACACCAAGGCACCCAGCTTTTTCCGGTCGATCTCGCCATCAGCACCTTCAATACCGCCCCCGGGCCCTTCCCCAATTCGCCGGATCACCTCGGCCCGCAAATCAGGCTGGCGCAGGGCCGCATGCCCGATCAGGTCGGCATCCACCGCCTCGGTTCCACCCGCTTCAGCCAGCATCCGTGCCACCAGGCTTTTGCCGCTGCCAATACCTCCAACCACCCCCAGCAGGGGGACCTTCAGCTTGACGAATGGCTTGGCGGAAGGCTCAGCCAATCTTGATTTCCTCCACATCCAGCCAGTTGGGGCCGGTCGCCACATCCACCTCCAGGGAAACTTTCAATTTCACTCGCGAAGAAAGTGCTTCCGCCATGCAGGCGTGCAGCCGCTGTGCCAGACGGTCCACCTCAGCCTCGGGTGCCTCCACCACCAGTTCGTCATGGATTTGCAGCACCATCCGCCCCACAAAACCCTCCGCCGGCAGCATGCGGTCCACCTCCAGCATGGCCAGCTTGATGAGGTCGGCGGCCGACCCCTGCACCTCCATGTTGATGGCCTCGCGCTCGGGCTGGTTGCGCTGCCGGTAGGAGGAATCAGCACGCACCCCCTCGATCCGCCGCATCCGCCCCAGCAGCGTGTGCACGGTCCCTGTCGAATGGGCCTGCCGCAGGAGCTTTTCCTGCCACTCCAGCACCGCTGGGTATTTCGCGAAGTACGCGTCGATGAAGGCCCCGGCCTCCGCCCTGCCAATCCCCAGACGCGCCGCCAACCCGAAGGCGCTGATGCCGTAGATCACGCCAAAATTCACCATCTTGGCGGTTCGGCGCATGCCGTCATCCACCTGAGCCAGGGGCACCCCGTACAACTCCGCGGCCACCGCGGCATGCACATCCACCTTGTCCGCGAACGCCTGCAACAGCGCCTCGTCGCCACTCAGGTGGGCCAGCAACCGCAATTCGATCTGGCTGTAGTCGGCGGCGATCAGCCTCCACCCGGGCCGGGCGATGAACGCCTGCCGGATCTGCTGCCCCATCTCCCGCCGCACGGGAATGTTCTGCAAATTCGGGTCGCTGGAGGAAAGCCGCCCGGTGGCCGCCACCGTCTGGTTGAACGAGGCATGGATCCGCCCCTGGGCGTCAGCCAAGGCCGGCAAGGCATCCACATAGGTGCCCTTCAATTTGCTCACCTGCCGGTGCCGCAAAAGCAACCGGGGCACATCGCAACCCGGCAAATCCAGCGTGGCCAAACGCTCCAGTGTTTCCTGATCGGTGCTGGCCTCGCCGGTCACGCCGGTCCGCTTCTGGGCCGGCAGCTTCAATTCATCAAACAGCACCTGCCGCAGTTGGGGCAGCGACTGGATATTGAACGAGCGGCCCACAATCCCGTGGATTTTTGCCTCGATTTCCTGCAGCTCGGCGCCCATCTCGCGCCCCAGTTGCTCCAGGCGCGGGGTGTCGATCTTCACCCCCTCGGCCTCCATCCGGGCCAGCACCCCGATGAGCGGGACCTCCAGTTCCCGATAAACCGTGGGCAGCGCCGCGGTCGATTCATCCCCGGCCCCCAGCAACGCCTCCAGCTTGCCGGTGAGTCGCCAGGCGGCGTCGGCATCCTCGCAGGCGTAACGGGCCACCTGCCCGACATCCACCTCGTCCATCCGCTTTTGCGGTTGCTTCCGGCCGGCCTTGCCGATCAGCTCCGTGATGGGAATCATCCGGTGCGCCAGGTACCGCCAGGAAAGCTCATCCAGCCCATGGCTGCGCTCGCCCGCGTGCAGTAGGTAGTCCGCCACCATCGGGTCGCCGGCCAATCCCCGCAGGTGAATACCGTGGGCGGCCAGAACCAGGTATTCGTATTTGATGTTCTGGTTCACTTTCTCGATGCCGGCATCCTCGAACACCGGCTTCAGGTCCGCTATCACCTTTTCCGGATCCAGACTCGTCTGCGCCAAGGGGCCGCGCAGGGCCACATAATGCGCCCTACCCTCCTCCCGGCACAGGGCCACACCAACGATCTTCGCCTCCATCGGGTTCAGACTGGTGGTTTCCAAATCGAAGGCGAATCGTTTCCAACCGCGAATGGCCGCGAGCAACTCGGTCCACCGCTCCGGGGCGTTCACCAACTCGTATCCGGTGTAATCCCAGCCGTCAGGCACCGGTTCGGCTAACGCTGGCGCACCTGCACCAGGCTCGCCCCCATCCACCTCGACCACACTGGCAAACAGGTCGCCTTGGCCACCTGCCGGCTTGCGCCCCCTCCCTTTGGGAACAGCAGCCCTGGGTGGTTCAACAGGCTGGCTGGATGGGACCGGGCCGGCCCCCCTGGCCGCCAGATCAAACAGGTTTGCCAGCGACCGGAAACCCAATTCTTTGAACAGCGAGTGCGCCTTGGCGGCATCGGGTTCGCGCAGTTTCCAGGCGTCCCATTCCAGTGCTATGGGCACCTGGGGCTCGAGGCGTACCAGCTTCCGGCTCAGTTCCACCTTGTCCCAGTTTTCCTTGAGGACTTGCCCCTTTTTGCCCGGAATCTTGTCCAGATTGGCGTGCAGCCCGTCCAGGCTGCCAAATTCCTCCAGCCACTTCTGGGCCGTCTTGGGCCCCACTCCCGGCGCCCCGGGGATATGGTCCGCGGTGTCACCCACCAAAGCCTGCAGGTCGATCACCCGGTCCGGGGTCACCCCCCAGTCCGCCTTCAACTCGGTGGCAGTGTAGTAGGTGTCCTTGCGCAGGTTGTACAGACGCACATGCGGCCCCAGCAATTGCCGGCAGTCCTTGTCCGAAGTGCAAAGGAGGGTGTCCATCCCTTTTTGGCTCGCCTCGGTGGCCAGGGTGGCCAGCAAGTCGTCCGCCTCGTACCCCTCCACCCCCAAACGGGGGATGGCCAGCGCATCCATCAGTTTTTCCAACCAGGGGATTTGCGCCGCCAGTTCTGGCGGCATCGGCGGGCGGTGGGATTTGTATTCCGGGTAGATCGCATGGCGAAATGTCGGCCCGCCCAGGTCCACAGCGCACACCAGATACCCCGGTTTGCGCGCCCGCAGCGAAACCAGGTCCCGAGCCATGCCAAACAGGGCGTTGGTGGGCAACCCGGAAGGGCTGGTCATGGGAGGAAGGGCGTGAAACACCTGAAAAAGCAACGAATAGGTGTCCACAACCACCAAAGTTTCACCGGCGCCGGATTGGCCGGGAGCTGGAGCGGGGGAGGGATAATTCAACGGGTCCATGGGGATCGGGAATTCCGCGGGCGGGAAATGCTTGGCCGGAACGAACCGGAGGGCCTTTGCCAAGGTAAAATGTATCAGTTTGGCTCTGGCACAGGAGTCTTGTCCGTTGGTTTGTGCCGGCTGTGACGATCACTCCAGCCGCATGTCCCAAAGGCAACCCCCAACCGGGTGGACTCCCCCCGGAGTTGGATTAGATTTCACTCGAGGCATCAGAGTCGGGGCGCCAAACCACCCGGTATTGGCGCGGTGCCCGTCCCAAACGGGCAGGAGCTGTGACATGGCGAAGAGCCCCAAGGAATCGAACACGGGCCTGGTGGTCACCCTGGTGTTCTTCATCCTGTCCACCTTGGGATTGGGTGTGTCCACCTACATGGGCTTCGCCGAGCAGAAAAAGAATCTGGATGCCGCGAAGGATGCGGAAACCAAGAAAAAAGACTCCGACGACCGCAAGCGGCTGTACGCCGCCGAAGCTCAACTGCTTTACAAATATATCACCAATAAAGACCTACCCATCGAAGCCGGCGACAAGATGGATATCCCCGGCGACCGCCAGGTGATCCGCGACAAAGCCGGCTGGGCCACCAAAGGCGTCCCGGGTCTGGAAGAAGCATTGGCTGAAATCGAGAACACCCAAGGCGTGAATGCCGCCGGCATTCCGGAGAAGATTCTGCGGGGCGATGGAACGGTCACCACCCCCTTCATGAAGGTGGCCGAAAATTCGCTGACCATGAAAAGGCTCTACGAAAGCGGCCTTCAAAAACAGCGCGCCGACCATGACAAGGCCCTGGCTGACCTGCGCGCCGAGAACGAGTCCAACAAAAAGTTGATGGATGACAAGGTGGCCAAGGCTGAGGCTGCCCAAAAGAAGTGGCAGGACGACTTCATGAGCTTCCGCAAGGTGGTCAGCGACCTGCAGGCCACCGAGAAGGGCGCCGCCGATGGCGCCCGCAAGGATATGCTGGCCAAGCTGGACAACATCGCGGCCGAGGCCCAGAAGGAAGCCGAAGCCAAGAAGGACACCGAGATCGCCAACCTGCGCAAGGCCCTGGCCGAGCAGCGCCGCGACAACGATCGCCTGAAGAACAATCTCACCAGCGCCACGCTGATGACCCCCACCGGCTGGAAGGTGGTGAAGATCGAGAAGGACCCGCGCCTGGTCTATATCAACCTCGGGGCCGACGCCGATGTCCGCCCGGGCGACTACTTCTTCGTCCACGGCAATCAGGACAACGGGCTGCCGGAGCCCAAGTCCAAGGGCAAGGTCGAGGTGGTGCGGGTGGTGGACGGAAAGCTGGCCCTGGCCCAGGTCACCCAACTCGACGATGCCGGCGGAAATCCCATTCGCCAGGACGATCACCTCAACAGCCCGGTATGGAGCCCGAACATGCGCAAATCGATCGCGCAGCGCAAGCATATTGTGCTTCGGGGTCGCATGTACCTGAAGGGCGGGGATGTCGACAACACGCTCGAACTCGTCAAACGCCTCGAGGACATGGGCGTGATCGTCGACGCCTTTGTCGACTTCAACGACAAGAATGAACCCCTGAAGATTGGCGCCAACAGCACCGGCCTGTCGGAAAAGACCTCGCTGGTCGTGGAAGGCCTCGACCCGTTCCAGGGCAAGATCAAGGCCGACGACAAAGTCTCCGAGGCCATGTACCAACTCGACAACCAGGCACGCGATTTCAACATCCCCCGCATCAAGCTGCAGGGCTTCCTGGAATCGCTGGGCTGGGAACGGTAACGCCTACCTCGAAAACCCTTGCCAACCGCTCAGGGCGGGCCGGTTTTCCGGCCCGCCCTTTTCCCTTGCTGATCCGGGGTATTTATTGGTAGATTTTCAACAGTGCCGCCTTAGCTCAGCTGGTAGAGCGATGCTTTCGTAAAGCATAGGTCTGGGGTTCGAGTCCCCAAGGCGGCTATCCCTCCTAGGACTTACTTAGCAACGAGCCATCTACGGCATTTTCCGTTTCCCCCGCCAGGCAGGATTCAGTGGCGGAGCAGCCTACATGACCTCCCTTTTCCTCTCTTGGCTCATCCTTCCTGCTGCCTTTGGAGCCACCAAGGCCCCCATCGATGCCTACTTCTTCGAATCCCGGGTCCGCCCTACCCTGATCCAGCATTGCTTCGAGTGCCACGGCCAGAAGAACACCCGCGGCGGCCTGCGCGTTGACTCCCGCGAGGCCCTGCTCAAAGGAGGCGACTCCGGCCCGGCTCTGATCCCCGGCAAAGCTTCAGAAAGTTTGCTGATCCAGGCGATCCAACGCGTCGATCCCAAGCGCGCCATGCCGCCCAAGGCCACCCTTCCGGCTCAGGCAATCGCTGACTTGGTGAATTGGGTCAACGCCGGAGCCCCCTGGCCGGCCTATCAACCGGTTCCCACCGGAAAAACACCTCCGCCATCCATTGCCACTCCTCTCGCTCCCAACTCCCAACCGCTCGGCCCTGCCCTGCAAATCTGGCTCAAGGCTGACGGCACCCCGTGGAAACACGGCCAACCCGTCCATGTTTGGGAAGACTCTTCCGGCCGGGGCCACGATCTGGTCGCCACCGCAGGGGCCAGGGCCGATGGCACCGGCACGCCCGGCACTTTTGTGGCGAAGAGCGACATCGCAGGTTTTCCCGCTGTCAGGTTCGGCCCAACCACCGGGCTAGGAGGTAATGCTGCCACCGCCCCGGCCATCCAGGGGGATGCCGAACTCACGCTGGTGCTGGTGACCCGCCTCCGCGGCACCGAGGGCCCGCCTGACGGGCTTCTCGCCGGCTTCGGCGAACCCAGCGGCCTTGTCAATCCCGGCAAGGCCCGCTGCGCCATCATCGGCATCAATCCGCAAGACCGGGGCAAACCGGTACTGGTGGGGGGTTTCGGCAACGATGCGGCCCCCACCCGCCATGCTGGTCCGCCCCTGCTCGATGGGCCCCCGGTTATCCTCAGCCTCACTCGCACCAAAGGTCCGCTGGCTTCCTCGGCCCAATTTTGGATCAATGGCATCCCCCAAGGCGAATGGCAGGGGCATACCGCCATCCCAGACTTGGCCCGCCGCCCCGACCTGGGATTCTTCATGGGCCATGCCCGGCCCTGGCTGCGCGGCTTCGATGGGGATGTGGCCGAGGTGATCCTGCTGAATCGGGCCCTAGCCGCCGGAGAGCGCCAGGGTCTGGAGGCCCACCTCTCCGCCAAATACCGCATCCCCGTAACCCGCGCTGGCGCGCAAAAACCCGATGACACGGTGGCAACCGGCGACCCAGCGTTTCAGCCAAAGCACTGGGCCTTCCAGCCCATACGCAAGCCCCCGATTCCAGGCGAACCCGGCGGACAGGAAAACCCGATCGATCGGTTCATAGCCTCCGGCTGGAAATCCAAAGGATTGAAGCCGGTTGGACAAGCGGACACCCGCGCCCTGATCCGCCGCCTCCATTTCGACCTGACTGGCCTCCCGCCCACTCCAGACGAAATGGAACGCGCCCTGGCCGCGCTCACTCCTTGGAATGACCAGGAATGGTCCAACCTGATCGACCGTCTCCTAAATTCCCCCCGCTACGGTGAGCGTTGGGGCCGCCACTGGCTCGATGTCGCCCGCTACGCCGACACCGCCGGCGACAACGCCGATTACCCCATACCCGAGGCGAGGCTCTACCGTGACTATGTCATCGACGCCTTCCAGAAGGATATGCCCTACGACCAGTTCCTCCGGGAGCAGCTTGCCGGCGATATCCTTGCCGCCAAAAACCCGGCGGATCGCTACCCCGACAAGGTCGCCGCCACTGGTTTCCTCGCCCTCAGCCGCCGTTACGCCACCGGACCTTACGAGTTCTGGCACCTCACGCTGGAAGACACCATCGATACCGTGGGCCAGGCCTTCCTGGGCCTCACCCTCAAATGCGCCCGCTGCCACGACCACAAGTTCGACCCACCCACCCAGAACGACTACTACGCCCTATACGGCATCTTTGAAAGCACCCAGTTCCCCTGGGCCGGGGCCGAGGAATTTCAGTCGATGAAAAAGCCGCGGGAGCACTTCGTCCCGTTGGTGCCCTCGGGCCAGCTTGCCGCGCTGGCAGAAAGGCAACCCAAGGGCGACAAGAACCTGGACGAGGCCACCCGCCGACGCGGCTTCCCCACCACAGTGCCCCTCGCCTACGCCGTTCAGGAAGGCACGCCACGCCCAGCCGTTTTCCAGCGTTCCGGCGAACCCGACAATCCCGGGCCTGTGGTCGAGCGCGGTGTGCCGGCGTTTCTGTCAAAAACGCCTCTGCAAATTCCCCCAGGCGAAAGCGGCCGCCTGCAACTGGCCGATTGGCTAACCGCCCCGGACAACCCGCTCACCGCCCGGGTCATGGTCAACCGAATCTGGCAGCACCATTTCGGCAAAGGCCTTGTCGCCACACCCAACAACTTCGGCACACGCGGGGCTTTCCCCAGCCATCCTGACCTGCTCGATTGGCTGGCCACCACCTTCCGGGAGAGAGGCTGGAGCACCAAGGCGATGCATCGGTTGATCCTCACCTCCAAAACCTGGCGTCTGGCCAGCGCCCCCGATCCATCGAACTCAGCCATCGACCCGGACAACGCCTTCCTATGGCACCGCCAGCGCCAACGGCTCGACGCCGAGGCCATCCGCGATGCCATGCTGGCCGCCAGCGGCAGGCTCAACCTCAACCGCCCCGGCGAACACCCGTTCCCGCCCATCACCGCCTGGGGCTATTCGCAGCACGTCCAGTTCAAGGAGTTTTACCCCAGCCTGCACCGCAGCGTGTATTTGATGACCACCCGCCTGCAGCGCCATCCTTTCCTCGCACTGTTCGATGGGCCTGATACCAACGCCACAACCGGCCTGCGTACCAGCAGCATTGTCCCGGCCCAGGCCCTGTACCTCATGAACAGCCCCGAGGTGAAAACCGAGGCGGGTGCCTTCGCCGCCCGGGTGCTACGGCTTCCGCCAGAAACCCGGATCAAGCAGGCGTTCCAGCTTGCCTGGCAGCGCCCGCCCTCTGAGGATGAAAAGGCTCGCGCCAAGGCGTTTTTTGCTGATTTCCTCAGGGAGGGGGATGAAACCGCCGCCATGACCGCCTTCTGCCGTACCCTGCTGGTTTCCAATGAATTTTTCTACCTGGATTGACCGCATGCGCCCCCGCATCCGCACAATGGACCGGCGACAGATGGGCCTGACCGCCCTGGCCGCCGCTGGTTCATTGCGCGGGGCGTTGGCAAACGACCTGCGCCCGGTGGCCCCTCCCTCTCCCCATTTCACGCCCAAGGCCCGCCACCTCATCAAGGTATTCCTCACGGGTGGCTTCTCCCATGTGGACACCTTCGATCCCAAGCCCGCCCTGCAGCGGGACAAGGGAAAAATCGTCGAGGTTTTCAACCTGCGCGGGGTGGCCCAGGTGCCGCTGCTACCCTCACCGTTCCGGTTCACGCCCCATGGTCAAAGCGGCCTGATGGTCAGCGAGCTTTTCCCCAATCTGGGATCGCTGGCGGATGATCTCTGCGTCATCCGGTCGCTGCACACCGACATCGTCGAGCATTTCCAGGCCGCCCTGGCCATGCACACCGGCTCCGCCACCATCCCGCTGCCCAGCATGGGTGCCTGGCTCAGTTATGGCCTGGGCACGCTCAATCCCAACCTGCCGCCCTTTGTGGTGTTGTGTGAGCACCTGCCCTATGGCGGCTCCCAGGTGTGGGATTCCAATTTCCTGCCCCCCGTGCACCAGGGTGTCCGTGTCATCCCCGGCACCGATCCCATCCCCAACCTCCAACCCGCCGTGAAAGAGGCCTCCCTGCTCGCGATGGAAGCCCGCCTTCTGGATGATTTGAACACCCGCTACGCCGACGCTCGCCCGGGTGACCTGGCCCCGCCTGCCCGCACCGATAGCTTCCGCACCGCTCGCGGCATGATGGAGATCGCCCCCCGCGTGCTCGACTTTTCCAGCGAGACCCGGCAAACCCTCGACCTGTACGGCGTACAGCCTGACGACCGCGCCAGCTTCGCCTGGCAGTGCCTGGCCGCCCGCCGGCTGGTGGAAAACGGTGTCCGCACGGTCGAGATCATCGACTCGGGCGCCACCAACAACTGGGATGCCCACTCCAACATGCAGGAACACCGCCCCAAGGCAAAACGCGTCGATCAGGCCTTGGCCGCCCTGATCGTTGACCTGAAACGGCGCGGCATGCTGGCCGATACCCTCGTCGCCATCTGCACCGAATTCGGGCGCACCCCGTTCGATGGCGGACTGGGCCGCAACCACTGGCACCGCGCTTTCACCTGCCTGCTGGCGGGCGCCGGCGTGAAGGGCGGCATCACCCACGGCGTCACCGATGAATACGGCATCGATGTGGCAGAAAACCCCTGCCATGTGCACGACTACCACGCCACCATCCTGCACCTCATGGGCCTCGACCACGAGCGCCTCACCTACCGCCACGCCGGCCGCGACTACCGCCTCACCGATGTCGCCGGAAAGGTGGTCCGGGGGATCCTCGCATGAACCCCCGGGCCCTTTCCCGCCTGCTAGCCCGACGAGGCCTCCTCCGCTGGGGTGCCGGTTCCTACATGGGGCTCAATCTTGGGGGGTTGTGGCATGCCCAAGCGGCAAGCCAGCCGGTCAACCAACCCAAGCCGATCCGATCCTGCATCTTCGTGTTCCTCTACGGCGGCCCCAGCCACATCGACACCTTCGACATGAAACCATCGGCACCCGCCGAGGTGCGGGGCGAGTTCAAACCCGTGGCCACCAGCGCCACCGGCATCCAGATTTGCGAGCACCTGCCCAGGCTTTCCCGGTGGATGCACAAGGCAGCCCTCATCCGCGGCATGCACCACGGCGGCCACCTGCACGATTCGGGCTCCATCCACATGCTAACCGGCCGGGCCTTGGACGGTCCCGACCGCGAACTGTTCGCCCCCCTGCCCCAGCACTACCCTTCCCACGGCAGCGTGGTCGCCGCGTTCAACCCGCGCAGGGATGCGGAAGTGCCTCTCGCCTCCCTGCCCTATGTCTTCCAGAATGTGGTCCCCACCCCATGCCAGGGCGGGGGCTTTCTGGGCAGTCAGTTCGATCCGCTCCGTATCGATGTCGATCCCGCCGGGCGCCAATACCGGGTCGATGTCCTCCAACCAAATGCCGGCACCTCCGGCACCACCAGCCGCGCCCGCCGGGAACTACTGGGTTCACTGCAGCCTGCCCGTAAGGACCAACCGCTTGATTCACTGTATGACAGGGCCCTGGGACTGCTGGACTCGAAATCCTTGCGCGAGGCGCTGGATATCACCCGCGAAACCGCCAAGGTGCGGGAGCGCTATGGCCTCGGGGAGGTCGCCTCACCCACGGGCGAGGTCAACGGCGGCGGGGGAGAGATGGGCTATGCCCGCGAAATGCGCGGTCAGAACTTCCTGCTGGCCAGGAGGCTGGTCGAGGCGGGCGTGCCCTTCATCAATGTCTACGATTACAAGCAGCAGGGCCAGAACTGGGACGCGCACTCCAACTGCGCCAACCAGCACCGCAAATATCTGCTGCCTCCGCTGGACCGGGGCCTATCCGCCCTGATCGAGGACCTCGACGCGCGCGGCCTGCTCGACTCCACGCTGGTCGTGGTGACGGGCGAATTCGGCCGCACCCCCAAGATCAACGCCACCGCCGGGCGAGACCACTGGCCCGAATGCTCCAGCGTCCTGCTGGTGGGTGGCGGTGTTCAGGGTGGCGCCGTCCACGGGTCCAGCGACAGGATCGGTGCCTACCCGGCCACCTTCCCCGCCACCCCGGGCGACCTGGCAGCCACCATCTTCTGGCGTTTCGGCATCGATCCCGCCAGTGAAATGCGCGACCAGGCCAACCGGCCTTACGCATTGGCGGCCGGCGAGCCGATCACTCGGCTATTTTGAACGCCGGTCATTCGACCCGGGCCTTCCGAAGTGCCTCGCTGTCCAAGTCCAACCGGTACAACACCTGGTTGTAGTTGTACCGCGGGGTCTTCCACGGGTTGCCCGAAAACTCGTTGCCGTATGTTCCCTCAAAGTGGATCAAGCGGCCTTTGTCCCGGTCCAGGAAAGGGTGGTGGCACACATTGTAGAAGGTCTGTTTTTCATGGGTGACTACCCGGGCGGCCTTGGTCCAGGGCCCGAGCGGCGATCTCGCCTCCGCGTACCACACCTCCCCCAAAAACGATGGAGTCCCCCAGGTTTGGCTTGAGACCAGGACCCATCGCTGGCGGTGGCTGTTCCAGCGCACAGTGCCGCTATGCAGCATCACCCGTCCCTTCTCCACGCCGGCCACATCCACAGGGCACAGCCTGGCATCTGTGGGCCGGATTTTGCCTTCCTTCACCCAGCGGGCCTCGGTGGAGGAATCGATGGGCGGCAGGTCCTTGCTCCACCGCCAGACCGGCCGGCCCTCGGCATCCAACTGTGGCCCGGTGGGCTTGCCATCCTTCACACCCTCCGCGCAGGTGAACGCCTCATACTGCTTGGGATCGATCACAGCCTCGTAAGTGGCCGGAACACGAACGCAGGGGGTTGGGCTTCCCATCAACAGCCATTGCTTGCCACCTTCCTCCCAAGGAACAGGATGGCCCGCCGGAATCCGCCAGGTTTCAGACAAAGGCAATTCGGTGACCGCCTCGAAGATGTCCTTGGCATCGTTGTAGACGGCCACACCGTGCTCGAACTCCTTCATCAGATCTTGCCGCACGGTGTGGTGGGCAAGCAGCCGCTCATTGCCTTTAGCATCAGGCACAACGCAGAGAGAAAATACCCAGACAAGGCGCCCCGGCACCTTGTTGTAGGGCATCATCGCCCGGGTGAAGCCGTCACGGTCGGTGAAGTAGCGGAAGGGAATGCCTTCGGATGGGTCGAAGTCCTTGCCGGGAACCGCCGTGGTGGCCCCGGCCGTCTGAAATAACCCCAGATGATGCGAGAGCTTGAGCGTGTCGCCCCAAAACCACCGGATCTTTCCCTTGTATTCGATCGCCTGCACCGAATCCTGGCCGGCCACCATGCCCTGGTTTTCCCGCGCGAAATCCGGCACCGGGTAACCCAGCAACAGGCTGTCCCGAAACCGCCCCTCCCCGGTGAGCCGGCAGAGCCGTTCCGCGGGCTGCATCCGTTTCAGTCGGATGGTAGCCACCTTCCCGGCTTGCGGGGTCACCTTGGCTCCCCGGAAGCCGAAACTGTGGGGCGGAATTTCGTAGCCATGGCAGCGGATGCTGAAAAAAATCTCCCGGCCCATCAAATCGGGCTCTGCAATCGCCACGCGCCCCGCGTTGTCGGTGACAAAAACCTGGTTGTTGGTGGTCTCCAGCTCCGCCCCGGGTATCCCTCTCCCGGTCACCGCGTCAATCACACGGATTTCAACTGGATCAACCGGCCGTTCAGCCGCCGCACCTGAATTTTGGTAAAACCCGGGCAGGAAAAAGGCGATCCACGCGAAAACAGCCATGGCTTATCCCCGGATTACAGGAAGTATCGATCCACCTGGGCGCCTCGGATTCAACTAGCGCTTTAGGGTTTGCCAGCGTGAAGGACAAATACTGCCCAACCTGCCTTTTTTCTGAAAGACCTAAAAAGTGGCGCCAACCGTGCCAACTTCGAGCTTTTTGCGCTAAAAACAAAGATATAGCCTAATTCCCATGCACAGTGGAATCCCCCGCATGCTTGGCCTGAACCGATTGAGCATCCAGTCCAAACTAGTCTTGCTGCTTTTGGCTGTCAGCCTCGGCTCCATCCTCACCATCGGGTGGATAGGCTACCAATCTGCCAGCCAAGCCTTGAAAGATGCCGCCTACAACCAGTTGCAGGGCGTCCGGGTCGCCAAAACCCAGGCCCTCAAGGGCATGCTCGAGGCCATACGCGATCAGGTGATCCTTTTCTCCGACAGCCAGGCCTGCCTTGCCGGTATGGTGGAACTCCGGGCGGCGTACCGCGAACTCAAGACCTCAGCGAAAGTGGATGCCAACCAGCAACAAGCGCTGTCGGATTTCTACTCGAAAACCTTTCTTCCGGGCCTGACCAAGGTGGTCGACGGCACTCCCCAACTGGCTCAGTATTTGCCAACCGACCCGGTCGAAACCTACCTTCAGTACCATTACATCGCCGCAAACCCAGCCCCCTATCTGAAGAAGCAGGCTCTCGAATCGGCGCCAGGCGACAAATCGACTTACGGTGCCGCCCATCAGAAGTTCCACAAGCTGTTCTCGCGTGCCGCCACGCTGTTCGGCTTCGAGGATGTGATGCTTATCGATTCAGACTCGCTGGAGGTGATCTACTCCTTTCAGAAATCCACCGATTTTGCCACCAATCTCGAAACCGGTCCCTACTCAAGGACCAACCTCGCATCCGCCATTCGGGCCCTGCGCAAGACCCGCGATATCGATGACTTCAAGGCTGTGGACACCGAAAAATACCGGCCCAACCTCGGCGCCCCCATGGGTTTCGTCGCCAGCCCCATCTTCGACGGCAATCGCATGGTCGGCATCCTCGCCCTGCAGTTCCCCATCGACAATTTCAACCGCATCACCACCTGCAACTTCAACTGGAAGGCCGAGGGATTGGGCGACACCGGCGAATGCTATCTCGTCGGCCCCGACATGACCATGCGCACCCGCAGCCGGTTCATGTACACCGACTCGAAGGGTTTTCTGGAAGACTTGCGGAAAAAGGGTGTCTCCAGGGCGGTAATCGAACAGATCGAACGGCAGGGAAATGTCATCAACGCCCTCCCGGTGAAAAGTTCCTCCGCGGAAAAGGCGATGAAGGGCGAGGAGGGAATCGACATCACCACCGACTACCGCGGGGAGGAGGTCCTCAGCTCCTACGGGCATCTGGATCTCAACTCCCTGCGCTGGGGGGTCATTGCCGAGATCGACACGGCGGAGGCCTTCAGGCCGGTGCGTGCCTTCGGCCGCAAGGTGCTCGTCACCGGGGTCGGCCTTGCCCTGCTCACCTCCCTCCTGGCCCTGGTGGCGTCCTATTTCATGGTGAAGCCCCTCCGCAAACTCACAGAGGGCGCCCGTCGCGTCGGCACCGGCGACATGGAGGTGCATGTGAATGTCAAATCCAAGGACGAGTTCGGCGAACTCGCCAAGACCTTCAACCACATGGCGGAAAACCTCAAGCGCAAGAAGGCTGAACTGGAGGAGAAAGGCCGCGAGCACCTGGAACTCCTGCTGAACATCCTGCCGGCAAGCGCAGTCGCCCAAAGGATGGAGGGCGACGCCAAGGCAACCAAGCAGTTCGCCGATGTGAGCGTCATCTTCGCCGAATTCCACGGCCTCGAGGAACTGGACGGAAGCCTGGGGGGCAAAAAGTCGCTTTCCTTGCTGTCCGACCTGGTCGCCACCTGCGATGACGCCGCCGAGAAGACCGGGGTGGAAAAGGTGCGCACCGTGGGGGCCTCCTACCTCGGTGTTTGCGGCCTTTCCATCAGCAGGCCCGATCATTCCGCGCGGGTGGTCCAATTCGCCCGCGAGATGGTCCGCATCACCGAGAATTTCAACCGCGAGAACGGGGCCCGCCTCAAGCTGGCCATCGGCATCAATTCCGGCCCGGTCGTCGGCGGCGTTGTCGGGCGCCAGAAATTCCTCTACGACCTGTGGGGCGACACGGTCACCATCGCCTCCAGGCTGGCAACCGGCCAGGAGAATGTCATCCTTGTGACCCGGCCGGTCCACGACCGACTGGTCGATCTGCACCAGTTCGGGCCGGCCCGGAACCTGGAAATCCAGGGCAAGGGCACGGTGGAATTCTGGCAGTTGGAAAACACCTGAACCTGCGACATCCCTCAACCTTGATTGTTCGCCCCCGCGCCCAGAAGGGATATCCTCCCGATGCATGAATTCCTCGGCCTTGAAAGCCCCACACTCATCGCGGCCATCGCCCTGGCTTTGGGCTTCCCCCTTTTGCTCCTGGTTCTCAACGAATTGATCAACGCCTGCCACAGGCGCCGTATCTCCATCACCCCCACTCTGCGGTCGCTGCGCAATCTGGTCCTTCCCAGCCTGGCTTTGGCGATATTTGTCCGGCAGGTGATGGAATTGCCACGCGAGGAGACTTGGGTCCGGTTGGTGGAAAGCGCCTTCTGGGTCTGCCTGCTTATCGCGGTCCTCACATTCCTGAACGATGTGATCTTTGGCGCGGCGGAAAAGGGCAGTTGGCGCGAGAGGGTCCCCACCCTGTTCCGTGACCTGGCCAGGGTGTTGCTGGTGGGCCTCGGCGCGGCGGTCATCTACTCCCAGGTTTGGGACCAGGAGATCACGGGCGCACTCACCGCCCTGGGCATAGGCTCGGTGGTTCTGGGTCTCGCTCTGCAGGAACCCCTGGGCAATATCGTCTCGGGCCTGATGCTGCTATTCGAGAGACCTCTGAACATTGGCGATTGGATCACCGCCGATGGTGTCACCGGTAAGGTCATCGAGATCAACTGGCGCAGCGTCCACATCGAGACGCCCACGCGGGAACTCCGCATCGTCCCGAATGTGTCCCTGTACAAGGACGCCTTCAGCAACCTGTCTCGGCCAACCCCCCTGCGCACCGAGACCTACGAGATCGGCTTCTCCTACGATCACCCGCCAAACAGGGTGAAGGAGGTTCTGCTGGAGGTGCTAAGCACCACCCCCGGGGTACTGGCTGACCCTGCCCCCGGTGTGCGCACCGTCAACTACGCGGACTTCTCGGTCATCTACCGGATGATTTTTTCCGTGTCACGCCAGGAGGATCTTGCAGCCACCCGTGACAGGGTGGTCACCAGGATCTGGTACGCCGCCCGCAGGGCCGGCCTCACCATCCCTTTCCCCATCACCATGGAATACAGCCCGGGCGAGAATCCCTCGGCGCCACAGCCCACGCCGGACGACCTGGTGGGGGCTTTTCCCAGGTACAAGATGGCCCGCGCTTCGGTGGCGCCTTCCGCCCCACCGATGCCCGGTGCGGTTGTCCGCGAATTTGCCGCGGGCGAGGTGCTGCAAGGCCCGGGTGTGAGGCAGCAAGGTTTCAATCTCATCTCCAGGGGCTCGGCCCAGCTAACCGCCCCCGATCAGGCAAACCAGCCGGTGCAAATCGCCGTGTTGGGGCCTGGTGAATTCTTCGGCGACCATGGTGTCGGGGCCAACCAGGAACCGGGACTTGTTCTCACGGCGATGACAGACCTGGTGGTGATCTATTTCCCCCAGGAAGAAATCGCGGCCATGCTGGCAAAATCCCCCGCCCTTTCAGCCGAGGTGGGCGAGGCGATCGAGACCCGGCGCAGGGCCGCCCGACAGTTGCGCGTTTCCGGAAGGAAAGCCGGCGACAGCAGCTTCCCGGGTTAACATGGGGCTCCTTTCAAAAAGAAACACCCGGCGGATGGATAAACCCGCCGGGTGCCTTTTGAATATCATCCGGGAACAACAAGTCTGGTCATTCTCCCCCGCCGAAATCACCGCCCCCAAAATCACCGCCACCACCACCCCAATCGCCGCCACCCGAGTCGCCTCCGCCACCAAACCAGCCCCCTCCGCCCGAGTCGGAAGAACCCCCAAAATCGCCGCCGGATTCATTTCCGTTCGAGAAATCCCCGGTTCCCGCTTCCTCGCCGGTGGAATCACCGCCGCCAAACCATCCACCCGCGCTCGCACCGGGCGTGCCCCCGCCGAAAAAGTGGTTGTACATCCACATGCCGGCTGCCGCCCCGAACATTCCGCCCAGCATGTTGGTCAGAAATCCGCCGCCGCCACCGCCGTATCCGGGTGCCCCGCCGTAACCGCCACCCGCCGCCCCGGCCGCCGAGCCGCGCATCGCGCCAAAAATCATCCACACCACCATCAGGCCCACAATACCCAGGCAAACCCAACCCAGCATGTTGTTCTGTTCCACTTCCTGGACAGCGGTTTTGGCACCCACCGGCAAAGTTCCACCGCCAGTTGCCGCGGCGCGGGACTTCTCCAGCGGAATGTTCTGTGCCACTTCGTTCACAAAAGCGGAGAGCGCCTGGTCCAGCTCCTTCTTTCGTTCCGGCTCATTTTTGTTTTTGCTCGGTGCTTCCAGACTTTTGGCAAGGCTTTGCTGCAAAGCACGGGTTTTGCCAGCATCGAACCCGGCGGAGGACAAGGCCCGATCGGATGCTACCTCCACACGACCAGGTTTCCAGCAGATCAGCACGACCAGGCCGCGTTCCCCCTTCACATGGCTTAGGGTGAACTCACGCCAAACCTCGTTCTTTTTCGCGGCGTCCTTCCCGGCCGCATCGAGCCGGGCCTGCATGGCTTCAGGCAGATTCGGATAGGTCTTCAGGTGCACCTCCCGGTCCACCTTGGCATTCACTTGGGATAGCCGTTGCCGGGCCGCCTCCTTGGCCCCCTCGCTGAACAGGGAGGCGTTATCCTCGATCACCAGCCGCACTGGATGCCCGGCACCCGCTGCGGTTCCCAACCCTGAAAAGGCAAGGCATGCGATCCCCAACCACCCGACCAGATTTTTCACTGTGCTTCCTCCAGGGAGTCGTGTCCGTCCCTACCACACTATCCGCCGCGCCTACCCGCCCGGTTCACGGTTTCCGAAACAATTGCCGTTAAGCCAACATATCAGAAGCACCAAGTAAAAATCCCAAAACCACGAATATATCTTTGGCAATCAGCCTCGGTATCGAAACCAAAACCCAAATCCCTCATACTGATAAGGAGAGAGGATGGGAGACATCGTTCATGCCGCCGCGTTTGACCGGGAATCGCCTGCGCTTCGCCTTGATTGCCGCCTGGCTTCTTGCTGGATTCTGCGGGGCTCAACCGGTCCCAAAAAATCAGATCGGGCCGGGTTCACCGCGCCCCCTGCTTCCGACCGGCCAGACCACCCCGCGGGAAGCCGTCGAGACCTTCTGCTTCGCGTGGGACGCCCTCCAGTCCGGCGTTCCCGAGGCCATGGAGGTCGCCCAGCGCTGCATCGACTATCCCCCGGAAGCCACGCCCAACGAACGCGCCCGCTTTGTCGAGATGTTTGGGACAATTCTCGATCTTGAGTCACCTTTTTTCATCAACCTGGTTGCCACACGGGAAAAGGACACCGCCACATTGCTCCGCCAGGGTATGTTCACCCTGGCCTTCAACTCCGGGTCGGACGGAACCTGGCGCCTGTCGCGCAAAAGTGTTGCGATACTTCCGGAACTATACACCCGGACCCTGGAACACAACCAGAAACTGCAGGTCGATCGCGGTTCCCTGGTCGAGGGGCAGGGTGATCCCACCGAGCTACTCGTCACATTCATGGACCGCGCCTCACAGGGCGATTTCCAGGGGGCGGCCCAATGCCTCGACCTGAGCGGTATTCCCGCCGAAAAGCGCCGGCAGACCGGGGCCGAACTCGCCAGGAAACTCGCCGCCTCGATCCAGAGGCTTCCATATCCCCATTCCCAGAATATCCCGGTCGATCCCAACCACCGGCCGTTCACCTACCAGATCATGCCCGCCGGGGCCGTGGTCGGCCAAAGGATCCACCAGGATGGCACGCAGGACCGTTGGCAATTCAGCCGTCAAACGGTCCTGGAGATCGAGGCCATCTACGCAGCCTCCAGGGACCATCCGGTTGACCCCCGCTGGATCATCCTGGGCAAGGTGGTGCCATCCCAGGTTGGCCCGGTCGAATTGGACAAGGCCCCGGCCACCGTCCCTCCCCAATACGCCTCGCCCCGGGCCATGCTCCGCGGCTTTCTCGAAACCATGGACCTGGCGGAGCACAACGACGCTCGCCTGGAGGAGGCGGCTCAAGCCCTCGACCTAACCGACCTCACCCCGGAGGAGGCGAAACGCCTCGGTCCCAAGCTCGCCGAAAAGCTCGAGGTCATTCTCAGGAAAATCCGCCCCAACACCAGTGAGCTGGACGCGCATTACAATGCCGCACCGGTCACCCTGGGGGATGGGAATATCCGCGCGCGGATCGTCAGGCGCCACGATGGCCGTTGGGGTTTTTCATCCAAATCCGCGGCCCGCATCCCGCAGATGTACGAGTCCCTCAGCCTCAAGGACCGCGGGCAGGGCTCCCACCTCGATGGCCGCAATTCGCCGCGGGAAACCTTCAGCACCTTCCTCCGCGCCATGAACGAGGGCCAGGTTGAAAAGGCGGCGGCCTGCCTGGATCTCGGAAGCGTCCCCCTGTCCGCCAGGTCGACCTTGGGCCCCGTCCTCGCCTACAAGCTCAAGGCTCTCATCGACCGGATCGACTATGTCTATTTCCACGAGTTGCCCGGCGACCCCGACGGACCTCCCTTCCTTTGGCACCGCGGCCCCCTCGGCCGTGTCCAGGTCGGCAAAAGCATGGAGAATCCCGAACGCGGCTGGCTTTTCACCCAGTCCACCGTGGACGACCTCGATCAGGCCATCGACCGCATGGTCACATTACCCATCGCCACCGATGTGAAAATCCACCAGGAAATCCATTCGATACCGGATTGGCTCGAGGCCCCCGGCTTGCGGCTCAGGATGGCGGTTCCCGATGGACTCCGAAAAGAGGTGGGCCCTTTCGAATTGTGGCAGTGGCTCGGGCTCCTCTCCCTCGCCACCTTTTCGGTGATCTTGTTCCAGGTGCTTGCCCGAATTCTCACCCGCCTGGTCCAGAATCGTCTGCCGGAGGAACGCACCCCGGGTTGGGTCGGCAGGCGCCTCAGGGGTTCCGCTTTTTTCCTCACCCTCCTCGCGGCCTACTGGCTTGTCAATTGGCTCGACCTGCCAACTCCCATCGCCGGCTGGATCTTCGGCTTTGACGAGGTGCTCCTCGCCATGGCGGGCGTCTGGGCCGGTTTCGGCATCATCGACATCACCTACCTGTTGCTGCGTTACATCCCGGAATCCGCCACCGAGAACATCCGCGGGTTCCAGGACCTGCTGCTGCCTTTTTTCACCCGCCTGCTGAAAATCATCCTCGTCGTTGCCGGTCTCATCTATCTGGTCACCTGCTTCGACGATGGCACCCTGCTCGGCCGCTTTCTGGCGGGACTCGGCGTGGTCGGCCTGGCCGTCTCGCTGGCCGCGCAAGACTCCCTGAAAAACCTCTTCGCCACCATGCTTCTCATTGGCGACCACAGCTTCAGCGTGGGCGACCTCATCAAGGTTGGCGGCGTCGAGGGCACCGTCCAATCCGTCGGCTTCCGCAGCACACGGCTGAAAACCAAGGAGGACAGCATCGTGGTGCTGCCAAACGCCACCCTGGCTGGCGGGACCATCGACAACCTCGGTCTGCGTGTCAACAAGCGGATCCAGGGCAAGGTCACCATCCCGCCACCCGTCTCCGCGCACCAGGCGCAAGCGCTCAAGGACCGTTTCCGGACCTGGCTCGAGGCCCAGTCCCATCGGCATGAGGTCACACGGGCCAAGGTCGGCCTCGAGGGCTTCAACGAGCAGGGCCTTGAGATCGCCTTCACCCTTTACTCTGGAGCAAAGGGCGACGAGGCGGACAAATTGCGGGACGAGGGAATCCTCGAACTCCTCCGCCTGGCGGGAGACCTCAACCTCAAGACCGGCACCCCCAAGGACTGATCCCAATACAAGGAACCCGATTGGAAAGGCCATTACCATGCGATTCAAAACCCTTTTCCTCACCCTGACCATCCTTTCCGCTGCCTGCCTGCTCCGGGCGGAGGATAAACCCGCTGGCTGGAAACCCCTTTTCGACGGCAAGTCAATGGACGGCTGGCAGGCCGCTGACCTGTACAAACCCGGCGAATGCGCCGTGAAGGATGGCGCCCTCTGCCTGAAAACCGGCAAGCGCGGCGAGAACGGCCCGATGACCGGCGTGGTCTCCACCCGCAAGGACCTGCCCAAAACCGACTACGAATTGCGTTTCAAGGCCCGCCGGGTCGAGGGGGATGACTTCTTCGCCACCGTCACCTTCCCCGTGGGCAACAGCCACTGCTCGTTCGTGACCGGCGGCTGGGGCGGCGAGACCGTCGGCCTGTCCACCCTCGATGGCATGGACGCGTCCGAGAACGACACCTCCGGCAGTTTCGCCTTCGAGAAGGGCAAGTGGTACACCTTCAGGGTGCGTGTCAGCGACAAGCGCATCCAGACCTTCATCGGCGACAAGCGGCTGGTGAATGTTGGAACCGAGGATCGCAAGGTGGGCATCCGCCTCGAGTGCCTGCCCTGCCGCCCGTTGGGCCTGGCCACCTACCGCACCACCGGCGAGGTGAAGGCCATCGAGATCCGTCCCCTCTCCAAGGGCGAGATCGAGGAGATGAACAAGAAGTCCGACGAGTGAACCATTATCCCCAGGCGCAATCCCATGGCTGAAACCTACCCCCTGCGCACGGTCCGGGCCGTCTGCCCCCACGATTGCCCCGATACCTGCGGCATGCTGGTGGGCGTGCGTGACAATGTCGCCGTTAGCCTGCGGGGCGACCCCGATCAGCCGTTCACCCGCGGCTTCCTTTGCACCAAGGTTTCCCGCTACCTCGAGCGCACCTATCACCCCGAGCGCCTGAAAACCCCGCTGCTGAGAGTTGGCCCAAAGGGCTCCGGCCAGTTCAGGGCCATCGGCTGGGACGAGGCCATCCGGCATGTGGCCGAAAACCTGAAACGGGTTGCCAACTCACTCGAGGGCCCCCAGGCAATCCTCCCCTACAGCTACGCCGGCACCATGGGCAAGCTGCAGGGCTCCAGCCTGGATCGCCGCTTCTTCCACGCCTTGGGTGCCTCACTGCTCGATCGCACCATCTGCGCCACCGCCGGCGCCGCCGGGTGCGAGGTCACCCTCGGTGGCCGGGCGGTCGTTGATCCCGACACCGTCCCCCACAGCCGCCTCATCCTCAACTGGGGCTCCAACACCGCCGTCACCAACAGCCACCTGTGGGTCCGCATGCTGCAGGCCCAGAAGGCCGGGGCCAAGCTCGTCTGCATCGACCCCTACAAGAGCCGCACCGCCACACGCAGTGACTGGTGGATCGCCCCCCGCCCCGGCACCGACGGTGCCCTGGCCCTGGGCATCGCCCACATCCTTGCCCGCGATGGCATGGTGGATGAAAACTATCTGGAAAACCACTGCCTGGGCTGGCCCGAGATGCGCCAGCGGGTGCTACTGGAATACGCGCCGGACAAGGTGGCCGCCATTTGCGGCCTGCGGGTGGACGAGGTGGAGCAACTGGCCCGCTTGTACGGCACCACCCGGCCCGCCCTCATCCGCCTCAACTATGGCCTGCAGCGCCACGGCGGCGGCGGAATGGCGGTGCGCGTGATCACCTGCCTGCCGGCCCTCACAGGCGACTGGAAGCACCCGGGCGGCGGAGCCCTGCTCAGCACCAGTCAACTGTTCGCCACCCAGGTGGATTCGGTGTTCGAGCGGCACGATCTCATCCCGCCGGGCACCCGAACCATCAACATGAGCAGCCTGGCCGAGGCCCTCGCCGGTGAATTACCTGGCCCACCAGTGCGCGCCCTGGTGGTCTATAACTCCAACCCCGCCGCCGTCTGCCCGGATCAGAACCGGGTATTGCAAGGCCTGCGCCGGGAAGACCTCTTCACCGTGGTGCTTGAGCACTTCCTCACCGACACCGCGCTGCACGCCGACCTGGTGCTGCCCGCCACCACCCAACTCGAGCACTGGGACATCCACACCAGCTATGGCCACCTGATGGTGCAACTGAACCAGCCCGCCATCCCCCCGGTGGGCCAAAGCAAGCCAAACACCGAGATCTTCCGGTTGCTGGGCAGCGCGATGGATCTGGATCAGTCCCTGTTCGCCCCCACCGATGAGGAGTTGATCGATGAGGTGCTGACGGAACGGACAGACACCAAGCCGTTCCGCCCAGCCGGTAGCCTGGCCGGCATCACGCGGCAGCGACTGCTGGCCGAGGGTGCCATCCGCCTGAACCTGCCCGCCAACTATTCCCCCTACGCGACCGGCCTGTTCGGCACCCCCTCGGGCAAATGCGAGTTGGTCAGCCCATCGCTCGCTGCGCGGGGGATAGACCCGGTGCCGCACTACGCGCCCCCGCACGAGGATCCCCTCACCCGGCCCGACTTGGCCGCCCATTTCCCCCTGCAAATGATCTGCCCGCCCGAACCCGAGTTCCTGAACTCCAGTTTCGTCAACATC
>Ga0315905_10001336_pt1 | contig 26457 bp, 12 predicted proteins | sample LakEriMetagenome_5_FD_203522 | JGI IMG/M metagenome (GOLD analysis project Ga0315905, IMG submission 203522) | Freshwater fungal communities from buoy surface, Lake Erie, Ohio, United States - Buoy 4 MA121 | ecosystem: Environmental > Aquatic > Freshwater > Lake | place: USA: Lake Erie, Ohio...
TGCAGCCCCTGAGCGACCGCATCCTCATCCGCCCCATCGAGGACGAGCCCAAGACCGCCGCGGGCATCCTCCTGCCCAAGGGCCCCCCGAAGCAGGGCGGCGACGCGCACTTTGGCGAGGTGCTGGCGGTCGGCGAGGGCGTCAAGCTGGGCCTCAAGGCGGGCGACAAGGTGGTGTTCAACAAGTACGCGATGGCCGAGGTGGAGGTGCCGGACGGCGACGTGCTGTTCGTGGCGGAGAAGAGCGTGATCGGCGTCATGGAGTGAGAAAGGGAGGGGGAAAAAAAGGGAAGGCAAGGCGGGGAGCGGCGGCGGGGCGCGGGCACACCGCGCACGAGGCGGACGCGACCGCCTTTCTTCGTCCTTCCTCCTCTTTGCTCCCCGCTCGCCCCCGTGCGCGCACGTGTAACTCGATTCGTTGCTCTCTCTCTCTCTCTCGCCCATTTTTACAGGAGCCAGAGGTGCAGACAAGGACCGCATCTCACGCCGCCGCCACCGCCGCCGCCTTGGCGCCCTTCTTCTTCCCCCCGCCGCCGCCGCCCTCTCCTGCGCCGCTCCCGGCCCGCCCGCTCCGCTCCGCCATCACCGCCTCGGCCATCTCGCGCATGCGCTCCTGCTGGTCCGCCGCGACCATCCCCTGGATCCCGTCGTCCAGGTCGCCGTCGAGCACCTTGTTCAGGTCGTAGTTGGTCTTCAGGCGGTGGTCCGACACCCGCGAGTCCTTGTAGTTGTACGTCTTGATCTTCTCCGCGCGGTCGCCCGTGCCCACCTGCGACGCGCGCGCCGCGCGCTGCTCCGCCTGCCGCTTGGCCACCTCGGCCTCGAACAGCTTGGCGCGCAGGATCGCCAGCGCGCGCTCGCGGTTGGCCGCCTGGGTGCGCTCCTCCTGGCAGAACACGCGGATGCCCGTGGGCTTGTGCATCAGGTCGATCGCCGTCTCCACCTTGTTGACGTTCTGCCCGCCGGCGCCCGACGCGCGCGCAAACTTGATCTCGACGTCGCGCATGTCGAGCACGAGCTCGACCTCGTCGGCCTCGGGCATGACGGCGACGGTCGCGGTGGAGGTGTGCACGCGCCCGGCCGCCTCGGTCGCGGGCACGCGCTGCACGCGGTGCACCCCGGCCTCCCACTTGAGCTTGGAGTAGACCGGCGTGGCCGCCGCGCCGGCGCCGCCGCCCGCCTTGACCTGGAGGACCACCTCGCGGAAGCCGCCGCTGTCGGCGGGCTGGGCGCTCACGACGGACGCCTTCCACCCCTGGGCGGCGGCGTACCGCTGGTACATGCGCAGGAGGTCGCCCGCCCAGATCCCGGCCTCCTCCCCGCCCGCGCCCGCGCGCACCTCGAGCAGGATGTCGCGGTCGTCGAGCGGGTCGCGCGGCAGCAGCAGCACGCGCAGCGCGCCCTCGGCGCGCTCGAGCTTGGCCTCGAGCTCGGCCACCTCCTCGCGCGCCATCTCGACCATCTCGGCGTCCCCGCCCTCCTTGCCGTCCCCCAGGGCCGCCGACTCCTCCTTGAAGAAGCGGCGGGCGGCCTCGAGCGCCGCCTCGAGGGCCCCGACCTCGCGGTACAGCGCCACCGCGGGCTCGAGCTCGGCGGCCGCCTTGGCGACGCGCTGAAACTCGTCGGCGTCCGAGGCGACGTCGGGCTGGGCCATGCGCCCTTGCAGCTCGCTGTAGGTCTCCTCGGTGGCGCGGAGCTTGTCGACGAGGTAGGACTCGAGGGCGCGCAGGGGGGCGGGGAGGGGGCGGGCGCTGGGGCAGGGGTGCTGTTGGTGGCAGCGGCCTCGGCCGCGCGCGAGGAGGGCGGGCGAGGGGCGAGCGGCGGCGGCGGCGGCGGTGGAGAGGGGCGGCCGGCCGCTGGTGCTCGCGAGCGCGCCGGCCGAGGCGCGCGCGGAGAGGAGCATCGCTGCCTGCGGTGATTGGCGATTGGGCGATTGGGCGGAGCCTCAAGGGGAGGGCGACGCGGCGATTGGGTGCAGGGCGGCGTGCTGCTCTCTGTGTCTGTGCGACGAACAGGACGCGTGCGCCCGTGCGTAGGGTCGTCGTATGGGGCGGCTCGATGCGCAGTGCGAGTGAGTCGGTGACCCGCAATGTAGTGTGGATTGCTCGAGCAGTTTTCGGGAGCTGGCGATTGGGATGGGGGGGGGGCGCGCGACTTTGATGGCTTGGTCGGTGGTGGAGGAGCAGAAGAGCCTCGCGCTCTTGCTCACCTCTTGTCCGCGCGCAGATCACCTCCGTCTCTCCAACCGACGCTTTCAGAACGACCTCCAAGCGCCCTTCGACTCGCTTACGACTCGCACCCGCTGAACGCAACGCCTCCGCGGGCGACGAAACGCGACGCAACACAAGGGCCGAACCTAAAAGTTTTTTTTGCTTTTTTGGTTGGCGGGGGCCCCCCCCCCCCCCCATGCTGCGCTCAGCGCCCGCGCCGCGCGATCGACACGTCGCGACCGACGGCAGCAGCACCAGCAGCACCGCAGACGCCATGCAGGAGGCCCAGCAGCGGTGGCGGCCCGAGCGCAGGCGAAGCTGCTCCTCGTCCTCCTCCTCCTTGCGGCAGCTGTTGATGCTGCTGCCCGCGATCGCGCTCGCGCTCGCCCCTGCGGCCGCCAGCAGCAGCGCTCGCGACACTAGCACCGCTGCGGACGCCACCGCCACCACGTCGCCCGCCGCGCGGAGGCAGCTACTGATTCGGTGAGCCACGACACGCTGCGCGCACACGCGAACGGGACGGCGCGCCGCGACCGCCCTGATGCTCAACGCCGCCCCCCAAACCACCAAAAAAAAACAGCCCCTTCCCCACCAGCAGCGCCAGCAGTGCCCTCCCAGCAGGCGGCAGCGACCTGGAGGGCGCCCTCGCCCGCGGCTGCCGCAACACGGCCGTCGGACCCAGGCGCTACGCCGACGACCGGGGCCTGCTCTGCCTGGCCGCCGACCTCGACGGCCCCTCGGGCTGCTGCCTGCGCGCGGCCCCCGGCGCCGAGGGCGGCTGCCCCGCGGCCGAGTGCGACGCCGACGACGCGTGCTGCTCGGGCTACGAGCCCTGCGTGGCGTGCTGCATGTCCCCCTCGAGCGGGCGCGACGCGCGAAAGGCCGCCGCGACCCCCCTGGCCGCGGAGGGGGTCGACGGCGCGGCCACGGGCGCCGCGCCCCGAGCCTTTGCCGACGCGTTCGACTTTTGCGCGGCCGCGTGCCGCACGCACCGCCGGTCGACCTCGCACGAGAACGCCTACGTGGGCGCGCGGCACCACTGCTTCGGGCGCGCGCACGCGGTGCCGCTGACGGCCGAGCCGCTGCCGGCCGCCGCGCTCGACGGCGTCACGGTCGCGCTCTCGGCCAGCGGGCGCTCGTGCGCCGAGGCGTGCGCCGCGGGGGGCGCGGCGGCCGGCGCGCCCTCCTCGGCCGTCAAGGCCCTCGGCGCGGGCGCCGAGCACGCGGCCGCGCGCACGGCCTGCTCCCCGCAGCGCCTGCGCGCGCTCGACGGCTCGTGCGACGCCCTGCGCACGGTGGCCGACTGCGAGGCGGGCTGCGACGCGCGCGGCGCGCGGCCCGACGACGACGGGCAGGGCGGCCTGGGGGAGGCGGGCCTGCGCCGCGCGGCGCGCATGGCCCCGTCGTGGCCGGGGTACGTGGACGAGCAGGCGGCCAAGTCGGCGCGGCCGGCCATGTGCGTCGTCAACGGGGTTGGCGGGGGGGGCGCGGGAGACGGCGCGGCCGGCAAGGCGGGGGCGCCGACGCCGGCGCCGGCGTACGACTGCGCCGCCAAGGACAAGGACGTGCTGCGGCTGTGCGCGTGCGTGGCGCCGCCGTGACGGATGGTGATGGATGGCGATGGATGGCGATGGAATGGCGATGGATGGCGATGGAATGGCGATGGATGGCGATGGAATGGCGATGGATGGCGATGGAATGGCGATGGATGGCAATGGAATGGCGATGGAGGATGATGAGAGGCGCCCCGGGGAGGTGGTGGTGTCGTCTCTCTTTCTTGGATCTCGACATGACTTTGGCCCCTCTGGCCTTGTTTTCCGCGCGTGTTACTCTCTTTTGCTCTCTCTCGATCAACGGAGGCCGACAAAAAAAAGCGCGAGTCACAGGACTCGCTTTTGTTTTCGGGGGGCTCGCGCGCGCGCGTCGAGAAGGCGCGCGGCCTGCGCGCCGGCGCAGAGTCGCGCGACGGCTCCCGGGCCGGTACCCCCCATCAAATTCCCCGGGCGCCCCTTCCGCTCTCTCTCCCTCCCTCGCTTCTCTCTCTCTCTCTCTCTCTCTCTCTACCTCAGTGCTCCCGCTCCAGGCCCACCAGCTCCAGCTCGAACACGACGCGCTTGCCCGCGAGCATGCTGTTGGCGTCGAGGCGCACGCTCGCCTCGTCCGCGGCCACGACCAGGGCGCTGGCGCCGTTGGCCAGCTCGACGACGAGGCCCTCGCGCAGGCCGCCTTGGCTGCAGGTTGTTTTTTGGGGGGTTGTGTTGTGTTGTGTATGTGTTGTGGACGGGGAAGTGGCGGGGATTGGGGGTCGACGTGAGCAGAGCAAGGACGGACGAACGAAACGGCCCGGCGGTTGCTTTGCGTTGTTGCGACGGCGCTCGGCCGCCGCCTCCCCCCCCCCAAAAAAAAAATCATCGCCATCTCTCTCACTCACTTCTTGTACCGCCCCTCCAGCCGCTGCACCTCCTCGTGCTCCCGGGGGACCGTGAACAGCCGCGCCGGGTCCCAAGCGCCGCCCTCGGCCTCGATCTCGGCGCGCTCGCCGACCGCCAGGCCGCGCACGGCGTCGTCAAAGGCCTCGAAAATCGGGTTGGCCTGCGTGTCGCCCGCGCCCACCTCGAACGTGAGGGGCTCGCTGTCCTCGCGGTCTGACGAGGAGTCGGCACCGGGGGCGAGCGCCAGGCCGGCGCCGGGCGCGGTGGCGACGATCGACCCGCCGCCGCGGCTGCACTCGAGCGTGGCGCCCGTCGTGGCGTCGCGGCACGACCAGTGCACGCGCACGACGTCGCCCTCGACGGCGACGACGGGGGCGGGGGGCGGCGGTTGGGGGGCGCCGCTCCTGCTGCTGCTCGGGGAGGGGAGGTCGGCGGCGGCGGCTCGGCTGACGGAGCCGGGGCGGCGGCGGCGGCTGATGCGACGAGCGAGGGGCGCGGCGGCGGCGGCGGCCGAGGCGGGCCCGCGGCTGCTGATGCGGCGAGCGACGGCGGGCGCGGCGGTGACGGCGGCGGCGGCGCGGGCGCTGCTGCTGGCCGAGGCGTGCGCGGCCGCGGCGCTGCGCGTGTGCGCGGCTAGAGAGGATGCGCTCATTGTTGAGAGGTCGATTGAACGCGAGACGCCCGCTGCTCTCTCCCCCTTTTTTTCCAGTGGCGCGGGCGTGGTCGGGTGCTGAGGAGCAAAAGGAGGAGCAGTGTTTTTGTGCGTCCGCGAGCAAGCTGGTGCGAGTGGCGCGAGAGCCCGGGGCTATGTCCAAGCTAAGATCGAGGGCGCTGGATTTGCACCTGTCAAGTCGGTTGGATCGACCGTGGTCGTGGTTTTTTGGATTGGGGCGATGGTCGACGAGCGCGGACGTGCCTCGGGCCGCCCATCGCGGGCGGCGCGACGGCCTGGCGAGCCGGGTGCCTTTCGCGCCGAATGATGGCCGCCCGCCGCTCCCCCTCTATCGCCCCCTCTCCCACGCCCGCTCGGCGCCGGTCATATTGCACATCACCATCATTCGACTCTCCGCAGATATATAAGCGCCCCCTTGTTTTGAGCCGCGACAAGTCGGCGGGAGTAGCGGCACACGCCCTTTTGTCTTCTCCCGGGAAAACCTGCCCGCTTCGCGGCGCGCGCGCGCGCGCCTCTTTGCCCTCCAGCAGCCGCACGCCATCCAGGCCGGGCGCATAAGCTACATCTGTAGCCCAGCTAGCGAAAGCGACCTCCACGCCCCGACGACTTCGCGCCCTCCCCCGCGCGCGCGGCGCGAGTGAGCGCGACAGCCGTCGCCGCGCGCGAGAGAGGCGTGTGCCCCGCGCACGCGCGTCCCGCGCCCGATGGCGGCGGCCCCCCCCGCCCCGGCCGGCGGGCCCTCGCCAGCCCTGATGGGCCCGCCGCTCAAGCTGTCGCCGCACCACGCGGACGACCTGCCGTCAAGCAACGGCTCCGGCGGCTCCCCGGGCGCGTCCCGCGCGTGCCACGCGCACCGCCGCCGCGCCCTGGCCGCCGCCAAGGTCGCCGGGCTCGTCGCCCTCGGGGCGGCCATCGCGCTCGCCATCTCGCTGCCCATCCTCTTACCCGCGGCGCGGCGCGGCTCGGGGGCGGCGGCGGCGGCGGCGCTCGGCTCCTCGTCCACCGCGGCGTCGGGCACGCGCCGCCGGTTCTTCCTGCAGGCCGAGCCCCTCGAGTGGACGTTCAACCCGTCGCCCAAGGGCGCCGACTACGACGCCTGCCACCAGGTCCGCCTCGACCCGGGCAGCGAGGCCGCGCTCGGCGCCACGGGCGGCCCGCTCGGCCCCGCGGCCACAAAGGCCGTCTGGCGCGCCTACGAGGACGCGTCCTTCACCAAGCCGCTCGCCCACGACGCGCACCTGGGGGTCCTGGGCCCGACCCTGCACGCCGAGGTCGGGGACGCGCTCGTCGTGACGGCGCGCAACGCGCTGCCGTTTGCCGTCAACTTTGACGCGGGCGGGATGGAGCTGGTGGTCGGGGGCGGCGGGGGCGGCGGCGGCGGCGGCAAGGGCGGCGACGTGTCGTCGTCCTCCCCCGCGGGGCCCCCGCCCGCGCTCAACCCCAACAGCACCGCCACGCTCACGTGGCGCGTGCCCGAGAGCGCCGGGCCCGTCGGCGAGCCCCCGGCGGCCGCCGACGGCGAGGGCGGCGGCGCCGCCGCCCCGACGCGCCCGTGGCTCTACAGGTCGACGCTCGACCAGGCCCCGCACACGCAGGCGGGCCTGGCGGGCGTGCTGGCCGTGGCCGCCCGCGGGGGGCTGGACCCGGCCACGGGCGCGCCGCGCGGCGTCGACCGCGTCTTTGCGCTCGTGATGCAGGCGTTCAAGGAGGACGGGTCGCCGCTCTTTGCCCAGGACGCCGCCAAGGCCGCGCGGCGCGCGCTGCTCGCGACGGCCACGGCTCCGCCGCCTCGCCCCGCCCGCGGCAAGAACGCCACCGCCGCCGCCGCGAAGCCCGTCCTCAGCAAGGCCGACGCCGAGCTGATGGCCGCCATCGACGACGCCGAGGACGCGGGCGACGACGCCGCCCTGGCCGCCGCGGCCACGGCCGCGCTCGTCGCGCGCGGCGGCGACGGCGGCGCCGAGCTCGACGACGGCGAGGACGGCCTGCTGCTCGCGTCCACGCACCACGCGATCAACGGCTTCCTGTACTGCACCATGCCGGGCCTCGACATGCGCGAGGGCGAGCGCGTGCGCTGGTACGTCGCGGCGCTGGGCTCCGAGGAGGCCATCCACACGGCGCACTGGCACGGCGTCGTGCTGCAGGGCGCCGAGTCGGGCCGGCGCGCCGACCAGGTCGTCGTGCAGGCGGCCGAGGTCAAGGCGCTCGACCTGGCGCCCGCGGACAACGCGGGGACGTGGCTGCTGCACTGCCACCTGGACGATCACATGATGAACGGGATGATGGCGCTGTTCCGCGTCGCGCCGCGCGATCAGGAGGAGCAGGGGGCCGAGGCGCCGGCCGCCGCGCCGGCCTCTTCTTCCTCCGCCCCCCGCCGCGCCCTCCGCGCCGCCGCCGCCGACGGCGCCGCCTCGAACGACGCCGCCGCCCCGGACGGCGGCAAGGTCCGCGAGCACTTTATCGCCGCCGAGGCCGCCGAGTGGGACTACGCCCCCTTTGGCGGCGAGATGTGCACGGGCCAGCTGCGCAACTTTTCCGAGGGCGCGGACGTCTTCCTCGCCGACGGGCCCGGGCGGCTCGGCCGCAAGTACCTCAAGGCGCGCTACGTCGCCTACACCGACGCGACCTTCTCGCGCAGGGTCAAGGTGCCGCCCGAGTGGGAGCACCTGGGCCTCGTCGGCCCCGTGCTGCGCGCCGAGGTCGGCGACCTGTTGCGCGTGACGTTTATGAACCGGGTCGACTTGAGCGGGGGCGGCGCCAACGGCAACACGCCGCTCGACCTGACCGGCCCGCTCCCGCGCCTGTCGATGCACCCGCACGGCGTGCTGTACGACAAGGCGTCCGAGGGCGCCCTCTACGCCGACGGCACCGACGCGGCCTTCCGCCGCGACGACGCCGTGCCCCCCGGGCAGCGCGTGACGTACGAGTGGCGGGTGCCTGAGCGCTCGGGGCCGGGGCCGGGGGACCCGTCGTCCGTCTTTTGGCTGTACCACTCGCACACGCGCGAGGCGACGGACCACCACGCCGGGCTTTTCGGGGGGATCATCGTCACGCGCAAGGGGCTTGCCAACGACGACCTGACGCCCAAGGAGTTGTTTTGGTGTGTTTTTGTTTTTTGTTTGTGTGTGGTGGGGGGGGGGGGGGCTTGTCGCGGTCGTTTTTGTTTTCTGTTTTTTTGGCACCCTCGCCCCCCCCCCCCCCGCCTTCCCAACCCAAACAAAACCACGAAACAACAGCGAGTTCGTCCTCGGCTTCACCATCATCGACGAGCTCAAGTCGTTCATGCTCGCCGCCAACGTCGCGCGCTCGCCCGACATGCCCAAGGCCGCCCGCGCGGCCGCGCGCGCCGGCAACGACACCGCGCTCGACGCGCTGGCCGAGGACGACGAGGGCTTCGGCGAGTCCAACCTCAAGCACGCGATCAACGGCATGATGTTCTGCAACCTGCCGGGCTTTGAGCTGCGCCGCGGCCTCCCCGCGCGCGTCCACTTCTTCGCCCTGGGCGGCGGGAGCGACATGCACACGCCCACGAGCGCCGAGGTCACCGCGTTCCTGTCGGGGCACCGCCGCCAGGCGCTGCAGCTGCTGCCCGGGAGCTTCTACTCGACCGACGTCACGCCCCCCGTGGCCGGGCAGGGCATGCTCCAGTGCGCCGTGGCCGACCACGTCTCGGGCGGCATGAGCGCCCTGTTCTCCGTGAGCGCGGGCGAGGGCGCCGGGCCCGGGGTCGACGCCGCCGCGGCCGCCGCCGCGCCCGTGCGCGAGTTTTTCGTCGCGGCCGAGCCCGTCGAATGGGACTACGCGCCGCTCGGCGCGTCGCGCGCGGGCGGCACGGCCAGCGGCTGCCCGGCGTCCGGGTCCGCCCCCCTGACGGAGGAGGAGCGCGTGTTCACGATCACGACCGAGGGGACGGTCGGGTCGCGCTACCGCAAGGCGCGGTTTGTGCTGTACGAGGACGCCAAGTTTTCCAAGAAGGTGCCGGGCAACGGCTACAGCGTCGGCGGCGGCGGCGGCGCGGCTGCCAGCGACACCGACGGCGGCGGCGGCGACGGCGGCCTCGTGGTGCCGGACGGGTGGACGGGCCTGGCCGGGCCGCTCCTGTCCGCCGAGGAGGGGGACAAGATCGTCGTGCACTTCCTCAACCGCCTGCCGTTCGAGGCGAGCGTGCACCCGTCGGGCGGGTTTGTGTCGCTCGGCGGCGAGGAGCAGGGGGGCAAGGCCGAGCCCGCCCCCGCCGCCACCGCCCCCGCCGCCGCCGCCGCCGCCGGCCGCCGCCGCTCCCTGCTCATCACGGCGGGCGAGGCCGCCGCCGAGGCGGCCGTCGCCAGCGCGACCAGCAGCCTCCAGTCGGACGCCGGGGTGGCCCCCGGCAAGCGCCGCCGCTACGAGTGGCTCGTCCCCGAGGGCTCGGGGCCCGGGCCGGGCGACGGCGACTCGGTCGCCTACTCGTACGGCTCGGGCGTCTCCCCGATCGCCCACGCCAACGCGGGGCTCGTGGGGCCCGTGCTCGTGTACTCCAAGGGCAAGATGACGCCGCCTCAGCAGCAAGAGGGGGGGCGCCCGGTGGGCTCGCCCGAGCGCCCGCTCGTGCTGCCGCTCTACCTGGCCGTCATGAACGAGATGGGGTCGCCGTTCTTCGAGGCCAACGTCGCCGCGGCGACCGAGTCGGCCGGCCTCCCCAAGGACGGCGTCAACCAGACGGCCCTGACGTTCCCGGAGTCCAACCTCATGCACCAGGCCAACGGATACCTGTACTGCAACCACCCGGGGCTCCTCACCCTGCCGGTCGGCACGCGCGTGCGCTGGGTCGTCTTCGGCTTCGGATCCGAGACGGACATGCACTCGCCCGTGTTGGCGGGGCAGCGCGTGTCGTCGCCGCTCGCGTCGGGCGGCACGTACACCGTCGGCCTCATGCCCGCGAGCACGGCCGTCATGGAGATGGAGGCGACGTCGCCCGGCTCCTGGGAGATCTACTGCGCCGTGACTGATCACTACTTCGCCGGAATGAGGGCGCGAATGCTGGTGGTTTGAAGGCGACGACGCGTGATCTTTGTGTGTGTGTGTTTGTTTTTCCTGTGCGCGTGCTGCGACGGGGGGCGCGTCTTCTTCTTCCGCCCCGCTCTCGGCTGTCGGCCCCGTCGCCTGCTTTATTCCGTCCCCTGTACCCCACATCTGTGCGTGCGCTTCTCAGAGAGCAGCCCCAAAACCCTGACGACCATATTACTACCCCAACCTCAAACCCACGGCCTATTTCTTTTTCGCGCTCTGATGTTTTTCCCCGTCCCCCCGTCCCCCCGTCCCCCCTCGCTCGCGCCGGCCCCTTGCGATCTCCCTCGTCGCGCCGCGCGCGCTGTTTTTGTCTCTCTCTCTCTCTATTTGCGCGTTCTCCGCGATCTGTTACACGTGATCCATATCCTGCCAAATGCTCACGCGTCCGGCTGAGCGGGCGCCCGGGGCGCGATGCCCTTGACGGCCGTCCGGCACTGCCACCACCTGAGGCGGCGCGGCGGCGCCGCGAGCCTCCCGGGGGGCGAGCCGCCTCCGCCTCCTCCGCCGCCGCCGCCGCCGCCGCCTCCTCCTCCCAGCAGCCGGATGTCAAACGTCAGCGCGCAGTTGCCCTTGCGCGGCGCCGAAGCCAGAGGGCCTTCGCACGCGCGGCGGGCGCCGGCAGGGGTGCCGTCGCTTCCAAAGCCGCCGCAAGCGGGCGTCCGGGGCGTCGTCGGCTGCAGCGGCGGCGGCGGCGGCGGTCCGGGCGCGGCAGGGGCGGGCGGCATCGGGACCCCCCCGCGGCAGGGCAAAAAGTGCGCGTCGCTGCAGCACGCCGCTGTTGATAGTGAGTTGGACGCCGCGCCTGCTGTGTACCCGTGGTCGTCGTCGTCGCCCTCGAAGCCCCCGCCGCCGTCGCCGCCAAACACGGCCGCCGCCGCAGCCGCCGCAGCCGCGACGCGCGCCGCTGCGCCGCCGGCTGGCCGCCGGTTCTCCTGCTGCTGCTGCTGCTGCTGCTGCTGCTCCGCCTGCTCCCCCTCACCGTCCGCGTACAAGACAAACATCTTGGTCGGCCCCAGCACGTCCGCCCACGCCTCGACGTCGGCGTGCCGCGCCACGAGCGCGCGCAGCACGCGCCGCGCCTCGCGCGCGCCTGCCGCCGCCGCCGCCGCCGCCGCCGCCGCGTCGTCGTTCTCGTCGTTCTCGTCCGCCGCGGGTGCAGGAGGAGGCGCCCCCTCCGCGGCGGGCAGCCAGATGCGGTAGACCTCGCGCGCGCGCGAGGGCGAGGGGCCAAACGCCACGACGAGCGCGGGCTCCTCGTCGTCGCCGTCGCGGGGGCCGCTGCTGCCGCTGCACGAGGAGGAGGAGGAGGGCTGCCGGCGCCGCCGCAGCGCTGCGTCGGCCGCGCTCAGAGTCGCGCGGAGCTCGCGCGCAAAGCGCGCGGCCCGGCGCGCGGCGCTCGACCGCCGCGCCTTTGGCTCTTGCGTCTCGAGCGACGCCAGCCACGCCTCGAGCTGGTCGCACGGCGCGTGCACCTGCCCGCGCGCGTACTGCAGGTGCTTGATGACCTCGGAGACCGCGTGCGACAGCGCGGCGCGCGACGCGCAAGCCTCTGGCGAGAGCTGCACCGAGACGGACCAGTGCTCGTGCTGCGGGCCGCGGCGGCGCGTTGTCGCGAGCGGCTGGGCGTCCGGTTGATGCGCGGCACTGCCCTCCTGCCGCTGCTGCTTCTCGAGGCGCTTGCGACGCAGCATGATTCGGGAGCTCCGGGCTGATGATGGGTTTGACGATTGGCGATCGATCAGGGAGACAGCTACCTGTCGCGTGGGGCTGCGCTCGGACTCTTGCGCGCGCGCGCGCGCGCGGTGATGGAAGAGAGCGCGAGCAGAGGAATGAAATGGTGTGTGCTGCTGCGTAATGTCGAGCAAAAGAACACCCGCTAAGAGTCGTCATCGTCGACGAAGAAGCGCCGGTCCGCGTCGCGCGCGCTTCGCCGCCGCCTAGGTCGCGCCGCCTCGCCCTCCTCCTCGTCGTCCGACGACGAAGACAGCAGCCCGCCCGAGCCGCGCGTCTCCGCGACGCGGCACGCCCCGTGCGCCACGCGCCGCGTGTGCGCCAGAAAGGGCCCGTAGGAAGGCCCGCCGCCGCCGTCGCCGGAGAAGAAGAAGAAGCAGTCGCGCGGCGGCGGCGGCGGCGGCGGCGGCGAGGGCGGCGACACGTGCGCGCCCACCAGCCGCCGCACGAGTCCGAGCGCCGCGCCGATCCATTCGTCGTCCCGCGCCACGCGCCAAACCACCGCGCCTTGCGTCGCCGACCGCTGCATGAGCACGAGCGAGGGGAGGGCCGTGGCCAGGCAGTGCAGCTGAGCTTGGGGCGCCCAAAGGGGCAGCAAGGCGGCGCGCGGGCCTGGGTCGTTGAGGAGGAAGAAGCGCGAGGACGAGGGCGGCGTCCTTTTTTTTTGGCGGGCGGCGCCGTTTTTCCCGCTCTTCTTCTTCTTGCTGCCACCACCGCCGCCACCGCCGCCTCCGCCTTTGGACGAGCTGACGCCGCGAAAGGGCGACGAGTTTTTGATCTCGACGGCCTCGCGCAGGAGCAGGTGGCCGAGGGTTTCGGCGCCGCCGGCGCCGGCGCTACGCCTGACAAAGCAACAGGCGGGAAGCGGCGGCAGCGGCGGGCCGTCCTCCTCGTCCTCGTCCTCGCCCTCGCCCTCGTCCATCGCTCGCCGCAAAGCCGCGCGGTAGGCCGCCCGCCGCGCCGCCAGCTGCCGGCGGTCGTCCTCGTCGTCGTCGCCGCCGCCGCCGCAACACGCGCCCTGCTCCTCCGCCGCCTCGTCCGCGCTGTCGTACGCGGCGGGCGGGAGCTTCCTCCTCCTCCTCCTCCGGCGGCGGCGGCGGCGGCGCTCAAAAAACGCCCGCGCCAGGTCGCCCGGCGCGAGCAGCGCGTCGAGCAGCGCGGCGGCGGCGGCGAGCTCGCGCGCGAGGGCGGCGGCGGGGGCGGCGGGGCGGCCGTCCCCGTCTTCGCCGGGCTCGCCGGCCGAGTTCGACGAGGGGCCGTCGTCGGTGGCAACGACCACGAGGCGCAGGGCGTCCTGCCACATGCGCCGCGCGACCAGGCGCGCGGCCGCCTCGCCCGCCGCGGCGACAAACGCCGGGGCCGCCGACGCCCAGAGCGGCGCGTCTGCCTCGTCGTCGTCGTCGCCGCCGCCGCCGTCCTCCTCCTCCTCGTGCGCCCGCACCGCGTCCGACAGCGCGGGCGGCAGCCGCGCGCGCCACTGCCGCAGCAGGGCGCCGGCGCCTCGCGCGTCGAGGCGCACGGCGTGCGCGAGGATCGCGTCGGGCGACGCGCCCAGGCGCGGCAGCGGGGGGCGGGGGGCCGCCGCCGACGACGACTCGGCCACGGGCACGGGAGGCGGCAGCGCGCGCCGGCCGACCAGCCGCAGGCCGCACTCCTCGACGAGGGCGTGCGGGAAGACGCGGCTCAGCTCGCGCAGGCTCGCCCACTCCTGCGCGAGGCCCCACGCCATCGCGACGCCGACGGGCCCGCGCGCGGCGGCCCGGCGGCTCTGGGCGTCGCGCCGTTGGCGGCGGCGGCGGCGGTGGCAAGCGTCGTTGTCGTCCTCCGCGGCTTCGGATGCGTCGTCGTCGGAGGTCCAGTCCGCGCCGTTATGGCCGCCGCCGCCAAAGTTGACGTCCCAGTGCGCCTGCGCGTTGCGGCGCCGCGCCTCGACCACTCCTCCTCCTCCGCCGCCGCCGCCGCCGCCGCCGCCGCCGTCGTCGCTCCCGGGCTCTCCCGGCCCGCCGCCTGCCAAATGCCGGCACGCCTCGAGGAGCGCGCCGCGCCCGGCCAGCCGCGCGGGCACCCCCAGCGACGCGGCCGCGCGCGGCTCGCGCAGGCCCAGGGCGTCGGCGAAGCGCGCGGTCGTGAGGACGCGCGCGTGCAGGCGGCGCCACAGGTCGGAGCCTTGGCGGGCGTAGGGCGCGGCGGCCGCGGCGGCGGCCGCGCAGCGGGGCGCGAGGCGCGAGGGGTGGGGCAGGGCGATCAGGCGGCGGCCCAAGGCGCGCCGGCCGCCGCGCTCGGAGGCGCCCAGGTACAGGTTGGGCGTGGCGCCGGCGCGGGCGCGGGCGCGGGCGCGGGCACGGGGCCGGGCGGGCGACGTGGAGGCGCGGGGCAAGACGTGGATGTCGGCGTCGGCGTCGGCGTCGGCGTCGGCCTCCGCGACGGCGGCGGCGACGGCAATCATCGCCGGGGAATGGGGCAATCAAACGGGTCCGTCACACTCAGATGCAGCTGCGGCCTGCTGCGCCAATGTGGCTGGGGTCGTGTGAGCGAGACGACGGCCGGGGCGCGACGCAACGGGGCAGCGACACGCGATCTGCATCCTCAATCGTGCGCTGGTTCGCTTTTGCGCCAGCGCCCAACAAAAACCCGTGCGTGGCGGGGCCAACTAGTTGGGCATGGTAATAGACCATCAGCTGGGTCGCGACAAAGAAATGGAGGAAGGGCGGGACAGGAGGCGTTCTTTTGCGGCGAAGCGCCGCAGCGACGCGTCGAGCCGGCAGCGCAGCCGGTCCGTCTCGACGCGCTCGCGCGCGCGCGCGAGCTCTCTCCTCTGCTTCGTTTTTGACTCGGCTCTTCCGCTCTCTTGGACGCCAACCCACAACAAATCCGCGGCACAGAATCACGCCTGAACATAGCACGAGCACGCGCTCTACTAGCCTAGACGCTTCTCCCGCCTATCAAACCACCGCGCCGCCCCAAAAACAAACCCGGAAAAAAAAAGACTCGCCGCTGCCGCTGCCGCCGCCGCTCGCCGCTCGCCGCTCGCCGCGCGCGGTGTGCCCATCACGATGGGCCTGCTCGTCGCCTACTCCGCGGCCATGCACCGCGTGCTGATCGGGCTCGAGTCCGCCAAGCTCTACGACATGCAGGACATGGAGGCGCAGTGCGCGGCCGAGCAGGCGAGCGAGGGCGGCGAGGAGGAGGACAACGACGGGCGCCGCGAAAAGGCGCGCGCCGCGGCGCGCCTGGCCGCCTTTGCCCCGCTCTCGGCCCGCCTCGCGCGCTGCTGCGGCGCGTCGATCCCGCCCGAGACGCTGCGCGAGATGTGCACCCACAACGGCGAGTTCGACGAATACGCGCACGCCTTCGGCGACCTGATGGAGGCGCACTGCGAGCTCACGAACGACTGCAGGCTGATGGACGAGGAGCTGGACGGCCAAACGTTTCTCGAGGCGGCGCGGGCGGCCGCGCGGCGGCTCGAGCGCGGCGGCGTGTCGCGCGCCGAGCTGCGGCAGCGGCCATACACGCTGGAGATGTTCATCCTGATGGTGGCGCACCGCCTGGCGACGCGCATGCGCACCAAGGCGGTGCGCAAGGCCGCCTGAAACGACAAATTGGAAGCACGATTTGAGCGGCGGCGACGCGTCGTCGAGCCGGCTGAGCAGCGGTAGCCAGGACGCGCACGCGCGCTCGGCGTTTTCAAGAACAAAGGCTCCCCTCCGGACGAGCAGGCAGACTCCGACAACATCAATCCACGCTCCAGCTCGCGCCCTGCGCATAGATCGATACGTGCGCAAGCCGCCTAGGCTCTCTCTTCTAGCCTAACCCAGCCTGTTAAGAAAAGTGCCGACCCAAGAAAGAAAAACCGACGCCGCCGCCGCCGCGCACGCTGCGACCGCGCCCCTCGCTTTCGAAAGCGAAAGAAAAAAAAAAGACGCGACAACGATGGGCTTGCTCGTCGCGTACACCGCGGCGATGCAGCGCGTGCTGATCGGACTGGAGTGCCAAGGGCTGTACAGCGTGCAGGAAGACGAGCACCAGCGGATCCAAGAGGAGCGGTGCGGAGGCGAGGGGGAGGAGCAGGCGCAAGAGGACGACCGCGTCGGCAGCCGCGAGCAGGCGCGCGTCGCCGCCGCCGTCGCCGCCTTTGCGCCGCTCTCGGCGCGCCTCGCGCGCCACTGCCGCGTCTCTATCGCCCCGGAGGCGCTGCGCGAGATGAGCGCAGACGGCGGCGAGTTCATGGACTACGCAGCCACCCTGATCTTCGCCGCAGAGGACTACTGCGAGGCCTCGGGCGACGACGAGATCCTCGACGGCGCGTACCAAGCCGCCGTCTTTTTCGAGGCGGCGCGGGCGGCCGCGCGGCGGTTCGACGACGAGGGCGGCGTCTCGCCGGCGGAGCTGAAGCAGCGGCCCAAGACGCTCGAGATGTTCGTATTGAGGGTGGCGCACCGCATCGCGGCGCGCATGCGCACCAAGGCGGTGCGCAAGAGCTGATCTTGTGGGTCGCGTCGACGCGCTCCTGTCGCCGTGCCGCTCGCGCACTTTTTTTTTTTTTCAAACGCGACGCGCTTCCGTCCGTCAGAATCACGTAACAAACGCGCGCACCCTACGACCCTCCTTTGAGCCTCCCTACACATATCACTCCTCGCCCTCCAGCAGCTCCTCGGGAAGCAGCGCAAACGCCGCGACCGCGTCCCCTGCCGCGACGCGCATGACGCGCGCGCCCCGCGCCGCGCGGCTCAGCGCGGGCACGTCGGCCGCGCTGCAGCGCGTGAGCAGGCCGCCCGAGGTCGCGACGAGCACCTCGGCGCGGGCCCCTGGGGGCACGACGCGCGCGTGCACGAGCCTAGGGCGCGGCGGCGTCGATGGCGACGACGCGCGGCCGCTGCCGGCCTTTTTGCCGCCGCTGGCTTTGGCGAGCACGGCCGCCGCCGCGCCCCCCGCGCCCGACGCCGCGCGAAAGGCGAGGACGCCCTGCGTGGCCCGGCCCTTGAGCGGAAACGCGTGCAGCGGGACGCGCTTGCCGACGCCGTTGGTGCCAATCAGCAGCAGCCAGGGGCCCTCGTCGGCGGGCGACGACGCGGCGGTGCGGCGCACGGAGCGCGTGCGGCGGCGGCCCTTGGCGCCGGCGAGCACGTCGGCCGCCGCCGACGCGGCGCGCGCGAGCGCGCCGCCGATGCCGCCGCCGTTCCCGTTGCTGCCGCCAGCCGTTCCCGCGACGCCACCGCCCTCGATGTCCACCTCCTCCTCGTCGTCATCCTCATCCTCCCCGGGCGCCGCCACCGGGTCCGCGTCCTCGTCCACGACGGCCAGCGCCTCGCGCTGGGCCGCCACGCCGCTCGCCTCCTCGGGCGACAGCAGGCACATCGCGACGAGCTCCTCCCCCGGCTGCAGGCGCATGCCGCGGATCGACCCGGCCGAGCGGCTCGTGCCGCGCACGGAGCGCAGGCGGAAGTGGGAGACGCGGCCCCCGCTGCTCGCGAGCAGGGCGGTCGCGCCGAGGGACGGCCCTGCCTTGGAGGCGCCGCCGTCGGCCGTCTTGACGGCGGGCGGCGCGACGGCCGCCGCGACGACGCGGTCGCCCGGCGCGAGCTTGATAGCCTGCGTGCCCGTGCGGCGCAGGGCGGGGCCAAAGGCGCTCAGCGGGGAGCGCTTGATCTTGCCCGAGGCCGTCGCGATGACCACGTAGGGCTCCGTCTCCTCCTCCTCCTCCTCCTCCTCTTCCTCCTCTTCCTCGGCGTCGGCGGCGGCGGCATCGACGTCGGCGTCCACCGCCGCCTCTGCCTCTGCCTCCTCCTCCTCCTCCTCTTCCTCCACGCTGCCGTTGAGGCTCCCGCCCACGCTGCGCGCCGCCAATGCCATCGCCCTCGCGCTCTTGCGCGCCGCCGCCGCCGCCTTGCCGCCGTCCCACCCCTGCAGCGGCAGCACGGCCGCCACGCGGTCGTCCGCGTCGAGCGCCAGCAGCGCCGCCAGCGCGGCGCCCCCCGCGGTCCGGCTCGTCTCGGGCACCCTGTGCGCCGGAAGCACCAGCGCTTTTCCCGCCTCGGTCAAAAACATGACGCGGTCGTGCGCCATGACCGCGGCGACCTCCTCGAGCGCGTCGCTCCCCGACTTGGCGCGCTGCCCCGCGGCCGCCTTGCCCTTGCCGCCACGGCGCTGCGCCTCAAACGCCTCTGCGGGCACGCGCTTGATGAAGCCGCGGCGCGAGAACAGCAGCAGGCAGGGGACGTTCGGGACGAGCGCGGCGCCGTCGTCGTCGCCGTCGCCGCCCTCGCCCTCGGGGATGACGAGGGCGGGGAAGGCGGCGGAGGCGGGGGAGGACAGGGCGCCGGCGGCGCCGCCCCCCGCCGCCGACGAGGGCGCCGCCGCCCACGCCGCCGCCGCCGCCGCCTCGGCCTGCTCGAGCGCCGCGCGCGGCACGCCCGCCGCGAGCGCCGCGGCCGCGATGTGGCGCGCGGCGGGCGAGGTCGGCAAGAGGAGGGCCGCAGAGGCGGCGCCGGAAGCAGGCGAAGGGGAGGCGGAGCGGCGGCCCCCCTTGCCCGTGCCCGTCGGCGAGGGCGAGCGGGAAGGCGACGCGCGCCCGCCGCCGCCCCCGAGCCCCGACGCCGCCGCCGTCGGCGGCACCACGACCACCGCGCCCGGCAGGTACCTCAGCTCCGACCGCCGCGGCGTCGCGTGCTTGTCCGCCACGGCCTGAGCCTCGCGCACGACCTCGGCCAGCACGGCCGACCGGTCCGCCAGCAGGGCCTCGAGCTGCCGCGCGAGGGCCGACAGCGCCTCGGCCTCCTCGCGCAGCTTGCCCGCCTCGAGCGCCGTCAGGCGCCGCAGCGTGAGCGCAAGCACGGCGTCGGCCTGCTCGGGCGTCAGGCCAAAGCGCGGCGCGCACAGCTCGGCGCGCGCGGCGGGCCCGTCGGCGGCGCCCCGCACGGCCGCGACGACCGCGTCCAGCTTGGACATGGCCAGGGTCAGGCCCTCGACGACGTGCAGGCGCGCGCGCGCCTTGCGCAGGCGGTGCCGCGCGCGGCGCTCGACCACCTCGGCCGCAAAGTCGAGCCAGCACTGCAGCGCGTCGCGCAGCGGCAGCGCGCGCGGCGCCCCGCTGACCAGGGCGACGACGTTGGCGCTGAAGCGCTGCTGCAGGCGGGTGTGCCTGAGCAGCTGGGCGCGCACGGCCTCGGCCTGGAAGCCGCGCTTGACCTCGACGACGACGCGCACGCCGTCGCGGTCGCTCTCGTCGCGCACGTCGCTGACGCCCTCGAGCTGCCGCGCGTCGACGAGCTCGGCCACGCGCGCGACCAGGTCCGACTTGCACACCTGGTAGGGGAGCTCGGTGACGACGATGCGCACGGCGCCGCTGGGGGAGGACGAGGAAGGGGCGGGGGTGGAGGGGGGGGGGGAGCCGCCGGCGCCGGCCGGGGCGGAGGAGGCGCGGGCGGCGCGCCGGCGCGCCGCGGCGGCCGCTTTCCGCCCCTTGGCACTGCCGCCCGCGCCACCACCACCCGCCCCGTCGTCGTCCACGTCGTCCGTCTCGAGCGCGATTTTGGCCCGCACGATCACGCTCCCCGACCCCGTCTCGTACAGCTCCGCGCAACCGGGCCCCGCGAGCACCTCGCCCCCCGTCGGAAAGTCGGGCGCCGGGACAAACGCCATGAGCTCGCGCGACGTGGCGCGCGGGTGGAGCGCCAGGTGCCGCGCGGCCGCGACGACCTCCCCGAGGTTGTGCGGGGGGACCTTGGTGGCGATGCCGACCGCGATGCCCTGCGCGCCGTTGACGAGCAGCAGGGGGACCTTCGCGGGCAGCACCAGGGGCTCCTCCTGGGCGGCGTCGAACGTCGGCGCAAAGTCGACCGTCTGCTCGTCGAGGCCGTCGAGCAGCGCGTCCTCGGACGCGGCCGCGAGGCGGCACTCGGTGTAGCGCATGGCGGCGGGCGGGTCGTCGTCGAGGGAGCCAAAGTTGCCGTGCCCGCTCACCAGGGGGACCCCCATGGAGAAGGGCTGCGCCATGCGCACGAGGGCGTCGTACACGGCGCTGTCGCCGTGCGGGTGGTACTTGCCCAGCACCTCGCCGACGACGCGCGCGCACTTGCGGTGCGGCCTCGCGGCCGAGAGCCCGAGCTCGTGCATGGCGTAGAGGATGCGGCGGTGGACGGGCTTGAGGCCGTCGCGGGCGTCCGGGAGGGCGCGCCCGACGATGACGGACATGGCGTACGCGAGGTAGGAGCGCGACGCCTCGTCCGACAGCTCGCGGTCCTCGATGCGGCCGCCGTTGCTAAAGTCGCCGCCGCCGCCGCCCCCGCTGCCGCCGCCGTCGAGGACGGCGGCGCCGCCACCACGGGAGCCGCCACCGCCGCCGCCGCCGTCACCGTCGCCAGCCAGGTCGCCGCCGCCGCCGCCGTCGGCGTCGAGGGCCGAGGCGGCGGCCGGGGCGCCGCGGCGGCGGGGGCGGCGGCGCCCAGCAGCAGCGGCCGCCGCAAAGGCGCGCGACGCCGAGGCGGCGGCGGCCAGGGGGGGTAGCAGCAGGGGCTGCTGGCTCCGTGTCACGGTCGCGGCGGTCGACCCGGCGGCTGATGCTGCTGAGGCTGCTGATGCTGCCGAGGCGGCTGCTCGCAGCTGCGTGCGCGCTGCCGCCGCTGCTGCCGCCGTCGCCGGCCGGAGCAGCGCCGCCATTGGCGGCGGCGGGGGGCAGGAGGGCGGCGGCGGGTGCGACGAAGCGGCGGCCTGGTGCGGCGTCGGCGTCGGCCGCGCGTGCCCGGGGGCCTGCGGGAGCAGTGCCTGTTTGTGATTCAGGGGTTGCAAGTGGGGGCGGGGGGCAAGAGAGCGTTTTTTTTGTCAGGTTTAGGGATGCGTCACACCGCGCGCGCGCATGCGCGCAAACGCGGCGCGCCGACGGCCGCGCGGCGACGGCGGCGGCAGTTGGCCTCGATGCTTGCGCTGTCGCTCGCAACACGCCGGGCGAGTAGAGCTGCTGGAGTATCAGCTCGACGACGACGATCCTGCGGCGCACGCGCGCGCGGCGTGCGTCCGTGGCAGCGCAGCCGGGGCAAACTCAAAAACTTGAAAACAGCTGCTGCTGCTGCTGCTGCTGCTGCCTCACCCGAAACATCGGCCGCCAGCTCCTTCTCATGCAGCGGCCGCGGAGAGGAGGAGCGTCTTGGTGGGAGTGATGGCGATGCTTGATGGCGTGGGCATGGTTTTATCAGACTGCGGGAGCGTCTGGCTGATGTCGCGAGGGGCGGTTGAGAGGTTGATGCTTGCTCCTCCCCTCTTAAACCAGCAGCCAGGCCACAGGTGAGTCGACTTCGGTGTGCGTCCCGCGACGCATCAGCTCCCGACTCGCCAAGCCCAAGAAACCACCACGCCCCATCGATCACGCCACTCCAGATCACTTGCCACATCACGAACGCGCCCTCCAAACAGCGACGAAAATGACGGGCCCGTGAGCGCGAACGACACGCCTCCGTTCACCAAACCCCCCGAAATCGTCCCGAAACGATGGACTTGCTCGATGAGTTTCAGCACGTCCAGGCGGCGCACGGCTTCGACGGACGAGCTGCCACACCGGACCTGCTCCCGGCCATCGGCGACGACGACGGCGGCGACGAGGACGACTGGCTCGCGGCCGCCGCCGCCGCCGCCGACGGCGGCGCCGACGCCGCGCTCGCGGCCCTCGCCCAATACACGCAGCCGCTCGTGCTCGACCCGAGCGTGCGCCCCGCGGCGCGCGGGCGCGGCGGGGTGGTGGCCGCGGCCGCGGGAGGGGGGACCCTGGCGCTGGCCACGGCGCGCGGCTACGTCGAGTGGTACCGCTGGGACGCGGCCGACGGCAGCGAGGCATGCGCGGACGTCGACGTCGTCGCCGCGGTGGCGGTGGCGGGGGGCCCCTCTTCCTCCTCCTCTTCCTCTCAGCAGCAGCAGCAGCAGCAGCAGCAGCAGCAGGCGCGCATCCAGCGGCTGTTTGTGGACCCGACGGGCACGCACCTGCTCGCGCTGGTGCGGCACGGGGGAGGAGGGGCGGCGGCGAACGGCGGCAGCGGGGCGGGGGCGGCGGCGACAGGCTCGTCGCCCTCCAAGCAGCAGCAGCAGCAGGCCGCCAGCCACGAGCTGTACTACGCGCGGCGCGGGTGGCCGCGCGCCAGGCCGCTGGCCAAGGCGCGCGGACACGCCGTGTCGGCCGTGGCGTGGCCGCCGCCCTCGTCCGCTGCTGCTGCTGCTGCTGCAGACGAGGCCGGTGGTGGCAGCGGCGGCAACAACAACAAGGCACGCGGCAGCCGCGCCAACAGCAGCAGCAGCAGCAGCAAGCACGTCGTCGAGGAGCAGGCGGCGGGCGTGCTGGTCGGCACCGAGGCCGGGTCGCTGCACCTGCTGTCGCTGAGCGTGCGCACGCCCGCCGCCGCCCTGATGCAGCAGCAGCAGCAGCAGGCGGCCGCGGCGGCGGCCGGAGGAGGGGGCGCCAGCAGCAGCGCCACCACCACCAACGCAGCAGCAGCAGCAGCAGCCGCCTTTGCGTCCGCGGCCGTCGACGTGACCGCGTGGCGCGAGCTCCTGCGCTTTGGGGACAGCCACGCCGCCTGCATCTGCTCCGCCGAGCAGGTCGAGCTCCCGCGCGTCGGTCCGCCGCCGCCGCCGCCGCCGCCGCCGGCCCCGCACTCCCCCCGCGAGAAGCAGCCACCGCCGGCGCAGGGCCCCCGCCTCGCCGTCTTTGTCTGCACCCCGCGCGCCCTGTACGCGGCGGTCGGCGGCCCCGGGCTCGAGGGCGTCTTCGAGCACCTGGCCGCGCCCGGCGGCGAGGTCGCGTGGGACCCCGTCGTCCAGGCGTCCGTGGCGTCGCTGCACTCGCGCCTCGTGCTCCACTGCCCCCGGCGCTTCCACTTTCCCGCGGCGGCGGCGGCGGCGCCTTCCTCGCGCCCCTCCTCCCCGCTCCTGCTCCCCACGCGCTTTACGTGGCTCGTCGGCGGCGTTCTCTGCCACGGCCACCTGCAGCTGCCGCGCCTGGCCGCCGACGAGGGCGCGATCGGCGCCGTGGGGGCGGCCGAGGCGTTTTGCGAGCCGCGGCAGCTGTCGCTCGGGGGCGGCGGGGATGGTGGTGGTGCGCGCGGCGGCGGCGGCAACCCCGCCGTCCCGGCGGCGGCGGCGTCCTACCTGCCGGGCGGCGTGTACATGGGCGGGGCGGTGGCCGCGGCCGGGGCGGCGGCGGCGGCCGCTGCCGCCGCGGCCGCAGGCGGGGCGGGCGTGGCCGGGGCCGCAGCGGCCGAGTTGGCGGCCGGGGCTGCAGGTGACAGCCACCAGCACGCGGGAGCAGCAGCAACGTCTCAAGGGGGACAAGATGAGGGCGACGACCGGCGGCGCGCGTTGCTCGGGGGCCTGGCCGTCCCGAGAAGCGCAGCAGCAGCGGCAGCAGCAGCAGCAGCAGCGGCAGCGGCGAGCGGCGGCTCCTCCTCTTCTGCGGCCCTCCACCCCTCCCCCTCGGCGCCCGAGCACGAGCCCCTCGCCCTCGCCGTCACCGAGCACCACTACCTGCTCCTGCACGCCGACCGCCTCGTCGCCGTCAACCAGGTGAGCGGCCGCGCCGTGGCCGAGGCCCGCGGCCCCGCCGCGGGAGCCGCGGCGCTCCCCTTTTGCCTCTTGCGCGACCCCCTGGGCGGCGGCCGCAGCGGCGGCGGCGGCGGCGGCAGCGTTGGCTCCTGGCAGTCCTTTTCTCCCTCGCGGCAGCAGCCCCTGCCGCTGCCCGAGGGCGACGCCTCGGGCACCGTCTGGGTCGTCTCGGCCGACGCCGCCGCCGAGGCCTCCCTCCCAGGCGAGGGCCGCCGCATGTGGCGCGTCTACGCGGCGGCCGGCGACCCCGACAGCGCCCTGCGCCTCGCGGTCGGCCCCGGGCAGCGCGACGCCGTGCGCCTCGCCGCGGCGTCGGCCGCCTACGCGCGCGGGGACTACGCCTCGGCCGCGGGGCACTGGGGGCGCGTCGCGTCCGCCGAGCCGCGCTTCGAGGACCTCGCGCTGCGCCTGGTCGACACGGGCGACGCCGAGGCGCTCGCGACCTTTCTCGCCGCGCGGATGGACGCGCTCGACTGCGGCCCGGGGGGCGAGGACCGCGCGCAGGGGGCGATGCTCGGCGCTTGGCTGACCGAGCTGTACCTGGACGCGGCCAACCGCGAGGCGGCCGAGGGCGCGGCGACGGCCACGGCGCGGCGCGCCGTAGAGGAGGACGAGGACGGGGAGGAGTCGGATCGGCGGCGGCGGCAGCAGCAGCAGCCCGAGCGCGCGGGGGAGGAGGCACGCCACCCCCACACGCCGCCGATGCCGGCGGCGGCGCGGCGGCTGCGCGCGTTCCTCGAGCGCCGCAGCGACGTGCTCGACCCGGCCACGACGGCAGCCCTGCTGGCCGGATACGGCCGCGCCGACGACCTGGCGGCCTTTTGCGCGGCGCGCGGCGACCACGAGGCGCTGCTCGAGCTGCTGCTGGCGGCGGCGACGGCGCCGTCTTCGGCGGCGGCGGGCGGCGGCGGCCCGGCGGCGGGCGCGCTGCAGCAGCAGCAGCAGCAGTCCGCCGCCGCCGCCGCCGCCGCCCGCGCCCTGGCCGTGCTGCGAGATCCGCGCGTGCCCCAGGAGCTCGCCTACCGCTTTGCCCCGGCCCTCGTCGCCGCGGCCCCGCGCGAGGCGGTGGACGCCTGGGTCGCCGCGCGCCCGCCGCTCGACCCGCGGCGCCTGCTGCCGGCGCTCGTGCGGCTCGGCGGGGGGGGCGGGGGGGATGGCGGCGGCGGTGACGGCGCCAACGACGAGCTCGCGCGCCGCCACGTGCTGCGGTACCTGCTGCACGCGACGGACGTGCTGGGCTGCGAGGACGAGGCCGTGCACAACCTGGCGGTCGCGCTGCTGGCCGCGCAGCCGCCGCCCGCGCTGGCGGCGGCGGAGGCGCCTTCTGCCGCCGCCGCCGCCGCCGCCTTCTCCTCGGCCGCCTCTTTGCGTCCCGAGGATGACAACGGCGGCGGCGTCTCCCCGCCTGGCACCCCCAAGGGCGGCGACCTGGACGCCGCCGCCCGCTCCCCGGCCCGCCGCGCCGCCGCGCCCCGGGCACCACCATCACCTGCAGCTGCCGCCGCCGACGCGGAGCGCCCGCTGCTCGAGTTCCTCCGGCGCGCGCGCTGCCGCCGCACGGGCCGCCCGCTCTACGACCCGCGCTACGCCCTGCGCGTCGCGCGCGAGCGCGGGCGCACGCGCGCCACCGTGCGCCTGATGTGCGAGCTGGGGCTGTACGACGACGCCGTGGCCCTGGCGCTCGCGTCGGGCGGCGGCGGAGGGGCCGACGCCGTCGCCCTTGCCAAGGCGGCCGCGTCGGCGCCGCCGCCCGAGGACGCCCCGCTGCGGCGGCGGCTGTGGCTGTCGATCGCGCGCCACGTCGTGTCGTCCCCGCCCGACGGCGACCCGCGCCGCGACACCGAGGAGGCGCAGGCTGAGCGCGTCGCGCGCGCGGCCGAGCTCGTGCGCGAGGCGAGCGAGGCGGGCGCGCCCGGTGGCGCGGCGGGTGCCGGAGACCCGTTGTTGCTGCTAGGCGGCGGCGGCATCGGTGGCGGCGGCGGCGGCGGCGGCTTTGCCCCGTTCTTGGGAGACGACGACGGCGCGGCCGCGGCGGCTTTCTCCGCCCCAGCACCCCCGCCCCCGCCGCCCTTGACGGTCGAGGACCTGCTCCCGCTCTTCCCGCCCTTTGCCGCCATCGGCGCCTTTCGCGCGCCCATCGCCGACGCGCTCGCGCGCTACTCGCGGCAGATCGGCGCGCTGCGGCGCGAGATGGACGAGGCCGCGGAGATCGCCGGGCGCGCGCGGCGCGACCTGGCCGCGCTGTCGGGCGGGCGCGCGGCCGTGCTGCCGGCGGGGGCGCCGTGCGCCAAGTGCGGCCGCCCGGCCGCCGCCGCGCCCGCGCCCAACGCCGGGGGGCTCGCGCCGCTGTCGGCCGGGGCCGGGGCCGCCGCCGTCGCGCGCCTGTTCTACGTGTTCCCCACGGGCCTGGCGTGGCACGCGCTCTGCGCGGCCGAGGAGGTCTGCGCGCTCGGCGGCGAGCGGCGCGCGCGGCGGGTCGCGGGCTTGGTCGCGCGGCTGGCGGGCGCGCTGGCGTCGGCGGCGCCGCCGGCGACGAGGGGTGGGGGTGCTGGCGGCGGCGGTGGCGAGGCGGGCGCGGCGACGGCGGCGGCCCTTTCTGCGGCGGCGGCCTCCTCGGCGCGCGACCGCGACCGCGAGCGCCGCCGCCTGGCCGCCGAGCTCGCCGACGAGGTCGCGTGCGAGGACCCGTGGAACGGCGACCTCGTCGCGGCCATGGCCGACCGCCCCTTTGTCGAGCGCGGCGACCCCGAGGCGGCCGCGTGGGCGCTGTGAAGGCCAAACGG
>Ga0315905_10001338_pt1 | contig 26440 bp, 19 predicted proteins | sample LakEriMetagenome_5_FD_203522 | JGI IMG/M metagenome (GOLD analysis project Ga0315905, IMG submission 203522) | Freshwater fungal communities from buoy surface, Lake Erie, Ohio, United States - Buoy 4 MA121 | ecosystem: Environmental > Aquatic > Freshwater > Lake | place: USA: Lake Erie, Ohio...
TCAACATTCGTATCGCTTTTAATCCCCTGGAGGAAAAATTCGATGTCCTCAATAAGGCTTATGAAAAAAGCCCGGAATGGATAGATAATATTAACCCCATTGTAAATGATGAGATTTCTATTTCAAAAGCGATACGAAAATACTGCCAAGACAATCCAGATGCAAACGAAGATTTAGTAGAGGAACGCATTGAAAACCTAAAACGTATCAAAACCAAACAAGTTGGTATTATTGAATTAGATGCTAGTTTGGATATTGATACAGTTACTGAGATTTTTATCCGTATCAACCAAAAAGGAGTTGTATTGAGTAACGCCGATTTTGTAATGTCTAAAATTGCTTCTGACGAGCAACACGGTGGAAATAAAATGCGTAAAATGGTAGATTACTTCTGTCGTTTACTCGTTGATAAAGGATTTATAAAACACATTCAAGACAATGACACTGCCTTTACGCAATCTGATTACTACAAAGAAATCAAATGGATGGCTACAGGCGCGGATGATTTATATGTACCCGATTACATCGATATGCTGAGGGTGGCTTTTACGTTTAAATTCAGCAGAGGTAAATTCAGTGATTTGGTAGCTTTGCTATCTGGACGTAATTTTGAAACACGCTCTTATGAAGGAAGCATTGCTGAAGCTAGTTATGCAAAATTATCGGAAGGCCTATCCGCTTTTGTGAATCAAACGAATTACCAACGATTTGTGATGATTATTAAATCGACCGGATTAATAAGTAAGAAATTAATATCTTCTCAAAACAGTTTAAATTTTGCCTATGCTTTATATCTGAAATTAAGAGAAGACGGTATGGGAGAAGCTGAATCTCAAGGTTATGTGAAACGTTGGATGGTGATGAGTATGTTTATCGGAAGATATTCTGGCTCTGCAGATTCTCGTATAGATGAAGACATCAAACAAATTAACGAGAAAGGAATAGCTGCTTATTTAATACAAATGGAGCAAGCAAATCTAGGTCTTGGTTTTTGGGATTTCGGAATCATAAATGATCTTGAAACTTCAAGTGTCAATAACAATGCCTACAACCTTTATCTTGCTGCTCAAGTAAATAACAATGCCGTTGCATTTTTGTCTAAAAACATGAAAATTAGCACTCTTATAGAACAACGCGGTGATGTGCACCATATTTTTCCAAAAAAATACTTGATGAATAATGGTTATTCGCAGAAAGCCTATAATCAAGTAGCTAATTTTGTATTTACTGAACAAGCAACCAATATAAAAGTCGGCATGTTGACACCTAAAGATTATTTGGATAAAGTAAAAGCTCAAATTGAAGCAGGAACAAATGAAATAAGCACTTTGGATTCTACTAGTACCCTTCAAGAAAACTTAATAAACAATGATATTCCTAGTATTATTGAAGAAGCAAGTCACTTGGTATATGAAGATTTTTTAGAAGAACGAAGAAGATTGATGGCTAAAAAATTAAAAGGTTATTATGAGTCTTTGTGAAAGTGACTTATATCAATTTGTCCAGTTTTTACTAAAATAAACTGGACAAATTAAATCTGATATCCCCTTATTTAATTGACAATTATAAATCTCACCTATATAGGATATCGCCAATAGGTACTCCATGTAAGCACCTAAATAATTGTCAAGTTTTCTGTTTAAATACTTGACATACTAAATCCAATAATCTTCCTAATTTTTCATTCCCAATAAAAACAAACATTTGTCCAGTTTTTATTAAAATAAACTGGACATTTTACTATATTTGCTTCAAGGATATAGAAATGAAAACAACTGATTATATAACATATACAATCGACAGACTACCCAAAGGGTATATTTTCACCTATGCAGACTTTACCAATGAGGTGAACAACAAAGAAGCAATAATAAAAGCATTGAATAGAATGGCTGTTGCGGGTAAAATAGCTAAATTAAGTAAAGGTAAATTTTACAAACCTGAAAACACTGTTTTTGGTGCTTTAGAGCCTAATCAATACCAAGTTGTAAAAGATTTATTGGAAGAGGATGGCAAAACAATTGGCTATTTAACGGGTTACAGTGTTTATAATCGGTTAGGACTTACAACACAAGTAAGTAACACCATACAAATAGGGAAAAATGTAGTGCGCTCTAAATTTAAAAGAGAACGTTACACCATTTCCTTTATCAAGCAAAAGAATACAATCACGAAAGAGAATGTTCCTTTCTTACAATTGTTAGATGCCATTCGCTACATCAAAAAAATACCAGATGCTTCAATAACGTTTGCGTGTACACGTTTTTTATCCATCCTAAAAGACATGACAGATAAAGACATTACTACTTTCGTGCGATTGGCTCAAAAATACCCACCTTCCACCAAAGCGTTAATAGGCGCACTACTGGATGAATTAGGCAAAGAATCAATGACGGGTACATTGCAAAAATCATTGAATCCAATTACAAAGTACAACTTATCAGGAGCAGATAAAGTAATTTCTTCAACCGAAAAATGGAACATTGTATGAGGTTACACGAAAATACCACACTCTTTAGGCAATCCATTGAGTTTGCTGCTCAAAAAAATGAAGCTGTTCTGGAAACATTAAAAATGATTCAAGAACGATTGAAAGCAATTTCTTGGACAATAAAAATTGAAACCAAAGAATGAAATTTACAGAAGAAAAATTAGAAAAAGCATTCATTGAGTTAGTTGCGAAAGAAGGCTTTAATCATCATTTTGGGGTAGCCATTGCAAGGTCTCCAGAAGAAGTATTGATAGAAGAAGATTTACAAAACTTTTTATTGAAGCAATATCAATATGAAGGGATTACTATCAATGAATGTAAAACAATCATACTACAATTAAAATCCCTTTCATCATCTGATTTATATGAAAGTAATAAAACGTTTATGTACATGCTTTCGGACGGTTTTATTCTAAAAAGGGAAGATCGTTCTCAAAAAGATATTTACATACAACTAATTGATTATTCAGGGTTAGGAAACCATAAACAACCAGAAGAAAACCAATTACAAAAAGTTTTTGCTGAGCCAGAGGTTCCTTATGGAAAAGACAATAATATTTACAAGTTTGTTAATCAACTTGAAATTCAAGGTACAGAAAAACGCATACCAGACGGTATCATTTACATCAATGGTTTACCTTTAGTCGTTTTTGAATTTAAAAGTGCAATTCGTGAAGAAGCCACAATTCATGATGCTTATGTACAACTAACAACAAGATATAGAAGAGATATACCCGAACTTTTCAAATACAATGCATTATGTGTGATTAGTGATGGGGTAAACAACAAAGCAGGTTCATTTTTCGCTCCGTATGATTTTTTCTATGCTTGGCGCAGAGTAGCAGGATTAGCAAAAGAAGTAGATGGAATTGATTCTATGTTCACCTTAGTGGAAGGATTGTTAAATAAAAACCGATTAAGAGACATTATTCGCAATTTTATTTACATTCCAGATAGTTCTAAAAAGAATGAAAAAATCGTTTGTCGCTACCCTCAATATTATGCAGCAAAAGCCTTGTTTGAAAATATAAAACAAGCACAAAAGCCAAAAGGTGATGGTAAAGGAGGTACATATTTTGGTGCTACGGGCTGTGGAAAAAGTTATACAATGCTTTACTTGACTCGTTTGTTGATGAGAAGCGAGCATTTTCGAAGTCCAACGATTGTATTAATTACCGACAGGACAGATTTAGACGACCAACTTTCAGCTCAATTCACAAATGCTAAAAATTTCATAGGAGACAATACAGTAATAAGTGTTGAAAGTAGAGCGAATCTGAGAGAGTTGATACAAGGTCGTCAAAGTGGAGGGGTATTTTTAACAACGATTCACAAGTTTACAGAAGACACAAAATTATTATCTGATAGGTCTAATGTGATTTGTATTTCAGACGAAGCACATCGAAGTCAAACCAATTTAGATCAAAAACTAAGAATTACCGAAAAGGGAGTAACAAAATCGTATGGTTTTGCGAAGTATTTGCATGATTCCTTACCAAACGCAACATTTGTTGGATTTACTGGTACTCCGATTGATGCTACTTTAGATGTATTTGGAAAAGTGGTAGATGCATATACAATGACAGAATCTGTAAACGATGAAATTACGGTTAGAATTGTTTATGAAGGTAGAGCAGCGAAAGTGGCGTTGAAAAATAGTGAATTAGAAAAAATAGAGAAATATTACGAGGAATCCGCAAAACTTGGAACGAATGATTATCAAATCGATAAAAGCAAACAAGAAACGGCGAGTATGTACTCCATATTGGGTGATCCAAAACGTTTAAAAACAGTAGCGGAAGATTTTATCTCACATTACGAGCAAAGAATTGAAGAAGGCGCTACTGTAAAAGGGAAAGCCTTGTTTGTAAGCAGTAGTCGAGAAATTGCCTATGTATTATATAAAAATATTATCGAGTTACGTCCTGAATGGGCTGAAATCAGAGAAGCCGAGGATGGTGTTGAACTTTCGGAGAAGGACAAGCGAGAGTTGAAACCCATCCAACGTGTGAAGATGGTGATGACAAGAGGAAAAGACGACCCGAAAGAACTGTGGGATACGTTGGGTACCTCCGAGGATAGAAAAGAACTTGATAGACAATTCAAAAATCAAAAATCCAACTTTAAAATAGCAATAGTAGTTGACATGTGGTTGACAGGGTTTGATGTTCCATTTTTGGATAGTATTTATATCGATAAACCAATTCAACAACACAATTTAATCCAAACAATTTCAAGGGTTAACAGAAAATTTGAAGGTAAAAACAAAGGATTAGTTATCGATTATATTGGTATTAAAAAACAAATGAATTTAGCTCTTGCTAAATACAACAAAGGAGACGAAGATAATTTTGAGGACATTGATCAATCATTAGTAGTTGTAAAAGATCAACTAGATTTAATTTCAAAATTGATGCACACATTTGATAATTCAAAATATTTTAAAGGGAGTCCAATCGAGCAATTAAACACATTAAATCAAGGAGCAGAATTTGTTCAAAAAACAAAAGATATAGAAACTCGATTTATGGGCTTGGTGAAGCGCTTGAAAGCAGCCTATGATATTTGTGCAGGAAGTGAAAAATTAACGCAGAAAGAAAGAGATTACACCCATTTCTATTTGGCTATCCGTTCCATCATATTTAAACTAACAAAAGGAAACGCACCAGATACAGCGCAAATGAACGCAAAGGTTCGAGAAATGATAAAAGAAGCGTTAGAAAGTGATGGTGTAGAGGAAATTTTCAAGTTAGGCAACGAAGAAGAAACAGAACAAGATATTTTTGAAAAAGACTATATCGATAAAATCAATAAGATAAAGTTACCGAATACAAAAATCAAGTTACTCCAACAATTATTAGCCAAAGTAATTGGTGAAATCAAAAAGGTAAATAAAACGAAAGGAATTGATTTCACAAAGAAAATGCAAGCATTGGTAAATCGTTACAATGAACGCGATGAAAATGATTTATTTCGAAGTGAAGTGTATGAGGAGATGGCAAATGCGTTAACCGATATGATTTGGGAAGTACACAAAGAATTTTCAGCAGGAGACGAATTAGGTATTGGTTTTGAAGAAAAAGCATTTTATGATATTTTAAAAGAATTATGCATTAAATATGATTTCAACTATCCAGAAGATAAAATGATAGAGCTAGCCAAATCAGTCAAAGAATTAGTTGAAAGCCAAGCAAAATTCCCTGATTGGAACAAACGAGATGATATTAAATCTGCATTAAAAGTTGGATTAATTCTTTTATTAGATGAATTTGGTTATCCACCAGTTGAACGAGATGAAGTTTACCTTGAAATATTTGACCAAGCAGAGAATTTTAAGAAGAATATAAAGTAATATCTTACCCTATGAACTCAACTGAAATTAAATAGATCAAATTGCCAATGTCTATTCAAAATTAGAATTTGCTAGTGGAATTATGTTTTATATTGACAAAACAGGTAAACATTGAAAAGTAATTTCTAAAAAAGATTTACTTAATAATAGGAAATGGTATAAGGATTGGCAAACAGCAAAAGTTCAATATTTAAATTTAAATGAGAACGCCTATCAAGATTGGTATTTACTCTGTAAATCAGATTTAGAATATATATTATTAAATAGAAATCTAAAAATGGTTTTAATGTTAAGGTAAATATATAAGAATATTGGACAAATTCTGACAACGGTAATAAAGCATGTTTTTTTACTTTTGAACCAAGTTATGTACATTCTCTATCTCCTAAAACTTCTGGTTATTCAGTTAGGGCATCAGAAATTTTTAAACAAAAATATTTTCGATTTTAAACCTATTTAATTAAAATTCAATTATTTCTCACCACTTCGTTATATACTTTGGAGATTAAATTCCGATTTTAAATTTCCAACTTTTTTATAATCAAGATTTTAAATTTTTAATTGATTATTTGTGATTATGAGGGAGAATCGCTTATTCTTTATCAGTTGAAAAGCAGTTATTGACAAGTAAATTCTTTTTTTTAAAACTTTCAATAAAAAACTACTAGTCGAATATAATGTGTTTATTCATTTCAGCAGGAGTTTTCCAGCGAATTTTGTACTTCTCTTTTAAAATTCTTTTTTGAAGACCATGTAAATTATGGCCATATCCCATTCCTTTTTCTACTCGTTGTTCTCTCAATATTTTTTCAGCTTCAGCTCGTGCCAAATCTATTCTTTTTTTATAATAGGGTATGTATTCTTTTAAATCGCGTTTATAAGATTGATTGTAACGAACAATTCTAAAAATAAGAAATATAACAGCAATACTAATTAGAATATACATTGGTAATTATTTAAGAGTGTTTAACTAAGTTAGTTATTTTAAAAAATTATATATTTTTATTTTGTTATTATTTTATATTGCATCTTTATTCTTTGTATTCTTTCGTTAGCATATTTGATATTTAAACCCATCAATCAGTCTTTAAGTTTATTTTGTATATTTAAATTGCTTTAATAACTAAATTAAGTAAGAGTATTTATGAAAATTTCATATTCAAAATTGTCAGTATTCTTATCAAATAATGAACTTTCTGAAACTTTTCGTAAAAATCTACATAATGCATACCAATCTCTTCAAAACATTGAAATTATAAATAAGAAATTAATCATTTCAAACAATCTAGACAGTCTTATTTCCATTTTATTAACTAAAGATTTTTCAACTACTGAACAATTAAAACAGGAATTTAGCACTTTAAATTCTTGGTTGATATTTTTTGATGAATTAACGGATGATATAGATTTATCGAGTAAAATGATAGAAGCATTTCTCTCGGAAAAGAATTATTTTTTTGTATTTAATGAAATCTTTGATGAGGTAGAAACTTTTAGAAAATTCATAAAAGAAATTTTCTTTATTTATAATGAGATAAAGATATTATCTGACATTGAAATGAGATATTTAATTCAAATAGGTGTTTTCTATTCCTTATTTCATAAAGATTTTAATATTCAATTAAGTTCCATTCATAAATTTCAAAATGAAAATTTGAATGTTTTTGAATTATTTGATGCATTATTTGTTAGAAAAGAAAAACCGGTTTTATTAACCGATAATTTACATAATCTAAAATCATTTGGTGAATTAAGATTACTTGCCGATATCTTATTAGATATTGAAGTTTTGAAGAGTCCAATATTAGTCAGTAAAATATCTGAACAAGAGTTCAAGTTATTAATTAGCCAAAATCATCCAGTTGTTAATATCGATAATAACGTATTTGATTCTCTAATATCTCTTATTAAATCATTGAATCAGCTTAAATTAAATCCAAATCTAATCTATAGACTATTTCAATTAAATTATCATTTATCTGAAAATATAATCACTGAAATTAATAACTATATCCTATCAATTAATTACGAACCTAATTTAACGGAGCTACAAAAGTTTATAGATTTTTCAGTAAGTAGGCCTTATCGAAATCTTTTTGGAGAAAACACAAGGTATCTATTTAAAAAAGAATTGTCAGTTTTATTTAAAGATGATTTTTCGTCATTCGTTGATTTTTGTGAACATGGAAATTGTAAATCAAATTACAATTTAACTTATATAGAATGGATAGAAAACAACCTAAATAAACATACAACAATTTGTAAGAAATGCCTTAATGAAATCGACTTTGAATATTTCTGTAAGTATGAAGCTCCTTTTTAAGATGACTTAAGTTTTTAACATATAGATAATTAAGTAAGATGATAACTAATGAAGATTATAACGAATGGGGGCAAAAATTGTTCGAAAAAGCAAAAGTTATATACGAAATTGAAGTTGAACATAGATTTAAAATAATTGAGATTATTGAAATTTTAAAAACTAAATATAATTTAATAGATGACGATTTATTTGAATATTTAAGTTTTAGATCTAAAACAATGAAAGGTAGTATCCCAGGACCTGAAGAGGTTAAATATTATTGGCTGGATTATATCGTTGAACATTCTATTAGGTTTCAGAATAGAAGTAGTGATGAGTCTATTCGAATAATTATAGATGATTATTTATTTAGAGGAGAAAGCATACTTAATAAGTTTAATAAAACTGATTTTCACTATTCAGGTGAGTTTAATTTAACCTATCCTGCTGATAGGTCTAAAAAATTAATAATTACTGTACCATATACTCTTACTTTCTATGAAATTGAATTTGCAATAGAAGTAATTGAAAAAATTACTAAATCAAAAGTTGCTAAAATATCACTTTGGTATTTTACTTACATGCTATTTATTAGTAATATGTATCATGAAGTAGAAATTGCAATAGATGAAAATAAAAATCAAGTAAATAATTATATTACAAAAGAAAATTTTTTAAAAATTAAATTTTCGTCAAGTAAATATTGGTATGAAGAAGTTTCTGAATTTCAAGACTATATAAGCTTTATAAAGGCTAATTCTAGAGCTAATTACCCTATATGTAAAACTTGTGATAATAAGGACTATGTAATTTTTGATAAGGATTATGATGATTTTTCATTGTATTGGTGTGATTATTGCGGAGAAGGCATTCCGCTTTATTATGAAAATGATGAGGAAAATGATTTTCCAAGTTGTAAAAAATGTGGGGACTCTAATGATGTTAGTGATCCTGGAGGGTCGTTTTGGTGGTGTTCACATTGCGAACATTCTATTGACCAGGAGGGAAAATGTGTAACCGATGATTGTGATACTTGTGAAAAAAATGATTCAGAAGTGAATGATACGGATGCTGAAGATGAAAGTGATTTTCCAAGTTGTAAAACTTGTGGTGATTCAAATGATGTCAGTGACCCTGGAGGATCGTATTGGTGGTGTTCACATTGCGAGCATTCAATTGACCAGGAGGGAGATTGTGTAACCGATGATTGTGAAACCTGTAAAAAAAATGATTCAGAAGAAAATGATACAGATACTGAAGATAAAAGCGATTTTCCAGATTGTAAAACCTGCGGTGATTCAAATGATGTCAGTGACCCTGGAGGGTCGTATTGGTGGTGTTCACATTGCGAACATTCTATTGACCAGGAGGGAAATTGTGTAACCGATGATTGTGATACTTGTTCCAATAATTTACTCAATGAAGATGACGGGCCTTTTTATTTATTTTTTGATACAGAAACGACCGGAGTACCAAAGAATTGGAAAGCGCCTATTACTAATTTTGAAAATTGGCCTAGAATAGTTCAAATTGCTTGGATTGTAACTGATGCTATTGGAAACGTAATATTAAGAAATGAATATATTATTAAACCTGTTGGTTTTACAATTCCAAAAGATGCTTCAGATGTTCACGGTATAACTACTGAATATGCAATTAAATTTGGAGTATCACTTGAAGAAGTTTTAATTAAATTTGAAGAACACTGTATTATTTCAAATTATATTATTGCTCACAATATTAGTTTTGATTCAAAAGTGATTGGTTCAGAGTTTTTAAGAATTTTATCACGAAACCCTACTACAAGGCTTGATCATCTTTGTACAATGATAAATTCAACGAACTTTTGTAAAATACCTGGTAATTATGGATATAAATGGCCAAAACTTTCGGAATTACATATTAAATTATTTGGAAAAGACTTTGAAGGTGCTCATAATGCACTCTCGGATATTGAAGCAACCGTGAAATGTTTTTGGGAAATGAGAAAATTGAAGTTGATATAATTTCAACTTGATAAATGAAAGAAAAACATTAATAATTTAATTTATATATGGAAGTATTTCATTGAGTGTTTAAGTTCGAAAGTGCATATAACTTAAGTAGATAATTTGGACGCTTTGCTAATAAGGAAAGAATCATTTAATTATTCAAATTAGACTTAAAATTGAGGTGCTTAACTGCGACCTATTTTTAAATTAACATCATTCTTTTTTGAAAAAGTTAAAAAACGACTGAATTAGTTTTTTTCTTCTTTTATATCGAGTAATAATTCGAATCGCATTATCACTTTGTTCCTCGTTGAACAACCAAAAATCGGTTTCTTTTTCAGATAATTTCATCACATTAGATAACCAAGCATATGCATCTTCATGAGACTTAAATATTTTGTTTTCCAATAACGAATTAAAAATTGAATGAGCTGCCGTTATTTTTTGTCTTAAGGATCGATCAGCTAATCTCCCTAATGCTATTCCTGATTGATAAGTTCCTACATAATGATCTGGATTCATGGAACATTGAATAAATGTTGGGCCATAAATACCATTATTAGTTACTACTTTTGTTTCGCACTGGCAATAAGAGCAAACTTTTCCTGAAGAAATATTCTCTTTTATCTCCTCTTTTGTAAAAAGAATATCTTCAGATCTATACGAGATAAATATGTTACCTTCATTTTCTACATACGAAATAAACCATTTATAATTAGTTTCATTAATATCAAAAGAGCGCTTCCCATTTTTTAAAATGGTTATAGAAACATTGATAGACAAATCAAACTCTTTCGTATTTACTTCTTCAATATAAGATGGTTTTAAATCGTCATTTTTTTGTTTTACTAAATTTGAGATATAGGTTTTAGTTTGTTCGGTTATTTGAGCATATAAAGTAATAGAATCTTGATATTTATGTGCATATGTGATATTCGAAATACATGAAATAAAAGGAACAGGAAAAAGATAATTCAGATTTGATTTATGAAAACTGATTCTCTCTGGGTCCAATTGTTCAGATTTAATCTCTTGTTTGTTATTTTGCAAATTTGAATCAGCTAATTTTTCTGAATTCTGGATTGTATTTTTTGTTTCTGAATCTGATTGTCTTAAGTATAAAGTTCTAACGCTAACTGAAAGTTTTTGTGATGACGTATTTTCATTTCTATTAAATTCATTAGTTTCTCTAAAATCCATATTCGTATTTTTAAACTAATATAATGATTATATTTTCAGTTAGATAAATTTAGAATAGAATCAAGAGTATATTAATATTTTACATTTATTTCTGACTAATTTTTGAATAAAAGTTTTAAAAATTAATCAAATACATAAATTTTTAAACCTTTTAGTTAACTAAATTTATTGAATTCCCCGAAAAATTCACTAAACATAAATTTTAACGTCTTAATACACGACCTTTATAAAATATAATTTTAGTTGATGTTTTGGAATCATTGGTTTTTTCTTAATGTCCAAGGATCGATTTTATTTCATTTTAAGGTTAAGAAAAACTACAATTATTACTACATTAACCTGCTAAATCATTTAATTTGATTAAATATGAGTCAATTAAACTTATTCGAAGAACCACAAGAAGAAAATAAAATAGTTCAAATATTGAATGGGGAGTACTTATATATTCCTGATTTTTTTGCTCTTCCAAAAGCAAATGAGTACTTAAAAACTTTTAAGGAGACAATCCATTGGAAACAGGAAAGTATGAATATGTATGGGAAACAGGTAATGTTTCCTAGATTAACATCGTGGTATGGTGAAAGTGATAAACCCTATACTTTTTCAGGAATCACTTTGCAACCACATCCTTGGTCAAAAGAACTATTGGAAATAAAAGCAGTTATAGAACCTGTTTGTGAAGTGGTTTTTAATAGTGTTTTATTGAATTTGTATCGAGATGGGAATGATTCTATTTCTTGGCACACTGATGCAGAAAAAGAATTAGGTAAAAATCCCTTAATTGCGTCAGTTAATTTTGGAGCAGAACGAAAGTTTCAAATACGCCATAACCAAACACAAGAAATTATAGACATTCATCTAAAACACGGTAGTTTATTAGTAATGAAGGGTGAATTGCAACATTTCTGGAAACACCAAGTTCCAAAACAGAAAAAAATTACTGAAGAGCGTATCAATTTGACATTTCGTGTAATAAAATGAGTTACGAAAGTAAAATACAAGCTTTATCTGAACCATCATTTGATGCGATTCGTTCGGTTGCAATCCAGGAAATTTCACATTTGTCAAAATCAGATAAAGATGACCTTTGGATACAACTCAAGCGAGGAACAGCTTTATTAAAAACGAATGATCAACTTTGCCAATACTTATTTTCATTTGGAAATATGCATAAGGCTAAATTGCTTGATGTATTTCAAAATTTACCCATACAAAATTTTGATAATCAACTAGAAATTATTGATTGGGGTTGTGGTCAAGGGATTGGAACAATAGTTCTTTTTGATTATCTAAAATCAAAAAACATTAAAAATAATGTTCGTAAAATCACCTTAATTGAACCCTCAAAAGAAGCTTTAAAAAGAGCAGCAATTCACGTTAGTGCTTATTTGAATGATGACATTGAATTATGTACAATTTCAGATTTTTTTGAAGATATTGAATCAAAAAAAATTAAATCAAATTCAAATAGAACTGTACTACACATATTTTCAAATATTTTAGATGTCAAAGAAATTGATTTAAAAGAACTGGCTCTACTTATTGATTCAACTGTTATTTCAGATAATTATATGATATGTGTTGGGCCTTTAAACCCAACCAATCAACGAATAGATTCATTTTACAGATATTTTGATGAAGATTTAATCCAAAATATTTACAGTTATCAGAATTCAAATTTTCTAAATAGAGGATGGACATATAAGGCAAGAATTTACAAACTAGAAAACAATGGTGAAGGCCATTTAATACCGATAGATTATTATCCAACAGTACAGTTTCATGCTGCATATGAATTAGATATAATTAGACATTGGAGAAAAGGAAACAATATATCTTTTAATGATGAATTACGTTCGTTTGAAGTAGCCGCTCCATTTGATTTAGGAGCGAGTGTTTACGATGATGTTCATCCTATTTTAGCTGTCTTAAATAACATAATTTGTAGAGGGCTCCCAACTAAGACAAGTGTTTATTTAGAAGAAAAATTTAGAAAAGCCTTTGACTTAAGTCAGCGAAAAGTTGAATATGGTGAAGTAAAATTCGAATCAAAATCAATTTATAACATTGATGGAATTTATGAATTATTTGCTAATAATATTGACCAAGAATTTATTTTTTCTGAGGATGAATTATTTAAAATTCAACTGCTATTAAGCCCAATTGCAATTAGTAGATTTCAAAAGGTGCTGATAGAAGCAATCATAACTGAACATATTTCAATGGAGTTTGATACTTGGAATATTCTTGTTGAAGAAAAAGATGTTCCCTTTGCTTATTTAGCTATTGAAGATTTTAAGCAAATGTTCCATCATATGGTCAGTTTGACTGAAGATTATCAAGATTTTAAACTTCCGAACATTGAACTTACAATAATTAACACTTCTGTTTTTAGTAAATCAAAATTACAAAGTGAAAATATACTTCAAGAAGTAACCAAAAAGATAAACGCTACTGAATTTGACTTAGTCATATCTCAAGAAGTATTAAAGTCTGTCTCTTCTGAAATAGAATCGTTTAGTAAGTTTAAAGTAAAAAACAATTGTTACTTTAATATTCGATCATCCAATAGAAAAAGAAGTAATAGGGTAGTTTATACTTCCAATTTAATAAAGTACAAAAATCTTGTTCAAAAGTCAAATCAAGGTGTTTATATGGAGGATAAAGAAGTTAAAGAACATTTAACTTATTTTCTTCAATTGTTTTTCAGAAAGGAAGCATTTAGACCTGGCCAATTACCGATTTTAGATCGAGCACTTCAAAATCTACCTGTTATAGGTTTACTACCAACAGGAGGTGGGAAATCGTTGACGTATCAACTATCTGCGTTATTGCAACCAGGCGTAACAATGATTATTGACCCACTAAAATCTTTGATGAAAGATCAGTTTGACGGTCTAATTAATAATGGAATTGATTGTGCTGCTTTCATAAATTCTACCCATAATGCTTATGAAAGAGAACAAATTGAAAATAAACTAGAGTCATCAGAATTGCTTTTTATTTTTCTATCCCCTGAACGACTTTCAATTGCTAGTTTTAGAGAACGTTTGAAGAATATGCATGATTACAATGTGTATTTTTCCTATGGTGTGATTGATGAGGTACATTGTGTTTCAGAGTGGGGGCACGATTTTAGATTTTCTTACTTACACTTAGGAAGAAATCTCTATAATTACGTAAGAGCAAAAGATAAAGAGATCTCTTTATTTGGATTGACTGCTACTGCCTCTTTTGATGTACTTGCAGATGTTGAAAGAGAATTATCTGGAAACGGAGCATTTGCTTTAGATGCCGATGTAATAGTTAGGTATGAAAATACGAATCGTTTGGAATTGCAATATAAAATTGAAAAAATTTCGATTCAATTTGATGTGGATGAAAATTTTGATCCTGGTAATTTAATTGACCCTACTCTTCCTCGGCCATTAAATCTTTCTAATTATGCAAACGGAGTCGCCACCTATGATTCAAAAAAAATATTTTTAAAAGACTATATTAAAAAAATACCTGAATTTATTAATGATTTACAACAACCAAGTAAAATACAATATATAAAAGATAGTTTCATTGAAAGACAAAATAATACGGAAGGAACTGATGCATCTTTATTAGCACCTATTGATGAACAATATTATATCCCTCAAGATGAATATAATGCTGCTGGGATAATTTTTTGCCCACATGTAAATACGACAGGTATTTCAGTAAATATGAACAAAGCAGAACTTCTGGATGTCGGTGTTAATGATGTAGCTTCTTTTAGTGGTGACGACGATGATAAGGTGTCTATGAAAAATTTGGAACTTTTCAGGGACAACAAAAGTCCTATTATGGTTGCAACTAAAGCATTTGGGATGGGAATTGATAAACCAAATGTAAGGTTTACGATAAATATGAATTATTCAAGTTCTTTGGAGTCATTTGTTCAAGAAGCTGGAAGAGCAGGTCGAGATAGAAACATTGCGCTTTCAACAATACTAGTCTCTGATTATGAATTGGCTCAAATTAATCGAAATTATTTTTCCAATGAATTTCCAATTAGAACAATAAAAGGTAAATGGTTTCATAAAAAAGATTTGTTACAAATATTAAACCATTATAATTTAACGATACCAGAAAATCAGCTTTTAATTGCTACTCCCCAGAATGATATTGTAAAATTATTCTGTACAAAAGACAATCAAATGTTTGCTTTTAACAAGTGTAACGAGGAATGCTCCGAATTTACTTCTTGTAAGTTAAAACTAACTAATTCAGCTACGAGAGCATGGAAAACAGAATTGGAACTAGTACAAGAATTAGAAATACTAAATTTAAAAATCACAAAAAAGAACTTTCAATATTTAAATCTTGATTATCAAACAGTAATGTATTTTTTCAATAGTTCATTCAAAGGAGATATTATTGAGAAAACATTTATGAATAATTTGCTAAGTATTTCAGATGTATTTATTGGTAATGGGTTTGATATTACTGGTGCAATACAAGTTCAAGGGTTTCTTACTCAACTTTTAAAGATAGAAGCTAATTCACAACTTGTCATTTTTGTTCCTTACGATAACGATAATAGCACGGATATTTCAAAAGCGATTTATCGAATGACATGTATAGATTTAATACAAGATTTTACGCAAGATTATAAAAATCACTTGTTTAGAATAGTTGTTCAGAAAAAGGAAAGAAAGGGTTATTATTTAGGATTAAAGACCTTTTTATTGCGTTATTATACTGAAGAAAGAGCTGTTTTAGAGATTGAAAAAGTTGACAAAATACCTTTAAAGAATTCAGAAATTGATGAATTGTCAGCCGAAATATATCGTTGTTTAGCTTATTTAACGGAGTTTGTTTACGATAAAATTTCTGAAAAGAGAAAACGTGCAATTGACGATATGAGAAACTTTTGTATTGAGGGTTTATCAGATAAAGTATCTTGGGTTGAAAATAATGAGAATTTAAAGGATTATATTTTTTATTACTTTAATTCAAAATATGCTAAAAGTGACTATGTTACTGATAACGGAGAACCTTTTTCTTTAGTAGAAGATACCGAAGGTGGAAAAAAATCGAGTGTAGAAATATTGCACAAGTATATGAGAGTCATTGAAGATGATGTTGTCGGTGTAGGAACGCCATTAGATAATGTAAAACATCTTTATGGTGCAGTAAGACTGATTAGTAGGTCTTTAACTGACAGTAATCCCGCCTTGTATTTAATAGAAGTATTTTGTCTTGCTTTTATGGGGACGAAAAAGAATAAAAATCTTGAAGAACAATTAGTGTTAAGGTATTCAGAAGGAATGATTGAATTTTCTAAAAGAACTGAAAATCATAAAGAATTTTGGACATTATTTACAGATTTTAATGAAGTACTAAACGAGTACTTTATAGAGAAACAAGAATTAAAAACATTGATTGAAGAAACTACTGTTATGATTCATGCAAGTAATTTACAATCAATAAAAAATAAATATTTAGAATTATATGACTAATCCAGCAATCCAACAAACTTTAATTGAATTAGAAGCAAATCTGCAAAAAATAGAATCTGCTAGAAAGCAAGTTAATTCTGTTACAGAAAAGAGTGAAGAGTTGATTCGTTTATTTTCTACCATCATCCAAAAAGTTGATGGTGTATCTGATTCTCTTACTATTGATGAGGAAGAATTAGAAAAGAAATTAAATGATGTAGTAACTAACTTACAACAGGAACTTTCTAGTTTATATGATGTTTTTGAGAAGAATTTAAATAACTACAATGTTACTTTTGAAAATAATCAAACTGAATTGTTTGATGAAGTAATTAAAAATCAAAAGAAATTTGAATTCGAATTAAACAAAAACTTAACACAGTTAGTTGAAGGAAAAGATTTGTATTTGAAAGAATTATCTCAAAATAATACTCAGCTTTTAGAAAAAATAAAGTTGAATCAATCAGAATTTAATAAAGAAATACATGATTCAAAACAACTTATTCTTTCGAAACAAAAGGAAGAATCAAGTAATTTCATCTCAGATGTTGCTAGTTTTAGAGTAAAGTTTGAAGAAAGTTATTTGCAGTTAAGTGATGATTTTATAGCACACAATAAAAAACAAATTCAAAAAATAACAGAATCATCAGATGAATTTTTAAAGGTTCTAAAAAAATCGAGTGAGGAATTCTCTTCGATTCAAACTAAAATGAATGGAACTTTTGAACTCAAAAGTAATGAACAAATAACAATTTTGAAGAGCAACAGTGACATATTAAATAGTCAGATTAATTCACTCACCAATGATGTAACTAATTTAGAAAGAAGATTAAAACAAACTTATGATGAAGTTAATAGTATAAATTTTAATATTGAATTTGAAAAAATAATCAAAAAAATAGAATCGAAAAATACAATCTCAATAATAGTTAATATAGTCTTATTTTTGATAGTTATTGGTGTATTATTTTTTAAAAAATAAGGGGATTTTATGATTTTATGGAGTAATTAGAGCTAATTAATTCGTTGATTATTTAAACCTTGATTTAATAATTAGGTATTTATTTTGATTTCGTAAACATAAATTTGATCATTGCTATCCTTGGTTAATCCATCACTCATCTCGATTACGCCGTCTTCACTTATTGTTGCCTCGTATAGAACACTGTTTTTTTCGTGTTGAGAAGATATTTAGTGTAAGAGCTGAAATATGCAAAATCTCTAACCGATTCATAATCAAATTTAAAAAATTGAATAAAATTAATTTTTTCAAAAAGGCTGAATTCAAACTAAAAAATGGAATTGAATTTTAACTTCAAATTTAAAAAGGGATTACATCTATATGTATCTTGTCTCCTTTATCAATAACTTCAACCGTTAATCGAGCAAACGTATGATAATTATCGTAAAAATTATAAAATAAGGCATCAGGATTATAATCATATTTTTCAATTTTTAAATATAATTCACCCATAGAACTAGATTTTGTACAATTCACCATTCCTTTATAATACCAATAGTACATCATTTTATTTACAGCAGTAATCTCTAAACTCTCTGACCATAAACATTGCTTATAAAGCGACGGATTAAATGTCATAACTGATTCTATTAGGATATTTAATATTTCTTCTTTGGTATAGTTCTTTTTTAGCATAGATTTATTAGATAATTGATAAAAAGATCATTAAAGTGCATATGAAGCGCTTTTTAATTTTTCAGAATCAAAATTTGGTTTCGAGCAAAGCTCTCCAACTTCCTTTAATATTTGCACATCTACATCTAAAATTGAAGCGTAATCATTAAAGAAGTATTCAGGGTACAGATAACTTTTAACATATAAATTGGTTGCGTAATTATCGTTAAAATATTTTAAAATCATTTTCTTGTCGTTATCATTAAAGCGACTATATCTTCCTTCAAGAAAGTAATTCCATGTTTCACTATATTTACTAAAATCGAAAATATAAGCTCTTTTGCTTTCGTCAATATTAAGTGAAAACAAATAATTTTTTCTATTTACTAGTACTTTTTGTTCAAATACTTTAAATAGAGGGTCTTTAATATCGTAAAGACAAACTAACTTTTTTTCATCCTTATCTATTATATTTTCAAGTGCTATCCAATTTGATTCAGGAGTAAACGCGGTATTTTTAGCTATACCAAGCAATGGAAATAAAAACACACTTGTTTTACTAAAAGGTTTACCATATAATTCTTTAATTTTCATAGCGTATAATTTTTGTTTTTTTTTCTAGAGTAAAACTAATGCGTATATGTGCATTCATTTTGCATAGAATAATAAATCGATAAATAAACGATGTGCAACTATATTAAAACCTTATTAAAATCAATAAATTAGATTATATCTCGTAAATCTGAAACATTTTATGTATTCTATTTGATATGTTTTTTTGAAATGAAAGTGGTGAGATAACTTTTACATCTTCACCAAAAGATAAGATAACTTGCTCCAATTCTGGATTAGGAATTAATTTTAATCGAACATATAATCCTTCATCAGACATTTTACTAACTTGAGTTTCGTGCAATGGTTTTGTTTCAACGTATTTTGAGCGTTTCTTATTAAAAAGTAGTTCAATTGTTTCTACCTCTTTTTCGTACCGCGTAACACCTATTATGTCTGAGAAGTAATTTTCCCAATCGAAATTAGTATCCTTATATGGAGTTTTATCAATTATTATTTCATCAATTCTATCCAGGGAGAGATTCCAAGTGGATATATTTAGTTCTTGATTTAGACCATAAATAAACCATCGGTTATTATACTGTTTTAAATAATATGGATGAAATATAAAACAGAAAGTTTCTGAAGTAAAAGGGGTGTAAGTTACTTTTAGAGCTTTTTTTTGAATAATTGCATTGAATAGAGGAGAAATCCATTTGTAACCAGAATAATCAATGTTTGTTTCAAAAGAAATTACTTTATCATTTCCGCCTCCAAACTTATTTTTAAGCAGTACATTAATTTCTTCTACCCATTCAAAACCAGGACTTCCAGAAAAACGCTGAAACAAATCAAGCGCACTTTTCATCTGTTTTGCTTCAGTTTCGTTAAGTGGACTATTATGTATTGAGAATTTAGGATCGCTATAATAATAAACATGTTTTTTTCCGTTATAGATTTCACTCTCAATAGGTGCACAATAACCGGATTCACTTCGCATAAATTGAATGTCAGAACGTAATTGTCTTGTATTTATCCCACTACTTTTCGGGTCGTCTTCAAATAAAGCATTATTGACTTCATTCAATAAGTCATCAAAGCTGTATTTTCTTCCAGTATTTTGTAAGCAACGGTCGAGTGTTTTATAACGTAATACCGCATTTTTATTTGTAGCCATTGTAACTGTAAATTAATGAAGAGTAAATATAGCTTTTCTATGCATAAATACTGCACAGATGAGAAATAGATTTGTATTATGAAAGAAATATGAAAAAAAATGTAATTGTATTTAAATTTCAACTAATTGAAAATATTGACTTTAATTCTTGCAAGCTTGCAAAAATTAAATAGAGAGTAAACAGAATTTAATTTTGAATGGTAAACTTAATACTCAAAAACATGGAATCATTTATAACAAAAGCCAATGCAGATAGGATTATCAAAAAAATGGACTTTTCTAATATTGATATAAGTGAGTTTGGTAAGAATATGCAATTCAAGTGGTTTAATAAAGGTGAATTAAGAAAGTTGAAAGCCTTTGAGATGTTCTTTTCAAAACCTGATTTATTTTTATCTTCTTATATTAAGTTAAAGCCACGAGATAATGAGAATGAATATGTTTTTAAATCTAATTCTGCCTATCATGAGGATAAAGACTGTTCAAAATTGCATTCAGATTTCAAAAACATTAAAATACCAAGAGAGGTAATATTATCAGGTAAAGAGCATAAATTTATTCAGTTTTGTAAGGATCATTCTGAGCTAAGTCAAAAATATCCAGATCAATTTCAATTACGTTTAAAGTGGGAATTTAATATCAATACTGAAGTTTTTGTTCATTATGAAAATTCTGGGTTCATATCAATTGAAAACATGAAGTTACCAGAATTAGAAAATTTAATTGAAAAGAAAATTTTGGAATTCAATAATTGGATACAAAAATCAAGAATTAACCAACAAGTAATTAGTAATTTTGGACTTCAATCATTCAATTATAAATGGCCTGAGAAGTTGAATTTAGAATTTATTTCAATAAAAAATAAAGAAGAAATCATAGAGATACTTAAACACTTTGAAATAAATATAAAACAACCTTTAATTGAACTTTTCATAAATTATTATCGTATGAAAAACAACAAAGATTTAAGCTTTGATTCAAATTTATTGGAAGAGTTAGGTTTCAAGGCTTGTTCGTATTGTAAATCAATTTTGAATACAAAAAAAATATATATGAATAAAATAGATAAATCTGTAACAAAAAAAATACGTTGGATAATTTAAATATAAGTAATATTATACAACAAATAAGATCATTAAAAATTAGAACGATAAAATGAAAATAAAATTTAAAAACTTCGCTTTATTTGATGACTCAAATACATTTGAATTAAGCCCATTAACTTTTCTTATAGGGGGAAATAATTGTGGTAAGAGTACCTTTATTAAAGGATTAGAAGCAATAGGGAATGGTGTGTTAGATGATTCGAGTAAAATTAAAATGGGTAAAAAAGACTTTACTTCATTGACGGAAGTATTTAAAGGTTTGTATAGAAAACAATCTTTTGAGAGATCAAGTTACGAAGAGGGTTATACTTATTATGAACGATCGTTTAATTTTGTTAACTCTCAAGACAAGGATATACTTAAAGTATCTTATTTCGAGGGAGAAAAAGCTAAAGAAAATGTTGTTTTTTATGTTAACCGATTTTTGGAGTTATTAGATGAAAGTGGGTATAAAATAATCGATGAAGAAGTCAGTATTTTTCTAAAAGGTTATTCAGAAATTAAAAAAAATATAAAAATTAAAGATGATTCTCAAACAAGAGATGTTTTTGAACCTAATCATGAAATAGCAAATCTTGAGCGATGGTTTTTTGAAGTTGGTGTTTTACAATTATTTGAATTTGAATGTTTTGAAGAACATTTTAAAAATAAAATAATTAATTTGTTTATCGAATGTTTTAAACCATTTACATTTTGGTCTGTTATAAAGTCAGAAAATAATGAAATTAGATATTGGAATAATTCGCGAAAACTATTGAATATTGATTCAATAAAAAATTCTGATTTAAGTGAACCAAAAGATATTTACAATTATAACGATTTTATTATCAAAAATTTAACTTTTCCTTCATATATTACATCTGATAATGTTTATGATACAGAATTTAGAGACTTTTGGATGAAACGATTTTTCGGGAATGAAAATCCTTTATCAATAGAAAAATTTAAAGATATATTTTTTGAGGTAAAACTGAATAATAGGCTTTTAACCGAACAAGGTTCAGGAATAACTAAAATTTTACAGTATATACTATATTTTAGTACACTTACCTCAGAAGTTGGACATGGATTTTCAATATTAAGTCAAAATTTATATAAATCCGAAAATGAACGTCAGGAGTTTTTATTAAATTTTAGGAAGTCTGAATCAATAAATAGAAAAAATATAATTTATATCGAAGAGCCTGAAGTTAATTTACATCCAAACTTTCAGATTATATTAGCTGAAATGATTTTTGAATTATCAATTAATAGTTTATATTATTTTGTAATTGAAACACATAGTGAATATATAATTAGAAAATTACAACTATTAATAGCTAAAAATAAAAATACTCCTACAGATTTGATTAGTATATTGAATTTTGGATCAGATACTAATTTAGGCAAAGTAAAAACTATACATATAGATAGAAATGGTAGTTTATCAGAATCTTTTTATCCTGGGTTTTTCGACTTAAGTCAAGATTTACAATATCAGTTAATGTTAGCTAATCGTAGTATTCAAAACTAAAGCTATGGATGTGTTTTTTGATTCGGTATTTGTTCAACATCTAAATAATGATATGATGGATGTTCAAATTCTAAGAAGAAAAGGTATGAGACGATTACTAGATATTTTTGATGATTATAATCGTATTAACGTATATTCGAATTTGAATGAAGATGAAATTATGTCAAATTATATCTTCCAAAAACTTTCAAATATCAATGCTATTCATGATAGTGAGGAAGTATTTAGAGTAAAATTAAAGTCTTCTTCTATTTCACCTCAGACTATCGCATTTATCAGTGAAGATTATGATAGAATGTTTGTTAATCAAATAAAATCATTAGGAGGATTATGTTTTAATGAAAAGAATTATTTAGATGAAATTGAGCGTTTTCTTTCATATGAAAAACCTATATATCTAAAATATGGTGATACTTCTTCTTTTAGCTGGGCCCAGCTTCAACATTATGGATTTGAAAATTCCTTTTCTTTGATAATCGATAAATATCTTCTTAGTTCAGAGAGTAAGACAAAAGAATATTTTTTACCTTTATTGAAAGGTTTATATATTGAAAATCAAACTAAGTGTATTACAATTATTTCTTCATCTGAAACAGGAGTTATAGATAAAAAAACAAAGGATATAATTTCTGAATTTTGCACAAAAAACAATATTCCTAAAGAATTTTTAGAGATTATAAGTTTTGATTCTAAATCTCCATTCAATTTTCACGATCGTTATTTATTTAGTAGATACGTTGCAATTGATTCAGGTAGAGGATTTGATAATATTTTTAAAAAACACTCAAAAAGATCGGATGCTAAATTGAAAATTCGCACAATATTTACTTACGAAACTTACAATGACTTTATGAATTTAATCCCAACATATCAGGAATATGTTAAATGGCATAATGAATCTAAAAAAACTACTTTCAAAGTACCTTTTAAGTAAGATTAATTAGGAGATAAATAAATTAAAGATCAACAATTAAGATACAAAAAATTCAATTATAAAATGATCAAAACAAAAGATAATTAATTGTTTATCTATAATATATTAGTAATTTTTTAAATTATGATTATTATATTTCAAATTAAACTTATTAGTCCAATAATTAGTGTTTTTTTTAGTTAGTGTAATTAACTATAAATCATTTTTTTTGTCTAAATATTACTTAGTAATATATCATACAATAATAATTCCTTCTCTATCAATTGGTATACCATGAACATCATTTGGTAATGTTTTAATGTAATATTTTTCGGCTATTTCATCTCCAAGAGCTTTTTTGAATTTACTTTTAATACGTGATAGTGTAGTATGTAACTCTCCGTCAAGGTAATTTACCAATAAATTAATTGTATTTTGCATTTCCACTAAATTGGATCTACCACTTATTTTTTGATAAATTCCGAATAGTTCTTCTTGATGATCAATCAAAGAATTCAAAGCGATACCCTCTTTGTGCAGAATAAATAATAAATATAGACTTAATTCTTTGGGGTTTAAACGAATATCTAAATTACCAAAATCCAATAAGAAGATTTTTTTTGTTTCTATATCAATTTTAATTCTACTAGCATTATTAACGATTGCGATACGTTTACGAAAAAGTAAATTTGAACGGATACCGTCCATAATATTAAATAATTGATTTATAAAATAAGGTTCAATGTCTTTATTTTTAATTACTTTCATACAATCATCACATACATCTGAAGTACGCATTTTGATCGTAATTTCATTTTTGTTTTTACAAAAATCATTTAAACATCCAATTGACTTTTTATGAAATCCACTTAAAATTTCTTGTTGGTTAGAATACATTAACCCTCGGAGTATCCAAGCGCTCACCTCATATGAAATAGGATAACGAATGTCTGTACCATTTCTAAAAAAAAATGGCCAATCATCTGTATGTATAAATCCTGTACGCATAGATTCGCCTAAAAAAGCAAACCAATTTTTATTATTATAATGATTGGTTAATAGAAAAACAAAATCATTTTTATCCATTTGTTTTTCTATTTGTTTTTTTCTTTTATAGTTGTCAACAGCAAAAAATAATTGACGCCAAGAATATACCTTTTTTGTAAAAGGAAAAACAGGAGGCTCATAATCTGAATCACCTGCACAATACTCTATTTTAGAATAATAAACTTGTTCTTGATGTTCAAATTTGGTTTTATTCTTAAATATTTTAACTTCAAATGGGTCATCCAAATCTAAGGTACCACCGTTTTTAAATTCGATGGCACCAGGATATGCATTTAATAAATTATGTACGTTCTCAAAATCTTCTATATTAAAATCTTCTGTACGAACTAAATATACTTTCATCAAATTGATTTTTAGTAAAATAAATTTACGTGAAATAAATTATTATTTTGAAAAAAAGATGTTTTTAATAATTCCTTTTTCTTTACTGCTTGAATAAGAACGCATGTTTTCATTAATTTCATCGGCCATACAACCGTAAGACGCTTTATCAATATTCATCGTATTTTCAGCTTTAATGTTTAACATTTTAGATGTATGAATAGCATCAAAATCAGCTCCAATGAATGTAAAAGTCCATTTATTTGTATTTTCTAAATCTGCTATTTTTTTAGCAATATCATGATAAGAGAAAAAGCGAGAAGCATTTTCATATCCATCAGTAATTATTACAAAAACTACAGACATTTCATCCGATTCGATTAGCTGATTATATTTTTCTGTTGTATCGTGAATATTTTTTCCAATAGCATCCAATAAAGCGGTCATCCCTCTTGGACTATATTGACCAACTTCGATAGGGTGAATTTCTGATATTGGCGAAGATTCAACGATCGTTTCAATTTGATTATCAAAGGTGGTTAAAGAGCATAAAAACTCTTGATTTGGAAATTCGATTTTAAGATTACGAATTGTAGTTAAATGTTCGTTGAATCCTTGAACTGCTGCTTGCTCCATACCAGACATAGAACCGCTTCTGTCTAAAATAAAATTGTAAAGTGTTGTTTTGTTTTTCATGGTTATTTCGTTTAAAATTTATATTTCAAAATTCTAAAAAAGACAAACTTGTTTTTATTTTTTGCAAGGTTGCAAAAGCCATTTAATTAAAATCTTTTTTAATCACTTGTTTTACCTTTTAATACCGTATTTTACAATGTTTTCAAACTTTAACGGCCGTAACACACAACAATTCGTTGATAATCAAATCTTTAAGGCTTTAACGTTTTTTGCCGTTTTAACTCGTTAACGGCCGTAATTATTTTCTAAAATAATCGCTGTTTTGGGTAAGCTTGGAAAAAGTTATTTTAAAAAATAATTTTAGATAAACTAGTGAAGAATAAATTGGAAGATGACTTATCAGAAATCATTACAAAAATTAGATACACTTTATATTTTTAAAAATAATTCTCACTATCTTCGTTTTAAAGTATTGGATAGTATAGATTACTCAGTTGAATTTATTTCAACCTATCATCATCAACAATCGATAGTAATTATCTTATAATCATCAACTTTTGTGTTATATATGTGTGTTGGTGTTGTATCTAACTGTAATTCAGTATTGTTTACTTTATGTATTGGGAAGTAATTGAAATAATACTGATTCAATGCTAAATTTGGTTTTGCCTTACTATTCAATATGTAAAAATTAAGGATGATTTTTCGGAA
>Ga0315905_10001339_pt1 | contig 26435 bp, 22 predicted proteins | sample LakEriMetagenome_5_FD_203522 | JGI IMG/M metagenome (GOLD analysis project Ga0315905, IMG submission 203522) | Freshwater fungal communities from buoy surface, Lake Erie, Ohio, United States - Buoy 4 MA121 | ecosystem: Environmental > Aquatic > Freshwater > Lake | place: USA: Lake Erie, Ohio...
ACGCCTCAACTAAACCGCTCTAGAGCGCTTGTATCCTATTGATTTTTAATAAATTTTATTTCTTAAAGCCGCTCATAATCCTTTGGTCCCAGGTTCAAGTCCTGGTGGGCCCACCAAATATAAAAGCCACTGATTTTTGAAGTCAGTGGCTTTTTTACTTGATCATTCAAGAATTTAAAGATTCATGCATACTTAGGATAAGTAAAAAAACATGTGATTTGCAATAGTTCATATGAGGCTACTTTGACAAAACAAGATAATCATCTTGCCTACTTTATTTAAATAATATGAGATCAATCTTGAACAACCTTCATGATGACAGTAAGCGTACAAAGCAGCTCAAGCTTGCGCGATCTCTCCTTGAGAGATGTCTGGGTTTCAAGGAATGTTTGCCTGAGACCATCGATGCCTTGTTAAACGAGGCAAATTTAAAATCATTGTCGAAGGGTGAAGTTTTAGCGCATCACAATCAGCACTTCGATTTTCTATGCCTGGTCGTTGAAGGGTCTCTTGAGTCCAGCATTGTCAGAGATGACGGACATCGACACTTGGTGCATTTTTTACAGCCAGGCGATTTGGTTGGTGTGATTAATTTAATCGATATGCAAGGACAAATAAACAACTTGGCCAGTCGATTTGCTGGTACTACCGTGCTACTCATTCCTGGCACACCTGTTCGCTTGTTGAAAAAAAATGCACCAGACTTATCTCATGCACTTGAAATGCAAATGGCTTTTAGAAGTCGTCTTTTGTATGCAAGGTTGGCATCAGACACGTCTATTTCTTTTGAAGCAAGATTGGCAAGATTGCTTTTGACGCTAGCCAATTTATATGGATTGGAGCGTTCTGAAGGCATTCTTTTAGATGTCAGAATATCTCAAGAAGATTTAGGGGATTGGCTGGGTGTCAGTCGACAGCGAGTCAATATTGCGACACAGCTTCTCAAAAATGAAGGCTTGATCGACATGAGTTATTCATCTATCACCATTACGCGAATGGATGAGCTCAAAAAACGAGCCTCAAGATAACGAAGGCCTTACTTCATAATTTTTGAATATTCTGAAGAGTTGTCCGGACTCTGATAGTCGGCGATTGCATCTCATTTTTAAGATGGCGTACTTTCAAAAATGCTAATTACTTCGTGTGACCCTTCTTCTTACACTGTCTACGGCTGGCATAGGCGCTGTTGCCGCATGGCTACTCTCTATTCCTTTGCCATTTCTTGTTGGGCCAACATTGGCAGTGGCACTCGTCCGTAGGAAAGTACCTGATTTGGGCGTTCCTCTGCGCCTTCGAAATTTGGCAATGATTGTTGCTGGCGCCTACATTGGTACAACCGCCCCAGCCGAATGGAAGATGGAATGGCAGTATTGGCTAGTGAGTGCTGCTGTGATGTGTGGCTACGTGGCTTCGTCAGCATGGCTCGCACAAATTTACTTGGTGAAGGTAGCCCAGTTTGATCGGCCGACAGCTTTGCTTGCGGGTCAACCCGGCGGCATTATGGTCATGATGGCATTGTCTGATTCGACGGCGGCAAACTCTGGACGCGTTCTTTTTGTCCATGCCATTCGTGTGGCAGCCGGTCCTTTGAGTGTTGCCCTTTTACTCAGTTGTGTGGGCAGTCCTGTGCCGGCAGGAGATCTTCAAACTATGTCGGCTAAAGTACCAATGAGTTGGCTTGATGCTTTGATCTTGTTCACAAGTTGCATGTTTGGATTTTTGGTTTCAAAGCGTATCCACTTGCCAGCTGCAGAATTGCTTGGTCCTATGCTAACTTCACTCCTACTCATTCAAGTGGGTGTAATCCAAGGAGATTTGCCAATTTGGGTGATGCTGCTTGCTTTATCTATTACAGGAGCTTCAGTCGGTTCAAGTATTCCAAGACTGGAACTTCGACAACTCTTGAGCGATGGTTTTCAAGCCATTGTCGTCATGGTGATATTTATTGGTTTTGCCTGGATATACGGATGGGGCTTAGCTCAAGTGACGACACTCAATTCAGTAGAGTTTTTTCTAGCTGCTACCCCATCTGGATTAACCGAAATGCCAGCTATTGCAAGCTTATTAGGCTTGAATGCTAGCTATGTGGCAATGATTGAAACAATCAGGTTTTTATTCTGTGCAGCGTTAGCAACTTGGCAAACCAAACGTTCTCAACAAGTTGTTTAGAACGCCAAGTTCACCATTATTTCGCTCCAATTTAAAAGTATAAAAAAAATGAATTTTTATAGTGAAAGACGTTTAACCACAGCCTTGTTCAGTTCAACTTCCTGCGCAATTAGCGTAGAGAGACTCTGTGACGAAGCGTAGTCCACGTTGGATCCCTGTTGCGCAACAATCGATTTAATTGCAGACGAAGTCATCAGACCAGGCAACACTTCTTGTAGTCGTGCAACGACTGCATCGGGTGTTCCAGTCGGAACAGCAAGACCTCCCCAAGGTTCAAATACAAACCCTGGCACTGCAGACTCTGATAATGTTGGGACATTGGGCAAGGATGAAAGTCGATCACGGCTGGTGACGGCAAGTACGCGCAACTTGCTCCCTTTTAGTAATCCGACCATAGAGCCCAATAGCCCAATCTGAAAATCAACTTGACCGCCAATGATTGCATTTGCGCTTTCGAGGGCGCCTTTAAAGGGTACATGCAATCCTTTGAAATTTTTGAGTCTTTCATCAAGATACTCCACTGCCATATGTGCAGGGGAACCATTGCCGCCTGACCCATAAGAAAGTTTGCCAGGATTGGCTTGCACAGCTGCAATTAATTCTTGGATGGTTTTGTACTTTGAATCTTCGCTGACAACGACTGCATAAGGAGAAGACGAGAGTTTTGCAACAGGCTTGAAATCTTTGAGTAAATCCAGTTTTGGATTCATGGCTTGGAGTGTCACTAGGCCCGAATGGATGTATGCGATTGTGTAACCGTCTGCTTTAGACTGTGCAGCTGCCATCGTGCCAATCAGTCCAGAAGCCCCCGCCTTGTTATCAACTATGACGTTTTGCTTTAGTGCGATTGCAAGTTGCTCAGCAACCACGCGCGTAAAAACATCAACACCACCGCCTGCAGGTGCAGGCACCACAATGCGAATCGTATTATTTGGCCAAGGATCTGCGCCAAACGAAATCAATGGCATTGCCAGTAAGCTTGAAACGAGTGTTCGCCGAGAAATATGATGAGTCATAGAGTCTTTCGTGAATTGATGGTGGTCTGGTAAAAGAAGCTGTAGTTATTTTTGAATCAGGCCTGCACGTTGCCAATTAACACCTGAGTCATACAGTTTGGATTCGTCAAGGGGGCTAGGTCTTGCCTTGGCTTTGCCCACCATTCTGGTCATGGCACGTGGATAGGGGGAGTAATCTAGGGTTGCGTAGTGTTGCGTTGCCCAGTTGTCCCAAATGGCCACTGTATTGGGCTGCCAATTCAATCGGACTTGGTAGTCAGGTTGTTTCACCATGTTGAACAACATGTCAAGAATGGACTTGCTGACTTCTTCATGCAAATGATGAATACCACTTGTGAAGTGACGATGCACAAAAATTTGCTTGCGACCTGTTACAGGATGACGTATCACAACAGGGTGATCTGCAGTGAAGGGCATAAAGTTGGCATCGGTTCCTACTTTGCCTGCACGCAACATGTAGTTGGACTCACGCAGTCGCCAGTAAAGATCGTGTCGCGCCTGAAGTTTGCTGAGCATTTCTTGAACTGGCTCAGACAAGTCATCATAGACTGCCGCGTTGCTGGCCCACAGGGTATCGCCGCCAACAGGTGGAATGTCTACCGCTCTCAGGAATGTATAGGCAGAAGGTAAATCGTTGTAGGTGTTGTCAGTGTGCCAAGCTTGTGTTTCGATGGGAGCATCTGGATTGAATGTGATCAATTGAATTTCGGGATGCTCTTTCGGTGATCCAAATACGGGGTGAGCACTTTCTAATTCGCCAAATGATTTTCCCAGACGTACAAATGCTTTTTGATCAAGAGGTTGATCACGCATAAAAACAACGCCAAACTCGTGGACTGCTTGCTGAATTTCTGCATAGATACTTTCATTTTCAATGCGATTCAAGTCAAAGCCCGAAAGATAAGCGCCAATGCGAACGGTGGCACGTTGTACTTTGATGTGTTGATAGGTCATGAAGTTGCCTCCTCTTTGTTATTTTTGAATTGATGGCATTGCGGCTAAGTCAACGGTGACTTTCTGCAGCTTGCCTGTAAATTGAAATGCGCCGTGATAGTGTTTGTAGGCAACTGGCGAACCCCAGTTGCACCCTATTTGAAATCCTTCTACAACAAAGCTGTACATCAACGGTGCAGTCTTAATCTCTTCGTTGATTGAGACCAATTCCCCATTGACATATAAGCGACCAGTTCCTTTTGGCAACTCTGCTGAAAAAGCACTCAACTCTTGTTTTGACTCAGGCGGCTTGGGCGCTGAGGTAGGTTCAAATTCAAATCGAATTTCACATCGGCCTGGCGGCAAAACCTCCTTTGTCGAGAGTGCGACGTACGAAATTTTCAGCCCGTTGTGTACGTAGTGAGCGTGCCCATCTTTGATAAAGAGTGACCAACCGCCCGTCATTGCGCCTTCGCACATCAGTACGCCTTCAACAGCTTGGTTTTCTGGAATCTCGACGATCGCTGTAATGACATGTTTCCGGCCAATTAAACGGGGAATGCTTCCAAACGGGACTGGCGATGTTCCAGGGTAATAAGTGTAACTTTCTCTCTGCTGCATGACCTTGGGGCGTGTTGGATCAACAGCTTTTTCTCTGCCCCGGTCGTCTAAAGGTAGCACGCCGTTTCTTCGAGCCTCTTGCCACCATAATGCAATCAGCGATTCGAGTTTCTCGGGGTGGGTTGATGCAAGATCATTTGCTTGGGTGTAGTCTGAACTGAGATCGTAAAGTTCCCATTGCTCAGTTGACCAGTCTGTGCCTGGTTGGTGCCATGCAACGGCTGTCCAGCCTTCAGACCAAATTGCACGGCTACCCAGCATTTCGTAATATTGAACTTGCCGTCCTGTGTCTGCTTTTTCGTCGTTGAAGGTCGATAGAACGCTGACCCCTGACAGTGCTTGTTGGCTAACACCATTGACGGTTTTTGGCATGTGTATGCCAGCCGCTTCCAGAATGGTTGGGTAGAGGTCTGTGACATAAAGATACTGTTTACGGATTTTTCCAGCATCTGCAATTTTTGGAGGCCATCGAACAACAAGTGGGTCTGTGTTCCCGCCGCGATGGGTGTCGCGTTTCCAACGACGAAATGGTGCGTTGCCAGCCATGCCCCAGCCAGCTGGGTAGTGAACGTCTGACTCTGGTCCACCAATCTTGTCGTAGTCGGCAAGCATTTCTTGCACACTCATCGGAACAACATTGCGGAATCTCTCGGTGTTGGTACTTCCAAGTCTGCCGCCTTCTTGGCTTGCACCGTTGTCTGACATGAAAACTACAAGTGTGTCGTCGGCAATGCCTAAGCTGTCAAGCTCATTCAGAACCAATGCGATTTGAGCATCTGTGTGTTCTACAAACCCAGCATAAGTCTCCATCATGCGAGCGAACAATTTCTTTTCGTCTGCATTGAGATCTGCCCACGCTTGTACACCGGGATTACGGGGTGGAAGTACAGCGTTGCTTGGAATGATGCCCATCGCTTTTTGACGTTCAAATGTCTCTTCTCTAACTTTGTCCCAGCCTTGATCAAATTGGCCTGAATATTTCTCTATCCATTCTTTTGAGACATGAAAAGGGCAGTGGGGTGCGCCAAAAGTGAGGTACATGAAAAATGGTTTGCCTGATCCAACTTGCTGCTGATTTCGCAGCATGCCAATGGCTTGATTTGCGAGGTCTTCACTCAGGTGGTAGCCCTCTCGTTCTGGTACGGGTAGACGATGGTTATCCCTGCTTAGCATGGGGTGCCAATGATCCGTTTCACCGGGTAGAAAACCATAAAAGTGTTGAAACCCTTGTCCCAGTGGCCAGCGATCGAAGGGGCCGCAAGAAGAAATCTCGCTTGCTGGTGCCAAGTGCCATTTGCCTACACACATCGTGTTGTAGCCGTGGTGCTTCAGAACCTCGGGTAAGAACGCCGCATTGCGTGGCAGATAAGCATTTGCGCTTGGAAAGCCTGCAGCCAATTCAGCAATAGACGCAAATCCTACTTGGTGGTGGTTTCGCCCTGAAAGCAATGCTGCACGAGTAGGAGAGCACAGTGCTGCTGTATGGAAGTTGTTGTACCGTAGGCCCTCTTTCGCCAATCGTTCTACTGCGGGCATCTGAATGGGACCCCCATATGCAGAAGATTGACCAAATCCTAAATCATCTAAAACGATGATCAATACATTGGGGGCGCCTTGCGGCGGCACTGGCCGTTGTGGCCATTCTGGTTTGCTCTCTCGCCAAGTGTCTGCAATTACGCCGCCGAAAGTACCGTCGTCTGGTGGCAATATATCTTCGCGTTGATTCTGTCTCACGTGTTCAATTCCCTTGATCTATTTGTCTTCAGTTCGAAGTGTCAGAACCACGCGGTCTAGCTTGCCGGTAAATGAATAGTCGCCGTGATAATCTTCAAAGGCAACTGCTGGCCCCCACTGCCGACCAATTTGCATACCGTCCTGCACCGCTGAGTAAACGATAGGTGCTGTTTCTATGGCTTGAGGTGCACCAACTGCTTGATCGTTGATAAAAAGTTCTAAGTTGCCAAGACCTTTGCCTGTTGGTGTGAATTCGAAACTTAATTTAAGATGCCCCATTGGCAATTTAGGCGTCGAAACTTTATGTGTGCGGATTCGCAAAAAGTTGTGCACATAATGTGCGCATCCATCTTTGATAAAAAAAGACCAACCGCCTTGGGCTCCGCCAACAGATGCCACTACGCCGTGCGTGTCGTTCGTCGTTAATTCAAGAAATGCATCAATTCGATGCGCTTGATTAATCAGTGGTGGCAGTGCTGTAAGGGGAACTGGCGATGTATTTGGCCAATAGGTGTAATGTTGCTGCTTCTGTGCTGTCTTGGGACGGTTGGGGTCAAACGCTCTCAGATACAACCTGTCGTCTAAGGGAAGCACATTGTGTTTCTTGGCTTGAATCCACCATTCGTCTATCAATTCACGAAGTTTTTCTGGGTGCTTGGTAGCAAGATCATGACACTGTGAGAAGTCTTCATCTTGATGGTACAGCTCCCAAACATCTTTTTCCCAATCGCTGCCAGGTTCATGCCAAGCTACAGCAGTCCAACCTTCTCGCCATAGAGCTCTGCAACCTAACATCTCATAGTACTGAACCCGTTTTTTGGTGGGCTCGCTTGGTTGATTGAAGGTGTAAAAAAAACTTTCGCCTTCAAGTGGTTTTTGCAGGACGCCATTGACTGATGCTGGTGCAGACAAACCTGCAATGTCTAGCAAAGTTGGATACAAGTCAGTGATGTGGTGGTATTGAGTACGAATTTCGCCCGAAGTTTGAATTCCGTTGGGCCAATGGGCAATCAGTGGATCTGTGTTACCCCCTCTGTGCGTATCGCGTTTCCAGCGCTTAAAGGGCGTATTGCCTGCCATACCCCAACCTGCTGGATAGTGGGGATCAGTGTCGGGGTCACCAATCTTGTCATAGTCGGCCAGCATTTCTTGAACATTCATTGGCATTAAGTTGCGAAATCGTTCAGTGTTGGTCGTGCCGTGTGCTTGGCCTTCTTGGCTTGCACCGTTATCGGATAAAACTAAAATTAAGGTGTTGTCCATTTGACTCAGCTGTTCAATGGCAGAGACAACGCGTCCTATTTGTGCGTCGCAGTGATCCATGAACCCACAAAAAGCTTCTTGTAGCCTTTCATAAAGCCGTTTGGCATCTGCATCGAGATCATTCCAAGCCGCAATAGCTGGATTGCGAGGCGGCAAGTGCGTCCCTGGTGGCACGATACCCAGTTCAATTTGCCGAGCCAAAGTCAATTCTCGTTGGGCATCCCATCCGTGTTCGAATTGACCTTTGTATTTCTCAATCCATTTTTTTTCGACTTGAAAGGGTGCATGCGGTGCGCCGAAAGGCAAGTACATGAAAAATGGCCGTCCGGTGGCAACTTGTTGTTGTTCGCGAATCATTTGAATAGCTTGATTTGCTAAATCTTCGCTCAGGTGGTAACCCTCTTTTTCAGGTACTTGAATTCGATGGTTATCGCAAGTCAATATGGGATGCCAATGGTCTGTCTCGCCTGGCATGAATCCATAGAAGCGTTCAAATCCTTGACCTAAAGGCCAACGATCAAATGGACCAGCAGGTGTGCTCTGGGTTGTAGGGGTGAGATGCCACTTTCCAACGCACATGGTTGCATAGCCATTTTGTTTGAGTACTTCGGCAATGGTTGCAGCACTTTTGGGTAGATAGGCATTGGAGCCTGGATAGCCAGTTGCAATTTCTGTAATGGTTGCAAATCCAACGCTGTGATGGTTTCGGCCAGTTAAAAGTGCCGCTCTAGAGGGTGAGCAAAGACTCGTGGTGTGGAAGTTGTTGTAACGAAGTCCGCCCTGCGCTAACTTGGCAATATTTGGCGCTTGTACAGGGCCACCATAACAAGAGAGTTGTCCAAACCCTAGATCATCTAACAACACAACAACGATGTTAGGCGCATCTATACCAGGCTGTTTGAGTTTTGGCCAAGCTGGCGATGAGTCTTTGTATGTGGTGCCAATGACCCCAGAAAATTCTTGCTCATCCGGTGGCAGGATGTCTTCGGTGGAGGATTTCATTGGCGTGTCGGTTACTTTTGATAGAAAGGTTGATTAATTAGTTTTCAGTGTCGTGAAGTGCACTTCCAAGGTCTGTCAGACATTTGACAATTAATATTGAACCCTATTTAGGGTTAACGCGCCTTCGCAAACGGTCGATAGTCTGGTGACGGAATCGTCGAAATGCCTTGTTTTAGAGCTGATTCGTGTTGAGCCTTCAGCGCATTGAGATATGCAGGCCTTTGTTGAAGACGTTTCCAATACTCACCGACGCATGTCGTAAAGCGTTCACTTAAGCCAAGGTGTGTGGCCAGTAGCAGTGCATAGCCCACGGAAATATCTGCAGCTGTAAATCGGTCTGCACACAAAAATTCATTTTCCTGAAAAATTGGCTCTAATGATTTGAGACGAGCCAAAAACCATTTTGTATAGTCTTCTGCAATGATTGGTATTTGTCGTTCCACCGATTCAAAATGCGCATATCTCAAAATCAAAGTTTGAGGAAAGGTTAGAGTTGCCTCCCCAAAATGAAGATAGTTGAGGTAATTGCCGAATTCTGATTCGGTACTCGAAACGTGCAGAGAAGTCGGGCCGTGTCGAACGCACAGATACTCACACATTGCTGCCGACTCTGTCATGCGTGTATTGCCGTCTATCAAAAGGGGCACGGTACCCAGGGGATTGATCTCAAGAAAATCACGCTGAAATGCTCTAGGTGGAAATGGAAGCATTTTCAATTCATATGGAATTGCCAATTCTTCTAAAAGCCATAAGGGGCGAAAGGATCGCGCACTGATGCAGTGGAATAAAGTAAGCAATGGTTTACCCGTATTATTTTTGAATCAGTTCATGCTGATTCAGGGTTTGTACCGTGTTTCTTTTTTGCTGAATGTAAAAAACCTTACAAATTTTCAAGATGTAGTGTGACACGATGATTTCTGAATTTGATTGAATTAACAAAGTTAATAAATTAGGAGACAAGTAAATGAGTTCGAAATTAGCTAAGGGAATGTTGGTTGTTGGCATTTCTGCAGTGTCTTGTATCGCCAGTGCGCAACAGGCACCAAGTTTAGAAATTTATGGTCTGGTGGGCGCAAGCTACACCAAAAAGAACAATCAAGGTTCGACCAATGCATCTTTGACTGAGCTGAGCACAAACTCTATGAGTGTCTCATTTTTGGGATTTAGAGGCCGTGAAGATTTAGGCGGTGGATTGAATGCGGTTTTCCGCTTGGAGTCAACTCTAGCGCCAGACAACGGCACAATTGGCAAGCCGGTTGCATACTTTGACCGTCAATCCTTTGTAGGTTTAACCAGTAGCTCTTGGGGCGCAGTCACTTTAGGTCGTCAATTTCATGCATCGACAGATCGTGCAATTCGCACGATGGATGTCTACAACTTGGCACCAGCCAACGCGCATGTTGTTCCCGTGGCACTCTACGGTGTTAATAGGTTTGCGAGCAACGACAATCGTGTGAATAACTCCATCAAGTACCGAATGGACAGTCCAACAGGCTTACAAGGTGGTGTGAGCTACGGATTGGGTGAAGTTTCTGGAAGCACAACAAAAGGCGCAAGCAGTTCATACGACTTGGCTTATGTGGGTCCCAACTATCAAGTTGGCATAGGACAAATTGATTTCAATGGCCTAAACACCTTGGGTACAACAAATGTTTTACCTAAGCATTCTGTGACCTCTATGGGTGGATCGATGAGCTTTGGTGACTTGACACCTTATCTCTCGCGCTACGATTCCACGCTGGACAGTGCAACTACTGCAGGTCTTAAAGCGCAAGTGAATAAAATTGTGACGCTTGGCTTAGCTTGGAGGGCAAGTCCTGCTGTCTTAATTCGTGGTGCCTACACGACGGACAAAGGCACTGATTTGAACAACGTGACAGGACGCAACGGCCAAAAAAATACGAGTGTTGTTTCTGCGGAGTACGCTCTCTCCAAACGAACATCAGTCAATGCAATTCTTTCGCGTAATACTTTGAGCGGTGGCTATTTGCTTGAACCACTTTACACAGCTGCCTTGGGTCGCAATCCTTCTGCAACCTCAGTGCAGTTCTATGGCCTTGGTGTTAATCACCAATTCTAAGAACTCTTTTGACGAGTTTAAAACCCAGCTTTGGCTGGGTTTTTTTATGCTTGGTCTGCATAGGGAATACGCTAGCTCTCTTTCATCTGTCGTGACTTTGACAGATTTAATCAATACCAAGCTTGAGACTCCACTTACCACTTGAAAGAGGTTGACTGATGAATATTGAAGAATTTTCTATCCCTGCGAGCGCATGCATGGAAGCACTAATTAGAAATGAAATTGACCACGTGGTCACGGTACCTGATTGGGTGCAGTTGTCACTTCATGATGCACTGATGAAAAACACACATGGCATTAAAAACATCAATTGCTGCAGTGAGAATCAAACATTAACGGTCGCCGCTGGGCTCACCATTGGCGGTAAGCGCCCATTGGTGATGATGCAAAACCAAGGACTCTACAACTGCATCAACACGCTTCGTGCAGTTTGTTTAGACGCTCATATACCCGTTGTGCTAATGGTGGGGCAATTTGGTCGCGAATACGAGAACATGAGTGAAGAACCGCAAAAATCAGGTCGTTCGATGGTTTACATAATGGAGCCTGTATTGGATGCGTTAGGTATTGCACACATGAGATTGGACAAAACATCTGATCTTCAAAAAATTGACGAGGCCTACGCACTGGCACAAGCAAATTGCAGCGCCGTTGTTTTGTTGGTTTCTGGCCCAATGGCGTGGAGATAAAAAATGATGAACATGATTCAAGCTTGCGGTGTCGTTGCAAAAAACCGCGCAGAAGATTCAATATTGGTCGCCACTATGGGCGCCATGTTTATATTTGATTTCATAGAAGGCGAAAGTGGGCAAGCCAAGTATGTTCCAATGTTGGGCGGAAAAGTTGGCCTTATCGCTGGCGTGATCGCTGGAAAAGTTGCTGGCAAATTGAGTAAGTCTAATGAGACTGGCGCCGAAGGACAGCGGGTAATTTCTCCCAGAATCAATTCTGTTCCCTTAATGGGTGGCGCTGGTGGTTTGGGCTTAGGCCTGGCACTTGCTCAACCTACTCAAAAAGTGGTGGTGGTGGATGGGGATGCCAGTTTGCTGATGGAGTTGAGTGGTCTCGTCACGGTTGCACGCCAAGCGCCTGCAAATTTTTTACACATCGTGATTCGTAACGGCACTCAATTTACGGGTCTTGCCAATATGGTGTCGCCTGATCCTGAATTTAATTTTGCAGATGCAGCCAGAAACGCTGGATACGCGCATACAGAAACAATTGCTGACGCGCAGGAGTGGATGGTTCGTTATCCCGAGTTGTTAAAAATGAAAGGCCCAGTATTTGTGCAATTGTTGGTCGATCCAGTTCCGTCACAAACGAAGCCTGAATTTAAGCAACAAGAATTACCTGTCAATCAATTTGACCGAATGGGCAAGGAAGCTGTTGCGTTGCAATCGTGGCTGCAAAATTCAAAGTTGATTTGATGATGCTGAACATTACAAAAGATACTTACGATTTTATCGTTGTTGGTTCTGGTTCTGCGGGTGCAGCAGTTGCAGCTAGGCTTTCTGAGTCACGACGTTATCAAGTTTTATTGCTAGAGGCAGGTCCTGCAGACACTGATATTTGGACACGATTGCCTATTGGTGTTGGTAAGGTACTTGAACAAGCCAAGGTCACGCGCAGCTATTTCACCGAACCCGAGAAGCAACTCAACAACCGCAAAATATATTGGCCACGTGGTTGGGTGGTAGGTGGTTCATCAACAGTAAACGGAATGATCTGGGTTCATGGTACGCCTCGCGAATACGATAAGTGGGCTGAAGATGGCTGTCCAGGTTGGGCTTATTCAGATTTGTTGCCGTGGTTTAAAAAAATCGAATCATTTGCCGGTGGAACAGATGAAACTCGCGGTAGATCGGGTCCTATTTCGGTAACTGAATTTCAACCCGTGGACGGTTTAGCCGATGCATTTCTCGACTCGAGTCAAATGGCCGGTATTGCACCTAGGGTTAAAGATTACAACGAAAAAGGATTTGGCGGAAGTTATCTTCAGTTCAATACCTGGAATGGCGTTCGTTGCAATACGCGGATGGCCTATTTAGACCCTGCAATGGATCGACCAAATTTAACGCTTGTGACCAACGCAATGGTTGAGCGAATCATGCTCAAGGGGCAACGCGCTGTTGGTATCAAGGCAACGGTCAACGGAAAGTCTTGTGAGTTTCATGCAAGAAATGAAATTGTCTTGTGTGCCGGAGCTTACAACACGCCTCAATTGTTAGAGCTATCAGGTATTGGGCAAAGGTCAGTTCTGGAAGCAAACAACATTCCCGTATTGCATGAACTGGCAATGGTCGGCGAAAACCTCAGTGAGCATGTGTACAGCCCCTTGGTCTATGAAGTTGAACCCAACTTAAGTTGGAATCCAAAGTTGAACAGTCCTCTTGGTGTTGCAAAGATCGGATTGCGGTGGCTTTTGCATCGAGACGGTCCTGCCACTACAGGCACTATTACTGCGCAAACTTTTGCACCTGCCGTGAGTGGCGGTGAAAACGCAGAATTGAAATTGCAGATTCAGCAAGTAAGTACAGCCAACAACCGTGGAAAAGGAAAAATGACAATTGATGCATTCGATGGCGTCACGTTGGCATCGTTCCAAATTTGTCCATATTCACGCGGTTCAAGCCACATTACTAGCAAAGAGCCCGAAGCTGATCCGAAAATGATAGCCAATCATTTCACAGATGATCGAGATCTTGCGGCTTGTCTTCATGCATTGAAGTTGTCTATCAAAATTGCAGAAACAGGCCCTATGGCCAAGATTGTTAAACATCGAGTTCGACCAGAAGCCAGATTGAACACAGATGGTGACTTGATTGACTACATGCGCGCAACAGGCGCGACGGCATACCATCCTGTCGGAACTTGCCGCATTGGCACTGATGCTCACCAATCGGTGGTCGATCCCGAATTGAAAGTGCATGGCATTCAAGGGCTTCGCATTGCCGATGGCTCAGTGATGCCCACAATTGCTGCAACCAACACCAATGCAATTTGCACCGTGATTGGCGAAAGAGCAGCCAGCTTCATATTGAATCAAATTTAACAGGTCAACGATCATGAAAAAAAATCTGACACGTCGAAATTTCGTGGCCACAGTTGCCGTGCCTTCGATGGTTTTAAGTGCTGTACCAAGCCTAGCTTTTGCGCAGCAAGATTCATATCCGTCAAAGCCGATTAAGTTGATTGTGCCGTTGCCTGCAGGTGGTGCTGCAGATGCTTCAGTCAGAATCTTTGCTGAACAATTTGCGTCTGTGGCTAAGCAACCCATTTTGATTGACAACAAGCCTGGTGGAATTTTCCAAATTGCAATGCAAGCAATTGCCCAGTCACCAGCAGACGGCTACTCATTGATTCACCTCAATACAGGTATGGTCAGTGCACAAGTTGTTAATGGTAAATTTGACTTAATCAAACAACTTGTGCCCATCTCTTTCATGGGGACGACAGATGGCATCTTGGCCGCAAATCCAAATGCGCCTTTTAAAACAACCAGGGAATTGGTGGAGTGGGCAAAAACCAATCCTGGAAAACTCAACTACGGTTCAGCAGGTCCAGGTTCAATTGAACACCTTGCGACAGCATACTTTTTGAAAAAATATGGATTGAGCGGAACGCACATCCCATTTAAAGGTGGCCCCGATGCAATGACTGCTTTGGCGCAGGGTGAAATTCACATTTTCGCAACCGCTGTTCCTTTGGTATTTCAATTTATGCAAAAGGGGTTGGTAAGACCGCTCGGATTGCTGGTTGAAAAACGGACTAGCCTGTTGCCAGACCTGCCCACCATGAAGGAACAGGGCATTGAGTTTCCAATGCTTCAATTCTGGGGGGGGCTTGCAGCACCACCGAATACGCCAAAGGCTGTGATTGAGATGCTCCAAAATTTTACGGCTCAGAGTCTGAAAGTTCCTGCTCTTCAAACGCGCTTTGCCAGTTTAGGCATGGTTCCGGCCTACTCAGGCACTGAGCAATTTACCAAAGTAATTTCGGACGATATCAATTGGATGACTGCAGCGTCGCAGGGTTTAAATTTAGGTCAAGGCTAAGCATGTTAGACCTCTTGATTAAAAATGGAACCGTCATCGATGGCACAAATGCTGATCCATTTAAAGCTGATGTTGCTATTCAAAACGGTCTGATCGTTGAGGTGGGGGAAATAGATCGTCCCGCTAAGCGTATTGTTGATGCAGCAGGCATGCATGTGATGCCTGGTTTTGTGGACATTCATACGCACTACGATGGACAGGCTTCATGGGATGAAAGCTTTACCCCTAGCATTTATCACGGCGTGACGACAGTTGTGATGGGCAATTGTGGTGTTGGTTTTGCGCCAGTCAGGCCAGGTGCGCAGGCACAATTAATTGATCTGATGGAGGGGGTCGAAGAAATTCCAGAAACTGTTCTGTCAGACGGCATACGTTGGGACTGGGAGACATTTACAGAGTACTGTGAGTCATTGGACAAAATGCCTCACAGTTTAGATTTCATGACCCTGGTGCCGCATGATTGTTTGCGTCTCTATGTCATGGGTGAGCGTGCTGGAAAAGGTGAGCCCGCAAACGATCAAGATCTTGCGGAAATGTGTTCTCTCCTCAAGAAAGCTTTGGCGGATGGCGCGGCTGGGTTTGCAATGGGCAGCACAGAAACCCATCGCACAAGTCAAGGGAAAATGACGCCTTCCTTCGAAGTTTCAGCAAAAGAGCTGAATACGCTGGCGGCAACGCTCAAGGAAATGCCATACAGAGTGCTCCAAACTATTTCTGACTTTGCCAGCCCTAGAGGTGCGCCAGAAGAGGAGAAAGCAAGATTCGATCGAGAGTACGCAAAGATTGAGGCGATTGCGGAAGCTGCCAACCGACCACTGTCTGTGACCTGGATGGACCGCGTCATTGCCCCACAACAAAGGCAATGGCTAGGCGATGCTTCTCTTGCAAGTGCTGCAAAAGGCATTGATGTCAAGCTGCAATGTGCACCTCGTGGTATTGGTGTGTTGAACGGCTTGGACACCACCATGAATTTGCTTTTGGCATTTCCTAGTTATCAAGCAATTGCACATTTGCCTGCAAGCGAGCTGGCATTTAAATTACGCGATCCTGTTCTACGTGCCAAAATTTTGGCTGAATCTCCAGTCAAACTTGCTACTGAAAATTCTTCAGTGCCACCATTGGCAGACTTTGTGGTGCAGAATTTTGAAAAAATTGCTTTTGGTTTATTTCCATATCGTGAAGTCAACGGCAGTGTTGACTATGAGCCAGATCCTCAACTTTCAATGGGTGTTCAAGCAAAAATTCTAGGCGTGTCCGCCAAAGAAGTGATGTATGACTATTTGGCAGAAGGCGACGGCACAAACCTAATTTACTTTCCAATTCACAACTATCTCAAAGGTGATTTGGAAGTGGTGAGAGAAATGCTCCTCCATCCGAATGCACTGTATTCACTGGGTGATGGTGGTGCGCACGTTGGAACGATTTGTGATGCAAGTTCTCCGACCACCATGCTTGCGCATTGGGGGCTTCAAAGAACACGCGGTCCCAAAATTCCAATTCCATTGTTGGTGAACATGCTTACACAACGAAATGCGAAGCACATGGGTCTGAACGATCGAGGCGTCATTGCGGTTGGAAAAAAGGCTGATATCAATGTGATTAATTTTGAAACACTGGCCTTGCCTATGCCCAAAATTGTCAGAGACTTGCCATCAGGTGCTAGGCGGGTCATTCAGAAATCCAGAGGCTATGTCATGACCCTGGTGTCTGGCGAACCCGTGATTGAAATGGGTGAGATTACACACGCAAGACCGGGACGATGGGTGAGATCAAAATGACGAATTCGATTCCAAAGCAATTGAGAAATGGCAATCCAGCAGATTTATTCAAGGGAAAAATTGGTAAAACATTGGCGGAATCTTCTCCGTGGTGGGCCGATCCTGTAAAGCCTCCAGAGGGGGCACCCAATGTCATCATCGTTTACTTGGATGATTTGGGATTTTCAGATTTAGGTTGTTATGGAAGTGAAATAAGCACCCCCAACATTGACCGACTTGCCGCCGGTGGTTTGCGTTTTGTCAACTACACCACGGTTCCTATGTGCTCACCTGCAAGGGCTGCCTTGCTAACTGGTAAGAATCCACATGCAGTAGGTTGTGGATGGATTGCACATGCAAACCCGGGTTATCCTGGCTACAAAGGCGAAATTGCTGCTGATGCGCCAACCTTGGCCGAAACTTTGAAAGCTAATGGTTATTCAACCATGATGGTGGGTAAATGGCACAACACATGGAGCCACGATGTCCATGAGTCTGCAGATAGAAGTAGCTGGCCATTGCAAAGAGGCTTTGAACGTTTTTATGGTTTTATGGATGCAGAGACCAACTACTTTTGCCCTGATCGAATCTACGAAGGCAATCAACTCAAAGAGATAGACAGCTATTCACCAGATTACTTTGCGACGGATGACTGGACGGAAAGAGCGCTTTCATGGCTTAAGTCCCATCAAAGTTCAGAGCCACACAAGCCCTTCTTTTTGTACATGGCTTTCAATGCGCCGCACATGCCCATACAAGCGAAGCCTCAAGACCTTGAAAAATACAAGGGGAAGTTTGATGCAGGGTGGGATGAGTTTAGAAAATTCCGTGCAGCCAAGCAAACAGAGCTGGGTTTGTTTGACCGACCCCATCCCTTATCACCGATGCCGCAAGGTGTTCCAGCATGGGATGATCTCTCTAGTGAAAATAAAGTACTCTTTGTGAGGTACATGGAGTTGTATGCCGCACTTGTCGATAACATCGATCAGAACGTGGGTAGACTTGTTTCACATCTGGAAGCTTCCAGTGATTTAGCCAATACCATTGTCATTTTGAGTTCTGACAACGGTGCATCGGCTGTGGGCGGACTGGAGGGAACGCCAAACTTTATGGAGATGAGGACTGGGCAGAAGATAGATCCAGTCACCACAAGAGATCTGCTTCAGAAAGATTTGATTGGCACGGCCATGACGCAACCTGCTTATCCGACAGGCTGGGCGCAAGTGTCTAACACACCCTTTTATTATTTCAAAAGAACACCTGCAAATGGTGGCATTCGCGTTCCATTTGTCATGCATTGGCCTGCAGGTTTGGCAGACAAAGGGGCAATTCGCCACCAGTGGATACATGTGACTGATGTGGCCCCAACTTTGTTAGACGTGATTGGCATCAAGCCACTTGATCATGTGAGTGACATGCAGGCACGTACCCCAGATGGCGTCAGTTTCAAGAGTCTTTTGACGAATCCGACCAGTGCTTCTTTAAGAACCAGTCAACACTACGAACTTGAAATTAATCGTGCCTACATACAAGGTGATTGGAAAATATTGTCATTGCAACCACGTGGCGGGCAAGTGATGAGCTTAGATAACTGGTTGCTTTTTAATTTGAAAGATGACCCCACTGAGTGTCAAGACTTGTCAGCCCAATTCCCCGAAAAAGTGAAGGCGCTGGCAGAAGCATTTGATCAGGAAGCTTGGCGTAACAGTGTCTACCCATTAGACAACAGGGCACTTGAGCGAGCAATCACACTGCCGCCTTTTCTCGCAGAAACGGTCAACACCGAGCGGCACTTTTATGCTGGAACGCAAACAGTCAGTCGTGTGATCGTTGGCCCACTCATTGCTGATCGAAACTTTCAGATTAAGGCATCCTTTGACTGGCAGGTTGGGCAAGAGGGTGTGATTTATGCCTTGGGTGAAGCTTTTGCCGGCTTGGTTTTGTTTGTTCGTAACGGCAAAGCAAATTTTGTTTTTCACAAGTGGATGGCGCCAATAGATCTTCCGCCTATCAACCTGAAGCCTGGATTACAGAGTTTGCGCTTTGAGTACGAAGCCTTAGGTAAACGACAAGGTCGAGGGCGCCTAGTTGCTTCAGAAATTTCCCAAGATCTTTCTGATGAGTGGACTGATATGTCGCCAACGATGCTTGGCCTTCACTATGAAGGCTTGGATGTTGGGATTGATCGACGACAGCGTACGTCTGACCACTATGCAGACAAGGGTTCATTCAAATATGCAGGTGATATTTTCAAAGTAACTTTGACGCCTGGGCCTCAAGCACCCAATTCAATGATGAACAGAAGTGAAGCTGAAGCTCAACTGAATATCTCGACAAGCGTTCTTGGGGTTAATTAAAACCATATCAAAAATGACACACCAGCAAGCCACTTCTCATCAGAGCCAACCGAAGACTTCGAGTTCACAATTTCCAGGCCAAATTGGCAAAACCTTAGGAAATTCTTTTCCACATTGGGATGAGCCTGTTAAGGCTCCGCCGAATGCGCCGAATGTCATCGTCATTTTGTTAGATGATTTGGGGTATTCAGATTTTGGGTGTTTTGGTAGTGAAATTAACACTCCCAATATCGATGCGCTAGCGTCAGATGGTTTGAAATATACGAGCTACACCACAGTGCCCATGTGCACGCCTGCCCGTGCAGCCATGTTGACAGGTAAAAATCCGCACTCTGTCGGATGTGGTTGGCTGACCCATAACAATCCAGGTTTTCCAGGCTACAAGGGCGGTGAAATGTCAGCAGACGCGCCAACTTTGGCTGAATTGCTGCGGATGCAAGGCTATTCCACCATGGCTGTAGGTAAGTGGCACAACACCTACGATCGAAATGCCCATGCAGGTGGTGACCGGAGTTCATGGCCATTGCAGCGTGGTTTTGATCGGTTTTATGGATTTCTCGCTGCAGAGACCAGTTATTTTCAGCCCGAACGAATGATGGAAGGCAACCAACTCGCTCAGGTTGATTCGTATCCGGCGGATTACTTTGCAACAGATGACTACACTGAACGCCTGATTGGATGGCTCAAGGAGCACCACGCATGTGCACCAGAAAAGCCGTTCTTTTCTTGGTTGGCTTTTCAAGCGCCCCATACGCCATTACAAGCCAAACCGATTGATTTGGCCAAGTACAAAGATGCTTATCAAGTTGGTTGGGATGAATTGCGAAAAACGCGCTTTGGTCGTCAACGCGCTTTGAACATCATTGAACACAATGCAGCTGAAGCACCGCGCAATCCAGGGGTGCCAGAGTGGGCTGGTCTGACTGTTGATCAGCAAGCCCTGTTTGCGCGTTATATGGCTTGCTTCGCAGCCTTGGTCGATAACGTGGACCAAAATGTAGGCAAACTGGTGGCGTTTCTAAAACAGTCTGGTCAGTATGACAACACCCTCATCTTCATCACTTCCGACAATGGTGCCAATTCAATTGGGGGTCCTGAGGGCGTTGCAAATTTGAATGACCGCCGTCAAGGTTTGGCGGAAGATCCAGCGCTGGTGATGCAGATGCTCAAAGACGATCAAATTGGCTCCGAGATCAGCTATGCAGCGTACCCAACAGGCTGGACGCAAGTTTCGAATACGCCGTATCGATTTTATAAAAGAACACCCATGGCAGGTGGCATTCGCGTGCCCTTGATTGCCCATTGGCCCAAGGGAATTCAGGCTAAGGGTGAAATGCGAAGGCAATGGGTTCACGTGACAGATATCACGCCCACCATTCTTGAATTGGCAGGCATTTCGTACCCAGAAAATTTCAATGGATTTCGCACCCGTGGCATGGATGGATTCAGTTTTGCAGCAAGCCTTAATCAGGCTGATGCACCAACGCAAAGAAATCACCAACACTATGAATTAGAAGGCAATCGAGGCTACATCAAAGACGGCTGGAAAATCGTATCGTTGCAACCGCCTGGAACACAAATTGATTTGAATCGCTGGATGTTGTTTGACTTGAACAACGATCCAACTGAAATTACTGATCTGGCATCGCAAAAACCAGAAAAAGTAGCCTCCCTCATTGAAGCCTTTGAAGAGGACGCCAAGGCGAACTTTGTTTATCCGCTGGACAATCGCGATTCCGGGCGCGCCATTACGTTGCCACCCCATGAGTTGGCCACAGTTCAAACACCTCGTAACTTCTATCCAGGTGGGCAGTCGATCGCCAGTGTGGTCGTGTCTCCGTTGATCGCTGATCGTCACTTTGACTTGTCTGTCGAGTTTGATTACGAGTACGGCAGCCAAGGTGTTTTGTACGCTTTAGGCGATCGATTTACAGGCATTCTGGCATTTGTTGAGAACGCTCAATTGCACTTTGTTTGGCAGCGCTGGATGCGACCCATTGAGTTATCGCCTATTCCTTTGTCTACAGGGCATCACACGTTTGTGATGAATTACAGGGCGTTAGAAAAGCGGCAGGGCGAAGCTGACTTCACTTTGAACGGTCAAGTTGTGATGACCCATGTGTCCTTGTCGCCTACGCCAGTCCGCTTGCCATCAGGCGGTTTGGATGTTGGCATTAATAGACGGCAGGTCATTAGTTCACGCATTGAAGGCCGAAATTGTTTCAAATATACAAATCGCATTCAAATTGTCAGAATTGTGCCCGGTGAACAAGCGGTTGGCTCGCCAATGATCATGGATGAAGCCATGGTGCAAGCACGCATGCGAGCCCTTCATGAAAGTAAAAAAGACTAGTGCATTAGGGTTTACCGCCGCATTGCCTTTTTTAAAGGAACTGGCATATTCTTTTTATTCTCTACCATGAAAAATAAGCCATGAATCCAATCGCATTTGCGGTCCCCGTCTTCTTCTTGCTCATTTTGTTGGAGCTTTGGATGGCGCATTCAAGAGGGGTGTCTGTTTACAGCTTGAAAGACAGTCTGACCTCCATCAATGTGGGCATCATTAGTGAGTTCTCTAAGGCGATGGGTGGTTTGATCAGCGTGATCATGTACACCTTGATCACCGATCGGTTCGGTGCATTTGTTTGGGATGTTAGCCATCCAATGACCTGGATTAGCGCATTGTTGATTTATGACTTTTGCTATTACTGGGTCCATCGCACAGGGCATGAAATTAACATTCTGTGGGCTTCTCATGTGGTGCACCACAGCAGTGAAGAATTCAATTTATCCACAGCATTAAGACAATCATCTACTGGGTTTTTATTTCGTTGGATTTTTTACATCCCTTTGGCTTTGCTTGGTTACCCCGTTAAAGTTTTTATAGTGGTGGGTTTGATCGATTTTGTTTATCAGTATTGGGTCCACACGCAACTGGTTGGTAAATTGGGCTGGCTTGAATATGTTGTAGTGACACCTTCTAATCACCGGGTGCATCATGGTCAAAATGATTACTGCATTGATAAAAACTATGGTGGTGTCTTTTCATTCTGGGACCGAATGTTTGGCACCTATGCCGATGAGCGAGATGACGAAAAGCCGGTTTACGGTATTCGCAAGCCTTTAGAAAGTTGGAATCCTTTGTGGGCCAACTTACATCATTTTGTTCAAATTTGGCAGCAATTTAAATCTGCACAAAATTGGCGCCATCGTTTGATGTATCTTTTTGCAAAACCCTCTTGGACTCCTGAAAAGGAAGATGCCACCGAGGTTTTTGTGTCAAACCGATTCAACCGTTTTGATACACCCGCTTCTTCAGGCTTATTGCATTTTGCCTTCGTCGGTACATTACTGGGTGCTGTACTTTTGATGGTTTATTTCTACTTGCAGCCTCGCCTCGCACCGTCAATAGGGGTTGGCTATTGCGTAGTCATGGTGTTGGCCATCGCTGGCATAGGTTGGCGAATGACGCACGAACGCTAGTCTCAAAGTGTCCTAGAAGAGAAGGACTTGGGCCATGCTAAATAGCCTTGCCATTACCGATGCTGCACTTTGCTTGGTTTCGATTTGGTTAGCATCGCAAAGTACTTTGAGCGTGGGCTATCGCATGGCTTTTACATTGTTAGCATTACCTGCGCTGTTGGGGTTTCTAAGATTCTCTGGCATTTATCCGCTAGAAACCTGGCACCCCTTATTCACACTTTTAAGTGCTAGCGCAGCACTTCCTTTGTTGGCCATTTGTGTGGTGTTACCTAATTCTGTGGTGGCTTCTAGAAAACAATTTGCCATGATTTTTTTGGGCATCGCCATGTTGCTTGGCTTGCTCATTTCCGGCTTGGGAAAAATTCGAATTTACGACCAAGCGCTAGGACTTCTGAGCATGCTCGTCATGTTGGTTGTGCTTGTGAAACAAAGTGATTTGAAACGTTCATTAGGGGCTGTTTTGATGTTGACAGGCTCCGTGTTGTTTGTTTTGAAAGTAGGCATTCCGCAGTTGGTATTGCCTGGTGATTGGCTCCACATTGGTATGGCACTCGGACTGATTTTGATAGCCCCAAAGACCAAACTAGCTGAACTGGATGAACCGAACAGTAGCCCGGCTTATTGATCTAAAAGATAGACTTTTTTGAAACGTACGATTAAATTTGTTGAAGTTTGATTTCAACGAAAAAGGAGTTAATTTGAGCGAGACATATACCCCCAACCCGGCAGGTGGGCCCAGCGCATCAGCACTGTTGACTGCTTTGCATGCATCGGGCGTTACACACTGCGTCACCGTGCCTGATTTTGTGCAATTTGCCCTTCATCATCAAATCATGAGTGAAGAAGGTGGGTTGCTCAATGTATTGGCGTGCACTGAAGATCAGGCACTGACCACGGCTACCGGACTTTACATTGGAGGGGGTAAGCCCATCGTCATGGTGCAAAACCAAGGCCTGTTCAAATGTATAAACACCTTACGCGCAACCTGTTTGGATGCTGCTGTTCCCATGGTCTTTCTGGTAGGGCAGTTCGGTCGCGAGGCTGAAAACTTTGGTCATCCAGCTCGTCAGTCGCGTCGAAGTATGGTTCGCATTATCGAGCCACTACTTGAATCATTGAACGTACGTTTTTGGAATATCGATGAAAACACAGATATCCACCATGTTGCAGCAGCATTTGAGCACGCCTCTATTGCTAAGACGGCTGCCGTACTTTTAATCGGCCGTCATGTGACTTGGAATTGAGGAAATTGCCATGAATGTTAAAGAAGCCTGCGCTGCTATTGCAGCAGCCCGTCAAAGCCTGCATCCAAATGCGCCCTTGGTATCTACTATGTCGGCAATGCACGCATTCGATGACCTTGGAATTTCAAATCAACGCCTCGATTCAGTGCCACTGATGGGTGGCGCTAGCGGACTTGGTCTCGGTATTTCCCTTATGAGGCCAGACTTGCCAGTTATCGTAGTCGATGGTGACGCAAGTCTGCTGATGGAACTGGGCAGCTTGGTGACGGTTGCCAATGCGAAACCAAAGCGGTTTTTACATATCCTGATGCACAACAACACACAGTTCACCAGTATTGTGAACTTACCTACAGCTGCCGCAGAGCCCGACTGTAATTTTGCAGGGATGGCAAAAAGTGCTGGATATCAGCATGTTCGAGAAATCAATGAGTTGGATGAGTTGAAACGCACCCTCCCTGAATTACTCCAACTGCAAGGTGCCTGTTTTGTTGATTTAAGGGTTAGCTCTGAACCTTCACGTGTTGGTGTACATCAAGCACAACCACTTCTGCCAGATCTACAGTTTTCACGCATGCGTTCGGGTGTCGCCAGTTTGAGAGCAGCCCTTTCATCCTGAAATTAAACTCAGATTTCATTAGTTGTTGGTTAACAGTTCCATGAATTTTTGAGAGTCTTAAACGTTGCTTCCACATTTGCTTCCACACCTATGTAGATCGCCGGTAACCTATTGATTTGTAATGGTTTTTATTTCTTAAAGCTGCTCATAATCTGTTGCTCAAATTGGAGTCGCATATAGTTAATCACCCCTATGCACCCTCATATCAATTCCACTGCTGCTTTCAACTGACTTGGGCTGCTGTACAAGTAAGCAGCGGTAGTGCTGATGCTGCGGTGACCAGCAAGTGTTTTCAAAATGTGTATCGCGGTGCCTTTATTAGCAAGGTTTGTTAAAAATGTTCTACGCCCGCTGTGGCTGCTAGCACCGTCAAGTCCAGCAGCTTCATAAAGCAGGGCGAATGTTTGTGCCAAGCTGTTTGCGTTGAAGCCTGCCCGGATACTCTTTTGGCTAGCAAAGAATGGGTAGCTTCGGTCCACGCACTTGGCTTGCTGTGCGTAGGCCTGCAATTCAGCTTTTAACTTGGCGCTGACAAACACAGTACGAGCATGACGACCTTTGGTCATGTCAGGCAGTAAGCGGATCTCATCTTTAATTTCGCCATCTGTGGTTGTGACATCGCTCCAGCGTAAGCAAGCTACTTCGCCGATTCTTAAACCTGCCCAGTGTGTAAGCAGCATCATTGATCTGTTACGAGCTGAGTACTTGCGTGTATTGATATGCGTTAACAAGCGATCAATTTCAGCAGTTGTAAGTGTCTTTGCTTGTGCCATGGTGTTATCTCCTAAATCATTTGTTTGCGTTAATTGCATTGTGTTTTCATATATTTATCTGGACAACCTGAGTCCGTCCAGAATGGCGGGTTTTTCTGCTGGAGCAGGGTGAAATGAACTGGCTGTGGATAACTTTTTAGTGGTTTTTTTCTTCAATGATTTCAATACTCAAACCTAAGAATCTATGAAAAGCATGTTTTCTCATGATTTTTCTTGGATAACTCGCGTGAGCTGTGGATAACCAGCGCAGATTGGCGAGCAAGCCCTACAAGCGCTGATCTGGGTTCTCAGCACTCCGAGTATTCGGGCGGATGAATCGAAGCGCTGTAGGGCTTTTAAACGCGTCGCATTTTGCTGATAGTGACTGAAATTTATGCATGTAGTGCGGTTTGTATCTTTAGCCCGAATTGGTCCTGCAGGTCTAAATTTCTGCGCTGCGGATTTTTTCGGTGGAGTACTTACGCTTTTGAGGTGGTGATTTCTAACCATTACCCGTCCAAGTTTTCGGGTTACCAAATGTAGGTTGTCCATTTGCGTGTCTGAAAACAAACTGTAGTCACACAAGAGGACTACAGATGAAAAAATTCGATTCAACCCAACTGACACAATTTATTGGCACAACTGGCTATTTCCGTATCAGCCGCAGGCACCTGCTGACAGATGGCACCAAGTACCTGGCTGAAGAGGCCGAGTGCTTTTGGATGATGGATGCAATTGCCAGCCACCTAAGCGAGATTGGTACTGAGGATTGGTTTGTGCAAGTGCGCATGACAGTCACGGGCAACAGGGCAACAATGATCTACGAGGACGGCAGTGGCAGTGAACATGCCCGTCAGGAGATCCCATATACGGACTTTCCAATGCATGCCATTTCACTTTATGCCTGCTGGGACGGTGAGCATTGGGTCATCATGTTGCCTAGCGAGTATTGAATTTTTTAACGACTCCATTAGGCTGTAAGCGGGTAGGCGCTATGAAACAGTGGTAGATTGATCATATTGTTGATGTTGGCATCTTCTGATCGATGAAGGTGGCTTCTCAAGAAATCAAATTCATAAGGTTTGGCAAATGCAATCATTCAATTTTTCCATCGACTCAAAGATACGTTCCGGTGCTCCAAACTATCGTTTTTTTAAGCTCGTTTTTACGGCAGCGCTTCGACTGAAGTTGGAATTGCCACTTGAAGGACTCCTTAATATTTCAGGCACCGGAAAGGATACAGGTGCACCTGTCTACAAGGGCCGTGCCACATTTATAGGGAAGCTAGTTTTTGGTTCGGATGTTTTTGACGATATTATTTTTGTTGTTGATCAGTCCAAGTCGGATGACGAG
>Ga0315905_10001340_pt1 | contig 26426 bp, 20 predicted proteins | sample LakEriMetagenome_5_FD_203522 | JGI IMG/M metagenome (GOLD analysis project Ga0315905, IMG submission 203522) | Freshwater fungal communities from buoy surface, Lake Erie, Ohio, United States - Buoy 4 MA121 | ecosystem: Environmental > Aquatic > Freshwater > Lake | place: USA: Lake Erie, Ohio...
GCCAGCACGTCGCGGAGAGCGTGCATGCTCTCGACGACATCCGTGTCATGCACCTGACGGGACGAGAAGGCCACGCGAGACCACTGCACCTGCTCGACCAGAATCTCGACGCGCTCGAAGGCCACGGCAACGGCAAGGTGACCAAGACGCTGGAGCATCTCGGCCTTCCACATTCGCTCGGCATCCTGGCCGTAGCGGGACTGGATGCCAGGCACACGCTCAAGCAGTCGGGCTGCAGCCCAGCCAGCAATGGCGCGGGACACGCCATCGATCGTCTCGGCAGCCTGTCGGCTTGCGGGGTTCACGGTTGCGGGTTCGCCTGTCGAGTGACCGGGGATTCACCCCGGTTCCTGCCGGGTTATCGTCAGTCCCGCTTGCCGCCGAACATGGCGGCGAGCCGGAAGGCCAGCTTGAGGGCCTCGATGTAGACCCAGACCAGCGTGACCACCAAGCCGAAGGCCAGGTACCACTCGGCCTCGCGAGGAGCGCCGGACTGCACGGCGTCGTCGATGACGCGGAAATCGACCACCAGCCACAGCGACGCCAGGCCGAGGACGAGCACGTTGATGCCAAGCCCGATCAGCGCCGGGGTCCCGCCCTCGAGCGCGCTGCCGATCGAGATGAAGGGCAGCGACACGCCGAACAGCGAGAGCACGAAACCGATCAGCATGACGACCATCAAGCCGACGGTCGCCACCGTGAGTGCCATCTGGAACGTCTGCCCCCCACGCAGGATGCGGGCCTTGTAGAGGCCGAGCATGGTGCCCATGAGCGCCATCGTGATGACAAACGCCTGGAGCGCGAGGCCACCCGCGACGGTGATGCCCTTGGACTCGAGGATCTTCTCCAGGAAGAAGGTGACCGATCCGATGGTCGCGCCCTGCAGGAGCGAGTAGATGGGAGCGACCCAGCGTGCGTGGCTCGGGCTGCGCCAGATGGCGAAGAACGCGACGAAGCTGAAGATCAGCGACGCGATCATGAACCCCATCGACCAGCCGGGGTTGGAGGCTGTGACCGCGTAGGCGATGGCCCCGGCGATGGCGCAGAGCATGGCGCACGCGCCAGTCTTGTTGATGACCCCCTGGACGGTGGCCACACCGCCTGCTGGCTGGGCGTGGATCTTCTGGTCGAAGAGCTGGTCGGCGAAGACGGGGTTGCTGGATTGGAGCTGGCTCATGGAGTGGTTCCCTGGAATGGGGCAAAGAAGTCTAGGGGCGCTGATCCGATCCGTCACGATCGATCACGACGGTCGCTGAGCCGATTGCTCGGCCTGGCGCGCCTGCGCGTAACGGGCAAGCTGCCGCGCGAGTGTGTCGGCATGGGCGGGGTGGAAACTGAAATCAAAGCCCAGGCCGACGTAGGTGCGCTGGCTGCTGTCGAGGCGCGTGTGGGCCAACTTGGCGGCCACGACGATCGGCACGGGCATGGATGACCCCAGCGGGATGCGAAGCCAGAACGTTCGATGTCGGGCGAAGATCGGTGCCGCCGTCCCATCGACGCGCAGGCCAACGCCACCGGTGGCCATGTTCATGAGCTCGGCCTTGACCGGCGGACCCACCTGCGGGCGGCGCGTGGGCTCGGGGCCGATCGTGCCATGCTCGAGGTAGTCGCGCGCGACCGCGTCGTAGGCCACCTGGGCATCGTGCACGCTCGCAGGATCGAGCAGCGGGAAGACGTCGATCTCGGGCGGCGTGAGGCCGCCGAGTTCCAGACGCGGATGGCGACGCAGGCAACGCTCGACGGCGTCAGGAAGTTCAAGGCGCAGCACGCGACCTTCCCTGCCGGGGACGTCGCCGAGCTTGCGCGTGGTGAAGGTCCAGCGGTTCTGGCCCAGCGTGATCACACCGATGAGCGACACGCCGTCGCGCAGTTGGATCGGCATGCCGACCGTGGCCGGCGACTCGACGAGTACATCGTCGTCGCGCAGCTCAAGCACATGCAACCGCCAGATCAGGTCGCTGGCCTCGCGTTGCTCGGCTCCCATGCCGGGCCGAGCAATGGCCACTTCGATGGCGCCACCGCGCTCGAAGACCTGACCCATGGTCCGTCGCCACTCCACCGTTCGGGATCGTTGCGCTGGCATGACCCCATGCTACGCGGCGGGGTTCATGGGGTTCGCGCGCGCTGCAAGGCCGCGAGCGAACGAGCAGCCGCCGTGCATCGATCGATCGTGGCCGGACGCCCCCCGAAGCGAACCGCGTAGAACGAATCGACCACCGATCGAAGGTGCATCGCCGCCTCGGGCGAGTGCAGGGCAAGCTCCGCGGCGACCTCGAGCGGGGTCATGCCAGCCCGACGGATGGCGCCACGTCGGCGCGCGGCGCGAAGCGCATCCAGATAATGCCGCGCCAGCTCGCGCTCGCGGGGCGAGGCATCGGGCCCCAGGAGCGGAGCCGTGCGGCGTCGCCTGCCCCGCAGCAGCGCCAGCACGACGATCGTCGCTGCCAGCACCATCCCGATCGAGGCGAGCCAGAGGCTGCCGACCAAGCCGGAGAACGTCTCGACCAGGCGCTGACGGACGGCATCGAGCGCCTCGCGTGCGGCACGGACCGGACGGGACAACGCCTCGCGCGTGCTTGCCATGCGATCCGCGAGCTCCGCCTGCGCCTGGACATCGAAGCTGACGACATGTCGTGTCCAGGCGAAGTTGAGCGGATCCCAGAGCCATCGCAGCCCATCGGCCCAGCTTCGCTGCTCGGCCTGGAGCGCCTCGAGCGTCGTCGGCGGGGTGCCATCAAAGGTCGTCCACTGCGCCTCGCCCGTGCGGACCTCGACCCACGCATGGGCATTCGAGGAGCGCACGATGTACTGCGATTGCGACGCGTCGTATTCGAGCGCGATGAAGCCAGCCACGACGCGCGCATCCACGCCCATCGACTGGCACATCGCGCACAGTGCACTGGCGAAGTACTGGCAATGTCCTTGGCGCGACGACGCCAGGAAGTTCACGATCGGATCCTCGCCACGGCGACGCACGATCGAGCCCAGATCGGTCGTGTAGCGGAAATCCCCGGAAAGCAGTGCCGATTCGAGCGCCGTCGCCACCGCCCGGTTGCGTTCCCAGCGCGCAGCCGGACGAAGTGCTGCTGCATCGAGATCAGGCACGGCGCGACCGCGCGGCTTCCATCGCTCCCACAGCTCCAGCGCCAGGGGTTGCACCCCGGCGACCGGGAAGCCGGGCACGGGTCCCGGCTCGATGAATCCCCCCGACAGCACCGTCATGTCGCGATCGCTGGCGTAGGGCTTGACGGCCACGGTGTAGCGATCAAACTCGCCGATGCGGCTCGAGGCGCTTGCGAGCAGCATCGTGGACTGGTCCAGCGCGACCGACATGCCTTCGGCGGCCTGGATCGAGATCGGCGCGAGCACGCTGAAGACCTGGTTGGTGGCCAGTCCGCGCATCTGCACGACCTGTCGATACACCTGGAAGCGCGTATCGATGCCCGACTCGACGAAGGGAACGAAGCCCTCGCCCGCGCCTTCGATGTACTCGCGCCGGGGCTGCTGCGGCACCTGCCACGACTGCGAGATGGGGTCGTAGCGGTCGAAGACCGCGCCACGCAGGTGCAGAGGCTCGTTGTGCTCGATCGCCACGCCGTCAGGACCGATCCACCGCACGGTCATGACCTCGGTGCGCGAGTCCTCGATGCGCTCGTCCGAGGCCAGGCTCACGCGCAGGGAGAAACCGCCCGCACGGGTCCGGCTCCACGATTCGCCCTCCAGGCCTTGGCGAGGAAAGCCCAGGAAGACGAGCACGCCGCAGGCTGCCGTCACGATCACCGATGCGACCGCGAAGCCGGCCCAGCATCGCATGGGCGACGCTCCGGCCGAGGGCTCGAACGCCACAGGCAACGACCCGGCCGGGATCCTCGAGGCGTGCGCTGCCGCGGCACGCTCGGTGCTCGCCTGGACCCACGCCGCCGCCGCGCAGACCGGCATGAGCAGCGAACCCACGACGAGCGGCAGGCCCGCCAGCACATCGGTGCCGTCGAGTGCGGCGACGAGGAGGAGGATCGAGCCGAGTGCGAGCACGTGACGCTCATCGGCGGCGCGGTGCCGCGCAAAGAGCTTGATGACGAGGGCCGATCCGCACAGGAAGCCGACCTGCTCGATGTCCGGCGGACGCCCCGCGATGAACGCCGAGATCGCCGCGGCCGCAACCAGGCTGGCGATGATCGAGTGCGCGACGATGGTGGGCAGGCGCTTGGGGCGCGCGCCCTGCGCGAGCACACCACTGAGCGCCGCAGCCACCAGCGAGAACGACAGGAACACGAAGGAATCGTCGGCGATGCAGAAGGCGGACAGCGAGAGCATCGCCGTCACCAGGACCAGGGCCTGCATCGCGCGTGGCATCGTCATGACGAGGTCCCCTGCCGGGACGCCAGTCCCTGCAACTGCGCCGCTGATTGGTGCACGGCTGCGGCGCCGCCAACGCTCGGATCGATGCGCCCCGGGTGGATGACCACCGTGGCTGATCGTTCGTCACCGGCGACCGAGACCATGGTGGAGGTCCGTGGTGCATCAAGGTCGAGCTTCGCCAACTGCACCAGCAACCGATCGAGGTGGCGCACGCCCCCCGCTGCCGGTATGGCCACGCACGGCAACCCATGCACACGCAGGCTCACCTCATGGCCGAGCGAGATGGCGCTCGAGGCCAGGCTCGCGGCCATCGTGATCGCATCCTCCTCACGCTGACGAGCATCGACGCCCGCAGGCACACGACCAGCCAGCGACGCCGTGGGTTCCGAGAGGTTGATCACGAGCCGCAGCCGCGGGTAGCTCGGGCTTGCGCGCTCGATCACGGCCAGCTGCTCCCGCGATGCCGAACGGCGCCACGCCACGTCGCGAAGGCTCGTGAGTTCGGGTGCATCGCGGACGCCGAAGAACTCCTCGCCATGACCTGGCCGTGACGCAGCACGCTGGCCCGCCGGGCCACGGTCCAGCAGCGCTCGAAGGCGGGGCGCCGTCACGCGCACCACACGGGGCAGCACGGTGATCGTGGCACGCTGACGCCACGTCACGCGCTTGCCCACCAGGCCGAAGGGGAACGACGACTGCGCGATGACATCGAGCAGCTGCACCTCGCCGCGCCGCTGCGGCCACCAGGCAAGTTCCACCATGCACCGTTCGCCCGGCGCCACCGACACGAGCCAGCCCTGCGATGGCCCGAGCGCCGATTCGCGGACCGAGACGGCGAAGGCAGGCCAGATCCACGATGCATTGCGCACCTCATACTGCAGAACCAGCGGCTGGCCCACGCGAGCATCGCGTGGCACCAGCCGACGGACACGGAGTGCCATCATCATGGCACCACTGGCAAGGCCGCTGACGACGATCATGCCGACCGCCGTGCCGACCGCCCAGATGAGCAGGTTTGACGGTCGCCAGACGACCGCCATGACCAGCACGAGCACCCCGACCACGAAGACGAGTCCACCGAGCGCCGGCCGGTAGGACAGGCGACGCCTCATGGCGCAGATTCACGGGCACCGGCAGAAGGCATCATGCCCCCTGCTCCGGCGTGGTCTTGGGGACCTCATCGCGCAGGCGATCGATCGCTTCGAGCAGCGTTTGGCAATCGCTCGGACGGAACGATCCACCCGGCAGGTCAACGCTCCATCCGCTGACCGCCTTGCGATCGATGCGGTGGTGGGAGCCCGGCTCCAGGTCAGTGCGCGTGCGGGGGCGATCGACCAGCAGCCCATCGACGCCATCGCCGTCGAGATGGTCCACCCGATACCACGCCTGCTCGATGCGGTCATCGCCGTCGGTGCCGCCAACGGGGGCCTGCACCATGAAGTGCTCCTGTGCCAACGCTTTCCAGGCCGGGGCGTCCCCGCGGGCCAGCGAGGCGAATGCCGTGGCGAAGAGCGGGAAGGTCCGCTGTGCCTGGCGGGCGTTCGCGTCGACTTCGCGTTGCGCCAGGTAGAGCACCGCATTGCCCTCCTCGATCCGCTGCGCCGCATCCTGTGGCCACGTCCACGCCTTGCGGAACGTGCCTCGCTCGCTCGCCGCGCACACCGCCACGCGCGGCGACTTGACATGGTCGATCCCGATCGCGGCGATGCGCTCGCGCCACGCGCGGCTGCCGGCGTGCGACTCCTCGACGAATCGGTCGGCGTCGGCCAGCGGCACGAGCGCGACCACCATGCCATCGCCGATCTCGATGGGCTGGCCCGGAAGCGGCAGGTCATCCTCGAGCAGCAGCGGCACGAGCGTGTCGAGCACCATCTCCGCGGCGAGCGCATGCTCAACGGGCACCTCGAGCAGCTCGAGCTCGGGCCGACCGATGCGCCCCAGGCCGACCGTACAGATGGCCACGTGGGACGACGGGACGTCGGCCTTGTCGCTCACGCCCGGCAGGCGCACGATCCGCCACATCAATCGATCGATGGGCACGGCATCGGCGGCCAGGACTTCCTGGTCGAGTTCGGCGCGCGGCACGAATTGGCCTGTCGTCACGTCGAGCACACCGGCAGCGTCGGCGATCGAACCCGCGAGGAGATTCAGGAGCTGGAAGTACTCATTCGGGCCCTCGTCACCGTCGAGCTGGACCTGCAGCCGGATGACCCACGGGCATGATGCCGCCTCGCCCAGCATGGCGCGCCACGCGTCATCGACCTCCAGAGCTCGCTCGCACCAGAGCGCCACGGGATTCTGCACACCGTCGATCGCGCACTCGATGGCCCAGGAGACCTCGCCCTCGCCCAGGTCCATCTCGGAACCGACCGGCTCGACTGCATCCATCCATGCGGTCAGCGCTGCCAGCACTTCCGCGGCGGTCGGCGGGTCGGCGTGCGGCCAGAAGGCCACGAGTTGCAGCGGCGTCGGCTCAAGCTCCGGCCATGAGCCTGACGGAACTGGCGCTTGGTCACCGGGCTGCTCGTGGTCCATGGTGCTACGGTACACCGCCCCGACCGCGACCCACACATGACGGAAACCGCACCAGCCGAATCCGCACCCGATCGCAGCCTTGCGTCGCCCTGGCTCCTGGCCTCGATCGGATCGGCTGCAGTGATCGTGGGCTTCTCGTGGTTCGGCGGTTTCATCAGCTGGCACGATGCCATCGCGCCACCATTCGATGGGGCGCCGTTCCTGACCCTGTCCACGTTCAAGCCGCATGGCGCGAAAGCCGCGCACGCGGTGTGGATCCTCTCGGATCGCGCGCTCTGCATCGGTCCCTATTCGGCGGCGACATGGACCGCGCTGCGCGCCGCAGCGCTCGGTGCGGCCGTGCTGGGGAGCCTCGTCGCCTTCCGTGCCGTGCTGGTGCGCATGGCTGGACTCGTTGGCGATGACGCGGCAGCCATGACGGTCCGTGAGGCTCGGCGCCTGCTCGTATGGTGGATCCTTCCCTTGGTGGGCCTCTTCGTTGCGGGTGCGATCCTGCCGATGGACGCGCCAAGGTTCGTGGGACTCGCCTGGGTAGGAACGATGAGCGTGGCGTGGTTGCCGTGGAGGATGGCCAGGGCGGCCAGGAGCGCTGGACGTAGTCGTGCCTTGGGCCCGACGCTGGTGCAGGCCCTGATCGGAATCGCCTGTCTCGTGGCCGCCGTGCTCGCCGGGGGCGCTCTGGTCGCTGAGCCGGCGTGAGCTGGTCCGATCGTCACGGGACCCAGGCGGCCTTGGCTCGAACCTGCCGGCCGCGGCGCGCGTTGGTCCAACCACGGGCGTACAGTCCCCCGGCCCCGATTTCACCCAGAACCAGGAGAACACCGTGGATCCATTGCGTCAATTGATGACCGCCGTCCTTGCCCTGCCCGTCGTGGCCTGCGCCGCCGTGGGCCCCCAGCAACCCGCCGATGCAAAGCCAGCCGAAGCGCCCGCCGCGCAGCCGGCCCCAGCGGCCGCTGAAGCGCCGAAGGCCGATGCACCGAAGGCCGATGACACCGAAACCGAGATCAAGAAGCTGCGCGCCGAAGCTCAATTGCGCGAAGAGCAGCTCGCTGCCGAACTCGCGCGCGTGCGCGCCGAGAAGGCGCGGCTCGATGCAGCGATGGCGCTCAACGCCTCGCAGCAGGCCAAGGCCAACGAGCCCGAGGCGACCCGCCTGGCCGCCATGCAGCGCGAGGCGCAACTCCGCGCAGCCGCGCTCGAGGCTGAACTGGCAGCAGGCAACGCCGAGATGGTCCGCATGAAGGCCGAGCAGGACCTGCTCGACATGCGCCACCGCGTCAAGCTGGCCAGCATGCGCCGCGAGCAGGAAGCGCTCGCCGCCGAGAACGCGCTCACCGCCGAGAAGCGCCGCTCCGAGCAGGCGCGCCTCGCCGATGAGCAGATGCGCGTCGACATCGAGTCGCGCACCATGGCGGGCCGGCTCGCCCAGCGCGATGCCGAGCAGAAGATGCGCGAGGCGGTCGACGTTCTGGAGGCCTACCCCGAGCAGCCCTTCAAGGACGGCGTGATCACCGTCAGCGACCGTCGCATCTCCCTCAACGGGCCCATCGTCAGCGGTACCGCCGACTACGTCTGCGACCGCATCGACTGGTTCAACAACCAGGACCGCACCAGGCCGATCTTCATCGTGATCGACAACTCGCCGGGCGGCAGCGTGATGCAGGGCTACCGCATCGTGAAGGCGATCGAGACGAGCGACGCCCCGGTGCACGTGATCGTGAAGAGCTTCGCAGCCAGCATGGCCGCGACGATCGCCACGCTCGCTCCGCACAGCTACGCCTACCCCAACGCGATCATCCTCCACCACCAGATGTCCACCGGCATCTCGGGCAACATGACGGACATCGAGCAGGAAGTGAAGATGGCGCAGGAGTGGGAGCGCCGCCTCGCCGAGCCCATCGCGCGCAAGATGGGGATCTCGATGGCCGATTTCAAGGACCGCATGTACAAGGCCCGCAAGACCGGCGACTGGGACGAGTTCGCCGACGTCGCCGTCAAGCTCAAGTGGGTCGACCACGTCGTGAGCGAGATCCGCGAGGAAGGCATCCGTCGCAAGCCCGGCGATTCGCCCGCCGCCCCGATGTGGGGAATGTTCGGCGTCAGCATGAAGCAGGACGAGCAGGGCCGGCCCTACATGAGCCTGCCCCCGCTGGACCCGTACGACTGCTACTTCATGGTGAACCCGCGCGGCTTCTACCGCATCGAAGGCCGCTGAGGCCCGAACACCACTGACCGACCGCCGGGCGGTGCCGCATGGCGCCGCCCGGCTTCGTTTGCGGGGGGCGCGTCAGAGCACCAGGTTGACCATGCGGCCCGGCACCACGATCACCTTGCGCGGCGACTTGCCCGCCAAGTGAGGCAGCACATCTGGATGGCCAAGCGCGATCGACTCGACTTGGGCCGCGTCGGCCTTGGTCGGCACCATGATGCGCGCACGGACCTTGCCCATGACCTGGACCGCGATCTCGACCTCGTCGTCCACGAGCATCGCCGGGTCGGCGATGGGCCACGGCGCATGCACCACGAAGCCCGATCCGCCGAGCTTGGCCCAGAGTTCCTCGGCAGCATGCGGCGCGAAGGGTGCCAGCAGCCGAACGAATCGCTCGAGCTGCTCATGGGTCAGGCCGCCGTCAGCCGGATCCTTCATCTCCTGCGGCCTCGTGGCTGCGTTCACGAGCTCGATCATCGAGGCGATCGCGGTGTTGAACGCGAGCCGGTCGATGTCGCCGGTGACCTTGTGGACGGTGCGGTGCAGGAGGCGCTCGACGGCCGGATCCGCCTGACGCGCCAGCAGCAGCCCTCCGGTGCGCTCATCCACCGCCAGCCGCCAGACGCGCTGCAGGAACCGGTGCACACCCGCGATGTCGCGGGTGTTCCAGGGCTTGCTGGCCTCGAGCGGGCCCATGGACATCTCGTACAGCCGGAAGGTGTCGGCGCCGTACTCGGCGATCACGTCGTCAGGATTGATGACGTTGCGCAGGCTCTTGGACATCTTCGCGATCACTTGCGTGACCGGACCGCCGCCACGCTCATGGTGCGCCCCATGGCGTTCCTCGACCTGGTCGACGGCGACGAGGCTTCCATCCTCGCGTTGGTACGCGTACGCCGTGAGCATGCCTTGGTGGAAGAGCTTCCCGAAGGGTTCCGGCGTCCCCACATGACCGAGGTCGAAGAGCACCTTGTGCCAGAACCGCGCGTAAAGGAGGTGCAGGACCGCATGCTCCGCACCGCCGACGTACAGGTCGACCCCGCCCGCGTGCATGCCGCCGCCCTTGCGCTGGCTCTGGAGCCAATAGCGCTCGGCCTCGTTGGAGAGCATGCGCGACCCATTCGCCGGATCGCAGTAGCGCAGGTAGTACCAGCATGAGCCAGCCCACCCAGGCATGGTGTTCGTCTCGCGACGGACCGGCGTGCCCGGCGGCAGGATCGCCGGATCGACACCCGCCTCGCCGGCAGTCGTGCTCACCCACGCCGTCGCCTTACCCAGCGGCGGCACCGGGACGTCGCTCTCAATGGGCTTGTAGTCCGCCAGTTCAGGCAGCAGCACGGGCAGAGCGCGCTCCGACACCGGATAGTGGCGACCCGACTCGTCGTACACGATCGGGAACGGCTCGCCCCAGTAGCGCTGGCGGCTGAAGAGCCAGTCGCGGAGCTTGTAATTCACGCGGCGTGCGCCACGACCGGTCTTCATGAGCCACTCGATCACTGCGACCTTGGCCCGCGCGGTGTCGAGGCCCTCGATCGAGAGTCCCGGGCCGCCGCTGTTGCAGGCGACGCCATGCCCGCTCGTGGCGGCGGTGCCGTCGAACGCCACGCCCGCGATCTCGACGACCTGCCGCACGGGCAGCCCGAACGCGCGCGCGAACTCGAAGTCACGCTCGTCATGCGCCGGCACCGCCATGATCGCACCCGTTCCGTAGCCCATGAGCACGTAGTCGGCGGTCCACACGGGGATCGCTTCGCCCGTGGCGGGATTTACCGCGCGCAGGCCGGTATCGACGCCGGTCTTCTGCTTCGTGTCGGCTTGGCGGTCGACGTCGCTGCGGTTCGCCGACGCGGCCGCGTAGTCGCGCACCGCGGCCGCTCCTGCGCCGCCGCCCTCGATCGCCGCCTTCACCAAGGGGTGCTCCGGCGCAACGACCATGTACGTCGCACCGAACAGAGTGTCTGGTCGCGTGGTGAACACGCGCAGCATGCCGAACCCGGGAACCTCGAAGTCGATCTCGGCACCTTCGCTGCGACCGATCCACTCGGCCTGCATCGTGCGCGTGCTGTCGGGCCAATCGACCAGGTCCAGATCGGAGAGCAGGCGCTCGGCGTAGGCCGTGATGCGGAACATCCATTGCCGCAGCGGCATGCGCAGCACGGGGTATCCGCCACGTTCGCTCCTGCCGTCGATCACTTCCTCGTTGGCGAGCACCGTGCCGAGCTTCGGGCACCAGTTCACCGTCTGCTCGCCGAGGTAGGCCAGACGGTGCCGATCGAGGAAGGCCTGGCGCGCGGCGGCATCGAGCGACGACCAAGGCTGGCCCTCGGCCTGACGACGCCCCGACGAGAGCTCGGCCTCAAGTTCCGCGATCGGGCGCGCGCGGCGGGCATCGGCGTCGTACCACGCGCCGTAGCACTGCAGCCAGATCCACTGCGTCCAGCGGTAGTACTGCGGGTCGATCGTGGCGAACTCCCGGGACCAGTCGTAGCAGAAGCCGAAACGCTTCAGCTGGCGACGATAGGTATCGATGGCCTTGCGCGTCGTCACGGCAGGGTGCACGCCGGTCTGCACGGCGTACTGCTCGGCTGGCAGGCCGAACGCATCCCATCCCATGGGATGCAGCACGTTGAAACCCTGCATGCGCCGCGCCCGGCAGATGATGTCCGTGGCGATGTAGCCCAGCGGATGGCCCACATGAAGCCCCGCGCCCGATGGGTACGGGAACATGTCGAGGCAATAGAACTTCGGGCGACCCGCATCGAAGCCCGGCTCACCGGGATTCAGCGTGCGGTACGCAGCTGCACCGTCCCACGTGCGCTGCCAGCGCTCCTCGAGCTCATTGGCCAGCGTCGCGCCGTAGCGGAAGGGGGTCTCGTTGCGTTGCTCGTCCATGGGAAGGCGGAGCCTACCCGTGCAGTCCGGGACCTTGCGGTGAACCCATCACGCCCCGCATGGACTGCGCCGAAGGGCCTTGCCCACCGATGGCCCGACGCCTGCGCGGCTCAGGCCGATCGGCGCTGGCCGACGAGCCGCATCGCCTCGCCGACGAGGTAGAAGCTCCCGGTGACGCAGATCAAGTCCTCGCGACCGACCGCACGCATGGCGACCTCGAGGGCCTCCGACAGCGAACGGGCAACCTGGCTCATCTTGCCGCTGCGCTCGGCGAACATGCGCTGAAGCTCGTTCGGGTCGGCGGCCCGTGGCGTGCCGGCCGCGCGCGTGAAGATGACCTTGTCGGCGCCCAGGTGGACCTTGTCGAGCAGTCCCGCCATGTCCTTGTCGCGGCAGCAGCCGAAGATGCAGACCATGCTGTCGTAGGGCACATGCGCACCGACGCAGCGCATGAGCGTGCCCACGCTGGCCGGGTTGTGGGCGCCGTCCACGAGAATGCGCGGGCGCTCCGCGATCAGCTCCATGCGACCGCGGATCCTCGTTGCCATGAGCCCCACGCTCACCTTGTCGTCGGGGCACGCAAAGCCGGCGGACTTGAGCACATCGATCGCCGCAAGCGCCAGGCCGCAGTTGGCCGCCTGGTGTTCTCCCGGCAGCGGCACCGGCAGGTGCTCCAGCCGCGTGGTGCGGGTGTAGAAGCACACACGCGTGTGCGCGCCCAGGTCGGGCGTGGTGCAGAAGCGGCTGCTGAACTCGATGTCCTTGTTGACGATCATCAGCGGCGCGCCGACCTGCGCGGCCACCTCGCGGAAGACGGCCTCGACCTCGGGCTGGGACTCGAACGCCAACGCGGGCACGCCCGACTTGAAGATGCCGGCTTTCTCGCGCGCGATGCTCTTGACATCCTTGCCGAGGATCCGGGTGTGGTCGAGGTCGATCGACGTGACGATCGAGACCAACGGCGTGATGACGTTGGTGCAGTCAAGGCGACCGCCCAAGCCGACCTCGACGACCGCGATGTCCACCGCCTGCTCGGCGAAGTGCACAAACGACAGCGCCGTCATGAGCTCGAAGAACGTCGGCTCGAACGGGAGCTTGCCCGCTGCCTTGGCCACGCGCCGCATGAGGTCGAGGAAGTCGGCTTCGCTGGGCATGGCGCCATTGATCGTCACGCGCTCACGCACATCGACCAGGTGCGGGCTGACGTACTGGCCGACCGCGTAGCCGCACGCCTGCAGCATGGCGCTGACCATGGCAACCGTGCTGCCCTTGCCGTTGGTGCCGGCCACGTGCACGCACTTGACCTGTTCATGTGGGTTGCCCAGTGCCTCGAGCAACTGGCGCATGCGGTCGAGCTTGAACGGCTCGTCGCTGTACTGCACGGTGTGCAGGCGCTCGAGATCGACGCGTTCATGCAGCCACTTCAGCGCCACCGAGTAGTCGCTGAAGTCGCCGCGGCGCGCCTTGGTCTGTTCGCTCTTGGAGAGTTCGCTCGTGCGGTGCTCGGCAAGCTTGGGTTCGAGCGGCTCCTCCGCACGCACGGGCGCCGAACCGCGCATCGCCGGCACACCGATGATGGGCACGTGGGTGACCGCCGCTTCATCAAGCACGTTGCGGTGCGCCGCCTGCGGGGCAACGTCGGGGACGGCCTTCGTCACGGGCTTGGTGGCCAAGGCCTGCGTTGCCGCTGGCTTGACTGTCGATGGCTTCGATCCAGCGGACTTGCCCGCGGGAACCTGCGGCTTCGAGACAGGCTTGGCTCCGGCCTTCGCCGTCGGCTTCGCCGCAGTCTTGCTCGAACCCTGCTTGGTGGTGGTGCGCGAACCGCTGCCCGTTGAAGCACTCTTCCTCGACATCCCGACGAGTCTAGCGATCGCCTGCCTTCGACGCAAAAGGCCTGACGCAAGACCAGTATCGACAGAGACTTGCGCGTCGTGTTCCGAGAACGCCAACGGCCTAGCATGGGCCTTCATGAATGCGCCTCACCATCACGACCACGTGAACTACGCCCGAGAGTCCTGGCGCGCCCTGCGCATGATGAGCGAGTTCGTCGACGCCACAGATGCCCTGGCGCGCGTCGGCCCCGGCGTGAGCATCTTCGGCAGCGCGCGCACCGCGAAGGAAGCGCCCGAATACGCGGCCGCCGAGGAGTGCGGGCGCTTGCTCGTCGGTCGAGGCTTCCCGGTCATCACCGGTGGCGGACCCGGCATCATGGAAGCCGGGAACAAGGGTGCGCTCGAGGCCGGCGGCGTGAGCGTCGGCCTGAACATCACGCTCCCTCGAGAGCAGGAGCCGAACCCGTACCAGTCGATCGAACTGTCCTTCCGCTACTTCTTCATCCGCAAGGTGATGTTCGTCAAGCACTCGCGAGGGTTCATCATCTTCCCGGGCGGCCTGGGCACGATGGACGAGGCGTTCGAAAGCCTCACGCTGATCCAGACGATGAAGATCGCGCCCTTCCCCGTGGTCTTCGTGGACAAGGCCTTCTGGGGAGGGCTCTTCGACTGGATCCGGGGCACGATGCTCGAGCGCAACAAGGCCGTCAGCCCCGAGGACTTCGAGCTCTTCCACCTCACCGACAGCGTGAATGAAGCCGTCGACCTCGTGCACCAGGTGCATCTGGGAACGCGACCCTGGGCCACCAAGCTCCCGCGGTTCGAGGCCGTCGAGCCGCGGCCAGCGCGGGCCGCACGCGGTCGACCCACGAGCCGAAGGTCGTGGCGCACGGGCGACGAGTACATGGGGTCCGCCGACGACTTCGAGTGAGGGTCAGCGCCATTCGTGGCGCGGATACCGCCGCTTGAGCGCAGGCACGATCTCGGGATACAGGCGCGTCCAGAAGCCAGGCAGGTCCGAGGTGACCTGCAGCGGCCGGTAGTTGGGGCCGAGGATCTCCAGCAGGACCGGCACGCGACCCGCTGCCACGCTCGGGTGGGACGTCGTGTCGTAGAAGTCCTGGATCTTCGCGCGCCCTCGCGGCGGCTTGCCGGTCTCGTACTCGATCTTCATCCCGAAGCCCCGCGCGAGCTTGATCGCGCTCGGCGCCATGCGATCCACGAAGCGACAGTCGTCGTGGGTCAGCAGGTCCTTGAGCCGATCGAGCACAAGCCGGTCGCGCACTTGGCTCCAACGGGTGGCGCCGTGCGCCCAGTCCGACCAGGCAAGCTTCAGGTCGCTCTCGTCGTAGGGCGGGAGCGCCCGATCCGGGAACCACTCCCGAACGCAGCGCACGCGCTCGATCCACTGCTTGGCATCGTCATCGAAGCGCTCGGGCACCAGCTCGCCCGACAACACCATGGAGGCAATCAGCTCGCTGGCCCGGCCGAGATCGCGCGGAGGCCGCACGGTGCGCGACAGCACCGCTTCATCGAAGCGCTCTTCCTCGACCTCTTCGACGGCGAGGCTTCCTGGCTCCCAGCGCTCCTCGACGGTCCGTACGAAGCGATGCGGGAGGGCCTCGCGTACCCATGCTTCATCGAGACCGATCGTCATCGAAAGCGTGGACTCCTGCACCTCGGTGCCGCCGCCCTCGCGCACGTCGAGCGCCAGGAACGGCCCAGCGCCACGCAGCGCACTCTGGCGATCGATCGCCACCTTGCGGCGACCGGCGAGGTAGGCGGTTGGCTTCTGCGCATCGGGACGCCAGGCCACGAGGTCGGGAAACCCCGCGAGCATCGCTCGGGCGCACGCCGCGTCATCGGTGGACGACTGGTCGCCGGCCGCAACGGCTTCATGCAGCTGCTGCGCCACGCGCCGCGCCTCACGTGCTGCATCGGGGTCGAGCAGCCCACGACCATCGCCGCGGGAGTCCTCAAGCAGGCGTTCCCTGATCACGACATCGCCCGGTCGGTCATGCGCCTGGAGGACGCGCATTGGATCGACGCCGTCGCGTGCCAGCACGTCGCGCCCCTCGGCCATCGAGCACCACGTCGCCACCCTGCGCGCGCAGCCGTGACGCGCGGCCTCGACCATCGCGCGACCGATGCGCGGATGAGCAGGAACCCGAAGGATCGCCTGCCCCAGTCCGGTGATCGCGCCCTCGGCATCGAGTGCGCCGACCGTTCGCAGCACATCCATCGACCGCGCGACCATCGCCGGGTCCGGGGGATCGAGCCACGGGAACCGATCGATGTCGCGCTCTCCCATGGACGCAAGGTGCAGCAGCGGCCCCGCCAGCTCCACGCGGCGAACCTCAGGCACGTCGAAGGCCGCGCGACGCGCCTGCGACCGTTCGCTCCAGAGCCGCAGGCAGGTTCCGGCCATCGTGCGGCCGGCCCGGCCCGCGCGCTGCTCGGCGCTCGCGCGACTGGTCTCCTCGAGGCGCAACGCATTGAAGTTGCGTCGTGGATCGAAGCGATGCATGCGGACGAGTCCGCTGTCGATCACGATGCCGATGCCCTCGATCGTCAGGCTGGTCTCGGCAACGTTGGTCGCCACCACGACCTTGCGCTGCCCGCGCGGCGCCGGCGCCAGCGCGCGGTCCTGCTCGTCGGGCGTGAGTTGGCCATGCAGGGGCAAGGCGACGATCGGCTCGCCTCGCCGCCGTGCGAACTGCGCCACGGCCTCGATGGTGCGGTCGATCTCGGCCTTGCCGGGCATGAACACCAGGACGTCGCCCGCGAGGCGCTCGTCGAGCGCGAGGCCCAGGGCCGCCACGGCTCGGTCCGTGATCGACTCCCCCTGCCGCCCATCGCCGAGATGGCGCACCTCGACCGGGAAGACACGACCCTCGCTCGTCAGGGGCTCGACGCCGAACGCCTCACCGAGCCGATCTCGATCGAGTGTCGCGCTCATCACCACCAACTTCAGGCCCGGTCGTGCACCACCCTGCAGGCGACGCACGAACCCGGCGGCCATGTCGGTGTGCAGTCCGCGCTCGTGGAACTCATCGAGCACCACGCAGCCCACGCCGCGCAGCGACGGCTCGGACTGCAGCTGCCTCACGAAGAGCCCGTCGGTGACGAAGCGGATGCGGGTCAACGGCCCGACCGCGCGCTCGAAGCGCGTCTGGAAACCCACCAGCCCACCGAGTTCGACGCCCATCTCCTGGGCCACGCGCCGCGCCACGCTGCGCGCCGCGAGGCGCCGCGGCTGCAGCACCACGACCTCTCCATCGACGAGGGACCGCTCGAGCAGGATCTGCGGAACCTGCGTGGTCTTGCCGCTGCCGGTCTCGGCACTGAGTACAAGCGTGGCGTGGGCCCGAAGGCGCGATTCGATCGTGTCCGCCAGGCGACGGACCGGAAGCCCCTCGCCCCAATGCCCCTTCATCTGGCCCATCGCGGCACTCAGAAGACGCCCGACAGGTGCTTGCGCATGTCTTCGAGGAATCGGCCGATCTGGCCCTGCTCGGCTGGGCTCGCCGTTGACTCGACTTCGGACTGCCAGAAGTCCATGAACGCCACCGCCCCCTCGCCCTCGAGGTCCGGCATGCCATCGCGCCCATCGGCCATGCGCTTCGTGCGCCGTTCCTCGCTGCGCTTCACGTCCGCCTTGATCTTCTTCAGGCGATCGGCGTCGCTCTCCTTGCCCTCGTCGCCGCGCGTGACCATGCGCATCCGGCGCTCCCACTCGACGAGCCACTGGTCGAGGAACTTCGCACGCTCGGCCGCCGGCAGCGCGAGGTAGCGCTTGCTGCCGTCGGCGAGAACGTCCTTGGCCAGCGTGCGCGCATTCTTCGTCATCTGCTCGCGCGCCGGGCCAGTCACGCCAGCCATGAACCCGGCCATGGCAGCGCTGTCGCCGGCCTGCATGCCGCGGAACCTGCCGGCGAAGTCCATCATGAACTTCAGGCGCTCGTCGAGCGGCAGCTTGTTGAAGTCGTCCAGCGCCAGATAGCCGAGCACGTCATCGACCGGGGCATCGAAGATGCTCGGTGGCGGCTTCCACCGCACCGCAAACCACCAGTACAGAGGGAGTGCCAGCAGCAGGGCCACCAGCGTGGCGATCGCCAGCGAGCGCCATGCGCGACGATCATCGAATCCTGCGGGAAGTGCGATCATGCATCAGCCTCCATCATCCTCTGGGATCCCCTCGTCCATCGTGGCTTCGTCCACGCTGCCATCTAGGAAGACGCCGTTGCGCGGACTTCGGGCGCCCTTCAGGTGGCGATCCTCGCTGTCGATCAGGAGCGGGATCTTCACGGCTCCGCCATCGGCGTTCACGAAGGGCTTCTCGAGGAAGCGCGTCACCAGCCTCGCCTCGAGGTCGTTGCGCGTGCGGTCCCGCTGCTCCTGCGAGGTGTTGGAGGGCAACGCGGCAAGCGCCTGGAAGACGTCGAGCTGGAATTGCGGCAGGTAGCGAATGAGCCCGGGAACGTAGGTGTAGCTCGTGCCGGTGGCGATCGAATCCTCGTTGAGGTCGCTCGGGCAGAGCCAGATCGGGCTGTCGATCTCGACGTACCCCTTGAGCGCCTTGGGCAGCCCGCCCTCTGGCCCTTCCGGAAGCACGACGGGAATGAACTCGCACATCGGCAGCATGCCCTTGCGCACGTTCATGGCCGACTGCAGCCCGGTGAACGCCTGCTTGAGGTTGCTCCGGCACTGTGCGCTCTCGCTCTCGGCACGGATCGAGGACAGCGCAGGCAGCAAGAGACCGATCAGGATCACGATGATCCCTATGACCACGAGCACCTCGATGAGCGTGAAGGCCCTGCGCACGATTGGATCGTAGCTGTGGCGTCGCGATCGGCCATGCATGAACCGGCTCGAATCCACGTCGTTCAGGCCGAGAACATCGCCTCGATGAACTGGTCCGGATCGAATGGCTGCACGTCCTCCGGGGTCTCGCCCGTGCCGACGAGCTTGACCGGCACGTCGATCGCGTCACGGATCGCCACCACCACGCCGCCGCGTGCCGTGCCATCGAGCTTGGCAAGGAAGATCCCCGTCACATCCACGGCCTGCTTGAAGACCTGCGCCTGCTGGATGGCATTCTGGCCGCTCGTGGCATCGAGCACCAGCAACACCTCATGCGGCGCATCGGGGATCTTGCGGCGCACGACGTCACGGACCTTGGTGAGCTGGCGCATCAGATGATCCTGCGTGTGCAGGCGGCCAGCCGTGTCGATGAGCAGTACGTCAACGCCGCGGCTGAGCGCCGCCTCGGCCGCATCGAAGGCCACCGCCGCAGGATCCGCATTGGCCCCGCCGGCCACGACCTCCACACCGAGTCGCTGCCCCCACGTCTTGAGCTGCTCGACCGCGCCGGCGCGGAAGGTGTCCGCCGCACCCAGTAGCACCGTACGGCCACTGTCGCGGATCGTCTTGGCGATCTTCGCCACGCTCGTCGTCTTGCCGGCGCCATTCACGCCCACGACCAGGATGACCGTTGGCTTGCCGGATGCGTAGCGAAGCCCGGTCGGCGCTTCCTTCCAGCGTGCCTTCAGCGTCTTCTTCAGGAACTCGAGCGCATCCTCGCCGCGCTCGACCCGGCCGGCGCGGTACTCCACGCGAAGTGCCTCCACGATCTCGCGAGCGGCGCGCACGCCGACGTCGGCGGCAATGAGCCGCGACTCGAGTTCGGCGAGCACATCCTCGCTGAGCGACTTTCCGTGCAGCAGCGTCTTCAGGCCGGACCCGAGCGTGGCCGCCGTCTTGGCGAGCCCCCGCTTGATGGCCTCGACGGCCGCACGGAAGATCACGCGGCGCCCCCGCCCGCCACGCGGCGCGCGACCTGGTCGAGCACACCGTTCACGAAACCGCCGCTGCGATCGGTGCCGAACTCCTTGGCCAATTCGACGGCATCGCCGATGGCCAGGCCCGGCGCGACCTTGCCGATCGAGAGCTCGTACCAGCCAAGTCGGAGCAGGTTGCGGTCGATCATGGGTTGTCGGTGCGATGGCCAGTCAGGCGCGAGCGCAACGATGTCGGCGTCGGCCTCGGTGCGGTGCTCCCACGCCAGGCACGCGAGTGCAAAGCCGGCATCGTGATGGGTCTCGGTGCCATCGCTCTCATCGAGCGATCGACGCACGACCTCCGGCGACACGCCAGGCACGGCATCGAACTGGTACATGGCCTGCAGCGCGCAGCGCCGCACGACGAGGTCGGCCGGCGCGCTCACTGCAGCTCCTTGATGGCCTGGGCAGCACCAATCGCCGCACGCATGGCTTCCTCGCCCTTGTTGCCCTTCGCCCCGCCGGCGCGGGCCTGCGCCTGGATGAGCGTCTGGCACGTCAGCAGGCCGAAGGCCGCCGGCTTGCCGAACTCGACCGAGATCCGTGACAGACCATGCGCCACCGCGTCGCAGATGTGGCGGTCGTGGCTGGTCTCGCCGGTCAGCACGCAGCCGAGCGCCACGACGGCGTCGACGTCGCCGCGGACCGCCGCGGCGCGGCTGATCGCCACGAGCTCGAACGCACCCGGCGCCTTGACGATCCTGAGCTTCGACCGGTCCCCGCCCGCATCCTCGAACACCTTGACCGCACCGCGCTCCAGTGCACCCGTGAGCTCACCGTGATAGGTGCTCGTGACGATCACGATGCGCAGCGAGCGGGCATCAACGGCTGTCTGGGGAACGGCGGGTTGCATGGGGCGAAGATGGTAGCCTCGCCACCATGCACGCAGCGCTGCGCCGCCTTGCCGCAGGGGTCCAGGCCGCGCGGGCCGGATTGGCCTACGGAGCCATGGCCGAAGGCTGGTTCGCGGTGGCCATCGCCCACCGCGCCGGCCGGCTCGAGGGCAACCTCGCCATCCTGCTGCTCTCCATGAGCATCGTTTCGCTGGGCCTCTTCGTCTTCGGCGTCGCCATGAACGACGTGCTCGACCGCAAGCAGGATCGCGCCTTCGCCACCGAGCGCCCTGGGCGCGGGCTGCTCTCGGTGCAGTGGCTGGCCGCGCTGGCTGTCGTCAGCCTCCTTGCCGCGCTCGCTGCCGCGTCCCAGTTCGGTCGCAGCGGCATGCTGGTGGCCGGGCTGGCTGCTGGCGGCATCGTGGCCTACAACGTGCTGGCCAAGTTCATCCCTGCTTTCGGGTTCGTGAGCCTGGGTGCGATCGGGGCGCTGCACATGCTGGTCCCTGACCAGCACCCGGGCGTGCTCCTGCCCTTCTGGTTCTCGATGACCTTCACCGCGATCGTGGCGGGCTTCGTGCATCGGCTGCGCCAGAAACGACCGGCCGCCACGGTGCGCGGGATGCTCGTCGCCACGGCCCTGTGGGCAGCATGGTCGGCCGTGCTCGCGTGGTGGATCGCACCCCAGACCCTCAATCCGATGGTCGGCTTCGAGCATCCGCGCGAGGGCATCCTCGTCGCGATCATCCTGCTGATCGCGTTCGTGACGGTGTCGGTCGCCATGCGCCGCACAACCAGCGGTGCGCCGCGCCAGGCCGACCGGTTCGCGCGACTGGCCACCCTGACACAAGCCCTCATGCCCTCGGCGTGGTTCCTCTGCATGGGTCGGCCCGAGGCCGCCGCGAGCTTCGCGGTGGCCGCTCTGGCGCTGGCGCTGGTCGACACCGGTGTGCGGACCGGCCTCCATCTGGCGCGACCACTCGACTACCAGCCTTGAACTACCATCGCCGCATGCGCACTGCCCTCGTGCTCCTGCTCCCGCTGGCCTTCGGTCCGGTGGCCTTGGCGCAGCAGGTTGACCTTGTGGTGAACGGCGAGTCCCTGGCGGGTTTCGTGCTGCCGGTGGAGCCCGTCGAGGGTGGCCTGCGGATCTCGGCGGAACGCCGATGGGAGTGGACGTCACTCGACACCAAGCGGCTCTGGCTCGAGGGCGACGTCTCGATCGATCTTGGCGAGTACGCCTTCAGCGCCCCGGCGGCGGCGGTCTGGATCAATCGGATCCCCTCTGCCGGCGGGCTCATCACGCAGTACGCCGTCTACTTCCCCGTCGCCAGCGAGCCGACGCGCTACGCCGGCGTGGGCGCGGGCGGCAAGGAACTGCTCGTGACCGGCAGCACTCGCGGCGCCGTCGAGCTCACGACCGTGCTCACCGATCGCGGCGCGCCTGCCGGCAAGCCTGAACTTGGCAAGGGCGTCGCGCGCCTGCAGCGTCACCTTCGCACGATCGCCACGAGCGCGCCCGTCCTCGAGCAACGCCCCGACATCGACGTCACGCCCAAGCCGCCCGAGACTCCGATCGCCGTGGGCGCACCGATCAAGGCCAGCACCGATGCGACCCCGCTGCCTCCCGTCACGATCCGCGCAGCCGACACCGGCACGGTGCCGATCATCGCAGGCTCGGCCTCGGTGAGCTGGTTCGGTGGATCGATCACCTTCGACGCCGCGACCGATTCCGTCACGATCACTGGCGGCGTGCAGATCGATGCCACCGGCATGCAGACCGATGACGGCCCACGCGACCTGCAACTCTCGGCCGAGAGCGGCGTGGTGTTCCTCGAGCCCGGAACGCTCGCTGTCCTGAAGGCGAAGGGCAAGGACGCCGCGCCGGCGACCACGATCAGCGCGCTCGACATCGTCGGCATCTACCTCGAGGGTGACGTCGTCGCCACGGACTTCCAGTACACCATCCGCTGCAGGCACGTGTACTACGACCTCGTGCGCAACAAGGCGTACGCCGCCGATGCCGTGCTGCGCACCGTCGACCGCAAGGGCCAGCTGCTCGTGGCGCGTGCCGCCGAGATGCAGCAGGTCGCCGGCCGCCAATGGCGCGTGGGCGAATCCACGCTGTCCAACAGCGAGTTCTTCGTGCCGCATCTCTCGGTGGGCGTCTCCCGTGCCACCGTCACGCAGACTGCCGCCGGCGACTCGTTCGTCATCGCCGATGACGTGACCGGTCGCATGGGTCGCATCCCGTTCTTCTGGATGCCCACCGTGCAGGGTTCGATCGATCGCCTGCCCATCAAGGGCGTGCAGCTGGGGTACGGCGACCCGGAGGGAACGGTGTTCGGCGTCGAGCTGGATCCGTTCGTCCTGCTGGGCCTGAAGCCCGAACCCGGGCTCGATGCCACGCTCGAAGCGGGCGTGCAATCGGAGTACGGCATCAACGCCGACCTGCGCATGAAGGGCGATGCCGGCGGTGCGTGGAACGCCGACTTCTTCGGCGTGTACGACTTCCTGAACCCCGAACAGACCGCCAACGCCGGCTTCGTCACCAGCGCCAACGAGTGGCGTGGCATGGTCACCGCCGACTGGGTGCTGCAGTCTTCGCCCGATGCGGACACGAAGCTCCAGCTTGGCGCGCAGAGCGATCCCACGCTGGTCAGCATCTTCCGCCCCGACGACTACCAGGAGCGTCGTCCGTACGAAACGTCCGCCTGGACCACCGCATCGAGCGACAACTCGATCTTCGACTTCGGTGCATCGGTCAGCGCCAACGACTGGGTGAGCACCATGTGGCAGCTGGCCAGCCGCCCGTACACCGCCGAGAAGTACCCCGAAATGAACTATCGCCGCTTCGGCGACCGGATCTTCGGCAGCTCGGTGACCTGGTCGAGCGAGTACACGGGCTCGATGATGTCCCTGAACCTCCAGGACACCGACAGCGAGGAGATCGGGGCGGACCCCGATGCCTTCAGCATCAACCCGGCCTTCGCCGCAACGCAGAACATCCGCGAGGCCTATGAGGGCGCCGGCTACGACTCGAACATCCGCGGTCGCGTGGCAACCCGTCAGGAGTTCGCGTTGCCGCTCGACGCGGGCGATGCGCGCATCACGCCCTTCGCTTCGGGCAACGGCATCGGCTACTTCTTCGACGACTTCAAGGACTACTCCGCCGAATCGGATTCCTTCCGTGGGCTGCTCTCGGGCGGCGTCCGCGGCAGCACCACGTTTACCGCCTCCTACGACACCGTCCGCAGCCGCCTGCTCGACCTCGAGCGCCTGCGCCACGTCATCAAGCCCTACGGAACGGCGTGGTACGGCTGGGATTCGAACGACCTCACGAACTACCCCATCTACGACCAGGAGTGGGAAGGGTGGTCAGGCGGCGCGGTCGGCCAGGCTGGTCTCGATCAGCGCCTGCAGACCATGCGCGGTGGCCCGGGCAACTGGCAGAGCGTGGACTGGGTCACGGTCGATGCCGGCGTCGTCGTCGACGATCGCAGCAACGACCTGCAGCGCACCACCACGCCGGGCGACACGTTCGGCCTCAAGAACTTCCAGAGCCCCCTGCCCAGCTTCTATGCGTGGCGACCCGAGTACAGCCAGTGGGGCGATCACCTCTACGGCAACGGCACGTGGGCGCTCGGCGATGCGCTCGGGCTCTACGGCATGGTGACGTGGATGCTCGAGGACCGAGACAGCCAAGGCGACGATCTCGCCCAGGGTTCCGTCGGTTTCCGCATCACGCAGTCGCCTGCCGTGACGTGGTACACGGAGTATCGCTACGTCAACACCTTCGACGACACGGGGCTCTATCCCGACGACGAACTCCTGCAGGGCGGCATGCAGTACCGGGTCAGCGAGAACTACAACATCGCACTGGCCGGCCAATACGACTTCCTCGCCGAGACCTTCCGCAGCGCAACCGGCTCGATCACGCGCCAGTTCCCCGACTTCGCGGTGTCGATCAACGGCGGCTACGACCTGATCACCGACGCCTACTCCTTCGGGCTCGGCGTCTCGCTCGGCGGCAACAGTGCCGATCTCGGGTCGGCGCTCAATTCGGCCTTCGCCCAGAACTCCTCGCTCGGCGGACGCTGAGCATCAGCCTTCGAAGAGCCCGCCATCAGCCGGGCCCTTCCACGCAGCGCCGACATGGTCGCACGCTGCCTTGGTCAGCCGCCGCCCCTGCCGCGTGCGTGCCACGAAGCCCAGTTGCAGGAGATACGGCTCGACCACGTCCTCGAGCGTGCCCGCATCCTCGCCCATGCTCGCGGCGATCGCCTCCACGCCGGCGGGACCGCAGCCATACACCCCGGCGAGCGCCTGCACGTACGCGCGGTCCAGCGCATCAAGCCCAAGCGCATCGATGCCTTCAAGTTCGAGCGCCTCGTCGACCGCAGCCAGATCGAGCGTGCCGCCGCGCCGAACCTGAGCGAAGTCACGCACCCGCCGCAGCAACCGCAGCGCGATGCGTGGCGTGCCGCGGCTGCGACCGGCCAGGCGATCGAGTGCTCCATCGGGAATGCCGCGCATGCCCTGCAGGCCGGCCGCACGACGCAGGATCTCGACGAGCTCAGCGGCACCGTAGAAGCCCAGATGGTGCGCGATGCCGAAGCGATTGCGCAGCGCCTGCGTGAGCAGGCCTGGTCGCGTGGTCGCGCCGATGAGCGTGAACGGCTTGAGCGCCACCGTCACCACGCGCGCATGCATCCCGCTGTCGACGGTGAAGTCGATGCGGAAGTCCTCCATGGCCGGATAGATGTACTCCTCGACCGCCGCGGGCAGCCGATGGATCTCGTCGATGAAGAGCACATCGCGCTCTTCCATCTTCGTGAGCGTGCCGATGAGGTCTGCTGCCTTCGTCAGCGCGGGACCGCTCGTCACATAGGCGCGGCTTCCCATCTCGTTGGCGATCACGTGCGCAAGCGTGGTCTTGCCGAGCCCCGGCGGGCCATGCAGCAGCACATGTTCCATCGGCGCCGAACGGGCGCGCGCGGCATCGATGGCAATCGACAGGCGTTCCTTCAGGTCGGGCTGTCCGATGTACTCGGCGAGTTGCTGCGGGCGCAGCGCCGGACCGGCCGTAGGCTCGGGTTCACGGTCGCAACCTTGCTGGGCCGCCTCGACGATTCGTTCTCGTGCCATCCTTGGCCGCCTGGGCTCAGAACCTGACCTTCGGCGACTCGCGCTCGCCCTCGCCCACCTCGAAGAAGCGGAAGGGCTGGAAGCGGAACATGCCGGCGATCACGTTGTTTGGGAAGACGGCCAACTGCGTGTTGAAGTCGCCGGCCTGGCCGTTGTAGCCGGTGCGCGCAAAGGCGATCTCGCCCTCAAGCTGGCCCAGCGTGCCCTGCAACTGCAGGAAGTTCTGGTTGGCCTTGAGGTCGGGATAGGCCTCGGCCACGGCGAGCAGCCGACCGAGCGCACCGGTGAGCTGTTGCTCGGCACCAATGCGCTCATCGACCGAGCCGGCGCCCATCGCCGAGGCCCGTGCCTTCATGACAGCCTCGAGAGCCCCCTTCTCATGGGCTGCGTAACCCTTTACCGTCTCGACCAGGTTGGGCACCAGATCGTGGCGCTTCTTCAGGCTCACGTCGATGCCGCTGAAGGCACCCTCGGTCGCCACGCGCGCGCGCTGCAGGCCGTTGTAGACACCGATCACCCACAGGGCGACCACGACCACGAACGCCAGCACGGCTCCAACGATCACCACCAAGGCAATGCCCATTGCGGACCTCCTGCACCGGAGTGCGGACGGATTCTACCGCTTCCCCAGCGCGCGCCCCATGTTCCGCACGATCCTGAAGTGATCAGGATCGCAGGGCATCACGCTCAGCCGGTTGCCCCGGGCCAGCACCGTCATGCCGGCCAGCGTCGGCTCCTTGCGCAGCGACTCGAGCGTCACCACGCCACCAAA
>Ga0315905_10001342_pt1 | contig 26421 bp, 21 predicted proteins | sample LakEriMetagenome_5_FD_203522 | JGI IMG/M metagenome (GOLD analysis project Ga0315905, IMG submission 203522) | Freshwater fungal communities from buoy surface, Lake Erie, Ohio, United States - Buoy 4 MA121 | ecosystem: Environmental > Aquatic > Freshwater > Lake | place: USA: Lake Erie, Ohio...
CGAAACTAGACCCGGCCGCCTTCAAAGTTTTCCAGGGAACTGTGAAAACTGCCATCAAGATCTCTTTGAATGATCCAAATGATCCGACCCCCTACTGGATCATCTCAACTCGGAAGCCAGCACAACTAGCCGAAGTGCTTAGGGCAAAAAACTAAGCGTCACACTCTGAACAGATTGGGCCGTTCTTGGTCTTTCTTGCAACCAGTGAGCGGTGCTTCACAATAAAGCAATTTGAACAAGTGAATTCATCATCTTGTGGAGGCAAAACCACAACATCAAGATCTTCCGAGACTACGTCCGGGATTGAAAAAGAGTCTCCGGACTCATCTACCTCAGTATCCGAGGCCCCTGTGGTAGCAGGAACGCGCTCTTTTATAGCCTCGATGGACTCGGTGTCATCGTCAGCTTTTCTAGGGGCGTCGTAATCGGTTGCCATTGTGGGACCCTTCAGTTCTTCGGTAAGCGCTAGTAGTGTCCAACAAAAACCACCCAATAGCAAACCGACACAGCGACAATTTCCTTGGAAACTCCCGTGTTTTTGCTAGGCCCACGAGGCCCTTGCTGGCACACTTCTTGTTAGGAGAAGACAAGCCATGAAAGACATAAAATTCCTGGGCGCAGATGGTGACTTTCTATTGCTCGAAACCGCCGAAGGGGTAAGGTACCGACTCTTAGTTGACGAAACTGTCAGGCGCGCCAGCCGAGGCGAAACGCAGTCTCAGCTCGACGCACCGACCCTAAGTCCTAGGGAAATTCAAGAAGAGATCCGAGTTGGCAGAAGTATCCAAGACATTATCGCCGCCAGCGGAGCTCCGGAAGAGTACATTCGCAAGTTTGCCCAACCGGTTCTTGATGAACTAAATCATGCCGTTCTAAACGCCCTAACCGTGAGACTGGAAATCGCTGGTGATCGATTCAATGAGCCAACCGCTCGAGAATTCGGCGACATTATCAAATCAAGATTGGCTGCCAGCGGCGCAGGCATAGAGCGCTGGTCTGCTCTCAAGGCTCCTGATCAAGGCTTCTTTATCTTCTGTGAATTCGAGCTCAACGGCGAAACAAAGAAGGCCACCTGGAGTTATAACCCTAAACGACTTGCCCTTTCTCCAGAAAACGATGTGGCAATCAACCTCTCGTCTCAGGACAGACTTGCAAGCCAAGCACCAAGACTTCGACCGGTTGCAACAGCGCCAACTTCGATAACCGAGAGCCTGGGTGAAACTGTTGATCTTGTAAGGTCAATCCCTACCTCCGCAGCACCGCTGAATACAACTGCTTCCGAACCAGATGAGTCAGCAATTTCTGAGACGGCAGATTTGCTCGACGCACTGCGAAAGAAAAGAAATGAACGCGAAAGCGTTGAGCAATTAGATCCACACCCTTCCACTGAAGGTTTGAGAATTGTTGAGTATGTGCCAGAGCCAATTATTCTCGAGGAAGAGCCGGAGCCTACGCCTGCACCAGTAAATACTGACTCATCAAATTCACCTAAGCGTGGGCGTGCATCTATCCCAAGCTGGGATCAAATTGTTTTTGGAACAAAGACTGAAGACTAAGGCTTCTTAGAAAACCAGTAGCGGAACTTCCCACTCGGCTTTGCTCATTCCACCGTGTTGGCCAATCATCGACATCGATTTCACTTTTGCAAATTCTCGATGGTAAACAACTCGATCGCCCTTAGGTAAAAGAACCAAATCAGGGGCAACTTTCTTAGCCGACTCACTTAGTGGCTGGTACCAACCGGCATCAACCAGTTCCTGCATAGTCACAACCTCAACCTGGGACCCTAAATCAGCCTGAAGTGCTTCGCGCTTTGCGACTAGATCGACCCCAGCTTCAAAGTACAAGAATCCAACTCTGGGATCTCCCCCAATCATGGCAAGGTCCTTCATTGACTCGTAGTGCTCAAGATAGACGTGTGATGTTTGGTCAACATCGATCACACCGTGATCTGCTGTCAGAATTGCGCCTGCTGTTTTTGGGAGAGATTTCATGAAGATAGCAAGAACCGAGTCAAGACCTTCTATCGTGTTTAGCCAGTTTTGAGATTGACACCCGAAGCGATGTGCGAGTTGGTCTAGTTCGGGTACGTAGAGATAAACCAGCGTGCCTGGCTTTGTAATCTCGCCTCTTGCAATGTCAAAACGCTCCTGCAATGTCTTTGCGGCCAAATACTTGGAAGCCGGCATCGTGGCTTGGGTAAAACCACTTCCCTCATACTCCCCAGGCCCCACCGTGACCACATTCTTGCCAGCCTGCAAAGCCTGCTCACTGATGGTCTGCAAATCTTGATACTTCTGAGGTGGGAACTCAGTGCCTAAGTCATTGAGTAAATTGATCGGCTTGGATACTCCTCGATTAAAGACGCGGTAGCCAATAAATCCGTGTTCTCCGCTTTGCTTGCCAGTTGCAAAACTTGCCAGGCTTGTGGCGGTTGTTGTGGGAAAGCCCGAATAAAGAGACTTAGAAGTACTTAGTTTCTGATTAAGAAATCCGGCGTGACCTCCGGCTGCTTTGATGTTTGCAACCCCTAGTCCATCGACGAGGATAACCAGATAGCTTTGCTTGGCTGGAAGCGAGAGTGGGTTTGATTTGCCGTCGAGCGCAAGGAATGCACTGAGATAAGCCTCGGAAAGCCTCCCAAATGAATTTGGTACAGAAGGTAGCATCGAAGCTAAGTTTGCCACAGCAGCAGGAAGATCATGGCCAAAGAACAAATCGATAAAGTTCCGGAACGAATCTTTGACATCGACCTATCCAAGGAGATGCAGGACTCGTTCCTGGAGTACTCGTACTCAGTTATCTACTCCCGTGCCCTTCCAGATGCCAGAGATGGCCTGAAGCCAGTCCACCGCCGTATTGTTTATCAAATGGGCGAGATGGGACTTCGCCCAGACCGCGGTCATGTGAAATCAGCTCGAGTGACCGGTGAGGTAATGGGAAAGCTTCACCCTCACGGCGACAGCGCAATCTATGACGCTCTAGTTCGAATGGCTCAGCCGTTTTCCTTGCGTGTTCCACTTATCGACGGTCACGGAAACTTTGGTTCCCTAGATGATGGGCCAGCGGCAGCTAGATACACGGAGGTTCGCCTTTCGTCAGCAGCTTTGGTGATGAACGAAGGGCTCAGCGAGAACGTCGTTGATTTCAAGCCCAACTACGACGCACAACTTTCCGAGCCAGAGGTGTTGCCAGCCGCATTTCCAAACCTGTTAGTTAACGGTGCGTCGGGTATTGCCGTGGGTATGGCAACAAATATGCCCCCGCACAATATGCGTGAGGTTGTGAAAGCGGCAATTTATCTTCTAAGGAATCCGAAGGCCACTCTCGATGAGCTAATGGCTATTGTTCCAGCACCCGATTTTCCCAACGGTGGAATCATCATGGTCGGCGAAGGAATCAAGGAAGCCTACGAAACCGGTCGCGGCAGCTTCAAAACAAGGGCACGTGTGAGCGTTGAATCGGTAGCGCCGAGAAAGATGGGGCTAGTCGTCACCGAGCTTCCATACCTCGTGGGTCCCGAAAAGGTAATTGAAAAGATCAAAGAGGGAGTAAATACCAAGAAGCTCCAGGGTATTTCAGATGTGATTGACCTAACCGACAGAACCAATGGCCTAAAGCTGATCATCGAACTCAAAACCGGCTTTGATCCACAAGTTGTTCTTGACCTGCTTTACCGCTACACACCGATGGAAGACAGCTTCGGAATCAACAACGTAGCTTTGGTTGAAGGCCAGCCTCAGACTCTTGGACTGCGTGATTTGTTGCGCGTATATCTTGCTCACCGCATCATCGTCATCAGAAGAAGAAGCGAAAACCGACTTGGAAAACGCCAGGCAAGATTGCACCTGGTCGAGGGAATGCTGCTTGCCATCGTCGGCATAGATGAAGTAATCAAGATCATCAGAGGGTCAGAGGAAGTCCAGGAAGCAAAGACCAAGCTGATGAAGAAGTTCAAGCTCAGCGACATTCAGGCTGAGTACATTCTCGAACTAAGACTTCGCCGCCTCACAAAGTTTTCAAAGCTTGAGCTCGAAACTGAGAAAAAGCAGCTGCTTCTTGAAATCGCTGAGCTAGAGAAGATCCTCAAAAGCGATAAAGCACTAAAGGATCTGGTCGCATCTGAAATGGAAGAAGTAGCCAAGAATTACGGCGATGATCGTAGAACCTCTCTTCAAGCAGAAGGCGAGGTAGTCACTGAATCTGCAGCTACCAAGAAACTTGTCAACGCTCAGCTGACCGACTCCCCCTCGGCTATCACCCTCACCGCTGCTGGACGGGTATTTAGATCAGAAGATGCCAAAGAGCCCACAGTGAGAAAAAACGGCTACCGAAACTGGTTTGCTTCCACAACCAGAAGTGATGTGGTTTTTGTCACAGATGCCGGACGTATGCTTCGAACCCACGTCGGAGATATTCCAGTTGGCGACAGCGCAACCCATAACTCAGGAACCCCGGCTGCTGAGTTTCTTGGCCTTGGCAAAAAAGAGAAGGTCGTGGCGGTATTCCCGGTCGATGAGAAAACCATCATTGCTCTCGGAACCAAAAATGGAATAGTCAAGCGGATCACCCCAGATTTCCCATCCAAGTCGGATTTTTCCTGCATAAACCTCAAGGGTTCCGACAAAGTAGTTGGTGCGGCCGCCTCTCTTGAAACTGACGAAGTGGTGTTCATTACTCAGGACGCTCAGCTTCTGCGCTTTGATGCTAAGGCAGTCAAACCTCAAAGCATTAATGGCGCAGGCATGGCTGGCATCAAGACAGACTCAGAAGTTGTCTACTTCGGCGTTCTAAAGCCTAAGGAAAAGAACGTCGTGCTGACAGTTGCAAATAGCAATGCTTCACTTCCAGGAACTGACGGTGGCGGAATGAAGGTTTCAAAGATCGATCAGTTCCCTAAGAAGGGACGGGCAACTGGAGGCGTGCGCTGTCAGAAGTTCATCCGCGGCCAGAATCAAATCGTTCTTGGATACGTCGGCCCTGAGGGCTTCCAGCTAATTGATGGCAAAGGTAAAGCAATTGGTGTTGAATACGAGCTTCAAAAACGTGACGCTTCGGGAGATCCTGCTCCAGCGATCAGCTTTGTTGGAAGAACCTAAGCGTCGATTCTTTCCCGCTCCAGCGAATCCGCTGAGTCAATGATGAAATCTCTTCGAGGGCCAACTTCATTCCCCATTAGAAGTTCAAACATCTTCTCGGCAGCTTCTGCGTCTTTTACTGTGACTCGCCTAAGAGCTCTCTTGGAGCGGTCCATGGTAGTTTCCGCGAGCTGCTCTGCATCCATTTCTCCAAGACCCTTGTAGCGCTGGATTGGCTCTTGGTAGCTCTTCTTGGCAGTTTTGAGTTTTGCTAAAAGCTTTTCTAGCTCAGCTTGCGAGTAGGTGTAGATGTGCTCATTGGATTTTGATCCGGCGTTTATTACTGTGACACGGTGTAGCGGTGGCACCGCTGCAAAAACTCGCCCTGCTTCAACCAATGGACGCATGTAGCGGAAAAACAGTGTTAAAAGCAAAGTTCGGATGTGAGCTCCATCAACATCCGCATCGCTCATTAGGATCACTTTTCCGTATCTTGCAGCATCTAACTCAAAACTGCGGCCAGAGCCTGCACCAAGAACCTGAATGATCGAAGCGCATTCGGTGTTGGAAAGCATGTCTGCAACTGAAGCTTTCTGAACGTTCAGAATCTTTCCGCGGATTGGCAAAAGCGCCTGGTACTCACTGTTTCGAGCCAGCTTTGCTGTTCCTAGAGCGGAGTCACCCTCAACGATGAATAACTCTGAAACTTCAGTTTCTGATGTTCTGCAGTCAACTAGCTTGCTTGGCAAAGAAGAACTCTCGAGAGCGTTTTTGCGGCGCTGTGTTTCTTTGTGGGTTCGGGCCGATACTCGAGCCTTTGTCTCGGCCACGATCTTTTCGAGAACTAGAGCAGATTGAGTCTTGTCATCGCGTTTGGTGGATTTCAATCGTTCGTTCAAGCGTTTTGCAACAATTGCAGAAACTATGTTCTTGACCGCTGGCGTTCCAAGAATCTCCTTAGTCTGACCTTCAAACTGCGGCTCGGCTAACCGGACAGCAACTACTGCAGTAAGGCCTGCAAGAATGTCCTCTTTTTCGACCTTGTCGCTTCCAAGTTTGAGCTTTCTCGAATTTGCATCAATCTCGGCACGAATTGCCTTTACTGCACCCTGTTCAAATCCAGCAACATGAGTTCCGCCCTTAGGGGTTGCAATCACATTCACAAAGGAACGGAAGTTTGTCTCGTATCCAGTTCCCCACCGCAAGGCGATGTCCACTTCACAGTTTCGTGTGACCTCTGTTGAGACCATGTTGCCTTTTTTATCTAAGACTGGAACCGTCTCAGTGAACTCCGCGTCTCCGCGCAGACGCCACACCGAGGTTAGTGCTGTATCCGGGGCGAGGAAGTTAACGAACTCTGAGATACCACCCTCGAATTTGAACTCTTGTTTGATTCCCTTAGCTGTGCGCTTATCGCTCAAACTGATTACCAGTCCCGGTACTAGAAAGGCGGTTTGACGTGCCCTATCTTCAACTTCCTTTAGATCAAAGGCGGTCTCCTTTACGAAGATTTGCGGATCTGGCCAGTAGCGAACCCGAGTTCCAGTTTTTGTCTTTGCGACCTTGCCAGAAATCTGAAGTTCGCTTTTCTTGACGAATGGCTTGAAGGGATTGGTTGGAGAAATGCCCTTCTTGTCATCAAAGACCCCAGGCTCACCGCGCCTGAAAGACATCGAATAGGTTTGTCCGTTTCTATCTACTTCAACATCTAGACGCTCGGAAAGAGCATTCACTACCGATGCGCCTACTCCGTGGAGTCCACCGGATGCCGCGTAGGAACCCGATCCGAATTTTCCACCCGCATGAAGTTTGGTGAAGACAACCTCAACACCAGAAAGTCCAGTTTTGGGCTCGATGTCCACCGGGACTCCTCGGCCGTTATCTTCAACAGTTACGCTGCCGTCTTTTTGCAGCTCAATAAGTACTTTCTTGCCGTGTCCAGCCAGGGCCTCGTCGACGCTGTTGTCGATGATCTCCCATAGACAATGCATCAGACCGCGCCCATCGGTGGAGCCGATGTACATTCCTGGGCGTTTGCGAACCGCCTCTAGGCCTTCTAGGACCGAGAGGTGCCTTGCTGAGTAGTCTTCGCTTGCCACTTGAGAATCTTAAGCTTGTGGGCGGTTGGGCCTTGAAACCAACACCCATGAGAAGGAAAATACTTCGCTTTTAGCGAAAAGAGGCTCTAAATGGACTAAAAAGTCCGATGTGTGTGTTGAGATTAGCTCAGAAGGGATACACACATGCAACCAGTTGAAGCAACAGCAACGAACCTAGGCTCCACCCTTAACGCGGCGGATCGCTGCGACGTTTGCGGTGCTCAGGCCTACATAAGGGTCTCTCTTGCAACTGGAGAACTGTTGTTTTGTGCCCACCACGGCAAGGCCAACAAGGAAAAACTTGAGCCAATCGCAAAAGGTTGGCTTGACGAAACCGACAAACTTCTAGCGCGTTAGTCGCTGCTTTAGTTCAGCTCTGGCCATACCGGCGTAGTCATCGGCAATTTTTGCCTCTGCACTCAACTGTTCATAACTGAAGCCAGATTTTTTCGCCACAATCGCTAAAAACTGATCCGCAAGGTTTGGGTTCATTGGTAGCAGCGGGCCATTCAATCTGGCAGCCATCAAATTGCCATCCAAGAGGCCCTCGCGCGGTTCTTCTTTAGCAGACTTATTCGAGCTGTTTCCAAACCCTGCCTTCAGTAAGACAAGCGGCTGAGCTGTGCCCAACAGTTCGATTTCTGATGAATGGTTAGAGTACCCGGTTGTTAGATTTCCAGCCTGGTCAAAACCGTAGCTTTCACTAGAAGCGCGATTAGCCACTCGCTGGCTTCGGGAAGGAAATATCCCAGCTCCTGCAACAGTTCTGCCATCTAATAGCTCGATACTCTCGCCCAATATTTCCCAGCCCAAGCCAAGAGCCAAAAAAGCAACTCCATCAGCGGCAAGCTCCCTTAGCTTCGCGGCTTGCCCCTGAACTAATTCGAGTGCTTCAAGTGCTCCGGCGAGTGTTCCAGAACCGATGAACACTGCGTCGATGTTTGATGCAATTGATCCCGAACCGTCAAATTCTTGAACTGTCGATTCAATACCCGACCATTTGAGCCTTGCAACCAAAGCGTCGAGATTTCCTCTTTCGCCGTTTAGGCCAAGCTGGGAAGGAAATAGGTGCAAGAATCTGACCATCATTTTCCACTCTCCAGATCCAAAAAGCCCATTAGCTTGCGGATAGCCATCATTTGCTCGTAGTTAGTCAATAGGGTCCCGCGTTTGCCACTGGTTTTCAGAAATGACACGTACTCGGCAAGCGCTTGCTTGCTATCGGGCTGAACTTTCTCAATGGATTTGCCTTGGTAGCTAAGGCGAGTTGCCCAATGCCAAGCTCGAGAGCCAGAAATCATTCTGACCTCACCAATTCGAGCCAGGTCAATATCGAAAATCCACGATGGGTCAGGGGTTCCCTCGTCCATCGCAATCCAAATCGCTGTTTCTGGATCCTCCATCGCAACCAATGTGGCTCGCATGCTTGAGGGGTTTTTCATCATCAGAATCTGAATCTCAACACCCTGATAGCTGGCTATTTCGCCACGGCCGTAAACAGTCTGTTGACTCGAAATAGCTGCTGAAGCAGCCTGCATGTCAAAGGAAGTGCCAAGAATTCGCTCTGCGACAGAAAACGCCAAAGCCGTATCGATGGCAAAGTGCAACCCCTTGCCTGGAAGCTGCACGGATGTCTTTACTCCCCCAAGCGAAAGCGTTGCAACACCATCTATTTCGTCAACAACTGAAACTGAAACTGGGATGTCATTTACAACCTGCCCCTTACCAAACCTTGGAGCGGCTAACGCTCCAGCGGGCCATTTCGAAAGGGCCTTTTCTGACACCTGAACCTGGGCTACCGATACATCGGCAAGCATTAATCCGATGTCAACAAGATTGGCATCTGAGCCGTTGATCACAACACCTTTTGTTGCACTGCTTGCTGCAGCCAACAGCATTCCAACCACGCGATCTGGTTCAAAGAATCTGTTGAGCTGGTCAATTTGAACGTTGGTGAGCACAACCCAGCTGGGTGCAATAAATGGAGCCAAAACTTCACCGTAAGCTTCATCAACTTCAAGTACAGCTACGTCTGCATCGAGTGAGCCAGAAAGGGATGCTTGGCCGATCACGGCTGAGCCGATGCCCTGTGGCATGTTTCCACCGGAAGGATTGCTAAAAACCTTGAGTCCTTGAGAGGCGAGGGTTCCGGCGACCAAAGAGGTGGTGGTGCTCTTACCGTTTGAGCCAGAGACGAAGATGACTCCATACTTGAGAGCACCGAGGGTTTTGCTGAGAAGTTTTGGTTCGATCAGCATTGCGATGCGACCGGGAATTGCCGATCCCCCGCCTCGCAGTTTGGCGACAATACGAATTAGTTTGCCGACTAAAACTGCAAGAGAGAGCCTCAAGGTTATCTAGTTGTCTAAGTAGTCACGCAGCATTTGGGAGCGTGAGGGGTGCCTTAGCTTCGACATGGTCTTGGACTCTATCTGTCGAATTCGCTCTCGTGTGACACCGAATTCTTCGCCGATCTGGTCAAGAGTTTTCTGAACTCCATCTCCAAGTCCGAAGCGTGATTTGATTACTCCGGCTTCTCTCGGGTGAAGTGACTGAAGGATTCTTTCTAGCTCACGCTGCAACATTGTGAAACCAACTGCATCGGCTGGGACAACAGCCTCGGTGTCTTCAATTAGGTCACCGAATTCGCTGTCACCGTCTTCTCCAAGTGGAGTAGAAAGTGAAATTGGCTCGCGTCCATACTTCTGGACCTCCACGACTTTTTCAGGAGTCATGTCGAGCTCTCGTGCTAGCTCTTCAGGAGTTGGCTCACGGCCGAGATCCTGAAGTAGCTGGCGCTGCACGCGAGCTAGTTTGTTGATCACTTCCACCATGTGAACCGGAATACGAATGGTTCGAGCCTGGTCCGCCATTGCACGTGTGATGGCCTGTCTAATCCACCAGGTTGCGTAAGTCGAGAACTTGTAACCCTTGGTGTAGTCAAACTTCTCTACTGCACGAATAAGTCCTAGGTTTCCTTCTTGGATTAGGTCAAGAAACTGCATACCTCTTCCGGTGTATCGCTTTGCCAGCGAAACAACCAAACGAAGGTTTGCCTCTAGTAGGTGAGATTTTGCCTTCTGGCCATCTTTGACAACCCACTTCAAATCGCGTTCCATGTCCCTAGCAAGTTTGCGCTTACCCGCGAGTTTTTCTTCGGCAAACAAACCAGCTTCGATTCTCTTTGCAAGCTCTACTTCGAGCTCTGCATTAAGAAGGGCAACTTTACCAATCTGCTTTAGGTAATCCTTAACTGGGTCAGCAGTTGCACCAGTGATTGTGGTGCTCTGAGTTGGGATGTCATCTTCTTCGGTATGTGAAAGAACAAATCCACCGCCGGGGACAACAACCTCTTCTATTTCATCGGCTGCAGGAAGTTCTGGCTCGACAGCGGTGATATCTACCGCTTCGGCGACGTCCGCGACGATGTCTTCGACGGATTCAAGCTCAATGTCTTCGTCGTCCTCAAGATCGTCATCGAGAAGAGCTTTGCCCTTAGAGCTAAGTTTTCCTGCCTTGCCCTTCAATTCCTTTTTGGAAATCTTGGATGCTGGACCAGTAGATCCCTTAACTGCCTTGGTGTTTTTCGAAACCGCGCTGCCTTTAGCGGACTTTGATGCAGGAGTAGCTTTAGAAGTTTTTGCAGGCGCCTTAGCTGCGGGTTTGACTGATTTAGCAGTTGTCTTAGCCTTGGCTGAAGGCTTGGCGGCAGCTTTTGCTGGTTTGGAAGTTTTTGAAACTGGCTTAGAAGTTTTTGAGGTGGTGGTTGCCTTTTTGGTCTTGAGCGCGCTCTTAGAACCCGCGGTGCGGGCTACTTTTTTTGGAGCTGCAGGAGCTTTTGCCAATTGGTCCTCTCACCGGAAGGCTTTTCCAGGAATTACTAAGACCCATGTCAAGTCGGATAAATCCGTCTGACTGGGTCTTTTCTTATTATGCCACGGTATCTCGAGCTCTTTTGACCCCAAACACCGTGCCTCTAGGTAAACAATGATTCGGCTTTTGCTATTCCTGACCTAGCCTTGAGCCATGCCGCTAGCGATTATCACGGGAGCCAACACTGGCCTGGGCTTCGAAACGGCCCGCGGATTGCTTCAAGTTGGCTTTGAGGTTGTGATCACCAGCCGGAATCTTGAGCGGGGTGAAAAGGCAGTGGCTCGATTAAAGTCCGAGTATCCAAAAGGTCAGATCTCGGCTCTGGCCTTGGACCTATCTAATCAATCGAGTGTAAGAGCCTTCGCGCCAAGGTTTACCCAGGCACAGAAGAAGTGGGACGTGCTGGTTCTAAATGCGGGAGCCAAAGTCCTATCCAGCTACCAGGAAACAGATTCTGGAATCGAGTATCACTTCGGGGTAAACGCGGTTGGACACTTTGCACTAGTTGCTGACTTGCTCGCGCTTCGTGCTGAAGTTGCACGAGTGGTTTCCGTCTCGTCAATAGTTGCAAGGTTCGCACCAAGTGCGCTTGGTCCTGCAGGATCTCCCAAGTCCTATTCAGCAGGAGCAAGCTACTCCGCAAGCAAACTTTCTAACTACTTATTCGCAATCGAGCTACAAAACAGATTCGGGTCAGAGTCATTTAGCTCTTTAGCTGCTCACCCTGGTTTTGCAAGAGCGGAACCCTATGGACCAAAGAGCACAAGATTTTTTGAATCGTTTATGGCTCAGTCAGCGGCCAAGGGCGCTCTTCCAATAATCGAGGCGGCAACGGATAGTTCATTACCTGGAGGCAGTTACCGTGTTCCGAAAATACTTGAGCTCTGGGGTGAGCCCAGCGAAGGAATTGTTCCAAAAATCACTAACCATGAATCACTGATAAAGAATTGGGAAATACTAGAGACCCTGTCGGGTAAAACTCTAGCTCTGTGACTCGTCAGGATTGTTTCGCTGCCTAGAGGCTAAATAGCCCTCAAGTTCAGCAGCTATTTCATCAGCGTTTGGAAGTTTTACAAAAGGCTTTCTGATTGGTGCGCGAGAAGGCCCGGTCACTTCATTTTGATATCCCTGTTCAAGAGTTGAGATCATCTTTTGAAGCTCTGCGTTCTCTGTGATTTGCTCAGAAAGCTTTGCAAGGAACTGCACACCATCTTCGCGAAGATCATCTGTTGGGAAAACCAAACCAGTTGAGGAAGATACCAACTCAAAGGCTGCCACAGCTGCTTGAGGGAAATCGTTGTCTGCGAGATAGTGCGGGCAAAGCAAAACATAACCAACAATCGGCATGCTGGTCTGCGCAACCTTGAACTCGAGAAGGTGCAGCACATTTCCAGGAACCTGGGTTTGTGGTTTCCATTCCGAAAGCTCATTGACAATGTCTTTTCTGTTCCCCGAGACAGTGACACCGATTTCCCGGGTGTGTGGAATAGGAAAAGGAATTGCGTGAAGCCAAGTGACGTCTTTTACTTGCAGTCTCTTGATTAGGCGAAGAATTGCATTTGTGAATGCTTCCCACCTGAAATCCGGCTCATATCCGTGAAGGAAAAGAAATGGTTGATTCGCTTCGTCATGGACCAGGTAAAGACCCAGGCTTGCTGGTTCGTAATCTTCGATGTGGTCTTTCTCGAAGTACATCACAGGACGCCTGGAGCGGTAATCGAGCAACTCGTCGTTATTGAAGGTCAGAATCTGCGATGTCGAAAGATTCGCAAAGATGTTCTCAGAGAACTGGTTGAGCACTCCCCCGGCATCAGTAAAACCAGTCAGGCCCGCAATCAGGTGAAGACCTGCGGGGACCTCGACCTGATCAAACTCGAACTCGTATAGCGGCTCATTGGACATGCTCCAAGTCTAAGCACAAGCTGGAATAGCATGGACGCTATGACAAAGCTGAAGATAACCCTGACCCAAACCTCGCTTGCCCCTTCGCGCCAAACCGCTACGGTTATTGGCGTCCAATCCAGCGCTAAGGACTTGAAGCTATCGAAGAGCAATCTCGATTCGAAGCTAACGGCGGCAATCAACCTCGAATCCCTCGGAGTTTCCTCCGAGGTCGGATCCATCAAGAAACTTGCCGGTCCTGGTTCTTCGGTTATCGCTGTGGTTGGAATTGGAAAGACGCTTGAGATTGATTCGATTCGACAGGCAATGGGAGCGGCAGCCAGAGAGCTTGGCAACTTCGAACACGTTGTTATTGACATTCCATTAACAACTAAAGACCAGGTCCTGGCTGCAATTGAAGGGTTCCAGTTAGGTAACTACGAGTACCTGACATACAAACCAAAAGCGACCAAGAAGGTATTGAGCAAGCTCACACTTCTTACCTCTCTAAAGCCAACCGCCAGCGATCTTGCTCAGCTAGAAGTCGTAGCCGCTGCGGTTCACCGAACCAGAGACATGGTCAACGCACCAGCTAATGATCTATACCCAGAGGTGATGGTGGCAGCTGCAAAGAAGTTGGTAAAGGGTTTACCGGTAAAGATCAAGGTTTGGGAAGAAAAGGACCTACTGGCCGATGGGCTTGGAGGAATTCACGCAGTTGGAAAAGGTTCTAACCGCCCACCTCGATTAGTAAAACTTGAATACAAACCAACCGGTGCCAAAACCTCAATCGCGTTAGTTGGCAAGGGCATCACCTTCGACACCGGAGGGCTGTCCCTAAAGCCTGCCGAATCAATGGTCGGCATGAAATACGACATGACTGGCGCAGCATCTTGTCTTCAGGCATTGATTGCTATTGCGGAGCTGGGGCTTCCAATCAAGGCGACCGCTTGGCTGTGTCTAGCTGAGAACATGCCCTCGGGCAGTGCCACCAGACCAAACGATGTCATCAAGATTCGAAATGGTAAGACTGTTGAAGTTCTAAACACCGATGCTGAAGGTCGACTAGTTCTGGCCGATGGTCTATCGATGGCTTCTGAAGAATCCCCAGATTACATAGTTGATGTTGCAACTCTTACCGGTGCTGCCACCGTTGCATTGGGTAATAGGTATGCGGGACTCATGGGAGATGAAAAGGCCATAAAGAAGGTGCAGGATGCTGCAGCTACCAGCGGTGAGCTGGTTTGGCACATGCCACTGCCAGATGAGCTTCGACCGCTTCTGAACTCAGATATCGCCGACATCGCCAACGTAAAGATTGGAAATCGCGCCGGTGGAATGCTGATTGCTGGTTTGTTCCTAAGGGAGTTCGTTGGAACTGAGGGCAAGAATGCGCCTTCGTGGGCCCATTTAGATATTGCGGGACCTGCAAACAATGACGGCGCTGCCTATGGACACACACCCAAGGGGGCCACTGGAGTCACGGTTCGAACCCTGGTTCAGCTGGCCCGCGACCTGGCTTGATAACGGTAGTAAACTTAGCCCGCATCCAAAAATCCCTGCTCTAAGGAGAAATTCGCGTGGCCGATCACTCATTTGATGTTGTAATCCTCGGTGGAGGAAGTGGTGGCTACGCAGCTGCACTTCGCTCAGCCCAACTTGGCAAAAGCGTTGCGCTGGTTGAAAGGGACAAACTCGGAGGGACCTGTTTGCACCGCGGTTGTATCCCAACCAAGGCCCTGTTGCACTCAGCTGAAATTGCGGACAACACACGCGAAGCGGAAAACTTTGGAATCAATGCGACATTTAACTCAATCGACATGCCAAAAGTCAACAGCTACCGCGATGGCATCATTGACAAACTTTTCAAAGGCCTAACCGGTCTGGTCAATTCCAAAAACATCACCGTTGTTGCAGGCGAGGGTCGCCTAACCGGGCCTAAGACAGTGACCGTAAATGGCGATAACTACACCGGAACCAATGTTGTTTTGGCAACTGGCTCATATTCCAAGTCTCTTCCTGGCCTTGAAATTGGTGGACGGGTAATCACCTCAGACCACGCCCTCAAATTGGATTTTGTTCCAAAGAGCGTGATTGTTCTTGGTGGTGGAGTCATCGGTGTTGAGTTTGCTTCTATCTGGCGCTCTTTTGGATCTGAAGTGACCATTATCGAAGGCTTACCCCACCTAGTTCCAAATGAGGACGAAGTAATCTCCAAGGCCCTTGAGCGTGCTTACCGTAAGCGCGGAATCGATTTCAAGCTTGGAGTTCGCTTCAGTGGTGTGGAGCAGACGGACTCATCAGTGACTGCCGTCCTAGAAGATGGAACACGTGTGGAAGCCGAACTTATGCTGGTTGCTGTTGGGCGAGGCCCAAACACCGCTGGTTTTGGCTACGAGGAACAAGGCCTGACCATGGATCGTGGATGGGTAATCACCAACGACCGTCTAAACACCAACCTTCCTGGCGTGTATGCCGCAGGCGATATCGTTCCAGGAGTTCAACTTGCCCACCGCGGCTTCCAGCAGGGAATCTTTATCGCTGAAGATATCGCGGGGCTAAACCCGGTAGCAATCGACGAAGACGGGATCCCAAAGGTCACCTACTGCGAACCTGAAATTGCATCGGTTGGTCTTTCTGAAGCCAAGGCCATTGAGAAGTTTGGGGCTGATAACGTTTCAACTTACGAATACAACCTGGGTGGCAACGGAAAATCCCAGATTCTTGGCACAGCAGGATTTATCAAACTGGTTCGCAGGAATAATGGTCCAGTTCTTGGAGTCCACATGATCGGCTCTCGCGTTGGCGAGCAAATCGGTGAAGCTCAGTTGATTGTGAATTGGGAAGCCTATCCAGAGGATGTTGCGACCTTGATTCACGCTCATCCAACCATGAACGAAGCCATGGGTGAGGCGCACTTAGCCCTCGCCGGCAAGCCTTTACACGCCCACGCCTAGACTTTAGATAGATAAACAAGGAGTTAGAAACAATGAGCGAATCCGTAGTGCTACCAGCCCTAGGTGAATCAGTCACTGAAGGAACGGTCACCCGCTGGCTAAAGAAAGTTGGCGACAGCGTCAACGTTGACGAGCCCCTTGTAGAAGTATCGACAGACAAAGTAGACACCGAGATCCCATCCCCAGTGGCTGGGGTAATTGAGCAGATTCTTGTTCAAGAAGACGAGACCGTTCAAGTTGGAGCGGTTCTGGTAATCATCGGTTCGGGTTCGGGTTCAGCTGCACCTGCTGCGCCAGCCGCAGCAGCACCTGTTGCTCCTCCAGTAGTGCAGGCTCCCCCAGCACCAGTAGCGCCTCCGATTGTTGCAGCACCTGTTGCTCCTCCGGTTATCGCAGCGCCACCAGTTGTTGTAGCTGCTCCAGTTGCAGCACCTCCTGTTGCACCTCCTGTTGCACCTCCTGTTGCACCTCCAGTAGTTGCAGCGCCGGTAATTTCTGTTCCTGCCTCTTCATCAACTGATGCCGGATACGTCACCCCGCTGGTTAGAAAGTTTGCTCAAGATTCAGGTGTAGATCTTTCTCGAGTTTCTGGAACTGGAGTTGGCGGTCGTATCCGTAAAGAAGATGTGATGGCGGCAACTTCTGCTCCAGTTGGATCTTCTGCTGCGCCAGCCGCAGCACACGTGCCAGCGCCTGTTAGCGCACTTCGCGGAACTAGCGAACCAATGTCTAGACTGCGCAAGGTACTTGCCGAGCGTGCGGTTGCCTCAATGGTTTCATCAGCTCAGCTAACAACCGTCGTGGAAGTAGATGTGACTCGAATCGCTGAGATGCGAAAGAGTATCCAAGCTCGCTTCACCGCTGCCACCGGCACCAAGTTGAATTTCATGCCGTTTTTCTTCCTGGCAAGTGCCGAGGCCCTGCGCTCTCACCCAAAGCTAAACGCTTCAATCGAAGGCGAGACTATCAATTACCACCCGAGCGAGAACATCAGCTTTGCTGTTGACACCGAACGTGGTTTGCTAACTCCGGTTATCCGTGATGCGGCGTCGCTTAGCTTGGCTCAGATTGCGCAGCAGATTGCAGACCTAGCTTCACGCACTCGTGAGAACAAGCTAAAGCCAGACGAGATGATGGGTGGAACCTTTACCCTTACCAACACTGGATCCCGCGGAGCCTTGTTTGACACCCCAGTTGTGTTCTTGCCTCAGGTAGCCATCTTGGGAACTGGGGTCGTCCAGAAGCGCCCGGTAGTTATCACCAGCAGCGACGGTCAAGAGTCAATTGCTATTCGTTCGATGGTTTACCTGGCATTGAGCTACGACCACCGACTGGTTGACGGTGCTGACGCTTCTAGATATCTAGTTGACGTGAAGGCACGCCTTGAAGAAGCTAACTTCCAAAACAACCTAGGGATTTAGTTCCTGCCCTATTTCAACTAGGTTTCCGTTCGCGGTAGCGTCAAGGCGATAGTGCAACTTTTTTGAACGGCCATCATCGCAGTCGATTTGGACCTTTACACTTTGAGTCGATCCAAGTGTTTGTTGGATCTCAAGAGTGAGTGTTCCAAGTTCTGATTGCACCAGCAATTCCGCTGAGCTAGTTGATCCACGTCCTTCGAGACTTGCTGCTACCCAATCTCTAAGTTCACCAGCGGAAAGATCCAAGGCACAAGAAATCGCTGGTTGCTTTGCATCATCCAAGATTTCTTGCTCTGGAACTACATTCGGTACTAAAAACAGTCCCAAGCTCAACAGCGCTATCAACATCGGCCCTACTAAGTTGCGAAGTTCGAACTGCTTTTTCGTTCCCGCAGATACAAAGCCAACCTCAGGTAGATGTACCTCTTCGCTAGCGCTATGTTTGGCTAGTTTGTTGAGGCCCGAAAGAATCTTTCGAGTCCTTTGACTATCAGGCGAAACTAGCCAGATACTTCCAACTTCTATAAGTGAATATTCAATTTGTGATTCGTCAAACACTTTGGCAATAGTTGGCCAACTGGGGCCAAGTGTTTTTCCACGTGTGAGTAGATATTCAGAGCCGAGTTGATCGTGAGCTTGGTAGATACGGATGCTGGGAGCGGAAATGGGTTTTCCCAGGTAGTACCCTCGGGCAACCAGTAAACGCGCATGTGTCTGCCTCATGGCCTTAAGCATCCCAAGGCACCCCGACCTTTAGTAGATGGGATTTGCTTCTTGGGATAACTCTTAGACTTGAGAAGTGCCGGAATTTCTAACCGCAGGACTTGATCCCGATTTCGTGCCATACCTTGATGGGCTAGCCCTCCAAAGAACCATTCATAAAGAAGTAGCCCAAGGCACTAGGCCAGATACTTGCATTTTGCTTGAGCATGAGGGTGTTTACACCGCCGGCAAGCGCACCGAGGATTCCGAACGACCAGACGACGGCACAGAAGTTATTGACGTTGACCGCGGCGGAAAGATTACTTGGCACGGTCCAGGTCAGCTGGTTGGCTACCCGATCATGAGACTTCCTAACCCAATCGATGTGGTCGGATACGTTCGCTGGCTCGAGCAAATACTTATAGATATATGCGCTGACTTCGGTCTTGAAACCGAAAGAGTTGAGGGTCGATCAGGAGTTTGGGCACCGGTTGGCGGAACGCACCTAAAGATTGCCGCAATTGGCATAAGGGTTGCCGATCACACCACAATGCACGGCTTTGCTCTGAATTGTTCAAACTCACTCGATCCATACGAGACCATCATTGCCTGCGGCATCAAAGACGCAGGTACCAGCACAATTTCTGCCCTAACCGGCAAGCTAGTCACCCCAGCTATGGCAGCCGAGCGGGTAAAGGCACGTCTTCGAGACATTGCTAAAGTTGAGCTATGACCCAGACCGATCCTGGAACTAAGCCTGTAAAGAAGATGCTTCGCATCGAGGCAAGAAACTCTGTCGTTCCGATCGAACGCAAGCCAGAGTGGATCAAGACAGTTGCGAAAATGGGCCCTGAGTACCAGGCCATGCACAAACTGGTCAAATCTGAAAACTTACACACCGTCTGCCAGGAAGCGGGATGTCCAAACATCTATGAGTGCTGGGAAGATCGCGAAGCAACATTTTTGATTGGGGGATCCCAGTGCACCAGACGTTGCGACTTCTGCCAGATTGATACCGGCAAGCCAGTTGCTTTCGATCCAGACGAGCCAAGAAGAGTCGCGGTGTCTGTCCGTCAAATGGAGCTTCGCTACGCAACCGTCACTGGTGTTGCACGAGATGATCTTCCAGATGAAGGTGCCTGGCTCTATGCCCAAACTATCAAGCAAATTCACAAAAAGTCTCCAGGCACCGGAGTTGAGATCTTGGTTCCAGATTTTTCCGGAAAGCCGGAACTACTCCAGAAGATCTTCGATGCTAAGCCAGAAGTTTTCGCACACAACGTTGAAACAGTTCCAAGGATTTTTAAGGAAATCAGACCAGCATTTAGTTACGAGCGCTCCCTTGATGTATTGACCCAGGCCCGCAACGCAGGCATGGTCACAAAGTCCAACCTGATTCTTGGAATGGGCGAGACTCGCGAAGAGATCTCGCAGGCCATGATTGATTTGTTTAACGCCGGCACTGACATCTTGACGATTACTCAGTATCTAAGACCCACACCAAAGCACCACCCGGTAAATCGTTGGGTAAAGCCGCAAGAGTTTGTTGAGCTGAAGGAAGAAGCCGAAGCACTTGGCTACCTAGGAGTACTAAGCGGTCCCCTGGTTCGCTCTTCTTATAGAGCCGGCCGACTATGGGCTCAGTCCATGAACAAAAAAGGTCTTCCCGTTCCGGCAAACCTCCAGCATCTGGCCGACGCAGCAGCCAAAGATGGCTTCGCGCAGGCCGTCGCTTAAATAAAATAAGGAAATCATGGCAGAAAAAGCACCGAAGGTTCAAAAAGAGCCGGGCAGAATTAAGCAGCTATGGCAGGTCTATAAGCTCACCGCTAAATCCGACAAGAACTTTGTACTTGCCGGCACCCTTGGTTTCATTGCTCCGCTAGCAATTGGTGTTCTGGCTATCGTCTTGTTCTTCAGAGATTCTGCACTTACTGTTTTTCTCTGGTCAATAACCACACTGCTATTTAGCTTCCTAAGTGCTCTAACTGTTTTGTCACGCCGAGCTGAAAAAGCTGCCTTCATGCGCATAGCAGGCCAGCCAGGAGCGGTCGCAGCCGTTATAAGCTCAACCCTCAAGCGCGGATATTCAACCAGTGACATGCCAGTAGCGGTTGATCCAAAATCCAGAGACGCCGTCTATCGGGCCGTTGGTAAGGCAGGAGTGGTCCTGATTGCCGAGGGCAACTCCGCTCGAGTCAGACAGCTAATCGAGGATGAAAAGCGCAAGGTCTCAAGGGCGATTCCAGGAGTGACAATTCCAGTGGTCTGGGTCAATCAAGACCCTTCTTCGACCCCGCTGCACGCGCTAACTAAGACCATTTACAAGCTCAAAAAGGCCCTGAATCGCAGCGAGATTTCGGTTGTGAACAAGCGTTTAGCGGGTCTTGGCCTGAACATACCTATCCCTAAGGGCATTGATCCAAACCGGATGCGCCCCGGCCGCCGGATGTAAGTTTTACATTCCTGAAACATTTCAAGAACTTTCTGAAACATCCTTCTAGCTAGAGTTATGGCTAATCGGAGCTTTCAGCAACCGCCAAGACATAACCGAAGGGAACCAATCATGTTCAAGACCGCCTCAGAAGTCGTGAAGTTCATCAAGGATAACGACGTCAAATTCCTAGATGTTCGATTCACCGACCTACCTGGAGTTCAGCAGCACTTCAACCTGCCTGCTGCAATGATCGATGAGCAGTTCTTTATCGATGGTCAGCTGTTCGACGGATCTTCAATCCGCGGTTTCGCTTCGATTCATGAATCAGACATGCAGCTTATTCCTGATGTCACAACCGCTTACCTGGATGCTTTCCGAGTTGAGAAGACCCTGATTATGGTCTTCGACATTTACAACCCAAGAAACGGTGAGATCTACGGTCGCGACCCACGTCAGGTTGCTAAGAAGGCTCAGGCATACCTGAACACCACGGGTCTAGCTGACACTGCTTATTTTGCTCCAGAAGCAGAGTTTTTCATCTTTGATGATGTTCGATACGAGAACAAGCAGAACACCGCCTACCATTTCATCGACAGCTCAGAAGCTGCTTGGAACTCCGGCCGCAAAGAAGAAGGCGGAAACCTCGCCAACAAGACCCCTTACAAGGGTGGCTACTTCCCTGTCTCCCCAGTTGACCAGCATGTAGACATGAGAGACCAGATCGTTCTAGAGCTTGAGGCAGCCGGTCTTTCAGTTGAGCGCAGCCATCACGAAGTTGGAACTGCAGGTCAAGGAGAAATCAACTACCGCTTCGACACTTTGCTAAATGCAGGCGATGACATTCTGAAGTTTAAGTACATCGTGAAAAACGTTGCTCACTCATTTGGCAAGACCGCAACATTCATGCCTAAGCCACTATTTGGTGACAACGGTTCTGGAATGCATGTTCACCAGTCACTCTGGAAAGACGGCAAGCCACTGTTCTATGACGAGTCTGGCTACGGCGGCCTAAGCGACATGGCTCGCTGGTACATCGGTGGAATCCTAAAGCACGCTCCAAGCTTGCTAGCTTTCACTAACCCAAGCGTGAACTCCTACCACCGTCTAGTACCTGGCTTTGAGGCTCCAGTGAACCTGGTTTACTCGGCTGGAAACCGCTCCGCTGCAATTCGAATTCCGATGACCGGAACAAACCCTAAGGCAAAGCGAATTGAGTTCCGTGCTCCAGATGCATCATCAAACCCATACCTGGCATTCGCAGCAATGCTGATGGCAGGACTTGATGGAATCAAGAACCGCATCGAGCCACACGAGCCAGTGGACAAGGACCTCTACGAGCTGCCACCAGAGGAAGCCAAGCTAATCCCTCAGGTTCCAGGAACTCTAGAAGAAGTACTTCAGGCTCTGGAGAAGGACCACGACTACCTCCTTGCAGGAGACGTATTCACCAAGGACCTAATCGAAACTTGGATCGACTACAAGCGTGAGAAGGAAATTGCGCCTCTTGCAATGAGACCTCACCCTTACGAGTTCGAGCTTTACTACGGCGTTTAGTCGAAGAACAACTTCTCAAAAACAGCGCGTCCGCGACGGGTGGCAGCTAGATAGTCTTGCTCAAGACTGCTAGCTCCCCCTCGCGGATAGCCATTTAACCGAGCTATGCCCTCGAGCTGCTGCCTATCCAATGGCAGCACATCTGTTCTTTTGTTCAGGTACAGCATCGCATTTGAGCGAATTGAAGAAGATAGCACCCATGCCTCTTTCAATACTCTGGCATCGGAATTATTGATCAAGCCACAAGCTTCCATTTGCTCCAAGGCCGGGAGGGTGTGAGGGGTTTGGATTTGTGGGTTTGCGCTGGCGTACTTCAACTGAAACAACTGCACAAGCCATTCGACATCGCTAATCGAGCCTCTACCAAGTTTTAGGTGCCGCTTGGGGTCAGCTCCCTGCGGAAGTCTTTCAACTTCTACTCGCGCTTTGATTCGGCGAATCTCAACAACGGCGGCCTGCTCAATTACTTCTGGGTAGCGATACTGGTCGATCAACTCTACAAAGGCTGAGGAAATTGCCTGCTCGCCAGAAATAAGTCTTGCTCGAAGAAGTGCTTGGGATTCCCAGGTGCCTGCCCAGCGTTTGTAATAGGCGGCATAAGAATCGATCGAACGGACGATCGGACCATTTTTGCCTTCTGGTCGTAGGTCCAAATCAAGCTCGAACTCCAAGCTTTGATCTGCCGAGAGTCTTCTAATTTCCGAAACAAGGATCTCAGCTTCGGCTTGAGCTTTGTTGACATCCTCCCCAAGCACCCGGTAAACGAACATCACATCGGCGTCAGAACCAAATCCAAGTTCGGCTCCTCCGAAGCGACCCATGGCAACTAATGCCAGCTCGTGACACAGGGGGCCCTGTTTTTCAATCAGGAACTTAGTTGCAATTTCCTGAATTGCGATCAGGTAGCTTTCGGTTAGGTCGGTCAGGCCCTGTGAGGTGCGCTCAAGATCAATGATTCCAAGAGCTGCACCCATAGCCACTCTCAGAGTTTCCTTGCGTCTGATGGCTCGAATGCTTGCTGCTGCCAGTTCAGCATCCTCGTGTCTGGAAACAATTGCTTCGAACTGTGCATTTAGGGAATCGAGGGTGTCTGGCTCCAGTTCGTCTTCCCTATCGAACCATGCTGCCGCCTCCGGCATCTTTTCAAAAAGACTTGTGGCTAAACGACTAGTTGAGAAAACCTGAGTCATTCGCTTGGCTGCTCCGGAAGAATCTCGAAGCATGCGAAGGTACCAGTGCGAATCCCCTAGGTCTTCACTGAGCCTTCTAAATGCCAATAGCGCAGCGTCTGGATCGGTACCCTCAGCAAACCATTGCAGTAGAACTGGCAAAAGTTGCCTTTGGATTGCCGCTCTTCTTGATAAACCAGTTGTGAGCGCACTGATGTGCGTAAGTGCCCCTTTGGTATCGCCGAATCCAATTGCAGCCAGGCGGTCCTGAGCTTGTGCACTGGTGAGTTCAAGATCTTCTTGGCTGAGTCCTGACACTGCGCTTAGCAGTGGTCTATAGAACAGTTGCTGATGAAGGTCTCTAACCTCGAGTTTGACTTTCTCCCAGCGGGTGATTAGTTGCTCGGCAGTTAGCTCGAGAGATACCGCTCGTGCGATGCTTCGCCTAGCATTCTCATCAGTTGGCATCAAATGGGTTCGACGCATTGCCGAGAGCTGAATACGGTGCTCCAGGAGTCTTAGGAAGCGATAGTGAGCACTAAAGCGCTCGGCATCTTCGCGACCGATGTAGCTTCCGTTTGATAGCGCCTCCAGGGCACCGAGGGTGTCCCTGACTCTGATCGACTGATCACTTCGACCGTGAACCAATTGCAACAGCTGAACTGTGAACTCAATGTCCCTAAGTCCCCCAGGGCCAAGCTTTATTTGTGCGTCGACTTCGCTAGTGGGAATGTGATCGGTGACTCGCTGACGCATTTTTTGGACGGACTCGACGAAGTTCTCTCGAACCGTACTTTCCCAAACCTTTGGCCAGATTCGAGCTATGTAATCTGCGCCTAGGGCCTGATCTCCGGCAATTGGCCTGGCTTTTAGTAGTGCTTGGAATTCCCAGCTCTCGGCCCAACGTTCGTAGTAGCTCTGATGCGAATCTAAAGATCTAACCAATGCCCCAGATTTTCCCTCGGGTCGCAAGTTTGCATCCACTTGCCACAACGAGGGCTCGTTTCCCACCTCGTCCATGATTCTCATCATTCGCGTGACAAGTTTTGTTGCGATCTCCATTGCCCTAGAGGATTCAAGAGTTCCGGAAGGCTCGCCAACAAATATCACGTCAACGTCGGAGATGTAGTTCAGCTCCCGCGCACCACACTTTCCCATACCAATAACGGCAACCTTTGTCGCCGAAACTTCTGATTCTGGAAAACTCACTGTGTTTTCTGAATTTGAGATTTCTTGACGAGCTAGCGTAAGTCCGGCATCTAGCGTTGCTCCGGCAAGATCAGCCAAGCTTGCAGCAACGCTTCCTACCCCTGCAACGGGATCAAGCTGTTCAATATCAAAGCTCGCAATCTTCATTAGCTGTTTGCGATAGCCGATGCGAATCTGGGCAACCGAGCCAGCCTGGGCCATAAGTTCTCTCGAGTGATCTTCCAGAGTCGGCAGGCTTGGCTTGCCTTCAAGCAAACTTAAGTTCTCTATGTGACGATCTAAGAAATCAAATAGGGCGCTAGATGCACCGAGAATCAAACAGAGTCTTTCGAGGTGGCTAGCCTTTGAGCCGAAAGCTTTGAGTTGACTGGTGTGGTTTCTGGCGAGTCGAAGCAACAGCTCAAGTGATTGATCAGGATTTTGCGCTTTGGCAACAAAAGCTAGTGCTGGTCTAGCCCGATCTCCAATTAGCGCGACAAGCTCTTCGAGGTTTTTCAGGGCTGGTTCTAAATTGATGAAACCGTAGCCTGCAAGCTCAGAGAGCGAGGTGTTGCGCTCGAGAGCCATGAGTTTCTAGAGAGTCTCGAAGTTCTGCTTGAGCTCGAAAGGAGTCACTTGTGCTCGGTAAGCCGACCACTCGGCCTGCTTGTTTGCAAGAACGTAGCTAAAGACTTGCTCACCTAGAGTTTCGGCTGCAAGTTCTGACTCTTCGAGCTTTCTGATTGCGTGATCAAGAGACTGTGGCAGAGGCTGGATTCCCATGGCACGGCGCTCGGAGTCAGTTAGATCCCAGACGTTGTCTTCTGTTTCGGCTGGAAGCTCGTACTCGTTTTCGATTCCCTTGAGACCCGCAGCCAGCAAAAGAGCATAAGCCAAGTAAGGGTTAGCCGCAGAATCAATGGCGCGGTACTCGATTCTCGAGGACTGGCCTTTGTCTGGCTTGTAGAGCGGAACGCGAATCAAGGCGGAACGGTTGTTGTGGCCCCAGCAAACAAAGCTTGGAGCCTCACCCCCACCCCATAGACGCTTGTATGAATTCACGTACTGGTTCGTGACCGCAGTAATTTCAGGAGCGTGTCGCAAAAGACCTGCAATGAACTGTCTTCCGACTTTGGATAGGTGATACTGACCACTGGCGTCGTAGAACGCATTGGTGTCACCTTCGAAAAGTGACATGTGAGTGTGCATGCCAGAGCCTGGATGCTCAGTGAAAGGTTTTGGCATAAAGGTCGCGTATACGCCCTGCTCGATTGCAACTTCCTTGATAACGGTTCTAAAAGTCATGATGTTATCGGCCATGGTCAGTGCGTCAGCGTAACGTAGGTCAATCTCGTTTTGACCAGGGCCACCTTCGTGGTGACTGAACTCAACAGAGATACCAAGTTGCTCGAGCATCGATACGGCGCGGCGCCTAAAGTCGTGAGCTGTTCCACCAGGAACGTTGTCGAAGTAACCGGCCTTGTCGACCGGTATTGGACCCTCTGGGCCAATCTGGGAAGACTTTAGAAGGTAAAACTCGATTTCCGGGTGAATGTAAAAAGAAAAGCCAAGATCGCTGGCCTTAGCCAAAGCACGACGAAGAACGTTTCTTGGGTCAGCAGCCGCCGGTTGACCATCGGGAGTCATGATGTCGCAGAACATCCTGGCGGTTGGGTCAATTTCTCCGCGCCACGGAAGGATCTGGAAAGTTGAAGGGTCTGGCTGAGCCAGCATGTCGGCTTCATAGCTTCTTGATAGGCCTTCGATGGCGGAGCCATCAAAACCCAACCCTTCCGCGAATGCGCCCTCAACCTCAGCTGGTGCGATTGCGACGGACTTTAGGGTTCCAGCTACGTCAGTAAACCAAAGTCGCACGAACTTTACGCCGCGCTCTTCGATGGTTCGAAGCACAAAATCGCGCTGCTTATCCATGAAAATCCTCTTCCTTGCCTGCTACTAGGCTAATGGTTATGCCCGCCGTTCGCGTAGCCATGGCCCAGATAAACCCTACAGTTGGGCATCTTTCGGGCAACAGCGCAAAAATCCTCGAGATCGCTAAGCG
>Ga0315905_10001343_pt1 | contig 26418 bp, 16 predicted proteins | sample LakEriMetagenome_5_FD_203522 | JGI IMG/M metagenome (GOLD analysis project Ga0315905, IMG submission 203522) | Freshwater fungal communities from buoy surface, Lake Erie, Ohio, United States - Buoy 4 MA121 | ecosystem: Environmental > Aquatic > Freshwater > Lake | place: USA: Lake Erie, Ohio...
CGAGAGCTTAAAAAATCATCCTCGATTTGGGTTCATGAAACGATCGGTTGTGCGCAATTTCAATGGCAAGAAGGCTACGGCATTTTTTCCGTAAGCCCGACGGCTCGATCGCAGGTCCAAGCTTACATCTCCAACCAAAGAGAACATCACCGCGTCAAAACATTTCTGGAAGAATACATCGAATTTCTTGACAAAGCCGGTGTGCAATACGAACGCAAATATCTCGATTGAACTCCTCCCCCCTCTTCGATCCCGAAGGGATCCCAGCCATTAGCCGGTGGTAAGCGCAGCGCCACCACCGGATCACCGGTCCGCGTAACCGCGGTCGGATAAATCGTGCTCCCCCCTCTTCGATCCCGAAGGGATCACAGCCATTAGCCGGTGGTAAGCGCAGCGCCACCACCGGATCACGGTAAGCGCAGCGCTACCACCGGTCCGTGTAACCGCCGGTTGGATAAATCGTGCTCCCCCCTCTTCGATCCCGAAGGGATCACAGCCATTAGCCGGTGGTAAGCGCAGCGCCACCTCCGGATCGCGGTAAGCGCAGCGCCACCTCCGTTCCGCGTAACCGCGGGCGGATAAATCGTCCTCCCCCCTCTTCGATCCCGAAGGGATCCCAGCCATTAGCCGGTGGTAAGCGCAGCGCCACCTCCGGATCATGGTAAGCGCAGCGCCACCACCGGATCACGGTAAGCGCAGCGCCACCTCCGGTCCGCGTAACCGCGGTTGGATAAATCGTGCTCCCCCCTCTTCGATCCCGAAGGGATCACAGCCATTAGCCGGTGGTAAGCGCAGCGCCACCTCCTGATCACGGTAAGCCCAGCGCCACCACCGGCCAGCTTGGCGGCGTGCCGAGCCCCTAAACCGACGGCACCAGGCTCTTCACGTTCACGTTTCACCCAATCGCGATTGACCACCGGCCACGAGACTTGTAGGATCCAGTTGTTCCGTATTCGCGAGTAGCCAAGAGATCCCGACAAGTGCCGATGCGCTATGAAGTCGGCTTCACTCCCTCCCAAGGGCAACCCAATGAACACATCCGAACGCATTTTGTTTGACAAGATCAGACAACTTCCCCCGCAGCGGCTGGCTGAGGTCGAGGACTTCGTTGACTTTCTGCAGACTCGGGAGAACGAACGGCGGCTTGTGCGCGGCGCGGCCAAGGCCAGCGAAGCCAGCCTTGCGCAGGTCTGGGACAACGACGACGATGCGGCTTACGACCAGCTGTAACTGATATGACCATCGCCTCGAGATTTGACTTCGGCGACGTGGTGCTCGTGCCGTTTCCGTTCACCGACCAATCGGGCACAAAGAGGCGGCCGGCCGTAGTCGTCTCACTCGCCGGCTACAATATAAGCCGAAGGGACATCGTGATCATGGCGATCACGAGCCTCGCAGGTAACGCAACGCAAGGCCTGGATCGAGGGTCGACTCGAATTCCTCACCATCCGGAGGTGGCGCTGCGCTTACCACCGGCTAATGGCTTGGATCCCTCCGGGATCGACCAAAAAACACAGGGACAGTCCCCGCGTTTTGTCAAGCAATTGACTGAGCCTATTCGACATCAACGACCAAATGGATTCGAATCGTTTTCCCCTTCACTTGGTATCTCAAATATTCGTCGTGAGTAAATAAGTCATTAGGCTGGAAACTTTTGCACGAAAAGGCAAGAGGTTTTGATTTATTTCCAATTGAACGTTTCCTTTAGATCGTTGAGATAACTGAACGCAATGATCTTTTCGTGTTGCATCCTGCCGACGACTATCCCGGGAGCAATCCCTATTTGTTTCGCGAAAGCTATAACTTCGCTGCGAGATCGCAATGATTTTAGTCGAGCACTGTGAGCGGGTGGTATAAGTAGATCTCTTGCGAAATGATTGGCCTTTTTTTCTTGAGGATCATCTGAATAACCGATGTCAATAAACGTCTCTTTCTTACTGTCGTTGAGAATGTGACCCACCTCATGGAAGACGGTAAACCAAAAAAGGTCATTTTTCTTGCCTCGTAGATTTACGGCAATGAGAGCCTTGTCGGGCGACAGCCATTTCGCGGCACCACTAATCTTGGCTCCGGATATTTCAGGCACTAGGCACAAGGCTACTCCCGCTGACGCAAACGAGTCAATCAACCTAGGTACGAAGACCTTGGGCTCCGCTATCGTCATATCCCGCATTGATTTGGCAACTCTTCCGAAATGCTCTTTGTTGTACCTGGAAACGGTCCGTTGTTGCCCCTGCAATTCGGCTAGCCTTAGCCAACTGGCGAGCTTGCCATCGTTCTTTGCTACTTGGTGTGACTTTCGAAAAGCAAATTGACCATCGCTCCAGCCTTCGTTCCAGGCTTCTACACTGGCAACGCCGAAGAACTTCAGTGTTTGTTCTAGTAACGACACTCGATCGGACGTAGCAAGAATAGCGCCGCGCGAAATGAGTTCCTGGGCTGGAATCCCCTTGAGCCAATCCAACTGTTTCTCCAGTTGTTTATGAGACTCTATTCGCGCGAGCTGCTCACGAAAGTTGCATTCGAGATTGTTCCATATACGAGCCGGCACACTGGTAACCCGTTCGAACAGCATGGCAGTCTGCTGCGTCAACGGGGCCTTGCCCTTGATGATCAAGTTTACCGTCTTCGGAGTTAGGCCCGTACGTTCGGCTAGCTCGTTTTGATCGATTCCCAACGTTTCTATCGTCTCGAGCAACGTGCTGCCTGGAGCGACTGCGTAATCGGGCTCGAATGGGATCTTGGTCTTGGTTTTTGATGAGGCCATTGGAAGAAGCTATGCTACGGGAATACGTTTTTGGGTGTCGATCGGTTAGTGGTAGTCGCCAATACCTTCGATCACGATCTTTGTGACTCTTTGCCAATCTAACCCGCCATCAACCAGTTCTGGCGTTGGGTCATGATCTGGCGAAAAGACCAATCGATCGGGGTGAACCAAGTCCACAGCAAGGCACCCGGCGAGGTTACCTGCCAATTCGTGACAACGCGCACCGGGCAGGTTTCGCATATCGGCAAGGGTTTCAGCGGCACTCAGTTCCGTCAATCGTTGCTGGAGTTTCTCGGTCATCCGTTTCCCGTGTTTCGCGTTCATCTCCTTAGCTGAGCAGCAGATTTTAGCAATTTTCTTGTTGGTAAAGCTGATTTCCACTATCGATAGTCCTTGAAGAATACTTTACGTAGTAGGTTAATCATTTTCAAGTAGCCGAAAGAGCCAAGTGTTCCAATTCCGACGAAAATCTTGCAGCACCTGAAGGATCTCTTTCGATTACGATTCGCCTGCGATTGCCCTGTTGGCTTGCCGAAGCGATTCCAGGAAGGCATTGAGAGATACCGCAATGCGATAGCCGACTACCCCGAGGATGCAATACCATTTCGCATCGAACAAAAACGCGGGGACAGTCCCCGCGTTTTGCGTGTCTTCAGCCCGGAGGGCGGCAAATCTCTGCCGGTGTGCGTAAGCCACCGGAATCAGGCACCAGCACCAACCCCCTCTTCTGTTCGCGATGCGCCAGCATCGGTCTTCAGCCCAATCGGCAATGAAAAAACTCAGGAACTGTCCCCGGTATTTCTTAAATCCCACAATCACTTGCACTGGTTAGCTCACCTACAGGCGGCGACGCCCTGTGAGCCGCTCAGGCGCAAGCCGCGGGCGATTGCCATAAGCCCCGCACCGAATCGATCGTGCTACACCCCCGGGATCCGTCACCTGCTTGAGCCCAGCCGAGTGTCACAGGGGGCTGAATCAAATCGCCCAACCGCTTGCGCTGGTTGGCTCACCGGGTTACGGAAAAACCCAGGGACTGTCCCCGCGTTTTTTCATCCGGAGGTGGCGCTGCGCTTACCACCGGCTAATGGCTTGGATCCCTCCGGGATCGAACAAAAACCCCGGGACTGTCCCCGCGTTTTTCATTGCCGATTGGCTAGCTGGATGACATGCCGGACGCCTCGTGTCGCGCATCGATCTTGTATTGCAACCAGCCAAAGATGCAGCCCGCGACAAGAAATGCGATACCGGGCCACGGCGCGTTATCGAGCACTAACTTGATTTTTGAGTCCGGTTTGAGTTCGACAAGCAATTCCACTCCCGGAGCCATGAGACTCGCACCGGCAATCGCCAGACACCATGCGGCGTTGCGTCTTGCCCAAGTCCGAGCGACTATCTCGCGCTGGAGGTTCCCAAGATAAACCACTCCTCCGGCCAGGAGAGGTAGTCCGAAAAGTGCGATCCATTTCGGCTCAAACCCTTGCATCCACATAAGCAGGAGAACCGCCGTCGCAACACTCACCGCAATCGGCGCGATGAGCGGTTGCCAGAACGGTTTGGGCTGTGCAGCAATCGGAAGTGATACCCCTTGAGCGGTTCTGTTATCGCCTCCGCTCGTATTATTGTCGTTGCCGTTGATGACTTGGACGATCGCTTTATCACCGGCGTAGATGTGCAAGTCGGATCTGCGGTCCTCGGACTTTTGGATCGGGGCTACCGGCGCGATGCCGGTCAATAGCTCGCGGACCTTGCAACGGACTCCCTCGAAGGGAAATTCCTCCAAGCCCGCGCGTTCGAACTCGATCAATTGAGAATACTCAATCGCGGCGTCGGGTTTGTTCGGGATTCTGACCGGAACCATCGGTTTTGCGCCGATCTCTTCGAACAACGAGTGAACCCATTCCAGCCCCTCGCGCACGACCCGCAGGGCTTCGCGCCTCTCGTTGGCGGGTCCATGCACGAAGATCTCGACCCAGCGGACGCGTCGATCGGAACGAACCAGGATCCTACACGCGCCGACAGCCAAAACGACACCGTTGGCCCAGTACGTTGGCGGCTTCGACAGGTAGAGGTGCATCTTCACGATGAAGCGGGGGATCAAGCCTTTCGGGATATCCTCGTAGTCGTAGCGGAAGCGGAGCACCTGCGGGTCGTCGATGCGGTCCAAGCCGGTGTCGATGAACAAACCCGGGGACAGCCCCCGCGTTTTTTCATCGACCATTGGTAGAGGTCGCGAATCTATTGGTAGGATCGCTTCTCGCTCGCACGGATGTCCCTGAAGTTGGTTCGTTGTCCAACGACGAAACTGGACTCCCCGTTGGGAGCAGACCCGATACCCCACCGACAAGATCGCCTCACGCCGGTAAGGGTCCACCAACCTAGAAACCTGTCGATTTCCCTCGGTTTGAACTATCTGGAATTTCCGAATAGTTGCCAGGGAAAGAGTTCCCCATCGTCGTAAAGCGTTATTAGGTAATCGTTTGCGATTTTGGAAACGTGGGGACTGTCCCCGGGTTTTGTCGTGCCGAGGATTGCAAATGGGGGTTCCTTTCGCGTTGGCTGGCAAACCCCCAGCCCGAACCGAAGATGTCCGGAGGTGTCCGGAGGTGGCGCTGCGCTTACCACCGGCTAATGGCTTGAATCCCTTCGGGATCGTGCGGACGATTTACCCGATTCGTAGTGGATTACTGGACCGGGCTAGTAGTGTACCGGATGGCCGGGCCGGGCCAGGGCTTCGATCGAGCCATGGGAATACTTGGCGGCGTGCCGAGCCCCCAAACCGACGGCACCACGCTCTTCACGTTCACGTTTCACCCAATCGCGATTGACCACCGACCACGAGACTTGTAGGATCCAGATGTTCCGTATTCACGAGTAGCCAAGAGATCCCGACAAGTGCCGATGCGCTATGAAGCCGGCTTCACTCCCTCCCAAGGGCAAACCCAATGAACACATCCGAACGCATTTTGTTTGACAAGATCAGACAACTTCCCCCGCAGCGGCTGGCTGAGGTCGAGGACTTCGTTGACTTTCTGCAGACTCGGGAGAACGAACGGCGGCTTGTGCTCGGCGCGGCCAAGGCCAGCGAAGCGAGCCTTGCGCAGGTCTGGGACAACGACGACGATGCGGCTTACGACCAGCTGTAACTGATATGACCATCGCCTCGAGATTTGACTTCGGCGACGTGGTGCTCGTGCCGTTTCCGTTCACCGACCAATCTGGCACAAAGAGGCGGCCGGCCGTAGTCATCTCACTCGCCGGCTACAATATAAGCCGAAGGGACATCGTGATCATGGCGATCAAGAGCCAGGTCCGACCGTCGCTCGGCTACGGTGAGGCTCTGGTCGTTGACTGGAGAAATGCTGGACTCATCAAAGAGTCGGTGCTCAAGCCGGTCTTCAGCACCATCGAGCAAGGGCTCGTGATTCGCGTGTTAGGCCACCTCTCGGCCACCGACCTGCAGTCGCTGCAAGGGCTGCTCGGAAATGTCATTGGGTGAGCAAATGAAAGCCCGGAAAAGGCGGAAAAACCCAGGGACAGTCCCCGCGTTTTTTCATCGGCGACTGACCCGGTGGGCGCTTTGGCCCCTTTTGAAGCTATCGCGTCCGAAGCACTAGAGCCGGTGGGCGCTTTGCCATCGATGGTCCCTTTTGCCCCAGAGCGTCGCAGTTCCCTAGCGACGGATTTTCTGTCGATTCCAAGCGCTCGAGCGATCTGGCGCTGGCTCATCCCAGAGTCGAAAAGCTGCGTAATTCCCTGTGTTTTGTCCATTGAGAGCCTGTTTGACATCGGCGATTCCTCAAAGAAGGTAGCAAAATACCTCCTATGGAAATCAACCAACTCAACCTTGTCCAACTGGCCCCTTTTGAAAGCGCCCTCGACTGGCCCCTTTTAGGCGCCCGCTGACATGTGTGGAGGTCGCGAATCCTTTGGTAGGAGCGCTGCTCACTGGCATGGATGTCCCTGAAGTCGGCTCGTTGCCCAACGACGGAACGAGACTCCCCGTTGGGAGCGGACCCGATAGCCCACTGACAGGGTCGCTAACCGATAAGGGTCCACCAACCTAGAAACGTGTCGATTCTCCTCGGTTTGAACTATTCGGAATTTCCGAATAGTTGCCTCGGAAGAGAGTTCCTCGTCGTCGTAAGGCGTTATTAGGTTATCATTTACAGTTTTGAAAACCCGGGTACTGTCCCCGAGTTCTGTCAGGAATTGAAAAGGGTTTATCTAAATATCCTACTGAACGCGCCCTACAATTGCACGATTAACGACTTACGTGGATTCTCTTACGCTAGTGGACGCTTAATCTTCCTGCTCGGTAAGCGATTTTAATCTTGTCGCACGACAGCGACGCGCGATGCGATTGATTGCCCCTTTGTGTTTTTCAATTATTTGATCCCATGCGAGAATTTCGGTACGGTACCGATCCTCCATTGTGTCGAAGTCTGTGTTGCACCCTATGCCAGACGACTTTGCAATCTTGTCTTCGGAGACTCCCGCACTAACCGCAGCTTGGGCCAAGCGAACCCAAGTCTCATCTGGCATACGATGTAACGGAGACAGTGAATAGTCAGCAAGAGAGTCTTGTTCAAGCAATAGTCGAAACGCATCGGGATCGTTAGAAACAAGGTTACGAATAAGCGAATCTCGAATAGGTGATTCACGATGTAGATCCGCCAAAAACGCTTTTCTCAACTCACTTGAGAGTTCAGCACACGCTGCAGCAACGGTCTCTTCATCGAAGTCGACGCGTTCAGTTTGCGACATTCCCTGTGACCAATATTGAATCCATTGCTCACAAACCTCTTTATCCGCGGAAAAAATTTCCGCAACGCAATGTTCCTGCCGGCAGTCTTGGACAATCGCATTGCACCATTTGTCACGAACTTCTGGGTCTGTCGGTGCTGTTTTTCGCTGTCCCCACAATCCCTCTGCAACCTTTGCTCGCAACTTACCGTCGCTATGCGACAGAAGCGGGCTGTAGTGTTTCGAAGCGATTTCGTCGCACAATGCAGCAACATAAATCCTATCGGCGTACGAACCGCTTGCGAGAATAGCCTTTTCGACCAAGCCTTCAGGCATCTGCTCAACGTACAAGAGATTTAAAATCGCTACTAGCCGATATTGATCGTTTTTAAAGCACTCATCCAGAATCTCCTCAAATCCACTCTCCTGCTGCATGCACACGGTTTGCAGAAAAGGCTGCAAAAGTGTGCAAGGGACTTTGAGCCTGATTGCTTCAGTGATCCATTTAGCTTGGCGTTCCAACTTTTGAGAGATCGTCCTGCACACAACATCGCTGTAGTTCGGATACGCGGAGCCGCTCCGAATTGCGTCTTCATTGAATGACCTAAGCCGTGAAAGTACATCCGACGCAGGCTTCAATGCCCATCGGTTGCCCAATTTTACCGCATTTTGGTGACACTGTTCCTCGAATTTCAAGTGGGTTACTCTTGTCCTACCACGAACCGATTCCTTTGGAAAAAGAGTTGCGTATTCTACTGGAACAGGCCGAGATAGCTTAATGCGGTGATACTCACCTAAGCGACGAAGCCCAGATATGGCAGCGGGAATATTTGCAAAAATCTCACAGAGTGGTTCAAGCGTTTCAGAGGCCGCGAGTCGGAGTTGTTCTCGCTGCTCAACGTTCACAGCGCCACGAGTATATGGCCAAAGCCATTGACCTATCGCGTCAACAACCAACGACCAGTCGATTGGAGTGTAGCTTTGGAGCAAGTCATGAGCTTCGTGCCAAAGCTCTCTCATTTGTTCAAGATCATCCGATGCCAATAGGCCATCACGCAAAATAAATGTGTCGAAATCCTCAGGAGACTGATCGACTGACTTGTATTCAGGTGCGAACACACACCCCAGAAAACGATAGGCTTGATCTGCTGAAACCCCCGCCGAAAGTCGATCTGCGATTGCATCCAATACGATCCGTCGTCTTGGAATCGCATCCTTGGCCGGATATCCCCGCTTCACCCAGTCCTCGACAGTCCGAACGTCGCGGTCAGGCTGGCGATTGAGGCGATCCCGGATTTCCGGTACTGTCTCGATCAGGCGGCATATTGTTCTTTCTGGTGTGCATCGAATAAAAACATGTTCCAGGCCATCAAACAGCTCAGGCTTTTCGTCCAACACCTGATCGGCAATTTTGCCTTCTGCGGCAGCAAGTCGTTCCCAGGCTTCACGACTGTCAGCTACGTGCGTCATTCGGAAGAGTTCGCTAATTGGTATTTTCGCTCCAACGCAGTACGCATCGACAGCTGCCATCGCAACTTGGCCAGCCAACCGCCAATCTGATGCAAACGGACCCAGATCTCGTCGGACGTTACCGAAGAAAAAGTCTCGAATCAACGCTGGGCGAATCGCTTCGGGGAAAACAACTAATAAACCTAATCTGTTTTCTTCTACTAAACCGCCAATCGCAAACTCAGTAACGATACATTGAACTTTGGAAAGCGGAAGTTCGAGATAGGTCGCAATTCGAGAAAGCTCAATTCCCCTATCTCTTCCAAGAGCGAGGCATGACAACACATCCATCGCTTCTGCATAGGGCGTTTGCTCGACGAGCTTTCTTGTCCAGCGTGCGATGGAGTCTCCCGTAAAGAACTCTTTAATGTCATCCTGGTCGCCCTCGCGACAACATCGCAACAACATTGCTGCTCTGCCAGGATAACCCATTGATTGCCGCACCAAGAGGTGAAAGAAACGATCGGGGCCGCCAATCCCTACTTCCTTCGCCATCGCAATAATCAATCGATTCGAAATCGGCTTTAACTCGATTACAGAGGATACCGGCAATTCCATCAAAACTACCAACTTGTCTTGATGGGTTGGCCAGCAATCAGCAATAATACGAAACTTTAGCGAGTGCTCTTGGCGAATAGCCTGAAGTGTAGTCAAGCTTTTCAAATGTAGATGCGCATCCTCTACCGCAATCAGACTAGGATTCTCTCCACATAATTGCGATGTAAGAGCTCGCTCGTCGAAATTTTTCAAGAAGTATCCACCAGTCTTATTGACCACGGTCGAAAGAACCGATGTTTTTCCTACGCCAGGCTGACCAACCACGAGCCGATCGCCCTCGGTCGCAATGAGTTCGGCGACGACATCATCTCGACCGAATATTGTTTTGCATATCGCTCTACGAACCGATCGAGGCGTTCGTGTAAGGCCGGAATCCGAACTGGACGTCGACTGAATAAGTATCCCAGGAATGGTAGGTGTAGATTCTCTTAAGAAGCGAACTACTTGCTTCAGTTGATCTAGCGACAGCGACCGTGCTTTCAACAAGATTTTCTGGAAGTCGTAGCGGTCACGCTTGGAGTCGAAGTCGAACTGACCTCGAACGCGAACAATGCTCTTGCGGTATGTGGGTGCTTGAGTTACCGGGTAGACAAAAATTAAACGATCAAACCTTGAGTCGTGGGTCCCTTCAAATTTTTGTAATGTGCAATTAATCTTGTCGGGGGTCATTGTATTCGTCACTTGGACCGCTATGCGAGCTGATTTGTCTGATAGGTCGAATGAATCCTGTTGCGTGCTTTTCAGGTTATCGTTTTCCAATGACCAACCATAAACCTTGTTTAGCAACTCACAAAAGAACGACTCCATTCCTATCAGGACATCCTGGTGCTTGATAGCGACCTGCGCCTCTACATGGAGTGCAATTGCAGTAAGGTAGCCTTCTGCTTCGTCAATTAGATCAGTTTGCTTAAGACCCAATTCTTGTACTCCAATTTTTTAGGGCGTCTTCAACTGGCGATAATTACTGGTGTCTTCTTACGAAATTGAATTGTTTCGTTGCAGGCAATTCCGCAATCGCCTCCATGAGGCGGGATTAAGGAAGAGTTGTCATCGTATCTAATTTTGCTGGCCTCCAGTTCGTGAAGGACGTCTGCTTCCACTTCAAGCCAGGGATATCGCACGTCTTCCCTAAGCAGTCTAATTATTGCATAAGTGCTTGAAAAAACAATCCTCCCAATTGGGGGGGAAAGACATTCAAACCATTTTCGCGATGGAGCTCGATTCCGGCTACCTTTTTCGTCTGTATAACGTACAACCACTTTCAAGAAATCACCGATCCGTGTGTAAATCGAGGAGCAAACCCTCCGCTGATCGCGACGATCGTCCTAGCGCTTTGTGCCTGCGTCTCAAATGCAGACGGCTGGGTGGGTGGCGAACGCTATGGAAACGCGAAACTCGATCGGCTACGAACCTTCTTCTCGTTCAAAAACGAAATCGATTCGCCGTAGCGGCTTTCGAAGTTGACGTGCCTCGGCCTCGAGTTGTTCGACTCGTGTTTTGTCGCTGGTCCGGGAGCCCAGCGCAGATTCTTTGGCCGATTGTTTTTGGCACCATTGACGAAGAGTCGTATAGGGAACATCAACGGCCTTGGCCGCAAGCCAAGCTGTACCCCTCCTGGGTGACTAGCTTGACTGCACCATCGATGAAATCTTGATCAAAGGTCCGACGGGATTTCTTTTCATTGGTTGACACTGGACTTCCTCCGGCTTGAGTTTAGGGTTCGCCGCCGGTGTCCGCCAGTCCTGGGCTTTCGCACACCTGCGCGAGACGCTATTTCACGCAGCGAGAGCCTCTTTGCTTTTCGAAACTCCCGAAAACGCTGTCCAAGACTCGTTTTGTTTGCCCCTTGTTTGCAGAGCCAAAAGACAGTAAATTGTCTCATTTGTGAGCCAACATATCACACGGAAGACGCCCCCGCTAGAGTCTGCGACGACTGGTTGGCGGTCGCTAAAACGATCAGCGCACGGAGGAAGGTAAGGAAATGAAGTCGATCGAATTGTTCGCCGGTGCTGGCGGACTCGCGCTTGCAACGTCAAACGCAGGCTTTCACCACCACGCTGTGTATGAATGGAACCGAAACGCCTGTGCCACGTTACGACGGAACCAATCTGATGGCCTTACCCAACTCACAGGCGCGGAAATCGTTGAAGGTGACGTTAGCGAAGTGTGCTTTAGCGACCTTGCAGGTAAAGTGGATGTTGTCTGCGGGGGCCCGCCTTGTCAACCGTTCTCTATTGGTGGCAAGCATGTCGGGATGGATGACAGTCGAAACATGTTTCCACATGCGATACGCGCGGTTCGGGAGATAGCTCCTCGGGCGTTTATCTTTGAGAACGTCAAGGGGTTGTTGCGTGAGAGCTTTTCGAATTATTACCAGTATATCATCCATCAACTCTCCTTCCCCGAAATCGTTGCCAAGGGCGATGAAGAGTGGACCGACCATCTTGCGAGGCTAGAGCGTGCATCTACGAGCCGACATAAAACTGGACTCACGTACAACGTGATCTATCAGTTGATGAATGCGGCAGATTTTGGTGTTCCGCAGCACCGACACCGTGTTCTCATTGTTGGAATTAGATCTGATCTCGAATTTGATTTTTGCTTTCCACAGCAGACGCATGAACAAGATTCGCTACTGTATGATAAGTGGATTTCGGGCGAATATTGGGATCGACATAAAATTGCAAAGAACAAGCGTCCACAAGCACCAGGAGAGATTAGAGGACGGGTTGAACGTCTTAGGTGCTTATTTCCTGGGATGCTATTTGAGCCATGGCGCACCGTAAGAGATGCCATTTCTGACCTCCCCGAGATTGCACCAGGCGAGTCGTGCACTAAGTTCGCAAATCATTTCCTAAATCCAGGCGCACGCTCGTATCCCGGGCATACTGGCAGTCCGTTCGACGAGCCGGCAAAAGCACTGAAAGCTGGCGACCACGGCGTCCCTGGCGGTGAGAATACGCTAAGATTTGATGATGGTACAGTCCGTTACTTTAGCGTGCGTGAATGTGCTCGACTCCAGACCTTTCCCGACGATTGGACGTTTGAGGGATCGTGGACAGAGTCGATGCGTCAATTGGGCAATGCGGTGCCCGTTAAGATGTGCGAAGTAGTCGCTAGCCAACTTGCAAGTCTTCTGAGCAAAAAGAAAGCATACGCAAATGGCTAAAAAGGCTATTCGAAGTCGGCAAATCCCCTTTGACCGAGAGAAGCATGTTTACAAAAACAACGCATTCGTTGAGTTGATCAAAGATGCTGTTCGATTCTTTAATGGCACTCCAGTGCACCCGCTGCCCCCCGAGGATCGTTTTGTTGGAACGGGGATTTATGCAATCTATTACACCGGTGAAGCAGACCCTTATTGCAAGTTTGCCAAGTTGAATCGATTAGCGTACGATTACCCGATTTACGTCGGTAAAGCTGTACCGAAGGGTTGGCGTCAGTCTCGAGCCTCACACAATCTCGAACTCAAATCCTCTGAGCTTCACGCTCGTCTTGGGCAGCATGCAAGTAGCATCAGCTGTGTTGCTGGTATGTCTTTGGAAGACTTCTGGTGCCGATTCATGATATTTGAAGGTGCCAGTTCCGACATGATTGGTACGCTTGAAGCCGCAGTAATCAAATGGAAAAGGCCGCTGTGGAATAGTTATCTTGATGGCTTCGGCAATCACGATCCAGGTAAGGGGCGTTATGAGCAAGCAAGGTCGGAGTGGGATGTAGTTCATCCTGGTCGGCCTTGGGCTGACAAGTGCAAGGGGAAAACCCGCAGTAAAGAGTCAATTCTTTCTGGCATAAAAGAGTTTCTAGAAAAGGTGGGAGGTTCAACTGACGTTGGCGCAGACCCTGCCGGCGGAAACGCGTTCACTGATTTATGAATATTAAGCCATATCCGAGGGTCGCATTCGATGAAGGCAGAGAGTAATCCTGGTGATGCCGACGGCGATTGGCCTGGAAAGAATATTGACTGGGGTTCCGAAGTCAGTGACGCAAAGTTGCATGTCGAGTTGCCGTTCTGGATAGCGGCTCCAGACGGTAAGGTTCAGAGAAAAGTCGGAGCTTGCGCTTTGGATATAAACTTCCGCAACGACATCGTTGGGATCTACAGAAACGGCCTTTTCTACCGAGACGAAAGTGAACTCATGCAGATAACTGCTGAGGGGTTTCCGTTTGCCTCTGCGCAGAGAGAGGACCTAGAGAAGCAGCCGTTTGGACAGAGGCATTTCAGAACCCTCATTACGCTCCCAGTGTGTTGTCATAAGTCCGTTTTTAGATTGCTACAGTCGAATAATCCCAAGGAGATTCGTGACGCGCATATCTACGTGCAGTCACTTGCACATGCGTCTATCAGATTCATCAATGACTTTATTGGGGCTTATCGACGTGCGTCGTTCGATCCATTCGTATCGCATGTATCGCATTGGGATCTTCCTTTATGGCATATCTCTGATTCCATCAATCGCATATGGCATATTCCCATGGCACGATATCCTGTTGCCGATTACCTACCGTCAGCAGACCCCAGCGGTAGATACCGATTCCGTACCACTGAAGGTCGTATACGCGAGGCGGCATTAGCACCGCAATCGACGAGCATGGAGGAATTGCTTGACGCCTGGACATGCTTCTACCGCGGTCAGTTTGCTGAAGCAATTCGAAAAGTAGTGACGGCGATTGAAGTCACGATATCCGATTTACTTTCGTCTGTACCTTCATTTCGGAAAAACAGAACTGCCGACGAAGTGAACGCTCATTTGGTGAAGCTGAAATTTAGTGAGCAGTTGGTTATCTACCTGCGAGAAACAAAACGGAAACTCCCAGGACCGCTGACTCATATAGCTCCGGAAGTCAATGGAGTTTATTTGGAGCGTGAGTTGGAACATGCTCGATCCCGTCGGCACAAGATTGTTCATGAGTCTGAGAAGGTCGACTATGAGCAAGATGGTCCAATTTTACGAATAATGGAAACGATGTCCTGGCTTCACGGATGGCTTCGAGAGGACACACGGAATACGGACCCGACACAAAGCGTCTGGCATGCTCCAAACAAGCAGATGCGAGATGTGTTCATTTTCGAACCAATTGCAGATGCCCGAGGTCTTGCCTTAGTTACACCGGAACCATTTGTCTCTGACGGTCCGGTCGTTCTTCTCCAAGACGTCCACAAGCGACAACTTCTACGAGCGGCGTCAAAAGATTCGCTTGATTTATCGTATTGCGTTGCATGGGCGTTTGAAGCTTTGCGAGAACCGATTAAGGACGGGCGTCCGCTAAAAGAGTACGAAGGTACATTCGAGAGATACTGGTTTCGGGAGGGCGATGAATTTCGTCCTATTTTCTTAATCGATCCGCCAGATGTCTTAAGCGAGCAGACGATAAATGCAATTGCAAGTCGAGTTCTACTGTTGAAGAATAAGAACAGCAAATGCGGTTGCCCACTTGTCATAGTAAATCACTTATCGCAACTACGCGAACGTGAGCGAATTGGGATTCCATGCGTCGACAAGGAATTCATACCAGTTATTATAGATCTCCAGTTTACTACGATTTCGCTAGTCGACTGGGTTGCATTCACGTGCCTGCTCACGTTGTGCAATGGACGCGACTTTGGATTTCGAGCAGCGATTAGAAGAATTGGATTAATTCAATTTGATTCTCCTGCGTTTAGCAAGATAGGATACGTTCGCCGTATTTTTCCTGGCCCTAAGGTCGTCTCGCTGGTGATAGATCGGGAGTTGCTCTGCGTTGGTGATGAAATTTGCATTCAGAACGGAAGCGATACTCGCGTAACGATAATAGAGTCGCTTGAAGTCAACCACATGCCCTGCGAGATCGTTTTTGCTGGTTCAATAGTTGGCGCAAAGTTAAAAATGGGGGTTAAGGAGATTCGAAGCGACAGTGTGGTTTATCGAGTGCTTCGCCCGCGGATAACGCACGATCCAAACGTAAAAAGGACCGTACAGCTTGAAATGGTAGACTACGCCCAATTGCTTTCCAACCTCGGCCAGTTTCCGCAATCCTTCACAGGCTTCGGTACCTATGGTGGTGATTCTCCGATCGAATGAGTTGAACTAAAAAGCTATCGAAATATTCCATGAATCGGCTTGATGCGGGTTCTCTTCAGAGGTTACTGTGTGACCACGGCGGGCAACGTCGCCAACGCGAAACGTAGATCTAAAAACAACGGAACACAAACATGGCTACCACGTCGGCTACCAAAACCAACCGTAACGTCAAAGCCGCCAGCAAGTCCACAACGACCAGAGCGACCAAGAAGAACGCCACGGACGCCTCATACGCCGCCTACCACATCCGCCGAGCGGAGGAAGTGGGCCTAACCGAGAAGATTGGGCATCAAGGCGGATGTGTAGTTGCTAAATCGCGGTCCTAGGGAACCAGACGCCTTGCATTTGTAAAGAATGTCTCGATGATATGAATTTGAAGTCGGCAACAAACGTAACGAACTTATCTGGGAATGCGAATCGAGATATTTGGCCATTCAAGGTACTGCAGACGAGCAACTCGTTTACTGCGGGTCCGAACAAATCGCATGCATCACCGGTTGCGGAGTCGACCTTCTTAGCGAGTTGCATTCCGCAATCCGTTCGATAATTATTCAAATCCCTGCAGCGGCGTTCCCAGAGTTGTACTACGGTATCAAGAGTCGCATTACCATACGTGATATTGCAATCAATCATAGAAGCGACCCAAACTATATTGTCCGTAAACTGCTTCAAGATAGCATTGTAGTCTATATCGTTTGAAAGTATGCATGTGCGTTTTTTTCTTAGGAAAAGGTTTGCAGAAGCAAATCCTGCTAGCCGCTCATCTGATTGCAAGAAGTCGTCTTCACGAATTTTTTCTCTACGCTTTGCTGGGTGTCTAAACCAACTGCGTCGCAAGGGTTTGAAAAAACTTTTGACGTAGTCGTCCGCAACTCGAAGTTCATCAATAAAGCTCATAATCTTGCTTGCAAAGAAATCACCTTCGATCGCGAGCTGTTGAATCGCTTTTTCCTCTGCAATCGCTTGCGACACTGATTCGGTTCGCATTATGTGCAATGTTCGGACTCGAATTGATGGTGCTAATTGGGTCGCAGCATCCATCAGCAAATTGAAAGACTCTGGTTTTTCGGCAAACCATGTCTCCGATGCGATTCGGTTTAAGGCACCGAGTTGCGATACAACTCGAAGGCCGCTCTTTGCTTCCACTGGTCGCTTTTTCAACTCGCGAACAATCTCTTGCGTTGTAACAACATTGGCAAGGGTTTCGAATTTTCGCTCCACAAAACCCGACTGAAGAACATTGGCATCTACGAACCAATCGATACTCGGGTCTTTCATTAGATTCCCCATAATTTGTTGGCCTGGTTCGATTGGTGTTTTCATTGCAATATTCGTCCTTCCGCCGTCGCTCGTTCCCATTGATCTCATATCTAATTGCTAAGGGCCGTTATAGACATTGTAATCCAAAAACAGGTTTGTTCTCACGGAGCAGGCTGCGGTACTTTGAGAGCCCTTCTCGTTTGTCATTGACAGACTAAAAAGGCTATGCGTCAGATGAATCGTATTGGTGCCACCGGCTTGAGTCCCAACGTGGGCTCCGGGCGGGCTTGGTTAAGTTCCTCGCCGTTTGCTGCGGGTTAAACGAATTTTCGCTTTTGGCGAACAGTAAGTTCAGGGGCTCCTCATAAACTCGGGGACTGTCCGTGGTGTTGCTACCCTCGCAAAGCGGTGTTGTGAATCGAACCCTTTTTCGCTGTCGGTCGCTCTTGGACTTGGCGAACTTTGCGCCTTTGCGGTGAATTTAGTACCCACCGGACGGCTTGCGCCGTTCCGCTTTTAGCCAAACCTCGGGGACTGTCTGCGGTGTTTCTACGTGCGGGCTCGGAGGCCCACACTACGGGAAGAACGCAAAACGGCTTCGATTTGGCAGAAGAACGGGCGGACTCCAGAGAACTCGTGATTCCTCCAGTGTTGAAGGAGTCGAGCGGTTTCGGGGGTGACGTTCCACTGGGCCGAATTGGGGATCTGACGCCAGAGATCAACGAGTCGGCGGACTTGGTTGATCGTGGCCGTGGTTTCGTAGGATTGGGTTTTCGAGGAGAGTCCGTGACCTTCGTCGAAGGTCAGGTCGTTTTGTTGGTCTTTGCTTGCCGATCGTTTCTTTGGCTTCGGGATAGGGGTGATGAATTCCGCAGGCCGTCGGGATGGGATGGTTTTCTGAGTCGGTTGGCCCGAAAGATCTAGTTCCCAGTGTTGGTTGGGATAGGAGTAGGGTGAGTTAAGGATCGGTTGATCGAAAAAGGGGTTGGGCATCGGGCGGTCGTCGGGTTCAAAATGGTTGTGTGCTAGAAAAGTGTGACTGTTAGTTTAGCAAACATTTGTGTGAAGGTTGAAAGGAAGCTAGCTAAGCTCCCCCGTCAAAGCCCGGGGGCGAAGGGGGGCCAGGCGGTTGTGGGAGCAGGCTTGAGGCTTGAGGATAAACTCGGGGACTGTCTGCGGACTTTCTAGCGTTGGGGTGTGTTCCAAACGGTTTGCAGGGTGGGAGTGAGGGAAACGGGGGAGAAAGGGAAACGGGGAAGAATGGGAAACACAGAGGCACAGAGGGCACAGAGAAGAGGGGAAGGGAAGAGGGGAGAAGAGAAGGGAGGGGAAGAGAGGGGAAGAGAGGGGAAGAGGAGGGGAGGGGAGGGGAGGGGAGAATTTGTGAGCATAAACTCGGGGACTGTCCGTGGTGTTTCTACGCTCGCAAAGCGGTGTTGTGAACCGAGCCCTTTTTCGCTGCGGGTCTCGCTCTTGGACTTGGCGAACTTTGCGTCTTTGCGGTGAGTTTAGAACCCACCGGACGGCTTGCGCCGTTCCGCTTGGATCGAGTTTAGAACCCACCGGACGGCTTGCGCCGTTCCGCTTGGATCGAGTTTAGAACCCACCGGACGGCTTGCGCCGTTCCGCTTGCATTTTTCAAAGGGCTGATGGGCGATGGCCTGCGGAGGCTATTGAGCGAGGTAGTTGAGCGTGTAGTACGCGTCGGCATGAAGCAGCGGTCGGGTCCCTTCGGCAGACCGGACACCCTTCGAGGTCAAGTGATGCACATGCCCCCGTTGCAAGCCCTCGACGATCAATTCGACGCGCAACCCGTCGTCCGAGACACTCGCCGATCGGACCGTAGGAGTCGTCGCGTCGACCTCCGGACTCCCATAGGCGCCCTGGTAAATGTAGGTGAACGTCTTGAGTTCGTAAGAGCTTACGTCTTGCGCGGTCTTCTTGTCGACCGGTTTGGTAAACACCAATTCAAAGCCTTGTTTGCGGGCTTTCATTTCCTGGATTTCAAATGGGGTTTGGCCGGTCCAATCCAAGCGTTGCACGCAATAGGACTTGGTCCCTCGAGAGCCCCATCCGCGGCTGGTCCCTCCAACAAACATCATTCCGTTGGGTTGCATCTCCAATCCGACAACTCCGCAATCGAGTCCTTCGCGGAACGGGAAACAGGCTCCTTGGTAGTGCCCCTGGACTTTCTCTAAATAGCAGCGCATGACGGTGCTGAAGGTTTGGTCGCCGACGAAGACCTGGTTTTTAAATGGCCCGAATTTTCCATCGGTCGTATCGCAGGTGATCCCGGCTGCCGACTGCCCCATCTTTCCGTAAGGGAAAAGAATCGCGGGCGGCTCGTACTCGGGTATCTTGTCGGCCTCGACGACAAAGCGACTCCCGTCTTTGGGCTCCTGCGGTTTCTTACCCATGAACTCTTGGGCTTGCTCGTACCATTTGAAGCCCCCCGGATGTCCGACGAATTTCTTGGGGCTCAAGTGCTTGAGGGCACAGGTCCCGTTCCATGGCCCTTGGTTGTCGGTGTAGAAAATATCGCCCGCAGCGTTCGTTCCAATCCCGCCCGGGGAACGGATTCCGCTGGTCGTCGGAATGGTCTTTCCATCGGCAGTCGCACGCACGGCCCAACCGCGATAGAGCGCATCGCTGCCGAAGGATCCAGTCAAACATAGAACGACCCAGATGTTTCCCTCTTTATCGAACTTGGACCCAAATGCGTACTCGTGGTAATCGCCAGTGATTTGCCAACCATCGGCGACGACCTCGAACTCATCGGCCTTGCCGTCCTCATCGGTATCTTTCAATCGCGATACGTCCGGGCGCTGCGTGACATAGAGCCAGCCGTCGCGGTAATCCATCCCGATCGGCTCATGCAAGCCATGCGCGAACCTCTTGAACTGATCGGCAGAGAACTTGTCGCCAAGCGGATCTTCGATCATCCATACCTCGCCACGCCTTGAGGCGACGGCCATTTTGCCGTCGGGCATCCGCTGGAACGAGGTCGCTTCGAGCTCGACTCCCGGTGGGATCTCAAAGGATCGAATGGCGTAGTAATCGGATTCCTTCGATTCCTTCGGTTCCTTCGAGCCGTTCGATTCGTTCGATTGTTTCTTTTTGGCCTGTGCTTGGGCCTGAGCCTGAGACTGAGACTGTTCTTGAGCCTGAGCTTGAGAACAGGCGGTCGAAATCCACACAGTCGGCATTGCCAACAAGGCGAGAAGAAAGGTCGGCTTGGTGATTCGCATGTTCAGTTTTCAGCGGCGATGGGGTTGGTACGAAGCAGGGGTTAGAAGTCGCAGGGATCACAATGGCAATCGGTCAGGATCACCATCGAAGGTAGTATTCAAGATCAGCGTTTGCTGTGCTGTTAGCTGTGTTATTGGCCGATTGGAGCAACACCGGCAGGAGCAGTTCCTTCTTGTTGGCCGAATCGCGCACGATGGCGTTCGATGCGACTGCCTCGGGCACGGTGATCTGGTACTTGTCGTCGACTGTCCAAGTGTTCTTGCCGTCCAAAACGATCTGGGCTCCTTCGGCCATGCGTACGTAGAGCTTCGCATTCGTCGCGCTCTTGGGGACTTGGAACGAGAGGGTCCGCTTGAGTCCTGGTGCATCCTTGGGTCCGACACTCAGCTCGGCTCGATCGCCGACGATCGCTTCGGCGCCGGGGTTTGCTTCGGCGCCGGGGTTTGCATTGCTGAGCTTGTAACGGAACGTCGGGTGACCGGACTTGTCGGTTTTGTAGCCGAGGAACTTGTAGTTTTTCGTCACTGCGTTCGACTCAGGCCACGCCTCTGCGGGGTCGTTGAGCCAAGCGACAGCGGGGCGCGATTCGTAGTTGAGGACGAGGTCCCCGAGAGGTTTTTGACGTCCGACTCCGCGATCGCGCCAGTGCATCGAGGCATCGATGAACTGACCTTGCCAGAGTTTGGCCAAGTTCATGGATTGGGCATCCCAGGCGATATTCAATCCGCCTGGGTAACCGACGGCGATCCCGCGTGCGGAAAGACCGTCGAGAAAGTTTCGATAGAGGATGGGCTGGTCCTGAGGTTCCAGGACGATCTGATCGCGTTGGAGGCCTTCGGGAATCGCCGCTTGAGTTCCTTGGGACAAGTACTTCCAAAGGGCGGCGATCTGATGATCCGCATGTCCATCGTAAACGGACTTCAGGACGCTTGTCCCATCGGGGAAGCTTGCGGGCATTCGAGTTCCTGGCCGGTACTTGGTAGGTTCGAGCATGTACCTTCGGAACCACTCGGGGCGAAGTCGCTCGGTCATCGTGAGCATATTGATGGCTTGGATCCCAGTGGCGCGTTGGTTGCCGAAGGTATGGCACTGCGCGCAGGAGAGGCCTTTGTTTCCAGCCAGGAGCCGTCCTGAGGCGAGCGTTCGAATTTCCGCTTCATCGGGGGCTTGGGCCACGGAGTCTTGTGCGGGGCGATCGGCCTGCTTCCAGTGCTCGGCGAGCCCTTGGGTGGCCGAACCGTATTTGGGCATACGCACAAGCATGTAGGGACGATGGCGTGCCCCTTCGGAGAGGACTCGGTTCAAATAGTCGTCCGTGAGTTTGTCACCCACTCCGGTCAAACGCGGGGGGAGTCTTCCTTCGTCTCCCATTTCCGGGATGGTGGAAGTGAATCGATCGAGTTTATCGGATTCTGGGCCCCCCCAATCGTTGCGTTGATGGCAAGCGATGCAATTGAGTTTAGCGAGCGTGTACTTCGAGTGGTCTTCCGGAGAAATCTCTCCTTGGGGGGCGACCGCAAGGGCCGCGATGATGGCTTCTTTCTGAAGAGCGGTCAGTCGATAGTTGGGAAGGCCGCTGGGGAGTTGGGTTGCCAAGCATCCTGCGTCGGTTTTGAGTGCATCGATCGGTGGCGCTTTGGCCAGTGCCGATGCGGCTTTGTCGGTATCCTTCATCGCATGGCACTGCACGCAACCGACCGATTGGAAAAGGGCTTTTCCTTCGGCGATCGAGGCCGGGTTGGATTCTTCTTCGGTGGCGGTTTTTCGAGGTTGATCGGGTCCGAGTTGGAGCCATCCATCGATCGGTTGCTTGACAAAGAGAGGGCTTTCCCACTGCAAGTCGACGGTCCATTCCCCAGCTCCTTGGAAGTACTCGACGACCACTTGATGAGGACCGGCAGCCAGTTGTACCTCTTCGGATTTGGTTTGATGAGGATGGACTCCGTCGACATCGACGACCTTTTTGCCGTCGACGAGCAATCGGCTTCCGTCGTCGGATCCTAGGTGAAAGCGAACTTTGGCGGGTTGCTCAAGCACGACGTAGGACTCGAACCTCGCTGCGAAGTTATTGGTTCGGCCCGCGACCGACAGATCGAAACCTTCGCAAGTCCCCGAGGCGATCGGTTGGAGCGTTTTGAAATCGGGGAGCTTGTCCCAGTTGCCTTCGTAAACGGAGAACTTGGTGTTGGGTTGCGCATCGGTCGGATCGATCGCTTGGAGGAAGAAATGCGTCAGATCGCGAGCTTCGTTGTCATCCAAATGCATGTTGGGCATACGTCCGGAGGGTCGCACGTCATGGGGTTGTTTGAGGAACAACGCGAGGCCATCGAAGGAATACTTCTTGGCGAGGTCCGGGAGTGGGACCGATGTGGCGGTCATGCCGGAACCATCGGCGTTGCCATGGCACACAGCGCAGCCGATCTTTTCGTAGAGTTGCTTGCCTCGCGCGACGGCTTGGGCGTCGGAGCGGGAATGCTTACGGCTCTTTCCGGTGGATTCCAAGTAGGCGGCCAGTGCTTTTGCTGCCTGAGCCCGTTGTGGTTCGTTCATGCCATGAAGCAGGTCGGGCATGGTCGTCCCGAGCTTATTGCCGTGGATATCGCTGAGCATTGACGCGATGTATCCAGCTTTCAGTCGGCTACCAACTTGTTCGAGCACCGGCGCACTTTTTTGTTCGAAGACTTGGCCGGATTTTCCTGGTGCATGGCAACTGATGCAGCCGAGTTCACCGATGAGGAGTCGCCCGCTGAGTTGTTGATCGGCAAGCGTGCTGCTGGTGGCCGCAAGGCGTTCGTAACCGGCGACTCGCGGTCGTCGTGCGACTTGGTCGGCATCCAGGGGAACGAGCCAGATGTTTCGATAGCCGACCGGATTGCCGTGGTCTTGGAGGTACAGTGGTCCGTCGCTAGGGCTTTCATTGACGGGGGCTGCCGTTGTGGAACCTGGAACGTTTTGATTGCGATGGATTGGGAAACCGTTTAGCCATACGCTCAACTTCGCGTCGGAGATTTTTTTCCCGTCGCTATCCCAGCGTGCTGCGGTGAATTCGACGTCGTAGGTTTGCCATTGCAATGGGGGTAAGCAGGCGTTGAAGTCGGCGGGTTTTACGCCGTAGATCGCACCGCAAGTGTTTCCTTCATTGTCGAACCCGAAGGAATCGAGGACTTGGGTTTCGTATCGCCCTTGGTGATACACGCCGCTGTTGCCGCGACCTTGTCCAAGGGCTTTGGGGACAAAAGGGGTTCGGAATTCCAGGTGGAGTCGGTAGTCACGGAAATTGTTTTTGGTGGTGCAACCGGCCAGGAGCAAATCCCCTTCGATCAGTTTCGCACCGCTTGCCCAGTGCTTGTCGATGCTCGCTTGGGTTCCGTCGAAAAGGACGATCGCGGCACTGGGAGGCTTCGCACCGAGCGTTGGGCTTGTCCGTTTGAGGGGACGTGCCCCCTCGAGAAGATCCTTCAATTCGTCGGGATCTACCTCGACGACTTGGACCGGCCCTTTGTCCCAGCCTTCGCCGGGCAAGCCGCCTTGGTAGGTCGTCACGCGGAAGACATTTTTGTCCAACGCGGCCACTTGGATCCCACGAGTGTTCTTGAGGTACTCACCTTGCAGTTCGATTGGCTCTTCGGCTCGGGTCCACCCCGCAGCGCTGAGAGTTCCCAGGGAAAAGATCGCCAAGACCACAGCGCGAAAACCAAGGGTGCTGAGCATTTGAGTCGGTTCGAGTCGTTGAGGAAAAATGAGGCTGACGGCAAGGCCAGCATGGTGACAAGCTCAGGGATGAGCACAGGGTTGATCATGAGTCAGACAAAACATAGCATAATCAATTTTCTAACAGAAAAAACCGGGGACATCAGGAGTTTCCCGACGACTCGGGTTCGTGATGATTCATCCCGAGTTGCTTCATTTTGCGGTAAAGATTCGACCGCTGCATGCCCATGCGTTCGGCCGCAAGGGTCATGTTCCGCTTGCACGCCTTGAGCTGCTGTTCGATGTACCGGGCTTGGAAGTCGTCGGTCGCTTGGGTCAGGGGCTTGGAAAGATCGATTCGCTCCGAGTCACTCTCTCCATCGGCTCTCGGGGAACGTACGAAGTCGATCTCGGAATCCTCGATGACTTCGTCGGTTGTCAGGTAAGCGATCCGTTCGATAATGTTTCTCAACTCGCGGACGTTGCCGGGCCATGGATGGCTGGTGAGCCGCTTTTTAGCCGATGCGTTCAGGGTCGGTTTGCTGCGCCCGATCTTGGCACAAAACGTCGTCAGGAAGAAGTCTGCCAATTGCAGGACGTCGTCGGCTCGGTGCCTCAGGGGTGGCAGATTCAAGGTCACGACCGTGAGGCGGAAGTAGAGGTCTTCGCGGAATTTCTTCTGACGGACAAGATCGACAAGGTTTTGGTTCGTCGCGGCGATGACTCGCACGTTGACGGGTATCGCGGTGGAACCTCCGACCCGCACGACCACTTTCTCTTCGAGCACCCGCAGCAGTTTTGCTTGGCCCCCTAAACTCATGTCTCCGATTTCGTCGAGAAATAGGGTTCCTCCGGAGGCCAATTCGAATTTGCCAGACCTGGTGTCATGGGCGTCGGTGAAGGCCCCTTTTTCGTGTCCGAACAGTTCGCTCTCGAGGAGCGTCTCGGTGATCGCAGCGCAGTTGACGGCGATGAAGGGTTCGTAGCGCCGTTTGCTCTGATAGTGGATCTGGCGCGAGACGACCTCTTTGCCGGTTCCGTTTTCACCGAGCAGGAGGACTGCAAGGTCCGTATCGCCGACTCGAGCGATGGTGGATTTGAGATTGAGCATCTCTTGCGAGGAGCCGATGAGCTGGATTTGATGCACCGCGTCCTGCGTTAAGCGATCGCGGGTTTGGATCAAACGCTGCATGGTTTGGGTGTTGGACAAGGCCGCTGAGGCATGCCTAGCCAACTCGATCAACTCGTCTTCGTCCTGCTGGTCAAAACGGCCATCGATGTGATTGATGACTTCGAAAACCCCCATGGGCTTTCCTTTTAAGTCGTTCAGGGGAACTGCCAGCAGCGAGTCGGTTCGATACCCACTGCTGGTATCGACGCGTCGGTCGACCTCGTCGGTCAGATCCGATCGGTCCCATCGGCGCGGTTGTTGACTTTTGAGGACCGCTCCTGCGACCCCCTTATCGTCGGCGATGCGCAGGGGTTTGCCCTCCATTCCCAAAGCAGGGTGTCCGACGAGTTCCCGCGATTGTTTGTCCCAAAGAAAGATACTTGCACGATCGCTGCGCAATAGACCGGTGGCCGCTTGCGCGATGTCCTGCAAGAGCCGATCGAGATCCTGATGCGCATGCCAATTGGCGGCGACCTCCAGGATCTGACTCAAGCGGACGACGTCCCTGGATTTGCGCAGTTGTTGTTGCCACAGTTCGACCCCTTGGGCGAGCAACCCAAGCTGCTCTCTGAGGGATTCCTGGGCTAACGGTTCCAAGGCATGTGGATTGGGATTTGCAAAACAGAGGATCAGCTCACCGCGATGGAGGTTCGTCGCCGAGGAGCCCGATGATCCGTTGGCGGACCCATGGGCAAGTGGATGGAGAGTCCAGCTTGGAGTCGTCTGGGGCCTCCGAGTGTCGAGACACTCCGAGAGGGACGCGTCGGCGGGAGGATGCGAGACTGCTTTGCCGACTGCGATGAGTTTTTTCCAAGCTCCTTTGGTGGGTGTCATGACCCAGAGGGTCGACCAATTGCCGTGCATGGCGAGCCAAGCGAGCGGTTCCTGAAGCAACTGTTCGAGGGTTCTCGATCGCTCGATGGAGGCAAATAGCTGATTGGCAAAGGAGTTCGATGGCATTACCGATCGCGCGGTGCTTGAGTCGAGGCGTGAGTCAGTTGGCAAACGGCTCATTCATTTTCGATCGTTTCCTTGGGCTCGGGCAGCATCCAACTGAGAATCAGCCCCAGGATCGCATAGCCTCCGGCGACGGCCGCGCCGGCCAAGGCGATTCGGCCCGGATCGGGTGGCTTGGAGGCCGAGAAGGTGATCGTTAGAAAGGCCGCTAGGGTGCCGAGGATTCGGCCACCGATGTTCGCTGCAAAGCTCTCGCCGGTACCTCGAAGGTGCAGCGGGAAAACGCGAGGTATGTAGTTGCCCCAGAAGCTGAACTGGGCGACAGTAAACAGCCCTGCAAAGAAAATCCCCGCCTTGATCCAAATGAGCGAATCTTCTGCTTTATACGAAGTGCTGATCCAGTAGAACAGCAGGGGTACGAAGATCGCCGCCGGGATCAGGAACATCCGAAG
>Ga0315905_10001345_pt1 | contig 26405 bp, 49 predicted proteins | sample LakEriMetagenome_5_FD_203522 | JGI IMG/M metagenome (GOLD analysis project Ga0315905, IMG submission 203522) | Freshwater fungal communities from buoy surface, Lake Erie, Ohio, United States - Buoy 4 MA121 | ecosystem: Environmental > Aquatic > Freshwater > Lake | place: USA: Lake Erie, Ohio...
AGTTAAAGAAGTGCATCTTGGTCTGTGCGAACTGCCACAGACTCATTCACGCTGTCGGTCGCAATTACTGAGCGGGCAATCGGTTGCTTAGTTTTATTATAAAGGTTGTCATCCATCAATGTGTTTATGGATACAAACTTTACTATTACTGGCATGGGTCTTCAGTTGAGAGACCAATACGGAAACCTTGCTGGAAATCAATCGCTTGCGATTCTTCAGTGGGAAGTTGGATATAACCCAATCTATTACCCAGTTAGCGATTGGGCATCAAAACCAACTTTAATTTCTTGGACTGGATGGTATGTTAAGGATTATCAAAATGTTGGACAGTATGTTTGGGGTTCTAACGGAACAGTAACAAACAGTCCAGCACCATTATATTTATTTACTCAATTAGAGGAAAGCCCAAATCAAGTTGGTCTCTGGAAAATAACTGGAGAACTTAATCTCAACGGGCAAGGGCAAATAGTTGATATTCTTCAAGCAAATATTTCTCCTGTTGTTGGCTCTGTGTCTACAACTTCTCTATCAACCGCCGACTACACCACTTGGCAACCGACTGCAATTCCAGAACCAAGTTATTCTGTTTTTGCGGTAGCGTTGTTTGCTGTGGCTGTTGTAGCCAAGAAACTGAAGTGGCATGCTTAAGTACCTTCTTTCCTTTGTCGCTATAAACGCCCTTGGGGGCGTTATTAGCGGTCAAGGGACAGTCACTGTGCTTGAAGGGGCGGGAGAGGTTCTAGAAGGCGAGAAAGCCACCGCTCTGGCTGTCGGCTCGGTATTCAAAGAGGGCCATACGGTTAAGACGGGAGAAAAGTCTAAAAGCGAGTTATTTCTTTCTAATGGCATCCGCTTGGTTATGCTACCAACCTCCACGATTATAGTTAAGAATCTTAAGCAGGGAGAGGGTAGTCTTATTGCACCCAGCCCAGACAATAAGTCTGTCAAAGAAACTTCTCAGTCCTTTACAGATTTAGAAGTAGTATCTGGAAAGGTTATTGGGGATGTAAAGAAGTTGGCATCTGGCTCAACCTTTACGCTCAAGACACCTGTTGGGGTTGTTAACATTAAAGGCACAGTCTTCTCTGTCGAATACAGAGTTAATAAAGACGGAACACAGTCATTCAATGTCGGATGCCTTGTTGGACGGGTCGTGGTACAGATGGCTGACCCAAAGGTTGCCCCCGTAAGCATTCCAGCAGGAAAGCAAATGTGCATTACTGCACCGCCTGTAAAGGCGGTGGCAGACAACGCTCCACCTCCTCCAGACAAAAAAGAAGGTTCTAAGGACGACAAGAAGGAAGGGCCAAAAGAAGATGCTCCTCCGCCTCCTCCCGTAGAGATGAAGATGGAAGCCTTGCCTCCAGCAGAGGTTAAGCAACTTGTAATTTCTGCCCCATCTCAGCCTCCACCTCCTCCGCCCGCACCTCCTCCGCCTCCTCAGACTGGCTCTGTTGACAATATCGTAAACAGACTAGACCAAATACAGTTAAGCGATACGGTTATAAACCCATCGCCAACTGGAGGATAAAATAGACTCGCAGGGATTCGAACCCCGACTCTTGGTATCAAAAACCAGTATGCGGCCTTTACATCACGAGTCCGTAGAAATTTGATTTGCTAATTCCTTCTTGGGTGGAAGTACTCGCCTCGTTTTCATATTTAGATATACTCTGGCTGTACTATATATGGTATACATCGATATGCCAGTCTTTTCATGTATTTCTCTTGCTGACATGTTGTTGACACAACCTTCGTAGACTGCTTGCTTTACCGAACCATAAGGATTTCTTGGCTTCTTTTTTGCTTTCATTATTTTTAGTTAATTATATATTTATTATTACACAACTCTCTATTACTGTCAAGAAAATAGAGGGAGAGGGATTCGAACCCACGGTGGTGTGACCCACGGATGTGTAGCACACATCTGCAATAAGCCGCTCTGCCATCCCTCTAAAAAGATTATGTGATGGCTTATTGCCCCTTGCCTTTCGGTGTTCGGACACCGTTGCGTGTCGGTAGCCATAAGGCACTAAACACGTCTCACATAATGACTGGCTCAATCTGGAGTCAAAGATAAAGTGGTTGGTGGTGTTGGAATCGAACCAACCTTGAGAAACTCGACAGATTTACAGTCTGCTGTCCCCCCACGGAACATACCACCAGAAAGGTTGCAGGAGTGGGAATCGAACCCACCTTGGAGTGCTTATGAGACACTTGTATTCAACCAGAATACTATCCTGCAATAAGTTCGAAGGAAATGGAATTGAACCACTATTCGCCCGTCTTCAGCGGGCTGTTCTGCCATTGAACTATCCTTCGTTAAGTTGGTGGAGCGGGGGAGAATCGAACTCCCATTGTCCCGATGCAAACGGGATTTCCTGCCATTGAAAGAACGCCCCAAAAGTGGAGGTGCGGCTTGGACTTCAACCAAGTAAGAGCAGTTTTGCAAACTGCGGCCTCGGGTCTTCGGCTTACGCACCGTAAGTAGTTTCGGGGGGAGTCGAACCCCCAAACAACAGTTTCTAAGACTGCCCTGTATGCCAATTCCAGCACGAAACCATAAAGTAGAGGAGGTCGGATTCGAACCCACGGGGCTTTTACACCCAACAGTTTTCAAGACTGCCGCAATAGACCACTCTGCCACCCCTCTCAAATTACATCAAACCAAATAAACTTATTCTTTGGTATCTTATAGAAGTACTCGCTATCATTTACGAATCTATTTGGATTCTCTACTGGGACTTCCCATTCGATATAATCCATTAATGTATCTTTATCTATAAGACCAACTCTTTTTAGACTTAGCGATACTATCGCATAGTCTGTTAGTTTTGTTTTAGACTTTACAAAGAACTTTTCCTTTCTCTGAAGGAAATTAACATCTGAAAATGGGAACTCATGTTTGTCCCATACTAGCCTTCTTTCAACTTCTACCGACAGTATGCCGTCTTTATCTATTAAGTCAATACCGAACTTGTCGGGATTATCTACTAATGTATACCCGATATGGGAATATAATCTTTTAACTGCCTCTCTTGCTGGCACATCGTTCTCATCGTGCAACGACTGCTGAAATGTTTTGCTCTTAATCATAAAATAAATACTCCCGAAGGGGCTTGAACCCTTACGCTGTGTAGCGTCCCCTCTTAAGGGGGATGCGTCTTCCATTCCGCCACGGGAGCAAAGGCACGAAGGGATGGGGTCGAACCATCGACAACCTCATTAACAGTGAGGTGTTCTGCCACTGAACTACCTTCGTAAAATAAGCCAGACAGGGGTCGAACCTGCAACATCCAGTTTGGAAAACTGACACTCTGCCAATTGAGTTACTGGCTCGCAAATTTTAAAGAACGCACGGAGTGAGGGAGTCGAACCCCCGCTTACGGATTTGGAGACCGCAGTGCTACCGTAACACTTACTCCGTAATAGATGGTTGGGATGAAAGGAATTGAACCTTTGTCTGGCGGTTATCAACTGCCCGTTCTAACCATTGAACTACATCCCAATGAACAAGGCTACACTATATGTCAATGAACCCTTTTGTCAATAACAAAATAAAAGAATGATGCAGGGTGTTCACCTGCTTCTGACAATTTGGGGAGGAATTGCCAGCAAACGATTGGCTCCACATCGTTTTCACTCACCACCCTGCTTTCGCAGGACCAGCGTGCCGCATACGCAGTTCGCTGGCAAAATGGTACACGGTGAGGGATTTGAACCCCCAACATTCTGCATGTAAAACAGACACTCTGCCGTTGAGTTAACCGTGCGAAAATCACCGAGACAGGACTTGAACCTGCAATCCCCTGCTCCCAAAGCAGGTGCGATGCCATTACGCTACTCGATGTAAATGGTGGGCATAGAGGGATTTGAACCCTCGACTTAGCCCTTATAAAGAGCCCACTCTAACCGCTGAGTTATACGCCCGAAACTGGTGGACTCGGCGGGACTTGAACCCACAACCAACCGCTTAAAAGGCGGCTACTCTAACCATTGAGTTACGAATCCGAAGCACACATCATACACAACATTATGTGAATGTCAAGCAACAAATGGCGGGAATAAGGGGAATCGAACCCCTCTCGCTCAGTAGACAGCCGAGCATAATAACCGATATACCATATTCCCTTAAGGTTGGGTGCGGATGGACTTGAACCAGCATTAGCCGATTATGAGTCGGTCGTTCTAAACCTTTGAACTACACACCCAGAAAATGTTTACCAGAGGGAAACCATGAGGTACAGTTATAGACTGTCCCCCCTCTGGCGGTGTCGCAGGGTTTCCCTGCAATCCAATTGTTGGGGCCACCTCACGGAGGCCCCACTTTGTTTTGTCAGCACACTATACCCAGAACCCGTCTTGGTGGTTAGCCAAGCACACGCTGGATGGTTATTGCGAGAGACTACGAACCGTTCACGCCGACTATGGAAGGTCTATGTGACGGCAACAAACCACACGAGTTGCCCACGATATTCCCGTGGCTCGCTCGGGGTCATTGCCCCGAAATGGAGGTCTGAGACGGACTTGAACCGACAACCGCCTGTTTACAAAACAGGTGTTCTACCATTGAACTATCAGACCGATAAGGCATGGACTGTCAAGGAGCAAAAAAGAGGGGGCTTTCGCCCCCCTTGTATTGGTTGTACTTAGTCAACCGATTCTGAAGGCTTACTTACTCTTGGAGGGTGGCTTTACCTTAACGCAGTCGTTTTTACCGACCCGTCTATAGCCCTTCCAGCATGCCTTACCGCCAGTACCTTGGTCCTTACCAGCCGAGTTCTTATTGTCCTTCTTGGACATATTAGAAGGGCTCATCGGCAGACTGACCTGCCGCAGTGGACTTAGCGTACTTGGACACCTTAAGAATCGACTTCTGTTCGCCGTCCTTGTTGGTATAAGCCTCGGACTTGAGACTAATATTCAACTTCATGCCCACGAACGACTTAACGAAGTTGAAGAACTCACCAGACTTGGTGAAATCATACTCAGTGCCATGAGGAACCTTCATGCCAGTGGCAACAATCAGTTGATTGAGTCTCCAATAGACGGTATCCTTATTGAGGATATCGTCCTTAACAGCACGATTCTTGCCGTCCTTGAAGGTGATGGTTGCCTTTTCGAAGCCCTGCTGAGTAAGGGCCTTTTCAACGTTTTCAATGACTACGGAGTAGTCACCTTCTTCGGTGAAACGTTCGGGACGGTCAGAAGCCGTGAGGTCTACTTTGAACTTGCTCATATTATATATGTATTACTTGGTGGTTACAGAAGGAGCATTATGCATACGAGCATCAATGTTGTCAAGCGTTTTCTTCAAGGACACAAGGGTCAGAAGGGCGACTGCCCAAAAGAGGCAAACAAAGACAAACTTAACGTTATACAGGAGTTCACGACCTCTAGAGGTGAAGATGTTGTTGCAATCCTCCTCTTCGTAGTACTTAAGAAGCGACTTCTTAGCATCTAGTTCGACTTCATTGGTCTTGCAGTAGTCTGCCTTGTTACAGGCCTTGTAGTATTCCTTTGATTCAGTCATATACTTATCGGATGTATCTTTACTCATGGTTGATGATAGAAATGCATTATACCAGCCAGTTCGGCATTGTCAAGCGATTAATTCCCTTAGAGTGGGAAGGGTACTTGCCAGAAGCGATGCAGTCAGCCAGCGTCTCAAGGAGTCTTTGACGAATCTGGAAAGCCTTCTGAAGCGACTTGTCATCGAGTTCATACATGGCTACCGAATAAGGAGGGCTAGACTCAACTGCGATAAAGATAAACTTCTCGACAGGGAGGCCAGCGGCCCTCGCCGTGGCAATATAGTGTGCGGCTTGCATCCAGTATCCCAAAGAGAAGAACTTCTTTGAGAATGCCTCCTGCTCGCTATCTTGGGTCGTTTTGAGGTCTACGATTACCTTGCCGTCCATAGTGAGAAGGTCGCATCGCATCTTACAGGCGATATCAAGCCCCTTGACCTTCTCAATCGATGAGATGGACAGTTCTGCCTGTGCGTTTGGATGCTTGAGGTACTGGAGGCACTCCTCGTTTCCAAGAACGGCATTAGCCATTCCTTCAGCATCCAGAAGTTGTTCCTGCGTGATGATGGTCTTGCCGTTCGCCTTCTCGTTGAAGTCATTCCACCAGTTAATGCTAAGGGTGGCTTTCTCAGAGGGTTCTTCAGCCCGAAGTTGAGCCGCAGTTGGCTTTTTGGGAGCATCCTCTGGGATTACGACAATATCCGTAGCCCACTTTTCTGGCTCAAAGACAAGCGTATGCGTAGCAGTCCCAAGTGCCATAGCCTGCGTAGAGGGGTCTGGCGGGGATACCATCCATTGGTAGAAGTGTGCTGGAGATTTGCGGAGGGCCATAAGACCGCTCTTGGTAAGACCAAGTGAGCGATGATATTGCGAAGCGTCCACCCCAGCAGAAATACCCATCGGGAGGGAGGCGGCATCCTGCTTGCCTCCCTCAGTGGCATAAGTTCCCATTACTTGATGCCCTCAAGGATGCCGATAATCTTGGCAGGAGACGCAAGCATACGCTGTGCGGTCATCGCATCAAGGTCACGGTAATTCTGACCAGCCTTGAGGTAGCCCTTAGCCATCAGATAGTTGGTGGCGGCTGGCTCATACTTGCTGAGTAGTTCATCAAGCCTCGAAACAAGCGACTCTCTAGCGGAGTTGTCTTCTTCAACAATCTCAACCTTGGCTTGCTGAATCTGCGGTTGCTGGACGACTGGAACAGTCTGCACGGGAATGACCTGCTTGTCGTTATTAGAGAAGTCAGAGACTTCCTCTGGGGTATAGATACCAGCAACGATTTGAGGCATGAGCAGACGGATGGCTTCGGAGATGTTACGAGCAGTAAGCATCTGGCGAGGGAATCGTTGCCAGTTGGTCTTCAGTTTTCCGTTGTTGCCAAGAGCAACACCGTTCTTGGTCATCTCCTCGATAGTGACGGCAATCTCGACTTCGTTGCCATCGCAAATCCAAGTTGCGGCTACACGCTTATCAGAGCGTTCAGTCCACTTGACCTTACCTCCAGAAGCGAGATATCGACCAAGCATAGCATCGGCTCGCATGGTCAACTTGCCTTCGATGATGTGGTAAGTCTTGGCGAGTTCCAGCGGAGCCTTGCCTTCGGCAAGGCACTGCATCGCAAGTACCATACCTTGTTCAGTCTTAGTGCAACCAAACATGCCAGAGCCAGCAATCATCTCGCCCATAACCTGCATTGCTTGAATCGGGTCGTTAATCTTGCCGTATACGCTAAGGCTAGCATTATTGTAGTTAGCCACCTCGTGGCTCTTACCCTCTTGATTAGTATTATTTTCGCTCATGTGTATTGATGAATTGTTGATTATGCACAAAGGGTGACAATTGTCAAGTGTTGATTAATCGCTATGAGCCTGCAAAACATATCAGTATTTGAGCCACAGGACATAAATGGTGAAATAATTGAGCCTTTGTGCATACCAGCACTACCAACGGCGGTAGCACATACTGTTGCTGGTGCTACTAATTTACTTTGGTTTTCGTTCCACCTTTGCTTGGCAGAAGGGAATAAGGCAGAAGCCACAAGAATAGCAAATATGCTGAAGGTCGTTGTAGATGAAGAGACCGCTGAAGGGTTCGGCGAGCAATTGCAAGAAGCGATAGACATGCTTGATGATGAGTAATTCGTCATTTTTGTCAAGTTTAATGTAAGTTGTTTAATGCTTGAGTCTTAGTTAGTATATGTGAATATAAGTTAACAACTTACAAAAATGTCAGAAGATAAAACTATAAAACCGCTCTTCAACCCAAGCGGTCTAACTTTTGTTGCCATTGACAGTGGAACTAACGGTGCTATATGCACCGTTTCAATGATAGATGGAAAGGTTTCCTTGTTCAAACTTGATGGATTGAAACCAGATGACCTTGGGCCAGTTCTCGATAAGGCAATTAGCGAGCCATCGCTGGTCGATTGCGTTGTAATCGAAGAACCTCCACGGTTTATGGGAACAATGATTCCGTCTGCAAGAATATCGGTCTTGTTTGAGTCATTTGGCATCATGGTCGGCTATCTAATGGCTAGAGGCCATAAAGTTGTCAGAGTGACTCCAAAGGCTTGGCAGAAGCGTTTAAACGACATGCTTGGGACTCGTGGAAAGATGAAGCACTCAGAGTGGAAGAAAGTACTTGCGGACTATGCAAAGAAAAGATATGAAGGAACTGTTGGCTTAACAAACCAAACGGCAGATTCCCTGCTAATAGCAGAATGGTGGTCTCACGAAGGAAGATTTAACTACTTAAACAATACACAAATAATTGAAGATGAAAAGAAGCCCATTAAAAAGAAACTCAAGATTAAACCCAATCTCAAAAAAGAGAAAGGTTCAACTTAACGAATATAGCAAGATAAGAAAAGAATATCTTGCCATATACCCAAAGTGCCAAGTATGTGAGCATAATAAGGCAAACCAAATTCACCACAGAAAGGCTCGCTGGGGCGAACGCCTTAACGATAGAACCTTCTTCTTGGCAGTCTGTGAAGACTGCCATAATACTATTCACTCTGACCCTGCTTGGGCGTATGCGAATGGGTATTTGTTGAAGCGTTAAGCACAGAGTTTTTACCCTTTCTGTAAACTTCCTTAATCAAAGCATCCTTGTGAAAATCATCAAGGAGTTTTGTGGCATTGTTTGTATTAACAATGTCTTTGCATTGTTTTCTGAGTTTTCTTAGTCTAGATTGCTTGCCCATTTTGTTTGCTTTGTTGTTCTTTTAAAAAATCTTTGTGCTTTTTGAGTCTGATGCCATAATAAGATGCACATATTCTTATTGAGTTTACTGTTATTCCAGTTCTCTTGCTAAGTTCGAATACAGAAATTCCTTCCTTCTCTGCAAGCATTACATTTGATTTAACAAACCCGCTTCTTTTTCTTCCGTCTTCTGAGTCGAGTTTAAATCCGTTTCTTTTAGAAGCACCGTATATTGCTGAATAACTTTTTCCGCTTCTACGCATAACCTCCTCTATTGAGAGTTTAAGCCTGTATGCCTCAGTGACAATGTGCTTAGTCTCTCCTTGCGTATACCCTCCTCTGAAGCCGTTAATCATCAGACCGCTGGCTTACTACTAGATGCTTCGTCTAACGAGCCAGACTTCTTCGTGTGTTGGTTAGATGGGGTTCTAGCACCTCCACGCTTATCGGCCTTAAGACGAACACCAAGACGCTTCGCTGATATCCTTACAGACTTTGGATTGAAATTGCCAGCCGTGGCAATTTCAACAGCAGTAAGGTCAACCGTTTGGCCGTCTTTGCAGTGGCTTAGAATAGCATTCTTGATGGCTCTAAAACCAGTATAAAAACGCTTTATTGTATTTTCCTTATTGTCTTCCATATTAAATTTGGTTCCAGTTTTTGATTAGTGCCATCAGTGATATAGACTGATAATGAAGTTCATTTGCAACGATGCAATCGTGCATCGCTTGCCCAATCATCTTTCTATTCTCAAGTTCAACCAATGCCTTTATGTATTCCTCTCTTTTAACCCATTGTCCATCAATCGTAGCAATGGTTAATGAAGGATTACTTTCGATTGATAAGTTCTTCGAACTCTCCAAGGGTTGGATAGAATTCTGCAAACGTGTTTGACTTGTGAATTTTGAGCGAGAGCGTGTGCCCTGCATTTTTGATTTTTGAGATTTCTTCTTTAAGTTCATTGATTTCTCTTTCTTTGCTTGCGATTGCAAGTTCAGCGATTTCTAGCGGTATGGTAGTTTTCATTTGAAATTAACTTCGTGAGAATAATGGCCCCATCCTTCACTTTCGGTATAGAGTCTAATGTTTACTGACTTATCGCTGAATGTAACATCAACATCATAGTTAGTCATGTAATAGTCTGATATCTGATTAGTAGTACGACCACCATTTAAATCCTCTTGGATATTAACAATTACATTATTTATAAAAGCATCTACACCAAGTCTTTCAATATCTGGCTGTGGCAAAATCATTAGTTTTTTTGTTGCTCGATTTCTTGATTGTTAATGCCAATCATATTATTCCATTCGTTCAGACTGTCAATCATATTCTTTGAGGCTACGCCTTGACGGCTAGCCTCATCGATACTTGATGCCATCCTGTTTCCAACCATTCTTAAAACAATGCCTTCTTGGACCTCATTGAAATGCTTTGAGATTAAAGACATATACATGCCAGCATTGATAAACTCGCAATCGTTTATTCTAGCAACTCTAACGGAATAAACGTCCTCTATCGGGTCTTCGATGTTTATGCTTATAATTGAAGCATTCTCTAAATCAAATGGAGCCTCAAGCATCTTGATGCGATTAAGCAGACGCTGGTTTTCAGCCTTAAGAGATTCGATATCTTCGCTCATCGTGAGTTTTTGTTCCAATCATCAACAGCCTTTTGAATTTGCTTATCCTTTTTCGTCAGATGCTTCTTGGGCTTATTTAAGGCAACGAGTTCTGCAACAGCATCTCCTGCGGCTCGCATCTTAGCGTTGCTTTCGTTGAGTTTTTCGTTGTTTTGAATTTGCTCAGACAGCAAGGAATTAACCCTGTTTGACTCTTTAGCAAGCCACTCCTTCTGCAAGATGAGATTGTCTTCTCCATACTTTTCGTACTTTTCCAAGCGTTCAGAGAGTGCGTTATTCTCCTTAATGTACTTGGCTATCGAACTCCTTTGTTCAGCGAGGGCTGTCTCAAGGAATGTAATAAACGAATCACGTTCGGAAATCTCGTGACCAATCCACTTTCTAGCCATCCAGTCCAAGCATTTTGCTGGAGGGTAGATGACAAAATCTACCACACGCTCAATGCAGTTTACCGAAAAATTACCAACCTTCTTGATTCTATCAATCATTAATTCTAGTAAACTGAGACTCCCTCGGGAAGTAAGTCAGACGCTTTGCTTCATCAATATTAGATGAGTTGCGGACAAACTCAATTCTCGTATTGAGAATATCAACTTGAGACTCAAGGTCGAGAATTCTAGAGCGTAGCATATGATTTGTCGCAAGAACCTCATTGCTGGACTTTAGAATGCTATTAATCTCCATATTGATGATTGCTCTATCTTCAATAGACAACTTCTCCATAATCTCGGAGAGTTTTCTGCTCTTGATTTTGCTCATCTCAACATTTTGCTCGTACTGATGAGTAAACACGCCAAAGCCCTTTCGCTTTTGGCTACCGCCACAACAATGTTCTCCCATGTTATTACTGAGGGCCGAGGATGTAACCAGCAACGGAGGAGTCCATAGTCTTCTTGCCACCATTGTGTTCCTTGGTTGCGAGAAGAACCTTGTTTTCAACCCACTGGTCGAGCGTTGCGAGGAAGTCTGCCGATACACGCTTTCCGTGCGTCTTTGCGAACTTCTTGATTGCAGAGGTCTTGATGTATACTGTCTTGGTATTTGATGCCATATTGGTTATTAATTAAGAGTTAAGAGTTTGTCATTATGCACATAAGCAACATGCTGTCAAGTGCTTTTTTATTCGTCTTCCGATGAGTCTTCATCAGAGTTGTATTCGGAATCATCGCTTTCACGCTCAAGTTCAAGGCTATCGCAGTGGTTATCAACGAGATGCGATATGGCTTCCTCAACAGCCTTAAACACGGGGTCGCTTAGTTCAATTTCGATTGGGCCTTTGCTGGTAACTTCAAATAGTTCGTCTAGCGAATAACTTTCTACAACAGCACAATCGTCATCATCATCATCTGAGGTGAAGTATCCAGAAGAGTCTGTGATTTCACTGCTCCACTCGACTTCATAAGATACTGTCCCAGAATAGACTTTACCATCATGCTCAAAGTCTTCAAAGTCAACGGTATACGACATAATTAGTTGTTTTTTTCGAAGTCTTCAATGATTTTATCAACTTTTTTAAACGCAGAGTTCCATCCGATTTGAAACCCAATGTAAAGGGATGCAGTCATTCCAAATAAAATAATTAGTACTTGTTCGTTTGTCATTGGCAAGTCATTATGCACAACTTCTCAAGAAAGTCAAGCATCATCCTCGTTCTCTATGTCGAAGGTATCGTTTCTAATCACAGCGAACTGGTCAGTTCGCATGTGTCTGATTACGCCGTCCTTTTCGATTACTACCGCAAATATATCATTGCAGTAAGTGCCGCCATCTCTCACATAAAGAAGATAGCCGTAGCCAATCTTCGTCTTTACTGGAATTGGATTTTTGAATTCGTGAATCATGTTTATTTTTCGTTAGATTTATCTTCTTTTTTCGTGCAAGTAACACCCCAGTTTGGCTTTCCATCAACGGCATCACGCCATTTGGCGTGTGCCTTAACAAGTTCTTCGTGAGCCGCCCCAGTAAGCATGCACACCATAACTTCCTTGCTTAAGGCTTTTCCAGCCTTAATAACTTCATCTAGATTTGGCTTATGCTTCTTCATTTTTGGCGGAAGACGGAACTCTAAACTTTAAGTCGTGCCTCTCAACGCCGTTGCCCAAGTCTTCGATGAATGAAGGGGCTTTTTCGGATGAAGACTGTCCTCCATTCTTTGCGTTTCTCCAATCCATAATGTAAGCATAGCATGTGGGTGTTTGCGGGGTTGCAAAAAGGTAATCAACAATCGCATCCCCTGCTTCGGTCAATCGCTCGACCTTATCGGCAAACTTTTTGCAAAGTTCGTGCCACTTTGCGTCTTCCTTGGTCAGCCGCTCGACCTCGGCCTTGAGGCGGGTCTGGTCATCAATCAAGGCGGCGACCTGCGTCTTCAAACCATAGACCTCGTTGTTGGCCCTTTGCCATTCACGCACAAGCCTGTCCTCATTCTCCTTCTCCATCTGAAGGTCGGAAGTCAGCCGCTCGACCTCGGCCTTGAGGCTATCGCACTCGACTGCCAGCACGCTGTTCTCCGCTTGGCGGGCTTGGCACTCGGCCTTGAGGCGGGCGTTCTCTTTAACAAGCATAGCCGTCCGCTCGTTCACTAGATGGTACGACTCTTGAGCATCTGCAAGTTCTTTGCTCAGTCCCTTTACATCGCTTTTCATAAGTTCGTAGTCTTCATAGCGAACATAATCGCCTTGAGCAAAAGGCTTCATCTCGGCATCATAGCCACACGCAAGAAAGCGTTTAGTTTCATTGTTGTTTTCGCTCATGGGTTGAATGCTCCTCTATTTTGGTCATCTTCAGACGGGACTAGACCACGCATCTGTCTGACTTGCTTTTCAAGCAAGGCAGACTTGGCAAGTTCATCATCAAGTTGCTTATCGATGTAATTGTAGTTATTCTTAAGACGCTCGACTTCAGACTTTAGAAAGCGATTCTCAAGTTCAACTTTTCCACGCTCCTCGACAAGAAGTTCGTTTTCAATCGTCTTGAAGTCTAGTAGCCGTTTTAGTTCTTCTACTTCTGTTCTCATTAAAGACATTATGCCTGCTTCGGACTCTTTGTCAACTTTTTTTTGCAAACCATTATGTTCTTATGCTTTCGGGCCATTCGGTGAAATCTATAAAACACAGGTAAGCCAGTGTCCTCGTGGCAGTTAATGCGATGGTAATAGCCGTCTCCAGCATCAACAGAAGTCTTGCCACAAGGGCAGGACGTATACTGACGCTCTCTCGTTAGAAGGATTAACGAATCGCAACAGTTTGTTCGTGCGATAAATGGCTTAAACTTATTGCTTGTCATAGTCGGCTGGAGGCTCAAAAAGGTTTCTCCAATGGGTTGGCTTGATTCTCAAGCCAGCCCCATCTCTAGTGTGCCACTCCTTGAGGCCAAGCATGTAGCAAGCCTCAACTATCTTATATCCAAACGCCTTGTTATCAATGCAGTTTGGAGCAAAGACATACACCCACTCACCGCCCTTATAACTGCTAATCGGATACCAGCCCCTGTTCTGCATAGCATCTTCATAAGCGTCAGAGATGGCTGACGCTTGAAGCGTATACACGAGGTTGAACATAGTCTTTCTATCAATCATGTTCACTTTCCCGTATTATTAAAAATAATCGAATTGTTAATCCTTGATGGAATCTTTGAAACAGTATACTTGAGATTTTCTACTTCCTGTTCAATCTCAATAAATGAATCAAAGTACTTTAAGTTAAAAAGATACTCAAGTGAAATAATGAGGTTCTTGAGGCTCTTTTCACGTTCTATACTAGATTCCTTGATTTGCCCGAAATTGTCATTCTTTTCAAGAATGTTTTTAACACGCTGGTCATCGTATTGCTTCTTAATGTCCTCTATTTGGGCTTGTGCCTCTCTTATTTGCTGAAGCCGTGTGGTCATGCTCCTTACAGTCATTTCCGCATCCAGAGACAGTTTTAAGAGGCTCTCAATACTTTCCTTTTTGTTTTCCATAATTGCCATTATTCAGAAATGTTTCCTCGTGTCAAGGCGTTTCTTGTTGAGACTTATTTGAGATTGAGACTCTATTGAGAATGAGACTATACTGAGAATGAGATTGAGTCTCAGTCTCAACAACGCATTCGGTTGCGAATACGCTTGACACCACTTCGCCACATCGTTATAATCTATGTAGCAACGGGACGAGAGAGCCAATATCACCTTAATAAGCACCCCCCGCAAGGGGGTGCGACACGAAAACCAATATACTTATATACTATATACTAAGAGAGACTATTGGCTAACACTAACTAAAACTAACTAAAAACAAAAATGGTTATAGATTCTAAAATCCATAACCATTAAGACCGACTTAAACGCTTCTTACGTTTGTAAACGCATCGCTTGTGGCAACGTAAGCCACTCCGAGTTGGCTTGAGAGTTCATCCTTGAACTCTGGCGTAAGATGCTCCTTGAGTCTATCCTTGGCACGGACAGACCGCAAGTAGACGTACTCGTGCGTGTCGGAGGATGGCTCCTCCTGCATGCTAACACGATTCAGCATCTCTTCCGACATTTCTACCTCTTCGGCGACATAGTGAAGGTCTGCTAATTTTGTTTTAACATCCTCCAATGTGGCTATCGCAAGGCATACTTTGTCAAAAGCCATTCTTACGTTTTCTTTGTTGTTACTCATTCGATTGGGTTCTCCTTTCATCACTTGTTATATGTCAACGGCTTGCCTTTGTCAACTGCTTTTTTGTTGACAATCTCTTGCAGTTATGATTTAGTGCAGGTATGAACAAACACGCAAACTCAAAAAAGGTATTATTTGAAGAAATTGGAATAAATGTTGGAATTTATGATGAATACAGCAAAGTTAAGTCACGTTTAAATGATAACAAGAAAACAAGCGGAACTCATTTATTAAAGAGCATCGAAGATGGATGGGCCGAGGTTGTAACAAACAACAACTCAAGCAACAAACTTGACTTAAATTCTATGCTTTCAAGAACAATGGGAGATAAGTTAATATTAAATAAACTATCCACGAGCATAGCCAGAAGGTTTTTCTGTGATGCATATAATGAAAAACTAGAATCTATTGTTTATGAAGGGGTTACAAAAGCAAGTTTCTCTTTGTCTCGAAATGGTGATGTATCAAATGACGCTTGACATTCTTGTTTAAATGAGCATATTAATGCCTGTATGAGCAACCACCAAGATTCTGACTATGACGAAGTTTATGTAGTTGACGATTCCGACTCTAATAACGGGGGCGAGCAAGCCTCCTCTGGGTCTGGGACTGGCATTATCGTCTCTTTGCTTCTTGTGCTGTTTGTACCACTCGCACTTATTTGCCTTATTTGCTCATCAATCGAGAGAGGCGGAGGATGGTCTTTTGGTGACACCGCCATTCCGCTTATGGCTTTCGTAATCCTTTCGGTGTTGCTATCCATCATGTATATTACTCCGCCATATGAAGGCTCTTCTAACGAAGAGCCTCAAGGCATTCCGTCAGCAATGGGTATTCGTAAAAATAAACGCAAGGGAGCAAGAAAGAATATGCTCTGGTATACCCTTGAAAAAGGCATGTCTGAAGAAGAAAAAAACAAAGCCAACGATGATATTGAACTTGCTATTGAGGCTTTGGTTAAACTTGGCTTTGGTAAGCGTAAGGCTATTGAATGGGTTAATCGTGGCGTTGAAGACCGCATTGAACCGTCAAACACTCAAGGTCTCGTTGTCTTTGCACTAACAAGGGGGGCGAGACGTAAGCAGGGAGGTCTTGAATAAGCCCTTGACTACTGCTTGTCTTTATGATTTAATCTGTCAACAACGGTTGACAATCTCAAACGCTTGCATAACTATGAATAAAGAACAGCATGATACAGAAAAGGCCCAAGCAATCCGTGAGGCCGCAAAGATACTTGGACGAATTGGAGGAATGTCTGGACGTGGAGAATCAAAGCGTAGACCGCCAGAGGTTTGCCGTGCCGCAGTTCAGAAGCGTTGGGCTGAGTACAGAAAAGCAAAAGGTCTTTCTAACGAAAAACAGTCTTAATTAAAATGCAAGAACTAATTGATGTATTTTACGTAATAGCACAGGTATTCGTGTTTTGCGGAGCAATCATGTTTATGATGTGCTTCATACTTGGAGCAATTGCAGTATGGCAAATGTTCAAGTTATCTCTTTATGCTGTGCAAATGACCCATAAGTGGAATCGCTATAAGCGTCTTCCTCTTGAGGGTAGACACGAAGCAGATAAGTCTGGAAAGTTTCCAAGAGAAGAAGATAATGCCAAGTAATTATATTAAAACTGAGTCCATTTCAGATAAGCACAAGAGGTACAACGTTGCCATTGAGTTCTGGAAGAAACACCCAACGCTTACACGCATTGACGTTTGCCAAAAATTTGACATTACCGAATCTGCAATGCGGTATCACATGAAGTCTTATAAGCATGAACATCCAAACAGACCTCGTGATGGAAAAATGGAAAAAAGAAAACAGGTAGTTAGAGACGCATATAATATGGCTCTCGAAAAAGACATGACAGCAACTGAGGCGGCATCTTGGGCAACTAAACAGCATTCCTCAAAGATTCCACGTGCTGAAATTCAGTTTTATGCAACAAAGTACGACCTTCCTTATCTGAGAGAGGCTGATACATTTGAAATGGGCAAACTTTGCAAGTATGCTTAATAAGATAGACGTACCAGATTACGTTCGTAAAAACTGCGAGCGTGGCCTTGAGTTAAACCGAAAGGGCCACGGCGGAGATGGTCTAACCGACCAGACTAAGCAAGAAGCAAGAGATATGGCTAGAGGAGAAATCTCTTACGACAAGTGTAAGCGTATGGCGGCTTGGTTTAAACGTCACAGGTCAGACCAATTTGGTGAAGGGTTTCACAACGAGAAGTCTCCAAAGTACCCATCTGCTGGTCTGGTTGCTTGGTTGCTATGGGGAGGTGATGCCAACGGCTCTATGCGAGCCGCAGTATGGGCAGAGGAGCAGGTGGAAAGAATTGATAAAGAGCGGGAAAAGCAAGAGTCAAAGTAATTGACTTGACTTCATTGAGATTTTCGTTATAGTGTTTGTCTTAGCACAAACTATATTAACAATAACATGAATGACGAAACTGAAGACCCGATGAACGATGACAAGTTCACCGAAGGCGGTGAACACGGATGGGTTGGAAAGCCTGTTGTTTCGTACAACATCGTTTTTCAGCACGAAGATGAATTAAAGAGATTCTATCAATTCATAAAACTTTGCAGAAAGAAGTATCCGACTACGAGAACTATCGGTGAGCGAATTGACAAGTTCATTTCAAATGAAGTTCTAAACAAGGATAATGTCTGATTATATTCCGAAGTCCAGCGGAGAGACTTATCTGCGTTGCCAAATAGCGAGGCAGAAGTCATACAGGACAAAGATGGCTAACTCTGGAAAGCCATTCAAACACTCTCTGTTATCGATTCCAATTGAGCAGGCTGAATACATTGTTGATAAGCATAAGTCAAACATGGAAGCAACACGAAGCACCGTTGCTCTGCTTGAGGAACTTGAGGCCCTGCTTGATACAGGCTACGAATCTTATTCCCCAACAAAATTACGCTCAGTCTGCAAACGTGCTTTACTTAACGCAAGAAAGATTAAATGAGCAGGTATAAACAGCCAATGGGCATCAACGTTCTTGATGCCGCAAAGCAACGCATTCACCATATCTATGACACGCACGACACTCCCATCGTGCTGTTCTCTGGCGGCAAAGACTCACAAGTGCTGGCTCACCTCGCTTGGGAGGTCTGCCAAGAGCGTGGAATCAAGTTTATTAACTGCGTGTTTAGACACGATGAGTTTACGCTTGGCAATACAATCGACTTCGTTCGTCACTATGCGGCGATGCCTTGGGTGCGTATGCATCACATAATCGTCCCAGAGCCCTCTCTACGCTATGTATTCGACAAGCCAATCGAGTACCGTCAGTGGGACTACAAGAATCGTGAAACAATGCGACCGATTCCAGACTACTCAATTCGGCCTTCAGCCGAATTGTGGGAAGAGGAGTGGTGGGCTGAGAGTGTTGAGAAGTTTCAATGTCAGTTCTTCATTGGTAAGGTAGCCCAAATGAACGGCATCCGTGCTTCTGAATCTAGATTCCGTTGGCGTGGCTCGGTCAATAAGTTGGTTGAGAATTACATCAATAAGTCAAACGGAACTCGCACGGCTACACTTTGTAAGCCACTGTATGACTGGGAAGAAAAGGATATTCTTAAGTATCTGTACGACAATAAACTTCCTTACTGCAAGGTCTATGACTGGCAATACTATGCCAAGATGGAACTTAGAACGAGCCCATTCTTGCATCCAGAAAAGATTAGATATCTCAAGAAACTTCGTCAGATTGACCCGCAGTTCTACGACCAACTGCTTAAGATTTTCCCAGACCAGCAGACTCACGATAGATATGCTGACTCCAGAAACAATCAAGCCATAATCGAAAAGTACGCCAAGGATTGGGATGGAATCCACAATTATATCATAGACCACTATGAAGAAGGAAAGCCAAGAGACCTTGCGATTCAACGACTCGTCCAGATTGGAAAGTTGTCAGAGTCTGATAGAAATAAGGGAATGAACAACTATCCTCTTGACTATGTTCTAAAGTACTTCATAAGAGGGCAGGTATGGAAACTATTGCTTCCTTATCGAAAGTCTCAAAAAGAGTGGACTAAATTAATGTGAGCAAATATATTTATATTATAAAACAAAAATGAGCGAAAGAAAACTTGAACCAGTAGAAAACATTCAGTGGATTGAGTGTGATAAGTTAATTGCGAATCACTATAATCCAAATCGTGTTATGAATGCTGAGATGAACCTTATTGAGAGGTCAATTCTTCAAACAGGTTGGATTCAGCCAATCCTTGTTAATAAGAACAATGTAATAATTGACGGATTCCATAGATGGACATTGAGCAGACTCTCTCCGAGCCTGCGTGATAAGTATCATGGAAGAGTTCCGTGTGCCGTTCTTGATGTTTCAGATGTTGAGGCAATGGTTATTACGGTTCGTATTAATCGTGCAAAAGGCACACACTTGGCTTTCCGCATGTCCGAGTATGTCCGTGAACTTGTTGAGAAACACAAGATTCCGATGGATAAACTTGCCGTTGATATCGGTGCTACATTTGATGAAGTTCAACTTTTGATGAAGTCAGACGTTTTTGAGGCTAAAGACATTGAGAATTGGTCTTATAGCGAGGCTTGGTTCCCCGCTGAGTCTGGACGCACTCGACTTCCAACACTCTGGGACTTTGTTGACGGCAAGGAAGTCATAAACAATAAGGAAAAGCAGTCTGACGACTCTTCTGAGTGGTTTAAGGTAGCAGATAGACAGATTAAGGGAGGAATTGGCTTCGATGAAGAGCAAAAGCCAGATTGATTCAACCAAGATGAAGATAGTCATTGCCGTCTCTGGCTATGCCAGAGCGGGCAAGGACACGTTTGCTGATGCCTTACAGGACGTAATCGGACAAAACGCATCCGTCAAGCGGTTCAAGTTCGCAGAACCCCTCAGAGTGTCTGTAAAGCACGCATTTGAATATCTGAAAATAAAGACAAGTCCTTGGACTGAAGTAGAAGAGGACAAAAATAAAATGCGTCCAGTATTTATAGCACTTGGCGAATATGCAAGAAGCACTGATAAAAATATTTTCGCAAAGTTAGCCGCATCTGAAATTGATTACAGTCTTAATAACGGTTGTGACATTGCAATGATTACCGACTTAAGATATTCAAATGAAAATAAAATATTAAGAGAACTTTGCTTGAAAAAGGGATATAGATATCATCGAGTTCATATTGTCAGAGTTGGCAATAAGCCCGCTGGGACGGTAGAAAAGCAAAGCGTTGCGTTACTTCTTAAGGATGGATTAGATGTTCAATATGTTGCCAACGATGGCGATTTACATATGATTAAGAAGTTCGCCAATGAGTGCGTTAAAATCCTTGGCGATGATATACGTGTTTCCTTGCCACGAGATGCAACTTGACTTTTCACATTGCTTATGCATAATCAGTGCATGAGTTTAAAGCAAAATCAATCTATCAATATGGAATCAAGTAAGTATAATAATACAATAACTTCAGTTGCTTATATGCTTGGCGTTTCTCAAGATGCTGTTTATTCTTGGGTTAACTCTAAAGAGTTTGAGCACATTCAAAATTTAGAAAGAGAAAAGGTAAACTTGACCAATACCATACATAGAATAATGGCTGACAGGCTTCGCATTAAGCACGAGATTGACAATCTATTTGATAAGGTAAAAGCATGAGCAAGGCTACTGTAACAGAAGCCATTATGAAACGTGGCTTGGAACTCGGTCTAAAGCCAGACAGAATAGAATTCTTAATGAAGGTAGCCGAAGTTCCGAACTTTAATAAGATAGACACAAACAGGAAAGACAGTTTTGAGATGATTAAACCAGACCCAGACGGAATCTACTACTTGAAAGCATCAGTTTCTGGAAAGTGGATTGTCAAGCCCTTGGATATTGATGAGTCAAAGGCAAAGTTGCTTATGGCTAAGAAACTAAAAGAACTCGGACTTAAGTAACGGTAGACATATAACCAAAGCGTGCCAGAGTTCCCCCAGTATAATATCCCGATGAACTTAAAACCGCATGAAAAGTGCGAGTATTGTTCGTCATCCCAATGGAAGGAGACATTTGTAAATACTGCAAAAAGAATGGACCTTTTTACTGGAAAAGTTTGCCAATACTGGAGGGCAACATCTACATGCTCTGAGTGTAATATGGTCACTTATTGGCATGTATACCCAGACGAACCATACAAAGAACTAAAAAATGCCAGAAAAAGAAACAAATAAACTTCCAATCGTTGTTTACAAAAAACTTGGACACTCAAGGCCAAACCACACGTCAAAAGCGAAGTCGAAAACGCCTTATGGGCAGTGGGTCGAGGGCGACCCCTGCCAGATACACGTTGACCCAAGACAAGCCCCAGAAGAGATGCTGGACACCATTGTTCACGAGGTTCTTCACGAGGCTCTAAAGGAGACCACCGAAGAAGGCGTTGAGCGTATTGCTAATTTAATTTCATCAGTTCTTTGGAAAGAAGGATATAGAAAAGTTCAAATATAACATGGATAAAGAAAAAATAGAAGAGTTGCTATCTAACGCTGACCCAAAGGCATTACGCCTTGAGCCATCGGCAACTTTTGACAGAGCCATTCTTGGCCTTACGAGTGACGGTAGAATCGTCTACTCTGAAAACAAGATTATTCTTGCTCTTCAAGATGTTGATGGTATGGATTACGAAGAAGCCCTTGAGTTTTATGAATATAATACATCAAGAGGCGTAGCGTATGCAGGAAAGAAAGCACCCATCATCATTACGCACGAGGCTTAAGATAGAGGTATTTGATTCTCCTTCAAGATTTCTCGTCTGGTCTGAATCAAGACCAGACGAGTGTCATCTTGTTGACTTAGAGGAGAACGAAGGAAGGGGAGAGTGTTCTTGTGAAGACTGGAACTTCAGACAGGGGGACTATTTCCTTTGGCAAAAGCCTTATGAGTGCAAGCACATAAAGACGTGTCGCATTTATGTTAGCCAAGAGTCCGTCTAATTAATTACTTACGGCGAGGCTTGGCTTTCTTTTGAGATGCCTTTGCCTCCTGCATTTTTCTGTACATGCGTATACAGGTTGCTACGCATACTACAAAGCCGAATGCAGAAACGCAAATCCCAACGAGTTCAAAGTTCATTATTATGCCACGAACTTTTTCTAGATTGACTACTCCGTCCTCTGTGGCAATCCCCTCGTCAGTTACGATTGCTACAGCACTATTCAGATTTCTTAAAGCATTAAAGCCAGCAACAACGGCTGACGTTGCCATTATCCCAGCCATCCCGAATGCAAACAGGAAGAAGGACTGGGTTGCGATTATTACTTCACTTACGCTTCCTTTTCCCGCTTGATTTGGTTTCTTTTTCATTTTTCTTAAGTCCTTTTGAGAAGCGTTGTCTAACTTGCTCCATTAGTTCTGGGCTTCCAGCACCAGCGGTAGACATTATTATTGATTTGTGAATATCGCTCATATTCACTCCGTGTAGTGCGAAGTAAGTGATACAGCCGACTATAGCACCAGCAATAAACTTTCTTATCCAGTATATTGCCTTATGCTCCTCATCCTCCAGAAGCATTCTTGCGAGCATTCCTGCTCCTCCAAGCAAAGACACGACCCACCCGCCACGCTTGAAGTCTTGAGCGGCTGATGCGAAATCTGGGTCAGTTGGTGTTGTCATTGGATGGTCCAGACGAATCTGAACTTGTATCCTTTGACACGTTGTCCACCGCACACTTTGGCTTGAGGAGGAACATCTTCACTAGAAGACCGATTACAAGGGTAAGGATAGTCCCGCCGATTGCATATTTAAACCAAGGTTCATTGCCGATTATTGGGAATGAACCACAAATGATACCAGCAAGTGTAAGTGCCATGCCAAGTTTCTTAAGAACAGGCATTGGGCCCAAAATAGTAAGAAGAATCCCGATAGAGAACATTCCAATGCCAGCCAGCGTCCACTTTTGCATGTCTCTGGCGATTCTTTCCTGTTCAAGTTCCATCTGACGGGCCTTAATTTCAATTTCCTTCTCCTTCAACTTGGCATCAAATTCAGCCTGCTTCTTGGCTTTCTCTTGTTCATATCTGCTGTTGGCGGCTTCTATCTCTTTCTTGAGGTTTTCTGCTGTTATGATTCCCTGTGCGATTATCTTTTTCGCATCCTCTGGTGAACTTGCGAGCATCTTATCTGCTCTAGCGTTAGCATAGTCTAAATCGGCTTTAGAAGGCTCTCCAGTCATCGCACGAGCAATCGTCAATTCTGACTTGGCTACAGCCAAGTCGGACTTGCTGGGCTCTTCTTTTGAGACAGCACCTTCAGCAACAACAACCGATGCCGCAACCCTGCTTATACGCTTATCTGTTAGTCTGTCTAGATTGCTTTCAGCACCAGATAGAGAAACGTTGGTGGCTGGCTCTGGAAGTGGACCCGAGGTCGTTTTGCTCGGGAGGCATCCCGCAAATATCATAATCATTCCAAGAGCGAGGGCACTTATGCAAATCGGACAAACTTTGAATTTCATGTTTTATAAAAGTTATTAAGGCAATCGATTGAGTATTATGTTTACTTTATTTTAATATTTTTTGACTTATAGTGTCCACCTTAGTACTAAAACTCTTGAATCCAATTGCCATAGTTATTATTGAATCTTGTCAGCCGCAGACGATTGACATACGACAACTTATAAAATGCCAAGCCCATCTTTAACACTTTGGATTGATATTGCGACTGGGAAACTCATTTCTGGTTGGCAATCAATATCTTTCGCACCAAGTCCAATTTTAAAACAGGGCGATTCAATTGGTGTGGAGTTGCATCTTGTAAAAAACTTTAATGGTGGTTCTTTTGCTGAATACGAATTTTCTCCAAGCACTGCGGTAACGCTTGCGATTGGAAGAATAGACACAGCACCAGAATCTGGAACTTATAAACTTGTATACGGCTCAAACACAACATCTGCAATAAGTGCTACTGCAACAGCGGCAGAAGTTCAAACCGCACTGAATGCACTTGCGTCAATAACCAGCGAAGGTGGAGTAACTGTCACAAAGATATCAAACTCGTTTAGAATAGTATGGAACACTGCGGCTGTTACTACTAACACTCTGACCTCATCGCTAAACGAACTGTATCCAACTTCTTCAATTGGAGTAACAAAAACAAAAACGGGCTCAACGTCGCCACTTCAGAAACAAATCTATCAAGTACATGTAAAGCAGTCTCCAATAGCACTCGTTAATTCTTTTGTTAACCAAGATGCACCCGCTGTAACTGTGAACCAAATCCATACTCCATCATTCACTGGAGATGTTAAAGTATGGAGAGTCTCTGTAACCCCTCAACCAAGAAGCGGCTCATTCTTGATTGGATTCAATTTCGGTTCAGAACAATACACAACGGAGTCAATCGATGTAAACTCATCAGCGGATGCAGTTCTTTCAGCACTCACTACTGCGTTTGATGCTGAGTGGGGAGTTATAAAGAGTGGAAATAATCAGTGGGATATTTCTACGTCATCGGCTTCAATATTAAATCTTACATCAAGCGATAGCGGGATAATTGGATTTAGTTCAAAGTATGGCGTTCTGCATCTCAACACAGTGGAAGTCGAGGACTTCCTCGCTGGAGACTCATCCGCTGATGGAACTCTTGAGGTTCAAATTGAAACAGACGGAACGAAAACAACCGTAATTCAACAAACAGTAACTATTCTAAATGACCTTATCGACAATGCTTCATACACGATAGTTCAGTATGGAAGTTACCTCCCAGCAGATTCATTAGTTCGCTTCGACACAGCACAGTCACTAACACCAGCGGAAAAAACACAGGCTAAGGCTAACATTGGCGTTTTAGATGTTGATACAACTTCGCTGACAGCAAAAGACGTTGAACTTGAAGGAAGAATCGCAGACCTTGAAAACGTAACGATTTCTCCATCTCAAAGAAATGCTATCACTGGTAGCCAACTTCCTTCTTCAACAAATGTTTTTGTAACTACGTCTGCACTTACATCAGGCATTTCTGGAAAGGCAAATACTAATCACACACATTTAATGTCAGAGATTTCTGGGCTTTCTGGTGAACTCGGCGACAAGGCTGATGTTGACCACACGCACATAGTGTCAGAGATTAGCGGACTAGCAGACACGCTATCATCAAAGGCAAACCTCGCTACGATTGAGACGCTTCTTCTTGGAAAGTCAGACACAAGTCACACTCACACATCGTTAAGCCTTTCATCACTAATAGTAAATGACGGAACCTCGTCTGTAGTTATTAATCCCTCTTCAACAATTCAAGCAATAAGCACACCTCCAAATCCAAGTTCAGTTCCCGTTGGAACATCTTATCCTTACGAAATACCAATAAAGATTAACGGAGTGATATGGATGGTTCCAGCAAGACTACTTCCTTAATTAGATGAGCGAATCATTGATAAATCTCTGGATTAATTCAGAGACGAATAGCCTGCTTCCAAGTTGGAATTCATTTGGTTCTTCAGTTCTGCCTTCGATTAAACAGGGAGACTCTGTTACTTTTGAGATACACTGGATTAAATCTGACCTTTCTGGTCAATACATGAAAGAGGTTGCTTTTCATCCAGACTCTGAACTTAGAGTTGCATTTGGCATAATTGATGGAGGTCCAACCGATGGTTCTTTCATATATACCTTTGAAGGTGACTCCGTTGAAATACCTTATGACGCAACGTCTACTTCAGCCAACACATTGATAAACAGCCTGCCATCAATTGTTTCCGCTGGCGGAGTTGTTGTAACACTGATAAATAAGCGTACTTTAAAAATTGTTTTCAATAATAACGGTGCAAGAGCACTTCCATCTTGCGATGGAAGTGGACTAAGGCCGACAACTGGAATCAGCATAACCAGAATAAATGCTGGAGGCGTTTCATCAAAAGAAGTTCATTATATAAAGCAAAAACTATCCCCAGTTGCTTTTTCTGATAGTTTTGTTTCGTCTCCAGAACCAGCAATATCAATATCAAGTATCGATTCAATAACTAAGAGAATATCAATATCTCCAAATCCAAAGTTTGGTTCTTTTGCAATATCAAATGGAACGCTTACGACAAACTCTTTATCCATAGATGCGTCCGAAGGAGAGATTGTCGATAGCCTCGTATCATCTGGAATATCTAATACAAATAGAGTTTATTCTGTTTCAAAGAGCGGAGACTACTCTTGGGACATATACAGAACAACTGGAACGGCAGAAACGCTGTCAGTAACTGATTCTGGAATGATTGGATTTAGTTCAATGGTTGGTATAGTAAACTTCAATACCGCAGAAATAGAAGACCTGCTTGCTGGTCAGCCAAGTGTCTCCGTAATCATGGAGGTAGAGTACACACATGAAGGCTCAAAACAAACCATCTACCAAGGCTCTGCAACCATTGTT
>Ga0315905_10001346_pt1 | contig 26400 bp, 21 predicted proteins | sample LakEriMetagenome_5_FD_203522 | JGI IMG/M metagenome (GOLD analysis project Ga0315905, IMG submission 203522) | Freshwater fungal communities from buoy surface, Lake Erie, Ohio, United States - Buoy 4 MA121 | ecosystem: Environmental > Aquatic > Freshwater > Lake | place: USA: Lake Erie, Ohio...
CATGACGATCGCTGCAGGGCGTTTGCCCCAGCGGGGATGGTTCGACGTCCTCGACGACTGGCTCAAGCGCGACCGCTTCGTTTTCGTTGGTTGGTCCGGGCTGCTGCTCTTCCCCACCGCCTATCTGGCGCTGGGCGGCTGGCTCACCGGCACCACCTTCGCCACCTCCTGGTACACCCACGGCATTGCCAGCTCTTACTTGGAGGGCTGCAATTTCCTCACCGCCGCCGTCAGCACCCCCGCTGACGCCATGGGCCACAGCCTCTTGCTCCTCTGGGGCCCCGAGGCCCAAGGCGATTTCGTTCGCTGGGTCCAGCTCGGCGGCCTCTGGCCTTTCGTGGCCCTGCATGGCGCCTTCGCCCTGATCGGCTTCATGCTGCGTCAGTTCGAGATCGCTCGCCTGGTGGGCATCCGCCCTTACAACGCCATCGCCTTCTCAGGTCCGATCGCGGTGTTCGTGAGCGTTTTCCTGATGTACCCCCTCGGCCAGAGCAGCTGGTTCTTCGCACCCAGCTTCGGCGTAGCGGCAATCTTCCGCTTTCTGCTCTTCCTGCAGGGCTTCCACAACTGGACGCTGAACCCCTTCCACATGATGGGAGTGGCCGGCATCCTCGGCGGCGCTCTGCTGTGTGCCATCCACGGCGCCACGGTGGAAAACACCCTGTTTGAAGATTCCGAGCAAGCCAACACCTTCAAGGCGTTCGAGCCCACTCAGGAAGAGGAGACCTACTCAATGGTCACCGCCAACCGCTTCTGGAGCCAGATCTTCGGGATCGCCTTCTCCAACAAGCGCTGGCTGCACTTCTTTATGCTCTTCGTGCCGGTCATGGGTCTGTGGACCAGCAGCATCGGCATCATCGGCTTGGCCCTCAACCTGCGTGCCTACGACTTCGTGTCGCAGGAGATCCGCGCCGCTGAGGATCCAGAATTCGAGACCTTCTATACCAAGAACATTCTGCTGAATGAAGGTCTGCGCGCCTGGATGGCCCCAGCCGACCAGCCTCACGAAAACTTCGTCTTCCCTGAAGAGGTTCTGCCCCGTGGAAACGCCCTTTAATTCCGGTCTTGTCTCCGTCGGGGGCAAAGACCTCGATTCCACCGGCTATGCCTGGTGGGCTGGCAATGCTCGTTTGATCAATCTCTCTGGACGTCTCCTTGGCGCCCATGTGGCTCATGCAGGCCTGATGGTCTTCTGGGCCGGAGCGATGATGCTCTTTGAGGTGAGCCACTTCACCTTCGACAAGCCGATGTACGAGCAGGGTTTGATCCTGTTCCCCCACGTCGCCACCCTGGGTTACGGGGTTGGTCCCGGCGGTGAGGTCACCTCCGTGTATCCCTTCTTCGTGGTGGGTGTACTCCACCTGATCAGCTCGGCTGTGCTTGGGCTGGGTGGTCTGTATCACGCTCTCCGTGGCCCGGAGATTCTGGAGAATTATTCTGCCTTCTTCTCGCAGGACTGGCGCGACAAGAACCAGATGACCAACATCATCGGCTATCACCTCATCCTCCTTGGGGTGGGTGCCCTGCTGCTTGTGTTCAAGGCCATGTTCTTCGGTGGTGTCTACGACACATGGGCCCCCGGTGGCGGTGATGTGCGACTCATCTCCAACCCCACCCTTGATCCCGGCGTGATCTTCGGCTATCTCACTAAAGCCCCATTTGGTGGAGAAGGCTGGATCATCGGCGTGAACTCGATGGAGGACATCATCGGTGGCCACATCTGGGTCGGCCTGATCTGCATCTTCGGTGGGATCTGGCACGTCGTGACCAAGCCCTTCGGCTGGGTACGCCGGGCCTTCATCTGGAATGGTGAGGCCTATCTGAGCTACAGCCTCGGTGCACTGAGCCTGATGAGCTTCGTTGCTTCGGCCTACATCTGGTTCAACAACACCGCCTACCCCTCGGAGTTCTACGGCCCCACCAACGCCGAGTCCTCCCAAGCGCAGAGCTTCACGTTCTTGGTGCGCGACCAACGCCTGGGTGCCAACATCGGTTCCGCCATGGGCCCCACCGGCCTTGGTAAGTATCTGATGCGCTCCCCCACCGGCGAGATCATCTTCGGTGGTGAAACAATGCGTTTCTGGGACTTCCGTGGCCCCTGGCTTGAGCCGCTCCGCGGCCCGAACGGACTGAGCCTCGACAAGCTGCAGAACGACATCCAGCCTTGGCAGGTGCGTCGTGCAGCCGAATACATGACTCACGCTCCGAACGCTTCCCTTAATTCGGTTGGCGGCATCATCACCGAGCCCAACTCCGTTAACTTTGTGAATATCCGCCAGTGGCTGGCCGCGACCCAATTCGTGCTTGCCTTCTTCTTCCTGGTGGGTCACCTCTGGCACGCTGGCCGCGCCCGTGCAGCTGCAGCCGGCTTCGAGAAGGGCATCGACCGCCAGGCCGAGCCTACTTTGGCCATGCCCGATCTGGATTGAACCGGTCTCAACCTGTTTTTCCTTAAGACAAAACGTTTTCGTTCAGCTCATCTACACGACCTCCGTTTACTGACGGGGGTCTTTTCTTTGGCGTCAGTCCTGGCTTAAGGCCTCGCCTGGTTTCAAGGCAGAGGCTGAAACGAAGCAAACCACCGCCGCAGCAAGGGCAGACTGAGCCCGATCACATTGCTGTAGCAGCCATCGATCCGCTCCACCAGAAGGCCGCCCCGACCTTCAAGGGCAAAACCGCCGGCACAGGCCAGCGGCTCTCCGGTGGCCACGTAGGCGGTGATGGCGGACAGATCAAGCGGTGCCAGCTTCACCCGTGTGGTGACGGTTTCCAGCAAAAGGGAGAAGCCGGCATCGATCAGTTGGCCCGATTCAGGGTTGGATCGCAGCACACAATGGCCCGTGTGGAGCTCGGTCCAGCAGCCTGAAAGGCGTTGCCAGCGCTCGATCGCCTGTTGACGATCCCGCGGTTTACCGAAGATCTCGCCCTCGAAGCTCAGCAGGGAATCACAGGCAAGAAGGGCACCGCAGGAGGTTCCGTCCTCGGCAAGAAACCTGTTTCCAGCCACCTGAGCCACCGCCCTCGCCTTCGCTTCGGCCAGGCGCAGCACCAGACGCTTCGGATCGGGGTCCGTGATGGCCTCCTCATCCAGAGCGCTCACCCGGATCCGATGGGGAATGGCGACCTGCTCGAGCAGACGGCGGCGGGCAGGCGAGGCGGAAGCCAGCAGGAGCACAAGGGCGGCCGAGAAGATGTCCCAACCTGCCATAGACCTGCAGGGGCGGGCTTCCCTGAAGCAGGGGATTTCTGTGCCGCCTCAGCCACCGTCGCTAACTTCCTTCAATGCCAGAGTGCTTCCCCGATGAACCGACCTCCGAGCCCCATCCGGCACCGGGCTCGTCCTCGACTTCTCATGCTGGTCCAGGGGTTCTTTGTTGCCTCGGCCATCCCCATGGCTGCCCGTGCCGTGGACTTCCCGCGGGCCGGGGTGATCTGCGATGCTCCCCGCCAGGTGTGCTTCGACCGCCTGGGTCCCTCCATAGGGCTTACCCGCCTCTACTACGGACCTGGCGCCAGTAACCGACTACTGGCACAGCTCTCGGGGAGCCCCCCCCAGAGAGAGTTCCAGCTGAGCAGCGGCCAGCTCTGCGATATCAACCAGCAACTCTGCTGGGATGGAGGCTGGCGACGAAGAAACGTGAACCCGCTGCTGAGCCGCCAGCTCTTCGGGCCTTCACCCACCATAGGTCCGGCCATGGGCACGGCTCCGGCACCCCAGTCGCCCCCCGCGGGTGAGCGGCAGTGCCAGCTGATGCAACGCGGGCTGACCGTGTTCAACGGCCCCTGCCGCCTCTCCCGCCAGAACGAGACTGTTTGGCAGTACTACCTGGTGCAGATGGACAACGGCAAGCTCTATCGCTTTCAGCGCCGGGCCAGCCAGCTGGTGCTGAGCGACGCAACCGGCACCTGGCCCGTGTTCATCGCCGACCGGGGCAGCGCCGTGCAGTTCCGCTGGGCGAATCTGTTGCTGGATGTGAGCCGGCCGCAGCAGGCCCGGGGCGGTGGCCCGGCTGGGGTGGTTCCCCCCACGCCAACACCCCGATCCACTGGGGAGACTGGCCAGGATCTGCTCGACAACATCTTCCCCTAACCCGCCCAGACGCCACCCCGCCAGTCGCAAACGAACCCTTATCAGCCCTTCCCGTGGAATTGCCCCTGACCGTTCTCCCGCCCTTCGAAGACCGCCTGGCCCTAGACCGTGCCACCGTGTCAGTGCGGTGCCTGCCCTTCCGGCGAGCCTTCTTCGAGGAACTGAAGAACCGTGCGATCAGCAGCCAGGAACTCTGCCGCCGACAGGACTGGGCGAACCTGGTATTCGCACCCTTCGGACCTGAGCGGGCGGAGGCCCACTTCAACTGGCTGATTCGCCTTGGGGTGCTTCGCCGGGAGGTGGATGGCCAGGGCCTCACCGAACGGGTAAGACTGACCCCGCTGGGCCGGAAGGTACTGGAACGGTGGCCTGGGGAGATTCCTCGGGCCGGCCTTCGCGAGAGGATCCAGGAGAATTTCCGGCGCCACCGGCCCCGGTTCTGAGCCCCGTCCTTGACCCGACCAGCCCATGGCACGCCGAATACCCTGATGGTGCTAGGCACCAGCAGCGGGGCCGGTAAGTCGCTGATGAGTGCTGCCCTCTGCCGGGTGCTGCGACGTCACGGCGAGCGCCCCCTGCCCTTCAAGGGGCAGAACATGAGTCTCAATGCCTGGGTTGATGCCGACGGCGGCGAGATGGCCTACTCCCAAGCTCTGCAGGCCTGGGCAGCAGATCTGGAGCCGGTGGCGGCCATGAATCCCGTGCTGCTCAAACCGCAGGGGGACAGCACCAGCGAGGTGATTCACTTGGGGCGCTCCGTGGGGATCGCCCAGGCAGAGTTCTATTACCGCGACTGGTTTCGGCCGGGCTGGGCCGCAATCCGCACCGGCTTGGACCAACTACAGGCCGCCCATCCGGGCGGCCGTCTGGTGCTGGAGGGAGCCGGCAGCCCAGTGGAGGTGAACCTGCAGCCCCGGGATCTCACTAATCTGCGGCTCGCACAGTATCTGCGGGCCCGCTGCCTGCTGGTGGCGGATATCGAACGGGGTGGGGTCTTCGCACAGCTCGTGGGCACCCTGGCGCTGCTGCGGCCGGTGGAACGGCCCCTGATCCGCGGCATCCTGATCAACCGCTTCCGCGGCCGTCCGGAACTGTTCGAATCAGGCCGAAGCTGGCTGGAGCGGGAAACCGGCATTCCCGTGCTGGGTGTAATGCCCTGGTTGGAGGAGTTGTTTCCACCGGAGGATTCGCTGGATCTCCTAGAACGGCGCGGCGGCCGCCCCAACAGCGAGATCACCATCGCCGTGCCACGGCTGCCCTCCCTGAGCAACTTCTCCGATCTGGATCCCCTGGAGGCCGAGCCGACTGTGAGGCTGCGCTGGCTCCGGCCCGGCGAAGCGCTGGGGGATCCGGACGCGGTGGTGTTGGCGGGCAGCAAGCAGACGCTACGGGATCTGGCCTGGCTCTACGACACTGGCCTGGATCAGCAACTGCAGACCTACCTGACCCGGGGAGGCACAATCTTTGGGATCTGCGGCGGACTCCAGATGCTGGGCCGGGAGTTACTGGATCCGGAGGATCTTGAGGGGGGTGAGGGAAACCGGCAGGCCCTGAGCAAAGCCTTTCGAGGACTGGACCTTCTTCCCATCCAGACCCGTTTCGGCAGCAGGAAACAACTCGCCCAGCGGCAGGTGGGGATGCGCTGGCCAGCCGGGCCAGCCCTTCAACTGGAGGGCTTCGAACTGCACCATGGCCGCAGCCGCTGGCTGGGCGACGGTGGCAGCGAGGCGGAGGCCCTGCTCAGCGATGACCAGGATCTGGGTTGGTGGCGTGCCACGCCCCAGGGTGGGGTAGTGGCGGGCACCTACCTCCATGGCATCTTCGAAAGCGGCGCCTGGCGGCGCCGCTGGTTGAATGAACTGCGGCGGCGCCGTGGCCTCCAGGCCTTGCCAGAACTGAAGGAGAATCACGCCGACCAGAGAAATCGGCTGCTCGAGAGACTGGCCGACAGCTTCGAACGCCACGTTGACCTTGAACCCCTGCTTCGCCACGATGGCTGAATGCGCAATCTCGATCCAGTGGCCCGATGGCAGCCGCAATCAGGCCAGAGCGGGGGAGCCCTGGCTAGTAGCTGCCCGGCGCTGCCAGCAGACGATTCCCACCGCCTGCCGGACCGGCAGCTGTGGCGCCTGTGAGATCGAGGTGAACGGCGTTGTGGTTCGGGCCTGCATCAGCACCGTGCCAGCCGTAGGCAGTCGGGGGATTCAGGTGTGCAGGGTGGATGATCCCCATTGGTGAGCCTGGGGGAGATCAACACCCTCAGGAACGGGTGCGACGGGCGGAGCGGTCACGGGGATTGAGTCCGCAGCGACGGGCAAGCCGGCCCACGCCGCGGCGGAGCCGCTGGAGCGGGGGCATCAAGGCCACCTGGAAGCGCCCGACCAACCGCTGCCAGCGGAACTCCAGGTCCCAGAGCAACAGCAGCGAGCGTTCGGGCCACAGGTCGGCGGCGGAGAGGGAGAGACCTGAATCGAATCCAAGCGCCGCAGCCAAAGAGCGGCTGTGCGACTCCCAGAAGGCTGACGCCTTATCGGCAAGATCTCGGCAAGCCTGGGGATCCAGCCCAAGAGTGGCGGCGTCGGCATGGAATGCCTCGCACTCAATCACACCCGGACAGCCCAAGATATCGGTTCCCCTTTCGCTTAGTACAAAGCACCCGTTGAGGGGAGCTTGCCACATCCGTCCGGAGAGAGTGCGACCCCGCTGATAGGGCCACATCAGGCCGAAGCACCAGGCCGAAGCCGACAGATGTTGATTGGCCTGCCGATAGCTGAGCGGGTGGGCACGCACACCGGCCAGCTGCCAGTTGGCCCCAAAGGCCCGGACCAGCCCGGCGCGGATCAGGGTGAGCAGGTCGCGCTGGTAGGCGTCATCGCCCATCCGCTTGAAGTTGGAGATGTGAACTGGCTGCTGCCATTTGCCTGACCAGGGACGCCTCCAAAGGGCCGGTATCACGGGTAGATAGGCATCCACCCGGCTGACTCTCGATGAAGCACCGGAGGCGGATTGGGAATCCTCTTCAGGATGGAAGGACGATGCGGCAAGGGCCACAACCGTGACGTGGGCAGCCGATGGATAACGGCGTCCCCAATCAACGGCGTATTCCTTGACGTAATCGTAAACATGAACAGGACCATGAAAATCCTTTAGATCGCAACCATTATCACCACGCAACACAACCAGTAGGTCGGCCCGATCATCCGAAGCTCCATTGAAACGGACTGTTGGCGGAATCAACCGATAACCAGCCGCCCTGTAAAAAGCTCGGATATTGAGATAGACATCTTTATCGAGATAGTCGCTAGAGATAATGCGACAGATCGGACTGCCCATCCCTCACCAACCCTGCAATGACGAGTTATACATCGCCAAATCTCGGGAGCATCCATCTCGCAGGGAGCAGGCGAGAGCCGGTATCACCATCCCAAGGACCAAATTGCAAGCCATGCTTGCTAGAAATCACTTTTCACAACATTAGCAGTCAGGATTCACCGCTCCGCGGCCCGGGGGCGATCGGCTGAGGATTCCCGCTGCCGGGGTCCCTTTTAGCTGACCAGGCTGGTTGACCAGCCAGCCGGCTTCCGCAACACGACGGACTTCCCCAACGGTTTGGAAGAATGTGTTAACTTACCTTAAAGGGATCGCCCAGCCTCTTTGGATGATCCGCTCGATCTCGGTGCCATGGCCACTTACGACTATCTGATCGTTGGCTGCGGTTTGTACGGGGCAACCTTCGCCCGGCTGGCAAGCGATGCGGGCCTGAGCTGCCTGGTTATCGACAAAAGGCCCCACTTGGGCGGCAACTGCCATACTGAAAACAGGCACGGAATCAACGTGCACACCTATGGTGCCCACATTTTTCACACCAGCAACAAGGCTGTTTGGGACTTTGTGCACCGCTTCGCCGACTTCAACAATTATATCAATTCACCCAAGGCACTTTCGAACGGACGCCTGTATTCATTGCCGTTTAACATGAATACATTTTACGAACTATGGCAAGTTCAGACCCCCGAGCAGGCCCGCACGCGAATTGAGGAGCAACGCTTCCAAGGAGACCCCGCGAACCTCGAAGAACAGGCCCTTTCCTTGGTGGGCTCCGACATCTACAATACCCTGATCCGGGATTACACCAAGAAGCAATGGGGGCGCCATCCCAGGGAGCTACCGGCCTTCATTATCAAACGTCTACCGCTGCGCTTCACCTTCAATAACAACTACTTCAACGATCGCTACCAAGGCATCCCGATCGGCGGCTACACCGCCATGTTCGAGCGCATGCTGGCAGGCATTGAGGTGAAACTAAATACCGACTATTTTCAGAATCGCGATTTTTTTGACAATTTGGCCCGCAAGGTTGTGTACACGGGCTGCATTGATGAGTTCTTTCACCACAGCTACGGCCAATTAGAATATCGATCCCTTGACTTTGAACACGATATCCACGAACACGAGAACCATCAAGGCAACGCTGTGGTTAATTATTGCGATGATTCCGCCCCCTACACCCGAACCATCGAACATAAACACTTCGAAAACAGTCAATCTGACGTCACAGTGGTGACCCGCGAGTATCCGAGGGACTGCACGTCTGGGCGCATTCCCTATTACCCAGTGAACAGCGAGCAGAACCAAAAAACTTATTCTCTCTACAAAGAAAGAACTTCGTCTCTGCCTACACACATTTTCGGTGGCCGGCTTTCCGAATACAAATATATGGACATGCATGTTGTGATCGAATCAGCCATGAACCGCTTCCGTAGCGAAAGAAAACAGGCTGTATCAGACCTCTTGCCGCAGTGAATCCAGGCTCAGTTCAGCTCTCGATCAATCCGCCACCAAGCACCACGTCGCCGGCATAGAACACGGCGGCCTGACCTGGTGTGATTGAAAACTGCGGGGAGGCGAACTGCAACTCAACCTTGCAAGCGCCACCGGCCGCCATGCCACCGGGGCTGGCAGGCTTGGGAATCACCCATGCCATTTCAGGCTCGCTGCGGTAGCGGACCTGCACCTCCATCTCGAGCGGTTGTTCCGGGGATGCCATGGAGACCCAGTTGAGCGCCTGAACATGGCAACCGCTGCGGGCTGCTTCCTGCCGCGGAGCTACCACCACCCGGTTGAGGGCGGCATCGAGGCGCACCACATGCAGAGGTTCCCGCCAGGCCACCCCCAGTCCCCGCCGCTGGCCGATGGTGAAATGCTCGATGCCATCGTGCTGGCCGACCACCGTTCCGTCCTTCAGAACGATCTCGCCCTGACGCGGCGGCAGATAGGCGTCGAGGAACGCCTTCATCGAGCCGTGGTGATCGGCCAAGCAGAGATCCTGGCTCTCGGGCTTGGCGGCGGTCCGCAGACCGAAACGCTGAGCCTCTTGGCGTGTTTCGCTCTTGCGCATCTCGCCGAGGGGAAAGACCAGTTCTCCCAGCACCTCCTGGGGGAGGTCGTAGAGGAAGTAGCTCTGGTCCTTGCCGGCATCCAGCCCCCGCAACAGCTGGTGCCGGCCACGCCCATCGCCGGGCACCGGCAGCGCCTCACCAGCTCCGGCATGGCGGACCCGGGCGTAATGGCCAGTGGCGAGACGACCGATCTGACGCTCGGAGCGGGACCAGGCCAGCATCGGGCCGAACTTGACCTCCCGGTTGCAGCGGGAACAGGGCAGGGGGGTGACCCCGCGGCCATAGCCATCCAGCAGGAAATCAACGATCTGGCGCTGGAAGTGCTCGCGGAAATCCACCACATGGTGGGGAACCCCCAACTGCTCACAGATGGCGGCTGCGTCCACCAGGCCTTCGGCACAGCAGGCGCCCTTGCCGCTCATCAACCACAGGGTGAGACCCTCCACCTGCCAGCCGGCCTCCACCAGCAGGGCGGCCGTGAGGGAGCTGTCGACCCCCCCGGAGAGGCCCACCACCACGCGGTGATCGCCGGGCCAAGCCCGCAGTCGCTCCAGGCTCGCCGCCCCGGCGGGGGTGGGGGCCACGCCATCGGCGTGGTGATCGGAAACGGCGAAGCTCACCGGCAGGACGGGGAAAGAACGGAACGGCTGGTGGCCTTGCCATTCCCTTCCCATCATGGAAGTCTGTTGCCCCTGGCTGCCGTGACACCCAGGCCCGATCCATCGCGATGCTGGCCCCGCCGCGATGCCGACCATCTGCTGCTTAGGGGCCAGCAGATGGCGGAGCTTGAAGCCGAGCTTTTTGCAAGCGGGCTGCCGGTGGAGGCCCTGATGGAAAAGGCGGCGCTGGCCGTGAGTCGGCGCCTTCTGGCCTTGCAGAATCGGGGCGGAGCCGGCCGGATTCCGGCGGATGGCGTGGTGGTGCTTGTGGGGCCGGGCCACAACGGCGGCGATGGGCTGGTGGTAGCGAGGGAACTCCACCTGGCCGGGATCCCCGTGCGGCTGTGGAGCCCCTTTCAGCGCCGCAAGCCCCTCACCGAGCAGCACTGGAGACATGCCCGCTGGCTAGGCATTCCGGTGCTGGTGGATCCGCCCCCGGCGGAGGGAACCGAACTCTGGATCGATGCCCTGTTCGGCAACGGCCAAACTCGTGCGCCCGGCCCGGAGATCGAGGCCCTGCTGGAAGCACGAAACGACGCCTCCAGAGACGCTTCCAGAGATCTGGTGGCGATCGACGTGCCCACCGGCCTCTGCAGCGACAGCGGCGCCCTGCTGGGAAGCACCGCAGCTCGGGCCGACCTCACCCTCTGCATCGGCCTCTGGAAACGGGGTCTTGTGCAGGACCTGGCCCTGAGCTGGGTCGGGCGCCTGGAGCGGGTGGATCTGGGGCTGCCCTGGAGGTTGTTGGAGCACCTTCCGGCGGACCAACCCCTGGGCCTTGGGGGCCCGACGGCTGATCAGGCGAGCGATGCCCAAGGGGACGAATGGGAAGCCCCAAGACCGGTTCCGGATCCAGCGGCCGGAAAATACGACCGGGGCCGCCTGCTGGTGATCGCCGGCAGTGCCCGGTACCGGGGGGCTGGCCACCTTGCCTTGGCCGGAGCCAGCGCCTCGGGCTGCGGCAGCCTGCGGGCTGCATTGCCACCGGAGATGGGCGAGCTCCTGTGGATGGTGCACCCCCATGTGGTGCTTGAGGAGCCACCCTTGGGCCCCTCCCATTTCGAGCGGCTCGACGCGGTGTTGGTAGGGCCAGGACTGGGCCCGAAGCCTGAAGCCCGACAGCCTGGCAGCGATCGGGCGCTTGTCGAGCCATGGTGGGACCCCCTGCAGCGCTTCCCCGGCCTCCTGGTGCTCGACGCCGACGGCCTCAACCGCGTCACCCCCGTCTGGCTCAGCCAGCGCCAGGGCCCCACCTGGATCACACCCCACGGCGGCGAATTCGGCCGCCTCTTCCCCGATCTGGCCGCATCCCCACCCCTGGAAGCTGCCGCGAAAGCCGCTCGCCGCACCGGGGTGACCGTGCTGCTCAAGGGAGCCCGCAGCGTGATCGCCGCCGCCGATGGCCGGCGCTGGCAGCTGCTGCAAGCCTGCGGAGGGGCAGCCCGGGCTGGGCTTGGGGATGTGCTGGCCGGTTACGCCGCCGGCCTGGGGTCGCTGTCCTCAGCCTGCGGCTGCCTTGATGAGGCGCTGCTGGCCGTGGCAGCCCTGGACCACGCCCTGGCCGGCTGCCGCTGCACAGAACTCCATGGCCCCGGCGGCGCCACACCGCAGGCGATTGCCGCCACCCTCGCCTGGGCGCCCCCAGGGGAGCGATCCGAGCCAGTCGGTGGGAAAACGGTGATTCACCCCGAAAATCCCGGCTGATTCCCAGCGATAGACTACAAAACCAGCCAAGAAAAGGGATATTCCGACAAGATCACCGCCACGTGTTGAATCGCGAACCAAATCTGAAGGCATGCTTAAAAAGGGCCTGATAGCTTTGGCTCCGATTGATAGTCAGTCCACTTTCCCGTACTCCATGAGCGTCTCCTCCGTCACCAGCAATGACGGCTTTGGCCGAAGAGGTACCGACTCGATGACCTGGTATCTGACCTCGATCGGTCGGGAACCGCTGCTGACTCCAGCCGAGGAAATCGAACTCGGCAATCAGGTGCAGGTCATGATGCGACTGGTGGAAGAGCAACGCGACGACTATTCGATCCATGAGCGCAAGATCATCAAGATCGGACGCCGCTCCAAGGAACGGATGATGCGGGCCAACCTCAGGCTCGTGGTGAGTGTCGCCAAGAAGTACCAGGGCAAGGGGCTTGAACTCCTTGACCTGATTCAGGAAGGCTCCCTCGGCCTAGAGAGGGCGGTCGAGAAATTTGATCCCACCAGGGGCTATAAATTTTCGACCTATGCCTTCTGGTGGATCCGCCAGAGCATGACCCGGGCGATCGCCTGCCAATCTCGAACGATCCGTCTGCCCGTGCATCTGAGCGAGCGGCTTGGCACGATCCGCAAGGTGAGCCTGGAACTGGCCCACAAACTTGGGGCAATGCCCAGCCGCCAGGAAATCGCCGAAGCCATCGCCATGCCCATCGAAGAGCTGGATTCCCTGTTGCGCCAGTCGCTCACCACCTCCAGCTTGGATGCTCCGATCAACGCCGACGAAGGCCGCAGTTACCTCGGCGACTTGATCGCCGACGCCAGCGGCGAGGAACCCCTTGACTTGGTGGAGCGGGGGATTCACCAGGAGCAGCTCGGCCGTTGGCTGGGCCACCTCAATGAACAGGAACGCGAAGTGTTGGCACTGCGATTCGGCCTGGATGGGCGCGAACACCACACCCTGGCCGAGATCGGCCGCCAATTGGAGGTGTCCAGGGAACGGGTGCGGCAAGTGGAGCTCAAAGCCCTGCGAAAACTGCGGAATCTGACCCGCCAGCTGCCGACTGGACTCTGACTCCAGCGATCGGGCGGAAGGTTGAAGGATCAGTCTTCCGCCCAGATGTAGCGGGTGAGCTCGGAGCCATCGGGCTCTGGAGCGGCGAGAGCAAACTCCACGCAATCTGAGATCTCGGCATCCACCTCCCGCTCGATTTCCTTGAGTTCGGCTTCGCTGACCAGTCCGGCGGTGATCAGATCGGCCGCAAGCCGCTTGATTGGATCACGCTGGGCCCAAAACTCTTTCTCGGCGGTGGCCCTGAGCTCATCGGGATCGGCCAGGGAATGGCCCCGGAAGCGGTAGGTGAGGCATTCCAGCAGGGTGGGACCCTCGCCGGCCCGAGCCCGTTCGATGGCCCGTTGGGCGGCGGCGCGCACCGCTAGTACATCCATGCCGTCCACCTCTTCACCGGCCATGCCGAAGGCGGCCGCTTTGCGCCAGATCTCCGGATCGCTGGTGGCACGGTTGTGGTCCATGCCAATCGCCCAGCGGTTATTTTCCACGACAAACAAGATCGGCAGTTTCCAGAGCGTCGCCATGTTGAGGCACTCGAAAAACTGACCCACATTGCAGGTGCCATCCCCGAAGAAGGCGGCCGTCACCGCATCGCTATCGGCCTGACCGAGGGCATCCCGCTTGTAGCGGCTGGTGAAGGCGGCCCCAAGGGCCACGGGGATGCCCTCACCGATGAAGGCGTAGCCGCCCAAAAGATGGTGTTCCTTAGAGAAGAGGTGCATGGAGCCGCCACGGCCCTTGCTGCAGCCGGTCTCCTTACCGAATAGCTCACTCATCACCTCCCGGGCCGGCACACCGCAGCTGAGGGCATGCACATGGTCGCGGTAGGTGCTGCAGAACCAGTCGTGCTGAAGACGCATCGCCTTGATGACTCCGGTGCTCACGGCCTCCTGGCCGTTGTAGAGATGCACGAAGCCAAACATCTTGCCCCGGTAGTACATCTCGGCACACTTGTCCTCAAAGCGGCGACCAAGGGTCATGTCCCGGTAGAGGATGAGTCCCTCCTGGCGGTTCACTGCAGCCCGCTCTGCCGGATAGAGCGCCTGGTGCCGTTTGGCATGGCTGCCGGCGGCGGCGGGAACGGCATTCGCAATGCCCGAGGTCGGGGCAGCGGCCTGGGCGGCCAGGGCAGCCGTCAGTTCCTGGGTCATGGCCGTAGGCGGTACGGGTCGTGCTGTCGACTGTACGGGGTCCATCACCGCAAGACGGTCAAAACCGCTGCCGCTGACTACAGTCCTGGACCAAGAGAAACGATGGGGTTGGATCTGCCGCTCGACCACTTCAGGCTGCTGGGTGTCAGCCCGGCCACCGATGCCCAGACCGTGCTCCGCACCCTCCAGCTGCGCCTTGACCGGGCACCGGAGCAGGGCTACACGGACGAGACCCTGAGGGCCCGAGCCGACCTGCTCAGGGCCAGTGCCGATCTCCTGAGCGACGCCGAGCGGAGGTTCGACTATGAGGCCGATCTCACTGCCCTTTCGGATGCTCCAGAAGCCTTGATGCCCGCCCTGGAGATTCCCTCCAGCCGGGAGGTGGCCGGATTGCTGCTCCTGCTGGAGGCGGGCCAGCCCCTGGACGTGCTGACCCTGGCCAGCCGCTGCCTGCAGCCCCCTCAGGCCCCGGTCCTCGGCAGCGGTCGCGAGGCCGACCTCACCCTGCTGGCCGGGGAGGCCGCCCTGGCCGCCGCCGAGGACTACCGCCGGGAACGCCACTACGAGATGGCCGCCCGGACCCTCCAGCAGGGTCTCCAGCTCCTGCAACGAATGGGACAGCTGCCGGAGCTACGGGACCGGATCCAAACGGACCTGGCGGCCCTGGCACCCTTCCGGGTGCTCGATCTGCTCAGCCGTGATCCCTCGGCCAGACGCGAACGGGACGAAGGCCTCAGCCTGCTTGAGCAGCTGGTGCAGCGCCGCGGCGGTCTGGAGGGGAGCGCCGATGACGGCTTCGCCCCGGAGGATTTCCAGCCGTTCTTCAAGCAGATCCGCACCTTCCTTACCGTTCAGGAACAGATCGATCTATTCGACCGGTGGGCGAATCAGGGATCCGGCGCCGCCGATTTCCTATGCAGCATCGCCCTCACAGCTTCGGGCTTCGCCCAGCGCAAGCCGGAAAGGATCGCGGCCGCCCGGGAGCACCTCCTCGCCAGCGGTCGGGATGGAGTGGAACCGCTGCTGGCGAACCTGGAGCTGCTTCTCGGTGATGTGAATGGGGCCCTAAGGCGCTTCAAGTGCGGCGCCTCTGACGATCTCGCCGCCTGGGCAGCCCGCCAGAGTGCCGACCCCCTCGGACGGCTGTGCGCCTGGTGCCGGGACTGGCTGAGTCGGGATGTGCTGCCGGGCTATCGCGACCTGGAGGCCGATCCAGATCTCGAGGCCTACTTCAGTGACCGCGACGTGGTGGCCTGGGTCGAGCAGGAGGATCGCCGCCGGGGCCGCACGTTCACCCCCACCCCATCCTCGGGCCAGCCCATCGGCCTCGGCAGGGACAGCTTGGCGGGCGAACCGCTGCTGGTGCCGGTCCGGCCGGCCGCTGGTTTTGCTGTGTTCGGCCAGCCCATCGAGGATCCGGATCTGCATGCCCCACCCAGCGATGAATGGCCGCCTTACGGCCGGAGGTCAGGGAGGCTCGGCAGTGAAGGGCGCCAGCGGCGTTCCCGCACGGATGACGTTGGTGGCGAAGGGGAGGTACCCCTTGGATGGGGGATCAAGGGCCTGCGGCATACCCTGGCCACAAGCGCTCTCTCCCGCCTGAACCCCATCGCGGCGATCGCCGGGCTAGGGATGGCGCTGGTGGTCGGTAGCTGGCTCCTACAACCGCGCCCACCCCAGCCATCGTCCAGTAGCACGCATCCGACGCCCGGCACAACTCCACCCCCGGCTTCGACGCCGCCACCCCCTGCGCCTCCGCCGCTGACCCCGACGGCGCCTCCACCTGCAGCGGCCTCTCCGACCTCAAAACAGCCCGGCGCTGGCTCAGCCTCGGCCCTCCTCACCGCCCTAGAACCGGATGAGGCCCAGATGCGCGCCCTGCTCGAAAGCTGGCTGCAGGCCAAGACCGCCGTGATGGCCGGCGACCAACCTCCAGTAAGCCTCGAACGGATCGCCCGGGAAGGGCCCCGCCGGCGACTGGAGACCGAACGCCAGCAGGACCGAAATCTCGACCAAGTCCAGGACATCGAGGTCCGAATCAACAGGCTCACGATCCAGGAGCGCAGCCCCCAGAGGATCGCCGTGGTGGCGGATCTCGACTACAGCGACAGCACCCGTCGCGGCGGAAAGGAGGTGAACCACACCAAAGCCACCACCCTGCGCAATGTTTATGTATTCGGGCGGGACGGCGATGCCTGGCGCCTGGCAGCGTCCGGTCCGGCCCGCTAAACGTAATTCACCCTCCCTGTCTGCAGCCCATGTTTGACGAGCTATCCCAACGGTTTGAGGACGCGGTCAAGGGGCTGAGGGGCCAGGCCACGATCTCCGAATCAAACGTGGACGGCGCCCTCAGGGAGGTGCGCCGCGCCCTGCTCGAGGCGGACGTGAGCCTGCCGGTGGTGAAGGACTTCGTGGAGGAGGTGCGGCGCAAGGCTATTGGCGCCGAGGTAGTGCGAGGCGTCAGCCCCGACCAGAAGTTCATCCAGCTGGTGCATGAGCAGCTGGTGGAGACGATGGGAGGTGCCAATGCCCCGCTGGCGGCCGCAGGCCAAACCGGTGAACCGAGCGTGATCCTGATGGCCGGCCTTCAGGGCGCCGGCAAGACCACCGCCACCGCGAAGCTGGGTCTGCACCTCAAGGAGCAGGGCCGCAAGGCTCTGTTAGTAGGAGCGGATGTGTATCGCCCAGCCGCGATCGAGCAGCTCCGGACCCTGGGAGGCCAGATCGGAGTGGAGGTGTTCAGCCTCGGCACCGAAGCCACCCCCGAGGCCATCGCCGCCGCCGGCATCGAACGGGCGAAGGCCGAGGGCTTCGACACCGTGCTGGTGGACACCGCCGGGCGCCTCCAGATCGACCCGGCGATGATGGAGGAGATGGTGCGGATCCGCGAGGCCTGCCAGCCCGATGAGGTGCTGCTGGTGGTGGATTCGATGATCGGTCAGGAGGCCGCCGATCTCACGCGGGCCTTCCATGAGCAGGTGGGCATCACCGGGGCGGTGCTGACCAAACTGGATGGCGATTCCAGGGGCGGCGCCGCCCTCTCGATCCGCAAGGTGAGCGGCGCGCCGATCAAGTTCATCGGCACCGGCGAGAAAGTGGAGGCCCTGCAGCCCTTCCATCCCGAGCGAATGGCCAGCCGCATCCTCGGCATGGGCGATGTGCTCACCTTGGTGGAGAAGGCCACCAAGGAGGTTGAGCTGGCCGATGTGGCGAAGATGCAGCAGAAGCTGCAGGAAGCCAGTTTCGATTTTTCCGACTTCCTCCAGCAGATGCGCTTGATCAAGCGCATGGGCTCGCTTGGAGGGTTGATGAAAATGATCCCCGGCATGAACAAGATCGACGACGGCATGCTCAAGCAGGGCGAGCAGCAACTCAAGAAGATCGAGGCGATGATCGGCTCGATGACCGAAGCCGAACGGCGCCAACCTGAACTTCTTGCTTCCCAGCCCTCCCGCCGCCGGCGCATCGCCGCCGGCAGCGGCCATGCGCCGGCGGATGTGGACAAGGTTTTGGCCGACTTTCAAAAGATGCGGGGCTTCATGCAGCAGATGACCCGCGGTGGAGGCATGCCGGGTATCCCCGGCATGGGCGGGGGGTTCCCAGGCGTGGGCGGCTTTCCCGGTATGGGTGGTGCTGCGCCGATGGGCGGCGGACGCAGCCAAGTGCCGATCCGGCCAGCAAAGCCCCCGAAGAAACGCAAGGGGTTCGGGCAACTCTGAGGCGATGGAATGCCCCTCTGTCTGACCAAGGGTTGACCGGGGGGTAAGATCGCTAATCGGACACCTCTCGACACGGCCACGATGATTAAGCTTCGCCTGAAGCGGTTCGGTAAGAAGCGGGAAGCGAGCTTCCGCCTCGTGGCCACCAACAGCACCTCTCGCAGGGACGGTCGTCCCCTTGAGGAGTTGGGCTTCTACAACCCCCGAACCAAGGAAACCCGGCTCGAAACCGAGGCAATCCGCACCCGATTGAGCCAGGGCGCCCAACCCACCGACACGGTGCGCGCGCTGCTTGAGAAGGGTGGCCTGCTCACCAAGACTGTTCGGCCCGCCGAGACCGTCGGCAAGAAGAAGCAGGCCTTGGCCCGCGAAGCTGCCGCAGCTGAAGCGAAGAAGGCCGAAGCCGAGGCGAAGGCTGCCGCTGAAGCCGTTGCCGCCGAAGCCAAAGCTGCTGCTGAGGCCGCCGCCGCTGAAGTCACGGCGGCTCCTGCTGAGGACGTCGCAGCCGAGGACTGATCGCCACCACCGGTACTCTCCAGGAAGGTCATGCTCCCGAGCCCCTGACCCTGGCTCTCGGTGGAGCTGAAGCCGCCTTGGCCCTGGCAGGAGCGGCTGAGGTCAATCTGCGCCGCATCGAGGAACTCACCGGCAGCAGCTTGCGGCTGCACGGTTTGGATCTTTATCTCAGCGGGCGCCCAGCCCAGGTGGATAGAGCCTGCGCCCTGCTCGAATTGCTCAGGCCCCTGTGGCAGAACGGCGAACCGGTCGCAGTGGTGGATATCCAGTCGGCTCTTTCATCCCTCGATAGCGGCCGCAGTGACGAACACCGCGATCTCGGGCGTCAGGTGTTGGCCACCAGCGTCCGGGGGCGTTCCCTGCGGCCCCGGACGCTGCGCCAGAAGGGATTCATCGAGGCGATGGAACGCCATGACCTCACCCTGGCCATTGGCCCGGCGGGCACCGGTAAGACCTTCCTGGCCACGGTGCAGGCGGTCCGGATGCTGCAGGAGAGGCGCGTGGAGCGTCTGGTCCTGACCAGGCCGGCGGTGGAGGCCGGCGAACGCCTCGGCTTCCTGCCCGGCGATCTGCAGCAAAAGGTGGACCCCTATCTTCGACCTCTGTATGACGCCCTGCACACCCTGCTGGGCCAGGAACGCACGACCCAGCTTCTCGAGAAAGGGGTGATCGAGGTGGCTCCGCTGGCCTACATGCGCGGCCGCACCCTGGCCGATGCCTTTGTGATCCTCGATGAGGCCCAGAACACCACCCCCGCCCAGATGCGCATGGTGCTCACCCGCCTGGGGGAAAATGCCCGGATGGTGGTGACCGGGGACATCACCCAGATCGACCTACCTCCCGGCCAGATCAGTGGGCTTGTGGAGGCTGCCGAGGTGTTGGCTGGGGTGGAGGGGGTAGCCCTCTGCCGCTTCACCGATACCGATGTGGTGCGCCATCCTCTCGTGCAGCGCCTGGTGCAGGCCTACGCGCGTCGCGATGGAACGGCGACCGCAGCGGCCCCACGGCAGGGGATCGGCAGTACGACGCGTCGGTCGGGCCGACCCGCTCGATAGGGAGATCCGAACGTCTCCAAGGGCGAAAAAGCCGCAGCCATCCAACCAGGACTGGCAGGATGTAATGAGTTCGATTCTTAGCCGCCATGCCGGCCAGCAGCAATTTCCAACAAGCCATCCGGGAGGCCAACGTCAGCGGCCTAGTGGGCCCCAATGTGGTGAATCGCGCCCTTCCCTACGTGGGAGGCGGCATGGTGCTCACCGCGGCAGGAGTGCTGGGCGGGCTCGGCCTGATGGCCAGCAATGCAGCCTTGTTCATGCCCCTCTTCTGGGTGGCCCTGATCGGCAACTTCATTCTGTTCTTTGTGGCCCAGAACGTTGCCAACAAAGGAAACAACGCCACCGCCCTGCCCCTGCTCGCCTCCTACAGCCTGCTCACCGGTTTCACCCTAAGCGGCCTGGTGAGCTACGCCCTCACCAGTGCCGGTGTAGGCGCCGTCGGAACGGCGGCCCTGGCAACAGGGATCACCTTCATCGCGGCCTCGGTCATGGGGCGCCGCATGAGCGACAGCGTGGGCCAAGCCCTTACCGGGGCAGTAGGCCTGGGGTTAATGGGCCTGATCGTGGCGATGCTCGTTCAGGTCGTGGGTAGCATCTTCGCTCCCGCAATCTTCTCCGGCGGAAGTTTTGAACTCTTGATCGCCGGTTTCGGCACGATTCTGTTCGTGGGAGCTGCGTTCGTGGACTTCTACACGATGCCACGAACCTATAACGACAATCAGTATCTTGCTGGCGCCCTAGGCATGTACCTCACCTATATCAATCTTTTTGTTTTTGTTCTTCGACTTGTCATCGCTCTCCAAGGTGGGGGGCGTCGCGACTGAAACAGGGCTCGATCAGCAGGGCCGTGGTGAGATTGGCTTCACGCCCACCACGGCATCCAGCAGCTCACTCCCAGGTGGCATGCTTTAATAGCAGCACTCCATTCTCTTTGAGATGAGAGTTGCTCTAGTGGCAATTTCGCTTAAGATGTGGCAATTGCCATTCTCCAACTGCCTAACGTCCCTTTCAAACAGGGCCGTTGGGCATTTGGTCTGGGCGCTGATTGGAAACCCAGTCTAAGCAGGCAATCCTAAAAACCCACCCATCCTCAATCCATCCAGCGAGAGCCGACATCGAATCCATGGCCAAGACCGCATTAATTACCGGCATTACCGGTCAAGATGGCAGCTACCTCACCGAATTGCTCCTGGAAAAGGACTATGTGGTGCATGGCATCAAACGGCGGGCTAGCAGTTTCAACACCGAAAGAATTGATCATCTTTATCAAGATCCTCACGAAAACGACCCAAGACTGGTCCTACACTACGGGGATCTTACCGATTCCACAAACTTGATTCGCATCATCCAGCAGGTACAGCCGGATGAGATCTATAACTTAGGCGCCCAAAGCCACGTTGCCGTGAGCTTTGAAAGCCCCGAGTACACCGCCAACTCCGACGCTCTCGGCACCCTCCGAATTCTTGAGGCGGTGCGAATTCTGGGACTGATTGATAAAACCAGGATTTACCAAGCCTCGACTTCAGAGCTCTATGGACTAGTTCAAGAAATACCACAAAAAGAATCAACACCATTTTACCCGAGAAGCCCTTATGGCGTAGCCAAACTCTATGCATATTGGATCACAATCAACTATCGCGAATCCTACGGAATGTATGCCTGTAATGGTATACTTTTTAACCATGAAAGTCCCCGACGCGGAGAAACTTTTGTAACCCGGAAAATCACACGGGGCCTGGCCCGCATCGATGCGGGTCTTGAACAATGCCTCTACATGGGTAACCTGGATTCCCTGAGGGACTGGGGCCATGCCCGCGACTATGTCGAGATGCAGTGGCGGATGCTTCAGCAGGAGCAACCGGAAGATTTCGTGATCGCCACGGGTCGTCAGGAGTCGGTGCGACGCTTCATCGAACTCACCGCGGTCGAGCTTGGCTGGGGAGCTATCGAGTGGCGTGGCGAAGGGGTTGATGAAACCGGATATCGCGCCGATACGGGAGCCAAGGTGGTTCGGATCGATCAGCGCTACTTCCGGCCAGCCGAAGTGGAAACTCTGCTCGGCGATCCAACTCGCGCCAGAGAAAAACTGGGTTGGACCCCAACGACCACTCTTGAGGAACTGGTACAGGAGATGGTGAGTGCCGACCGTGAGGAGGCTGCCAAAGAAGCACTGCTGCTTCGGGAGGGATTCAAGGTGGTGGGTTCGATGGAGAACCCCCCCCAAGTCAGCGTTATTCAATCATGACCAACCTGATCGATCTCGCCGACAGAATATTCATAGCCGGCCATCGCGGCATGGCCGGCTCAGCCATCGCAAGGCGTCTGAGCCAGGCAGGCTATGCCCATCTGCTCACCGCAAACCATGATGAACTCGATCTTCGTGATGCGGGAGCAACGGCGACCTGGATGGAGAGACAACGACCCGATGTGGTGGTGCTGGCAGCCGCCAAGGTAGGAGGGATTCAGGCCAACTCCACCTACCCAGCCGATTTTCTCCTAGACAACCTGAAGATCCAGAACAATGTGATCGAAAGCGCCTGGCGATTCGGGGCCAAACGCTTACTGTTTCTCGGCAGTAGTTGCATCTATCCCAAGTTCGCGCCTCAACCAATTCAAGAAGAATCTTTGCTTTCTGGATCGCTGGAACCCACCAATGAATGGTATGCAATCGCAAAGATCACCGGCATTCAATTGTGTCGCGCTCTTAGGCAGCAACATGGTTTCGATGCGATCAGTCTGATGCCCACCAATCTTTATGGTCCAGGCGATAACTACCATCCCACCAATAGTCACGTCTTGCCTGCTCTGATCCGACGATTTCACGAGGCTGTCCGCGATAGTGTTCCCACGGTGACCTGCTGGGGAACAGGATCTCCGAGACGGGAGTTTCTCCATGTGGATGATCTGGCCGATGCCGCCGTTTTTTGCCTGGAACATTGGCAACCGGCCGCGGATGAACTCCAGTTCCTCAACGTGGGAACAGGCACCGATCTCCCCATCCGGGACCTCGCCGGCTTGGTGGCCGATGCGGTGGGCTTCCGGGGCACTCTGGACTGGGATGCATCAAAGCCCGATGGAACACCGCGTAAACTCCTCGATGTAAGCCTACTCAAGGCATTGGGCTGGTCCGCCACCATTTCGCTGGAAGAGGGTTTGCGGGCCACGGTCAACGACTACGTGCAACGTCAGTCCAGTGGTCAGGAGGTACGGCTGTGAGAGTTCTCGTCACCGGTGGTGCTGGATACATCGGCAGCCATGCCGTGCGTGCCCTCAGCCTCTCCGGTCACCAACCGGTCGTGCTCGACAACCTCGTTTATGGCCACGCCGAGATCGTTCGGGAGGTGCTTGGGGTTCCATTGATCAACGGTCAGGTGGGTAACCGCCAGTTGATCGAACCGCTGCTGCGGGGCCAGCATCCAGAGTTGGTCGGCACCCACTTCGAAGGAAAACCGATCGAAGCTGTTCTTCACTTCGCGGCCTACGCCTATGTGGGTGAATCGGTCAGCGATCCCGCCAAGTACTACCGCAACAATCTTGGAGACACCCTCACCCTGCTGGAAGCGCTGGTTGCCGGGGAACAGCCCATCCCGATTGTGTTCTCCTCCACCTGCGCCACCTACGGACCGCCCCAGGCGATTCCGATGACCGAGGACCATCCCCAGGCCCCGATCAATCCCTACGGCCGCAGCAAGTGGATGGTGGAGCACCTGCTGCGCGATTTCAGCCGGGCCTACGGATTGCCCTGCGTGATCTTCCGCTACTTCAATGCGGCCGGTGCTGATCCCGACGGTGACCTCGGCGAGGACCACGACCCTGAGACCCACCTGATTCCTAGGGTTCTGGATGTGATGAGCGGCCGCGAACCCTACCTGCAGATCTTCGGCGATGACTACCCGACGCCCGATGGAACCTGCATTCGTGACTACATCCATGTCAGCGATCTGGCTGATGCCCACGTGCTCGGACTCGAGCGGCTCCTGCGGCTCAGGGAACGGCAGGAAGCCCAACGTGAGCCGCTGATCTACAACCTCGGCAACGGCACGGGCTATTCGGTGCAGGAGGTGATCGAAGCCGCCAAGGCCGTAACCGGCAGAGGGCTCTTGGCCCACGTGGCCCGTCGGCGGGAGGGGGATCCGGCCCAACTCGTAGCCAGTGCCACCCGGGCCAGGGAAGAACTCGGATGGCGTCCACGCTATCCCGATCTTAACACCATCATCGAACACGCTTGGAGCTGGCACCAGCGGCGCCATTTTTCCTAAGCAGACGACCCTGGCGATCCGACCAAGGACGGGCCATAGGTTCGCCGATGAAGACACCCTGGCCCGGCATGGCAACACTGCGCCAGTAGGCCTCGATCAGGGTGTCACCACGCCGGTAGTAGCTCAACAGCAGGCCCGGATCGGGGAACTTATCCGGGAAATTGCAGGGTTCCACCACGGTGCCATAGCTCGCTGTTGCACCCGCCTCCAGCCACCGCAACGCACTCATCTGGGGGCTGTCGGTGAGCTGGCCACCGAGTGAGGTCAGATGGTCGGCCACAGCACCCGGGAGGAAGTGGTTGGTGGTGATCGCTGGCACCGAGGCCAGACCCGTGAAGTAGCCCAGAACGTCGGATGCCCCCTCCAGCGCATCCTGCTGCAGCAGGTGGACCCTCAGGTCCGGTCGGCTAAGCCGAACGGCCCGCTCAAATGCTGGCAGCCGTGTATTGCGCTTGTAATCGCTGCTGCTCAGCAGATAGAAGTTTCCATGTGGCGCCGATCCATCGGCGAGGGCACCGCGATTGATCAGGGAGCGGCCCGCTGCTTCGTTGCTGGCGGCCAGCAACATTGAGGGCCGGATGCGCAAGGAGTCCCAGGGCCGGGTCACCTCCCCTCTGGCGAAATAGGGGCTGATCCTGGTGACATGGCAACCATCGGCGCACCAGGCCGGGTGGAGACCCAGGCTGAAGGCACTGGTGATCGATTGGCAGCCGACGCGATAGGGCGCAGTCCAGGCCAGGGCATAGAGCTGGACCCGGGACGGGGTATCGCGTAGCAACTGGCGCCGGATCGCCAGGAAGCGACCGGGATCCAGGCTGGCCCGATGGGGGGGGAATCGCACCCGCATCACCTGATCCTGGGGAATGCGGCGGACGCGTTGGTAATGGGTCCCGATGGCCTCACTGAGGGGATCCTCGCTGTTGATCACCACGGCAATGGAGCGAGCATCCAGCGGACCGGGGCGTTCAGCATCGACCCGGATCGACGGGCCGGGGGGATTTTGCCGGGCCAGAGCCAACAGCAGCCCACTGCAGAGAAGGATCCCGACCCGTGTCCAGCCTCGGCTAGGGGCAGTCGTCATACCAGCCGCGGGGGTGACTGAGCCTGGAGAGCTGGCAACTTCCAACTTTGGCCACAGGCGGCAGGATCGACAGGGATCCGTCGTAAAAAGGGTGTGGGAGGAAGGCGGCGACTTTGACCTGCCAGGCTGATGCAAGGACAATCCTCGACCATCCCATGATCCGTGGCATGGTGCACCACGCCACGTCGGGAGCAATGCCGCAGTGGCAACGGGAATTTTTTGATTAAAACAGATCCTCTCTCAGCTTATGGTCTTCTACGGGCATCACCAATCCCAGCCAGCCACGGGATCTGAGGCAACACAGATCACGGTGCATGGATACTGCGAACTTGACGCAGCTGCCCTTTTGAGTCTTGCCCATCAAGGTGATTTCGAGAGGCTTCGTAATCTGCGTGGTGAATTCACACTGGTCCTGGAGGATCAGGGGCTGTGCACGATCATCACCTCGCCGGTCGGGGCGATGCACTACTTCTATACCCAGGCCGGCAATGGACGATCGGGTTTTGTGCACGGACGCCGCATTGTTGACATTCTCAGCAGAGCTGGACTGAATTGGGCTTGGAACTGGCAGGCCCTCGGTGATCTCTGCCAACTCGAAAATCTCACCGACAATGGCACCCTACATCCGGATATTCATCGGGTCCCACCGGGAACGGTGCTGCAGGTCGCCCATGGTGAACTCAAGCGTGACACCCGTTCGGCTATCGAAAGCCTGGGCTCTGAATCTCCCGATCCCGTAGGGGCGATCCGGGCCCTCAACACCGAAGTGGCGCGACTGGCAGGGGATCGCCCCTATCTCTCCCTCTCGGGCGGCTTCGATTCGAGGGTGATCCTGAGCTCCATGCTCAAGCAAGGGATCAAACCCCATCTGATCACGATGGGCACCGACGAATGCTCCGATGTCAACGTGGCCCGCTCTATTGCCAGACGATTTGGACTGCAGCATGACCTGGTGCGAATCGAGCTTGATGATTTCCTCACCCACGCACCTGAAATCTCAAGCCTCACCAACGGAACCAAGACAGCGTGGCACTGGCATACCTATCTCTATCCCCTTAAGGCAAAGATTCCCAGCACGAGCTCTTTCTTTGTTGGAACTCTTGGTGAATTTGCCCGCTCCTATTATTTTGATCGAGGTCAACTAGGACGCCTAGGCGATCGTTTCCCCGGGGTAGCCCTCAATCGCTTCTGGGGATTGAAGCTTCACCGCCACCCCACCTTTTTACCGGATGAATTATCGGGTCTTTCCCCCCAGTTTGCCGCCCAGCTAAATGAGCCCGGTATCGCCTCTCGCGTTTCAAGACTGCTGAATTATTGCCATGATTCCTTCCTGCCAGGGCTGACCCGCTACTACTTTGAACAGCGAGTTCCCAATTTCTATGCCAATGGCATCGCCATGTACCAGGCCTCCAGCCAGTGGCGCTCTCCCTTCCACAACCGCGAATGGCTTCGGGCCATCTGGAACTTGCCAGCAGGCTGGAAATTGGGGTCCAACTGGCACCGTTTTGCGATTGAAAAGAATCAGCCTGACTTGCTGGATTTCTCTGAAGAGAATGGCTTCCAGCCCCAACGGATGCTTCGCAGGGCACCTCCCCTGTACTGGACTCCTCTGATGCGTCGAACCCCCTACATCTCCTACGACCGAAGCAGCGGCTGGTATCGGGAAAGCGCCCTCCAGGAGAGTCTGAC